>Ga0302326_10003926_pt1 | contig 34781 bp, 34 predicted proteins | sample Palsa_T0_3_FD_202264 | JGI IMG/M metagenome (GOLD analysis project Ga0302326, IMG submission 202264) | Peat permafrost microbial communities from Stordalen Mire near Abisko, Sweden - Palsa_T0_3 | ecosystem: Environmental > Terrestrial > Soil > Palsa > Peat permafrost | place: Sweden: Abisko...
TCGCAGGCGATCGGGTTTACCCTCAGGCGCATGCTCGTCGGCTCACGCAGCCGCGGCCAGCTGCCCGCGGCTCGGTAGGGGTAGCTCGGGCGCGCTTGCGCAGGCATCGCAGCGGCCGTGTGTGGCGTGGTCGGCGAACTCCTCCGCAAACACCTCCAGGGCGCTGGTGATGAAGCGCACGGCGCCGTCGGGGTGACGGCATGCCCCGCGCCCGCTCGCGAGCGAGCACCAGCGCGATATGCGCTCGCCGGCCCCCGCGGTCGCGGCGCCGTGGGCGAGCTCTTCGATCGCGCCGGCGATCGCATCGAGACCATGGATGCACGGTCCGCATTGACCGCTGCTCTCCGTGGCCAGCCAGCGCGTGACGCGAGCGGTCTCGGCCACCGGGCACGCCTGCTCTGAGAGCAGCACCACGACTCCAGCGCCGAGCGATGCGCCGTGGGCCGCGAGCTGGTCGTTGGAGAGGGCGAGCTCGGGGACTGTGCCCGCGTCGACCCACGCGCCTCCGTAGCCGCCGAGCAGCACAGCACGGAGGGCCGTGCTCGCCCCGCCGGCGGCCTCGATCAGCGCGGGTAGCGGCGCGCCGTGTTCGATCTCGTAGACACCCGGGTGGGCGATGGCGCCGGACAGCGTCACAAGCGCCGAGCCGGGGTCGGCCGGCGTCCCGAGCGCGCGAAACCAGCGCGGCCCGTGGCGGGCGATCAAAGTGAGGTGGGCGAGCGTCTCGGCGTTGCTGATCAGCGTCGGCCGCCTGCGCACCCCGCGCTGGAACGGCATTGGCGGCGTCAGCGTCGGCTTTGCCGGGCCGCCGCTACAGAGGTTGACGAGCGCCGACTCCTGACCGGAGACGTAGCCCTCGGGGACGGTCTGGATCCCGATCCGCAACTCATCGCCGCCGGCGCGCTCACGCTCGGAGAGCGCCCGTGTCAGATTCCGCAGGGCGCCGGCGGCGGATGCCTCGACGCAGACGATCAGCTCGTCGGCGCCGACGGCACGGGCGGCAAGCACGCCGCCGTCGAGTACCAGGTGGGGCAGGCTTTCGAGCAGCAGGCGATCCTTCCCGCTCGCGGGCTCTCCCTCGGACGCGTTCGCGAGCACGATTGGCCGCTTGCCGAGCGGTGTCCGGCCGCTGGCCGCCGTCACCGCGCGCAGCTTTCTCGCGACCGGAAACGCGGCGCCGCCGCGGCCGCGCAGGCCGGCCTGCTCGACGAGCTCGATCAGCGCGCCGGCACCGCGCCGCTCGCGGCGTGTTGTGTATGGCAGCTCGCCGCCTCTCGCGCGATGCTCGGCCAGACCGACCGCGCCGTGCGCAGGCATCCCGGCGAGCAGCCGTGGCAGGGCGATGTCGGTCCGCGGGCTCATTTTCTCGATGACCCCGCGAGCAGTGAGGTCGGCGTGCCCGAGCGCTGCGCCCAGCCGTGCCCGAGCGGCCCGCCGGGCAGCCAGATCAACAGGAACAACGCGAACGCCGCGGTCGCGCCGAGCGCGGCGCCGCGCAGGCGCGCGTGCTCCGGCCAGCCCGTGATCGCCCTGACGCCGACCGCCAGCGCGACGATCGCGAGGCAGGCGATGCTCAGGGCGAGCAGCCAGGCGCTTTTGACGTCGCTGCCGGTCCCGAGTCCGTGTAGCAGCGCGATCGGCCAGCAGGCGTAGGCGAGCCAGTGGGTGGCGCGCCACGCGCCGTATCCCAGCCGCCGGCGCACGAGGCTCGTGAGCGTCACGGCGAGCAGCAGGTCGAAGGAGATCGCGCCGAGCCCGAGCCAGAACGGCCTGTAGCTGCCGGCGAAGGGGACGAACGCGTCGATCAGCGAGATCGGCGCGAAGCTGTCGAGCACCGCCGTGATGATGTGCACGAGCAGGAACGCGAGCGCGAGCAGCGAGACGTTCCGGTGCAGCGAGTCGAGGACAAACCGCGGCCAGCGCGGGCTGCTGAAGCGGCTCACCCCGGCGACGCCGAGGGCAAGACTGAGGGTCAGCAGCAGTAGCGCCACGGCGCCGGTCGAGCGCGTCAGGTACCAGTACGTGCTGGAGGCGACGGCGTCGATCGGCGTCATCGCGACTCGCCCTCCTCTGCGGGCCAATCGCCGACGAGGCATACGGCGCCGTTATTGCTCACGAGGCGCGCGGGCAGTCGCAGCTGCCCCAGCCACGCCGGGGCTGCGTCCGCGCGGATCAGCGCGGCGGTGCTGGCGATGTTCGCATCCAGGCACGTCTCTGCGGCGACGCTCACCGTGCGCCAGCTCGGCGCCACGGGCGCGCCGGTCGCGGGATCGATGATGTGGTGCTGCGTCCGCCCCTCGTGGCGCCAGCGCCGGGCCGTCGTGCTGGAGGTCGCGATCCCGCCGGCTCGGATCGAGATCGTCTGCCCCTGCTCGCCGGGCACGCGGCGGTGATCGTCGGTGACATAGATCCGCCAGCCCTCCTCGGGCGCGGCACCGGCGGTGGCGATGTCGCCGCCGAGGCTAATCAGGCTGCCGGCCCCGGTCGCCCCGTGCACCGCGGCGGCGGCGCGATCGGCCACCCACGCTTTCGCGGTGGCGCCGAGGTCGAGGCGCACGCCCGTGGGAACGCGGATCGCGGATCGCTCGCGGTCGAGCTCGATCGCCCGCCATCCGGGCGTGACGCGCGCCGTGATCGCCGGCGGCGGTGCCACCGCCGCGAAGCCCTGGCCCGGCTTCGGCCCCTCCAGCAGCGTCCAGTCGCGGTCGTAGCCGGCGAGGATCAGCGCGTTGCCGACCGTCGGGTCGACGTCTCCATCCGTCAACACGGCAGCGCGCAGCGCGACCTCGATCGCCTCGATCAACAGCGGGTCCACACCCACGAACCGTCCCGCGCCGGCGTTCACGCGCTGCAGGTCGGAGTCCGGGCGGAAGCGGCTGCAGGCGCGATCGATCGCGCGCAGCTCCCGCTCGACGATCGCGCGGGCCCTCGCGAGCGCGCCGGGATCGTCGACGAGCAGGACCACGCTCGTGCCGAGCGCCTCCCAGCGGGCGCTCGCGAGGGTCCTCGAAATCGTCGTCGTCATCTCGCGCTCACGATCCTCCGGAGACCACCGTGCTCGATTCCGAGGAGGACGACGGGGTCTGGGTTTCCGTTTCGGTTGTTTTCGCCGTTTCCACCGGCGTTGTCGCGGTGGTCGTTTCCGCGGTCGTCGTCGCTTCCGTTGGCGTTGTCTGCTCGGTCGTGGTTGTCTGGGTTGGATCCGTTTCCGTCGTCTGTGTCGTCGTTGACGACGATGCGGCCTGCGGAGCTTGCGAGGCCGCTTTGAGGGCTTTCGTGGATTTCGTCGACGGCGTCGCGTGTTTTGTCGTGCGGCCGTCGCGGGCGCGGCTGGCGTCGCCCTTGCTGTCCGTGTTCTTCGCGGCGCTCGCGGTCCTGCCGGGGAAGGCCTGCGCGGCGAGCAACGTGAATGCCCCGGTCAGCGTCGCGGAGCCGGCGAGCAGCCAGCGGTTGCAGCGCGCCAGGCGGCGCAGCGCGGCGTCACGAGAGCGGCTCGATTGCGGGGTGCTCATGAATACATATTCGACGCCTTTGTCTTCGATTCACTAAAGACCTCGTTAGAGAGCTCTTATCCTCCGTTTCTCCGACGGGTTAACGAAGAGATAACCCGCTGATGAGAAAGCTCTTTTCTTTTATCTCCCCCCCACCATCACTATCGATCACACATCTATGCTCGGCGAATGATCCTGCTGATCGAGGACGAGCCCGGGATCGTCGACTTCGTCAAACGTGGCCTCGAAGCCGAGGGCTTCCCTGTGGAGGCGGCCCTGGATGGAGTCGAGGGCGAGCGACGCGCACTGGGAGAGAGCTTCGACCTGATCGTGCTCGACCTGATGTTGCCCGGCCGCTCGGGTATGGAGATCCTCAGCGCGCTGCGTCAGGCACGACTGAGCGTTCCCGTGATCGCGCTCACCGCGCGTGGAGAGATCGAGGATCGCGTGGCCGGTCTCGACGCGGGCGCAGTCGACTATCTCGTCAAGCCCTTCTCGCTCGCCGAGCTGGCCGCCCGCGTGCGCGCCCAGCTGCGCCTTGCGACGCAGAGCCCCACTGCTTTGCTGCGCGTGGGAGATATCGAGGTCAGCCTGCTGACTCGTGAGGTGCACCGCTCCGGGTATCCGGTGCGGTTGTCGAGCACCGAGTTCGATCTGCTGGTTCACCTGATGCGCCATCGCGGTCGCATCCTTTCGCGGCAGGAGATCCTCTCAGCGGTGTGGGGTTACGAGCACGATCCCCAGACCAACATTGTGGATGTCTACATCGGCTATCTCAGGCGCAAGCTCGGGATCCCCGAGCATCCGGCGCCGATCCGGACGGTTCGCTCCGTCGGCTATCGCCTCGACGATGCGGGCTGATGCGTCGTAAACCTTTGCTCCGGGGCGGGCTGCGTTGGCGGCTGACAGCTTGGGTTGCGGTCGTAATGCTGCTGTTCGCCGCCGTGATCTTCCTCGCGGTCTATCGCGGCACGGCGACGCAGTTGCGCCAGGAGATCGACCGTGGGCTGGCGGGCGACGCGGGCGAGCTCTCCCACAATCTGAAGCTCCTGGACGAGGACTCTCCCCACGCGCTGGCAGCGGCTGCGACTCGCTACGTCCACGACCAGCCGTTCGGCGCCAGCTCGACGTTGCTGTTCGCCGTGATCCCGGGGGCGGGAACGAGCACCAACCAGCCCGAGCTGCTCGGCAACGCCACACCCGACAACGACGAGACACCCGCCGAGCAGGACCAGGAGAACCGCCTCGCCCATCGGGTGCTGAGCGTTCACGACGGGTATTCCACCGTGGACTTCCCCGATGTCGGCGACCTGCGTCTGCTCAAGCGCCGGGTCAGCATCGACTCACGGCTGAGCGTCACGATCGGTGTGGGAGAGCCGCTGGCAGCGGTACACGAAGCCCAGCACGGCATCGCGCAGGCCTTCATCCTCGCCGGCGCACTCGCACTCGCCGCCGCGCTGCTGGCCTCCTATCTGGTCGGCGCCAGGGTCTCGCTGCCGCTGCGACGAATGGCGGCGATCGCCGCTCGCGTCGACGCGGGCGAGCTCGAGCCACGGCTCCACGAGGCAGGCGGCCCTGGAGATGAGGTGGCAGTCCTTGCCGACGCCTTCAACCACATGCTCGACCGGCTCTCCGCCGCGTTCGCCGGCCAGCGCGCGTTCGTGGCGGACGCCTCGCACGAGCTGCGCACCCCGCTGACGGTGATCCGCGGCCAGCTCGAAGTCCTCGCCGCGCAACCCGACCCACCGCTCGAGGAGGTCCGAAGGGTCGAGCGCCTCGTGCGGGCCGAGGTCTCCCGCATTACCCGCCTGGTCGACGATCTGCTGCTGCTGGCCAAGTCCGAAGAGACACAGTTCCTCCACGTCCAATCGATCGACCTGCGCCCCTACGTCGAGGATCTGTGGGACGGCATGAGCCTCACGGCGGACCGGCACTTCGAGCTTGGATCGATCTTAGACGGCACGCTCCAGGCTGATCCCGACCGCCTCGCCCAGGCGCTGCGCAACCTCGTCCGCAACGCGATCGAGCACACCGCCAACCCGGACGGACTCGTCCGTCTGGACGTCGAACAGATCGCGACTGATCGGGTGCGCTTCGCCGTCGCCGACGACGGTCCGGGCATCCCGCCGGATCAGCGCGAGCGCATCTTCGACCGCTTCCACCGCACCGACTCAGCGCGCGACCGCGCCTCCGGCGGAACCGGCCTCGGGCTCGCGATCGTCCGCGCGATCGCGCAAGCCCATGCCGGGCACGTCACAGCGGGCGAGCGGCCCGGAGGTGGGGCCAAGGTCGAGCTCGAGCTGCCGGGCTTCACCGCTTCAGAGATCGTTGTCTGACCCCTTCTCGGTAGTCTCATCCGTCTTTCTCTCCCTCACCGACCCTCTGGAGATCATCCAATGAAGCGACTCACCCTGCTTGCCATGGCCGCGAGCGCCCTGCTGACTGCCGGCGGCACGATCGCCGTAGGTTCCGCGGCAGCCACCTCGACGCTTCCCACACTCTCGCTGACTATCACCAAGTCCTCGATCACCGTCGGCGGCGCCACACAGTCCGGTGCGGTCAACGTCGTCTCGACCGCCACAGGTGTCAAGGAAGCAGGTGCGATCTTGTTCCTGTTGAAGCCCGGCGCCACCTTCGAAGAGGTCGAAGCTGCCATACAGAAGGCCCATGGCGAAATCAACGTGACGAGCAAGTACGGCTCGCTCGTGTTCGACGCCGAAGTGAGCTCCGGCCAGACCAGCGAAGCCCAGACCTACCTGCAGCCCGGTCAGTACGTTGCCGTGGTCCCAGGAGAAGAAGGCAAGGGATCGAGGGCTCACGCGAACTTCACGGTGAGCGCCGCCGCATCCCCCGTCGCGCTGCCGGCGCCTGAAGCCACGATCCGCTCGATCGAGTTCGGCTTCAAGGGTCCGAGCACGCTGCACGACGGCGAGCTCGTCCGCTTCGAAAACGAAGGCTTCCTCGTGCACATGGACGTTGCGGCGCCCGTCAAGAACATGAAGGCCGCCAAGCAACTCGTCAAGGACCTGCTGGCGGGCAAGGAAAAGGCGGTTGGAAAGCTGATCTCAGGGCCTCCGGCTGGTTTCGCCGGGCCGGTCTCACACGAAGCTTTCCAGCAAGAGACGATCACCGCAAAGCCCGGCATCTACGTCGAGGTGTGCTTCATGGACACCCAGGACGGGCGCAGCCACTCCCAGCTGGGGATGGAGCGGATCATTCACATCGTGAAGTAGCCAGACCGGCTCGGGTCGCGTGCAGCGACGGCCGGGCGGGTGGCTCAACACCCGCCCGGCTATGGTTGAAAAGCAGGATGCTGATTCCATTTGTGCTTTAGATCAGGCAAAGCATGAGCGGCGCTGAGCTTGGGCTGGCTCTGTCGGTGTTTCTCGCCTGCACGGTCGAGGCGGTCGAGGCGCTGACGATCGTGCTCGCCGTCGGCAGCACGCGCAGCTGGTCATCGGCGATCAGCGGCGTCGGCGCCGCGGTGCTCGCACTTGCCGTGATCGTGGCGGCGCTCGGCCCGGCGATCACCTCGCTACCGATCGATGTGCTGCGTGTGCTCGTCGGCGGCCTTTTGTTGATCTTCGGCCTGCAGTGGCTGCGCAAGGCGATCCTGCGGGCCTCCGGGTTGAAGGCCAAGCACGACGAGAGCCAGATCTACGAAGTGCAGGCCGCCGCCGCGCGCGGGGCCGGCGCCAAACACGATGGGTTCGATGGCTATGCCTTCACGATTGCGTTCAAGGGGGTGCTGTTGGAGGGCCTGGAGGTCGCGTTTATCGTGCTCACCTTCGGCGCCAACCAGCACCGTGTCGCCCTGGCGGCCGCAGCCGCCGGGCTCGCCGTACTAGTCGTCGTCGCGGCGGGCGTCGCGGCAAGAGCGCCCCTGGCAAGGGTCCCCGAGAACACGCTGAAGTTCGCGGTCGGTGTGATGCTCAGCTCGTTCGGGATGTTCTGGGGCGCCGAGGGCGCCGGAGCGAGGTGGCCCGGCGGCGACGGCGCTCTGCTGGCGATCATCCCGGGCGTGCTGATAGCCGCGGTCGCGTTGGTCAAGGTCATCCAGCGTGCTCCACACCCAACCATGACCGAGACCAACGATCAGGCCACGGTGAACGCATGACACGGGCGTCGGCGCTCCTCGCCGGCGTGTGGGACTTCGTCGTCGGCGACGATTGGCGCACCGCGATCGGCGTGGCGCTGGCACTCGCGTTGACGGCGCTCGTCGCTGCCCTGGGTATCTCGGCCTGGTGGGTTATGCCACTCGCGGTGCTCGGGCTGCTCGCGCTTTCGATCCGCCGCGCGTCACGCTGAGCGGCGCATCTTCAGCGGCTGAGCTGATCGAGGTCGTCGTCGATCGCCGTTGATTCGAAGTCAAACGACTGGGCGACGCGGTTGCCCGGCGCGAAGCGTCCCGCCGTCGCGGCAAAGCTCATAACGCGGGCGGCGTAGCGACGTGAGATCCAGCGACGCGTGAGCGTACGGGTGAGCGGAAAGAGGAGCAGCGCGCCGAGGACCGCCGTGAGGAACCCAGGGACGACGAGCAGCAGCGCCCCGAGAAATCCGAGTGCGCCGTCGACCGCGACACGTGCGGGAGCACGATGCTCAGACACCGCCAGCGAGACACGATCGATCGCCGAGCGTCCCTGAATGCGCAGAACCTGCACGCCGAGCAGCGAAGTCCCGAACAGCAGTACGACCGCCAGCAGCCAGCCGATCGCGTGGCCGACCTCGACGAAGACGAACAACTCGAGGATGGGCACTCCGATCATGACAAGGAGGAACATCGCAGCAGTCAGCCTACGACTCCTTACGTGCAAGTCTGCTTGTCAGGCGACGGGCGGCGAGCACGTCTTCTTGAAAAGGCAGCCGGTCGATGACGCCCGCCTCTTCGAAGGCGCGCTGGACGCACTTTGGCCCTGCAATAAGCAGGATGCCGCGTCCCTGTCGTTTACAGAGACGGCAGCGGAACGCGATCACAGCCACCCCGATCGGGTCGATGTGCGTTAGCTGACGGAGGTCCAGCGTGATGCTGGTGACACCCTCTTCGAAAAGGCGTTCGATCTCCACTTCGAGCGTGTGCGCAGAGCGGTGAGTCAACTCGCCCGTGGGGATCAGCGTGTGCATCCAGATGCTCACGCTCTCCGACAGTGGGTGGGGCTGATTTCGGGTGGGCCATGCGCGCCTGGTCCTGTCGAAGGCGGTATTCCCGTCGCAGGCCGTGTCGGCGCGCATGACCACGAGTCCCGTCGTGTTGCCCTCGCTGCTTGTGTTGATGCTTCCTGTAGACGTCGTTTGATGACGTTCCATCGTGTACGGCTCCTTCCAAAGAGGCTTCGATTGATATCCGGGGCCAGGACCACGAGATCCAGGCCGAAGCGAAACGACCGGGTGCAGCTAGCCCGGCCGCTCTGGAATCAGAACGAAGAACGCCGTGAGCCACGGCTGAAAGGAAAGTCGTAGGCGACGCATCGCCAGCGGAGCCGCCCGCAACAGGTGACCCGCAAACGTCGGGAACCCGGAGAGAGCGGTACCGGAGCCTCCCCCGGCCGCGGCGCTGAAGGTCCCGCTTGGTGTTGACCCGGGCGGCGGGCCGATCGGGCTGCCCCCACCGGGGGGGCCGCCGGAGCGGCCAGGAGTGGGCGCGCCCGCCCTCGCCGCCGTCCCCGTGGCCAGATCCCCGACAAAAGCCACCGAGATGAGGCTGGAACTGTCAAGCCCGGCCGTGTCAAACCCGGCCGTGTAGGCGTCCGTCGAGGACGCTCCCAGTCCACCGAGCTCGCGGGTGAAGTTCTCGGCGCGCTGCGCGGCGATCGTCCGCGCCAGAGCCGCCACAGAGACCGAGCTCGCGGCCGACGTCGTTGGGAGCTCTTCAGGAGTAACCGGGAGGATCGCCATCAGGGGTCCGGTCGCAGTGCCCGAGACTTCCCCCGCAACCGAGTCCGACGGGTTACCGGCCGCCGTCGCACTCTGGGAAGCCGCGGAGAGCGATGGAGACAGGCTTTCCGCGTCTTTTTCCAGAACCGGTTTGCCGGCGGGGACTTCCGCGACTTCTTTTTTCGGTTCGTTGATGGGGGCTTCCGTGGCTTCTTTGCTCGGCTCGACCGGAGGCGAGGCTTTTGGCGCCGGTTCAACGACAGGCCCGGCGGGAGACGAGGCTTCCGGCGCGGATTCAACGACGGCTTCTGCGAGAGACGAGGCTTCCGGCGCGGATTCAACGACGGCTTCGGCGGGAGACGAGGCTTCCGGCGCGGATCCATCGACGGGTTCGGCGGGAGACGAGGTTTCCGCCGCAGGTTCAGCGCCTGGCGCCGGAGACGAGGCTTCCCCCGCCGGTTCAGCGACAGGCGCCGCCGCATGGGCACGCCCGGCGAGGAGGAGGGTCCCGAGCGCCACCAAGATGGCCACCCTCGCGCATAGGCGCCCTTTGGCCAGAATCCGGATCGAGGGATTCGGGGTGATCCGGAGCATGTTTCCGCCGCCAGTCATCATCGGCCGGCCGCGCGAAAGGCCTCGCCCGGGGGGTCAAAGAGGAACTGCGCGCCGGGTCGGTCTGCGGGCAGCACCTGATGGACGACGAGGTGGCTCGTAGCGAGCCACTCGGCCAGGGCGAGGGCACTGTTGCGATCGCTGAGCGCGGCAACGCGACAGATGCTCAGTCCGAGCACCGCGACCACTACCACCGAGGCACCTAAGACCAAAATAAAGAGCATCGCTACCTAAGGCTACGCAATCGGGACTACGTGCGCTGCACCTCGTCAGGCGCGGAGTGTCGCGCTGGTAGTCGCGGCCTTTCAGCCCAGCCCCAGCTAGCGCGCTCGACGGGCGAGGTAGACGGCGGTCGCGATCGGCGTCAACGCGAGGAGCACGAGAGCTATCGAAGCGAGGGTCGACGGCCCGCTGCTCGGTCCGTGCGTGCAGTGCACCACGCTGGTGGCGTACCTGGTGTAGCTGGTGCAGATCACCTTGCGCGATCGCCCGAGCGCCAGCAACAGGAGCAGCAATGTCGCAAACAGGCCACCCGGCAAGACAAGCGTGCCGATGAGCTTGTCTGTTGTCGTCCAGGCTCGCGATCGCCAGAGCAGAACGACACCGACGACCCAGCCGACGCCGGCGGCGATGAAGCTGTTCTCGCTGCTATTCGGACGCCCCCTCGTCAACGTGAATCTCGTCACGCGCGAGCTCGGCGTGACGTTCCCCACAGCCAATCGTCTCGTCGCCCGTTTCGAGGAACTCAATTTGCTCTCGGAGGTCACCGGTCAGCGACGCTCGCGGGTCTTTCGTTACGAACCCTACCTACGGCTGTTCGACGAACCGACAGCAGATGTCTTGGAAAGCCGACGCGGGGACTCGAACCCCGGACCCCAACATTGAGCACGGGGGGAGCAGGCTCCCCCCGTGAGCCCCCCACCTGGGACTCCACGGAAAGAGCAAAGCCGACGCGGGGACTCGAACCCCGGACCCCTTCATTACGAGTGAAGTGCTCTACCAGCTGAGCTACGTCGGCGCGGCCTCGGATGCTAGCGAGGCATCCACAGCCGGTGGCTGCTCGCCGCCCGGCTCCGCGGAGCGCTCGCCGGCGGGTTTCGTAAACCCCTGCAGCTCGACCAGCAGCGACTCGCCGTGCTTTTCGCAGAAGGCCGGCCCAATGCCACGAACCTCCAACAGCGCCTCGGTACTCGCAGGCTTCGCGCGCAGCAGGTCTTCGAGCACGGCGTTCGATGCGACCATAAACGCCGGCTTGCCCTCCGCGCGCGCATAGCGCCACGCGCGCAGGCGCTCGAAGTCGTCTGGGTCCACGGGCGGGCCAGCCGGGACGCCGCCCGCGCCAGTGGAGCCGCTCCCCCCCGCTGCGCCGCGGCGGCCTCGGCTCGCTGTGAGCGGCGCGTTCGCGGCCGCCACGAGCGCCGCATCCGGCTCGCATACGTCGCAGCAACGGCCCGTCGGACGCCCCGGCTCGTCATCGCCGAAGTGGTCGAGGATCTGCCGTCGGCGGCAGCTCTCCCCGCTGGTCATGTAGCGCTCGATCGAGCGGTAGGCGTCCCACCCGCGATTGCGCGCGACCTTGATCGCAGCGGACGCCTTACTTGGACTGCCCTGCCCGGTCAAACGGACCAGCAGCCCGTCGTAATCCGCAGGTTCCAGCTCGACCGCTCCCGAGCGCTCGGCGATCGACAGCAGCACGCGGTCGCGCTCACCCAGCTCGCGGCGACCGACAGCCGCGATCCCACCGTGGGCGCTGCGACGCAACCGGCCGACATACGCCTTCACGTCCTCCACGCTCGTCTCGCGCTCATTGATGAAGCGGACCAGCCGCCCCAGGTCCATCCGCGCGCCGAGCAGCAACGCGCGCGCCGGCAGCCCGTCGCGGCCGCCGCGGCCCGCCTCCTGGTAATAAGCCTCCAAGCTCGTCGGCAACGCCCAGTGCGCCACCGTGCGTACGTCGGCCTTGTCGACGCCCATGCCGAATGCGTTCGTCGCCACGACGACCTCGGCGCGATCCTCCATGAACGCCTCCTGGCTGGCGCGCCTGTCCTCCGCGCTCATGCCCGCGTGGTAGGCGACCGCCGCCAGGCCCTCTTCGCGCAGCCTCGCGGCGACCGCGTCGGTGTCCTTTCGCGTGCCGCAGTAGACGATCGCCGGACGCGCGCGCTCGTCGGCGAGCACATGCAGCAGCGCCGCCCACTTGCGCGCGACCGTGCCCTTGCCCTCCACCCCGACCACGTCGAACGTCACGTTAGGTCGATCGAAGCCCGAGCGGATCGACACCGGCTCGTGCAGCTCCAGACGCGCGGCGATCTCCTGTGCCACGCGCGGCGTGGCCGTCGCCGTCGCCGCCATCACCGCCGGACGGCCGCCGGCCGTGCCCTTGAGCGATGCAATCGCCTCGTGCAGGCGCAGGTAATCAGGGCGAAAGTCATGACCCCACTCCGCTACGCAATGCGCCTCGTCCACCACGAACAGCGCTACCTCGCGCTGCGCCAGCGCCGCGCGAAAGGTGCCCGAGGCGAAGCGCTCCGGCGCCGCAAGCACGAGCCGTGTCTCGCCCGCTGCGATGTCAGCGAGCGCCTGGGGGTTGTGACCCTCCTCCAGCCCCGACGCGAGCATCGTCGCGTTGACGCCCGCCTCGCGCAAACGGCGCAACTGGTCGGCCATCAACGCGATCAGCGGGCTCACGACCACGACCAGTCCGTCCCCCACCAAGGCTGGCAGCTGGTAGCACAGCGACTTGCCGCCGCCCGTCGGCATCACGACCAGGCTGTCGCGCCCGTCGAGCGCCGCTTGCACCGCCTCGCGCTGACCGGGCCGGAAGGATTCCAGCCCGAAGCGCTCGAGCAGCGTGTCCGGGTTTGGGGGGGCAACTGCCTGGATCTTCGCCTCCATTGCACAGACGCTACCCACAGCTTCGGCCGGTTCTCGTCGAGGACCCGCGGATCTAGCCGAACAGGCGTGCCTTGGCTGCCTGCCAGTGGCGATAGACCGGGCGCGTGGATCGCGACGCGCCCGGCGCTCGAGTTCGATATTCATGCAATGCGTCCGCAACCAGCGCGCGCGTCTGCTCAACCTGTTCCTGGGAGAGCGTCACCGGGCGGCGCTCGAGATACCCCGCGAGCATCCGGGCGGGCGTGACCCGCACGCCCTTGCGCCGCGCGAGCGGTTTGTCGACCCACGCGCGACTGAAGACGATCAGTGGCTCCACCGGGACATCCGTCGCGCGTTCGATCGCCTTGCGCTGCGCCTGTGCCTGGCGCAGCGTAGCGCCGTGCACGCGCGCCACGCGTACGGGACCCGGGTGGCTCTTGGTCTCGACGGTGAACACCCCCGCGGGCCCGATCAGGATGTGGTCGACGTTGCCCTGGCCGAGGCTCGCGTCGTGAATCACGTGCCAATCCTCGCCCGCCATCTCGTCGAGCAGCCCACCAACCTGCTCCTCGCCCGTGGCCCCGCGATCGTGGCGCTCGACGAGCGGCAGCACGTAGCGCAAGATCACGAACATGCCAACCAGCAGCGCGACCTCCGAGCCGAGGAACCAGAGATTGCGCAGCCCGAATGCCCGGCCCAGAAACGTGGTCGCCACGGCCAGGACGCCGAGCGCCACCAGCGTGCGCATGCGCAGCCGCCGGACGGTCGTGCGCTCGTGCTGGCCGGGCGCGCGGGCGGTCGGGTCATAGCTGGGGTCATAGCCGGCTAGCTGCATCTCTCCCCTTGCATCGGCCTATTCGAGGCTACCCCTTAAAAAGCTTTTCCAAAACCGGGATGAGGGATCGGCAAACTCTGGGATAAGCGATCGGCAAGCTGAAGATTCGTCCTCAAAGCTCACAGGGCGGAATCTGAAGAGTTTGCGATCAGCCCCACAAATCTCTCGCAAGAAGCGTGGAAACTCGTCCGTTCTCCTAAAGCCGGGGCATCGGCCCGTCGAAGCCAAGAGCAGGTCGCCGATCGCGTCGACCGGAGTCGAGCACGGACGCTTGCATGACCTACGACCAGGAAACATCTCCTCCCTCCGACGTCTGCCTGCTCCTAAGGGCACACGCCGAGCAACGCTGGCTGAGCCTGGAGGTGGGTCCCGTCCTGCGCCAGCTGCGCCAGCGCGACTCCCTCCCCGAGGAGCAGCTCGGCGCTGCCCTGGCCTACCTCGAGGTCCTCTGGATCGAGGCCTCCCAGTGGGCCGCCGAGACCGACGCCGCCTACGCCGAGTTCGAAGCATCCGAGCGTGCCGCGAAGGCCGACGCCGCCCGCGCCGAGCCAGACGCCGAGCACGCCAGCGGCGGATGGACGCTACCCAGCAAGGCCCGCCGCTACCGCGTGGCCGTCCTGACCCTGCGCGATGTGTTCGGCCGCCAGGTCGCCGCGCTGCTCGCCGCGCCAGGCGCCACGCGTGAGCACGCAAGCTCCTGAGCACGCCGTAGTGTCCTGAGTCAGAAATTCGCTGGTGTTTCCCGGTGCCTGAACGCGCCTGACGCCCGCCGACGCCGGCCATGTGCCACCAGCACACTCACCGGCGTCGTCGAACGTCAGATCACGTCCATCCATCCGGCAAACACTGACCGAATTTCTGACTCAGGACGCCAGGACCGCGAGCACACCGGTACGCTCCCGCGGATGGCGATCCGCTTCGACCTGCAGTCTCATTCAACGCACTCCGACGGCGCGCTCGAGGCCGCCGAGGTGGTGGAGCGGGCAGCGCGCGCCGGGGTGGAGCTACTCGCGCTGAGTGACCACGACACCGTTTCCGGCGTCGCCGAGGCGCTGCGCGCGGGCGAGCGTTACGGCGTGCGCGTGGTCCCCGCGGTCGAGATCTCCGCGATCGACGCAGACGCGCAGACGCCACGCGAACTGCACATCCTCGGTTACGGCATCGACCACACCGGTCCGGTCCTCACCGAGAAGCTCGCCGAGTTCCTCGCCGACCGCGAGCAGCGCACGCTGCGGATGGCCCGGGCGCTGCAGGAGCTTGGCTTCGAGCTGGACAAAGCGGAGATCGAGACACGTATCGCCGCCGGCAAGCCGATCGGGCGCCCGCACCTGGCTGAAGCGGTACTCGCCGCGCCTGGAAACGCCGCGCGGCTGCGGGACGAGGAGATCGACGACATCGGCTCGCTGATCAAGGGCTACCTGATCGAGGGCAAGCCCGCCTTCCGCCTGCGTGAGACTCCCACCGTCGCCCAGGCCGTCGAGGCGATCCACGAGGCGGGCGGCGTCGCGATCTGGGCACATCCGTTCTGGGACATACCCGATCCGGACGAGGTGCTCGCAAGCATCGACCGCTTCAAAGCGCTCGGGATCGACGGGGTCGAGGCCTTTTACGTGACCCACACGCAGGATCAGACAACGCTGCTCGGGGAGCGCTGCGAGGAGCTGGGCCTGCTGAGCACCGGCTCGGCCGACTTCCACGGGCCGGATAACCGGCTGTTCTCGAAGTTTCTGGCTTTCGAGCTTTACGGCTTGGAACCGAGTCTCGGTCCGATCGCCTCCACGCGGTAGCTCAAAGCCTCCAGGGCGAGCTCCTCGGACACGTTCAGAGCAAGCCGCAGGCGCGTGTCCTGCACGAGCTCGACAGCGCAGCGCAGAGACGCGCCGGAGCGACCCTGCGCGTCGGCGCCCAGCTCGACGAGGCGGTCCATGGCGTAGACGCACTCGGGCGCGCCTTCGGCGATGCAGAGTACATCGCGCAGCCACAGCTCCGCCAAGCGCAACGTGAGATCGAGCGCCTGCGTACGCGCCCTGCGCTCGGCGCGACGGCGGGCGTCGGAGCCTTCGCGCTCGTAGCGTTTGCGCTCCTTGCTTGCCACGAGCTCGAGCTCTCTCGCCAGGCGCTCGTCCTGCGCCTCGCCCGCGGCCACGCCGGCGGCCTTAGCGACGTCGAGCAGCTCGGTCCAGCGTCGCTCGCCGGTCGAACCGTTCAGGGCTGAGCGCACAAAGCTCTCGGCCGCTGCCCGCAGGGCCTGGCCTTCCATGCCGGCGAGGCGCGCGGCCAAACGCGCGTCGCCAAGCGCCAGGCGCGCGCACGCCTGCGCGCGCTCGGGCTCGGTGTCTTTCAGGCGCGCCGCGATCTGCGCCGGCGCCAGCGGGTCAAAACGCACCGCCTGACAGCGCGATGCGATCGTCGGGAGCACGTCCTCACGGCGGTCGGTTAGCAGCACGAGATGGACGAACGGCGGCGGCTCCTCGAGCGTCTTCAGCATCCTGTTGGCCGCCTGGTCGTTCATCGTGTCGGCCCCCTCGATCACAAACACGCGCCGCGACGATTCAAACGGAGTGCGCGTCGCGGCGGCCACGACGGGCTCGTCGATGTCGGCGACGAGCATCTCCGCGGCGCCGCTCGGCGTGACCCAGGTCAGGTCTGGATGAGTATCCCGCGCGACCCGCTCTGCGACTGCGCCCGGATCGCGTGCCCCCTCGGCGAGCAGCGCGGCGGCGAACGCGCGAGCGACCGTGCGCTTGCCGGTCCCGGAGGGACCGTGGAAGAGATACGCGTGCGACGGTGCGCCCTCAGGCCCCAGGGCGGGCGTCAGCACTGCGTGGGCGTGCGGGTGCGCATCGATCCCGGGAAGCGTCATCTCGATCTCGGGAGCGAGGGTCACACCGGCCATCGTAGAGACGCTACGGTCCCACCGTGGCACGCGGCAAGCTAATCACGATCGAGGGCATTGACGGCGCCGGCAAGTCGACGCTCGCACAGGCGCTCGCGCGCGAACTCACCGCGACCGCACGGGGGGCGGGCGGGCACCCGGTCGAGTTGCTGCGCGAGCCCGGCGGAGTGGACGTGTCCGAGCGGATTCGCGCGCTCGTCAAGGACCCCTCCCTGACGGTGGCGCCGCGCGCCGAGGCGCTGCTGTACGCGGCCGCGCGCGCGCAGCTCGTGGAAGAACTGCTGGAGCCGCTGCTGCAGCGGGGCATCCTCGTCCTGCTCGACCGGTTCGTGGACTCCTCGCTGGCCTACCAGGGCGCCGGGCGCGAGCTCGGGGTGGAGGAGGTGCGTCATCTCAACATGTTCGCCACCGCCGGCCTGACCCCCGACCGCACCCTGCTGCTGCGGATCGACCCGGCGCTGGGACGCGCGCGTCAGGACGAGCGCGCGCTCCAGCCAGACCGGCTGGAGCGCGAGGGCGAGGGATTCTTCGCGAGGATCGCCGCCGCCTACGACGAGCTCGCCGACGAGGAGCCCGAGCGCATCCGCGCGATCGATGCCGGGCAGACTCCAGCGGACGTGCTGCGAGACGCACTCGCGGCGATCGAAGATCTGCTGTAGCCCGAGCGGGCGATTAGCATTGAGGGCAGATGTCCGTCCACACCATTCACGCCAGCTCCACACAACACTCCAGCACGCTCTCAACGGGCGCGATCGTGGCCGCCGTCCTCGCCGCGGTGCTGCTGCTGGCATGCATCGGCTGGGCGCTCGCCCGCCGGCGGGCGTTCGAGCCTCGCTGGATGCTCTCGCTGCGCCATGCAATGGCCGAAGCGGGTTTCCGCGCCTCGGCAACCTGGGCCGAATTTTCCGATTGGGTCCGACTCGGTCACTGAATTTCGCGGACGTTGCGGGTCTTCTCAGACAAGGGCCCGGGCCTTCTAAAATAATAGATGCCGTCGCCCCTTTTCCGTCCGACTCACGCGGGACGATGCCCGACCCAGACAACAGCTCCGAGTAGGCGTCGCGCGCGCCGGCACAGCGCAGAGGAGGAAGGCCGATGAACCCAACCACGCACCCCACGACCACCCAGGACACGACGCCCGGAACCGGACTGTCGATCAGACGCCTATTCACCTCCGCGGAGCAGCATCCGTTCGACGCCGTGGAGTGGGAGACGCGCGACGCGCGCATCGGCCATGGCGACCGCATCGCGTTCGAGCAGACCGACGTCGAGTTCCCCAAGAGCTGGTCGCAGAACGCGACGAACATCGTCGCCCAGAAGTACTTCCGCGGGCAGATCGGCAACCCCGCACGCGAGCATTCGGTCAAGCAGATGATCTCCCGCGTCGCGGGCACGATTGCCGGCTGGGGAGCCGCGCGGGGCTACTTCGCCACCGACGAGGACGCACAGGCTTTCGAGGACGAGCTGACCCACATCCTGCTGCACCAGATGGCCGCGTTCAACTCGCCCGTCTGGTTCAACGTCGGCTTCGAGGAGTCACCGCAGTGCTCGGCGTGCTTCATCCTCTCGGTCGAGGACACGATGGAGTCGATCCTCGACTGGAACACCAAGGAGGGGATGATCTTCCGCGGCGGCTCGGGCTCGGGGATCAACCTGTCGAACATCCGCGGCTCGATGGAGCCGCTGGCCAAGGGTGGCACCGCGTCCGGCCCCGTGTCGTTCATGCGCGGCGCCGACTCGTGGGCAGGCACGATCAAGTCCGGCGGCAAGACGCGCCGCGCGGCGAAGATGGTCGTGCTCGACGTCGACCACCCGGACATCCGCGAGTTCATCTGGTGCAAGGCCAAAGAGGAGGACAAGGCGCAGGCGCTCAGAGACGCCGGCTTTGACATGTCGATCGACGGCGAGGGGTTCAAGTCGATCCAGTACCAGAACGCCAACAATTCGGTGCGCATCACCGACGAGTTCATGCGCGCCGTGGAGAGCAACGAGGACTGGAACCTGACCGCCCGTGCCACCGGCCAGCCGGTGGGCGAGCCGATCCCCGCGCGCGAGCTGATGCGCGAAATCGCCGAGGCCGCGTGGCGCTGCGCCGATCCGGGCGTCCAGTACGACACGACGATCAACCAGTGGCACACCTCGCCGAATAGCGGGCGGATCAACGCCTCGAACCCGTGCTCGGAGTACATGCACGTCGATAACTCGGCCTGCAACCTCGCGTCACTGAACCTGATGAAGTTCCGCCGCGCCGACGGGACGCTCGACACCGAGACCTTCGAGCACGTCGTCGACGTGCTGCTGCTGGCCCAGGAGATCGTCGTCTCACCCTCCTCCTATCCGACCGAGGAGATCGGCGTCAACGCGCGCGCCTTCCGCCAGTTGGGGCTCGGCTACGCCAATCTCGGGGCCTACTTGATGAGCGACGGCATGCCGTATGACTCCGATGCCGGGCGGGGCACCGCGGCGGCGATCACGGCGTTGATGACTGGCCGCGCCTACCGCCGCTCGGCCGAGATCGCGGCGGCGCTCGAGCCCTACGAGCACTACGCGCTCAACCGCGAGGCGCACAACGGCGTGATGAGCATGCACCGCGAAGCCTCCTACGCGATCCCCGACTCGACCTGCGCCGACGAGCAGCTGCTCGCGGCGGCGCGGCGCTCGTGGGACGAGGCGGTGGAGCTCGGCGAGCGCCACGGCTACCGCAACGCGCAGGCAACAGTGCTCGCGCCGACGGGCACGATCTCGTTCCTGATGGACTGCGACACGACCGGCGTGGAGCCCGACTTCTCGCTGGTCAAGTTCAAGGAGCTCGTCGGCGGCGGGCAGATGACGATCGTCAACCGCACCGTCCCTCTGGCGCTGGAGACCCTCGGCTACAACGATCAGCAAGTCGAGCAGATCGAGGCGCACCTGGCCGAGCACGGCACGATCGTCGGCTCGCCCGGCCTGCTTGACGAGCACCTGCCGGTGTTCGACGTGGCCGTCGGCGAGCGCGCGATCTCGCACATGGGGCACCTGAAGATGATGGGCGCCGTACAGCCCTTCATCAGTGGCGCGATCTCAAAGACGGTCAACCTGCCACAGGAGGCGACGGTCGAGGACATCGCCGACGCCTACACCCAGGCATGGCACCTCGGAGTCAAGGCGCTGGCGATCTACCGCGACGGCTCGAAGACCGCGCAGGCGCTGCGCACAGACGCCCAGCAGGACGTGCAGGCACCCGTCGACGTCGACGCGATCGTCGAGGCCGCGGTTGGCAAGGCACTGAAGGAGGCCGGGCCGCGCCGCAAGCGGATGCCGCGCGAGCGCGAGTCGATCACGCACAAGTTCTCGATCGGCGGGCATGAGGGCTACATCACGGCCGGCAAGTACGAGGACGGCACGGTCGGTGAGATCTTCCTGACCGACATCGGCAAGGAGGGCTCAACGCTGCGCGGGATGATGAACTCCTACGCCACCGCGATCTCGATCTCGCTGCAGTACGGGGTGCCGCTCGAGACCCTGGTGCAGAAGTTCTGCTACATGCGCTTCGACCCCGAGGGCATCACCTCCAACCCGGAGATCCCCTTCGCGAAGTCGATGCCCGACTACATCATGCGCTGGCTCGCCTCGCGCTTCCTGGACACCGACGTCCAGGAGGAGCTCGGCATCCTCACCCCCGCCGTGCGCGCCCGCATGTCGGCCCAGGACACCGCCCAGTCGGTGATCTCCTCCGACACCGCCGGCCCCGCGAGCGAGGATCAGCCGGCTGCCGCCGCCAAGAACGGAGGCCCGAAGGCCTCGGGCGGCAACGGCGGCTCGAGCGCCCCGACGGCCTCGCTCACCGACACGCCCCCCGTGGTCCCCGCCCGCCTGCAGGGTCTCGACCTCGGCCCCGCGTGCAGCCAGTGCGGAGGCATGATGCAGCGCACTGGCTCTTGCTACACCTGCTCATCCTGCGGCAACAACACCGGCTGCGGTTGAGAGGCAAGACGGGGCCGCAGGGGCTCGCGCAAGCGGCCCCAGTCTTCATTGGTTCTGCGTAAGACCCACCGTGTGGATGTACAGGGTGCCGCGCGGTTCACCCTCGAGCTCGAGCTCAGCGATCGCCTCGTGCACCCCAGGAAAGTCTGGGTGCCTGAAGTCATCGAAGACGATCAGCGACCCGGGGCGGAGCACCGGGCGCCACGCGAGCACCTCGGCGACTGTCTCGAGCCGGTCGTGAGAACTGTCGATGTACAGCAGATCCACGCAACGCTCGTCGCGCGGCCCAGAGTTGCCTGCTGCGATCACCAGCTCGATCTGCCTACGCGTCTGAACGTCCACCAGCCGCATGTACCGCCCCGGCTCGTCGCGAGCAACGACATCGAACGTCACCACCTCCCGCAACGGATCGGCCAGCGCCAGCGAGATCGCCGTCCACCCGGTTGCGGTGCCGAGCTCCACAACGTGTCTGCAGCCCTGCGCCAATCCCAACAACACCTTCAGGTCCGCCGGGCGTGTCGCCGACGTCATGCTGAACCCATCACCAGCACGAGATGCAAGACGCCGTGCGCGCCAATGAAACCAGGCCACCCGCCGCGGCAACACACATAGTCTCACCGCCCAACGTAATTCGGCCAACCTGTGCCGCACCCGCCCGCCTCGATCATCGCCGGGGCATAGCCCGCCTGCCCGCTGCGAGGTCATCCAATCATGATACGTAGCCGCATAGCGCCTCAGGAGCGCTTAGGTCAGTCAGGTCGGCAGGCGCTCGGGTGAACCGCTGGCGGCGTACTCGGCCAAGGTGATGCGCGAGTCGTCTCGCCCGAGCATGTTGATGAAGACCGCCGCGAAGGCGATGCCGAAGACCAGGAACTCGACGAAGCACATCGCCGCGCCGGCTAGGTGCTGGTCGTTGATCGCCGACAGACCGTAAGCGCGGGGGGCGCTTGCGTAGAGGGGGTACTCGCTCGCCGACAGCCACGTCAGGGGCAGGCAGACGCAGGCGCTGGCCAGGCGGGTGAAGCCGAGCAGCGCCAGGCGCTCGCCGTTGGGGCGCAGGCGGGCGCGGGGGAGCGGGTCGATGATCAACCACCACATCGCGAGCCCCGTATAGAAGAGGGTGGCATGCTCGAAGGCGTGGATCACTTCGTGCTGGGCGACATAGTCGAATACGCTCGGGATCGCCCACACCCAGGTGGCGAGCGTCCACAGCGGAATCGCGACCCAGGGCGAGGTGAGCCGCTCCAGCAGGCGACCGGACGGGCGCCCGGGCGCCACCGCCGTCAGCGCGCGGCGCGAGAGGCCGAGCGGTAGGACGGGCGAGCGCAGGCCGAGCACCAGCAGCGCCGGCGCGATGTCCGACAGGAGCACGTGCTGCATCATGTGCGCCGACAGCAGGTATTGATCGCCGATCGTGTCGAGTGGCGAGAGCAGCGCCACGGCCAGCGTCAGCAGCCCGCACACGTAGGGCAGCCAGTGGCCGATCCCAGGTCCCTTCGTCGAGCGGGCGGCGGCACGCAGGTACATGCGCCGGTAGACATATCCCGCGGCGAGCAGCGCGAGGATCACGATCGGGCTGAAAGTCCATGAGCCCCAACCTGGGACCGTCGAGCTCATCGGCTGCACCCGTCAGTCCACGGGCGGCGGGTGGCGCGGCGGTGTGTCGGTGGAGCGAGCGTCATGTTCGGCGGCATCCTATCGATCCTCCGCCGGGACGTGACGTGAAGTCCCGCGACTCGGTCTCTGAGGCCGCCGGTCTTGGTGCTCACGTGCTCGAGCGGGGCCGCCGGCCCAGTGCGCACCGGCCCGAGTTGGGCCGGTGACACCGGAACACCGTGCGGCGTGCCTCAGTTGAGACGCTTCTTCAGCGCGCTCGCCGCCGAGAACTTCGCCGCCTTGCTGGCCGCGATGCTGATCGTCTCGCCGGTGGATGGGTTTCGTCCCTGCCGTGCAGCGCGGTGGCTGATGCTGAACTTGCCGAAACCTGCAAGCGCAACCTCACCGCCGCCGGCCAGCTCCTTGGAAATCGTCTCGATCGCCGCCTCCAGAGCCTCGCGGGCCTGGCTGGCAGCCATCCCGGTGCTTGATGCAACCTGCTCAGCTAGCTCGTTCTTGGTCATGGCACTCCCTTCTCGAGTGTCGTTACTTGCAGCCAGGCTAACCGCTGGTTAGGACGATTGATGCAAAATCGCACCGTTTGCCACCGATAGAAGCCCTAATTTCCGGGGAACTGCTCGTGCGAGGACAGATTTTGGGCGGAAACAGCTGTTCCGTGGATGGCAGACGTCGCACGCGAGCGCAGACGTGCTGCCGATCGTCCGGGATCGTCCAGCACGTCGAGCATCGCGACCGATTGAAGATCGTCCAGCGTCTGCCGCCGCGGACGGCCTGCCGCGCAGGCTGCCCAGAGGACCGATAGCCATGTCAGTGCAGCTAGGCCGACGTGCACCCAGACGAGCTCGGTTGGCAGGTGCGTCTCGTACTGATCGAGCCCCACGAACCCCTGCAGCGCCAGCAGCACACAGAGCACCGTCAACGGGCGCCTGATCCTCTGCGGCGCCGCGAGGCGGCGCGCGAGGAACCACACGGCGACGGCCGCGAGGCTAAACACGAAAGCGATCTCGGCGTGGCGGTGGATCACGAAGTCCATCGTCCCGCGCCCGTCGAAGTCCATGCGGTTGATCTTCTGCCCCGGCGAGCCGCCCGCATGCGGGCCGGCGGCCGTGGCGGCGGTTCCCGCGAAGATCGTCAGCGCCGCGAGACCGACCAGCGTGCGCACCGCCAGCACGAGCCTCCGGTCGAGTAGGCCTGTCGCGCCGGTTTCGGCGCCGCTCTGCCGGGCCGCGCTGCTCGAGGCGCCGCGGGCCAACTGCTCGCCGGGCTCCTCCTGCTCAGGCTCGGGCTCGTGCGCGGCCCGCCACACGAGGATCACCGCGGCGACGAGGATCAGCATCGACAGCGCGAAATGCCCCATCACCCACCCGTAGTCGAGCGCCCCTCTGACGGTGAACCCCCCGAGCACCGCCTGAGCGACCACCCCCAGCGGCAGCAGCGCCCCCAGCCACATCAGATCGCGGCGATACGGCCGCCGCCGCAGGGCCGCCAGCCACGCGAGCCCCGCGGCAACCGATACCGGGAAGGTGATCAGCCGGTTTGAGAACTCGATCACCGCGTGCGTGTTCAGCGGCGGGTAGACCTCGCCGTAGCACTTCGGCCAGGTCGGACAGCCGAGCCCCGACCCCGTCAAGCGGACCGCGGCGCCGCTCAGCACGATCAACGTCAGCGCGCCCAGCGCCACATAGGCCACCCGCAGGTACTGCTCGGGGGTGACGGTGTAGCCGTTGGTGCGCTCGCTCCATCGCTCTCGCCTGGTGCTCATCCCCCCTAAGAATGCCAAGATGCCTCTCGATGCGGGCCACAGCAGGCAGCGTCCACGTATGGCGGGCCGACCTGACGGCGCTCGGGGACGACCTCGAGGATTTGCTCTGTGCCGAGGAGCTCGCGCGGGCCGCACAGATCCTCCATCCCCACAAGCGGGCCCTATGGACTCGCTCGCGGGGCGTACTGCGAGCGCTGCTCGGCCGCTATCTCGATCGCGACCCGCTGGATCTGTGCTTCGCCCTCGGCCCCCATGGCAAGCCCACCCTGTCGCAGGAATGCGAGGCGACCGTCGATCTGCGCTTCAACCTGTCGCACTCCGGCTGCCTCGCGCTCGTCGCGGTCACCGCCGGGCGCGAGGTCGGCGTCGACGTGGAGGTTGCCGTCCGTCGCCAGATCGACGAGCTCGCGATCGCCGAGCGGGTGCTCGGCCGTGAGCAGGCACGGCGCATGGCCGCTCTTAATTCACGGGCGCGCGCGCGCGCGTTCCTTGATGCCTGGGTCGCACGCGAGGCCGTCGTGAAGTGCCTTGGCCTCGGTCTCGCAACACCCTCGACTTCCCCTCCCCCGCCCCCGCCCCCGCCCGATCTGTGGACCGCCTCGATAGATGTCGGGCCTCGCGCGGCGGGCGCCGTGGCTGTCGCGGGTGGGGAGTGCGAGTTGCACCGGTGGGATTGGCGCGGCTGAGCTCCGCGGTGTGCGCTCGCACCGCTGCTCGGGCGAGAGCGGCGCTCACTGCAGCGCCGCGCCGCCGGTGAGCGTTGCCTCGGCGGCGCTCGCCAGGAAGGCGTCGCCTTCGCCCGCCCCGCCCGGGGCGCTCCCGCCGTCGCCCCAGATGTAGCCCGCTGCGGCCCGCGGGCGATCGGGCTCGGCGGGGTCTCCGCTCGGTTCATACAGCGCGCTGTCGCTTCCTTCGGTTCGACAATCCGGCCGTTTGCGTTGCTTCAATAGGACCTCGTAGTAGAAGACGTGCACCGGTTTTGCGTTCTCCACCAGCGTGTTCACCAGCCAGTCCGCGTGCCGCGCCTGCCCTCCTTCGCCGTTTTCGACGAGGTCGCCGTCGAAGTCCGTGCACTTCCTCGCTCCGACCTCCGTAAACCAAATCCGCTCGCCCTCTCCCTTATCCGGCAGATGTTCCCGCACGTTTTGATACGGCGCTTCGCTTTCCTCTTGCACCGAGTAATAGGGATGCACGCCCCAGTTTGTCGGAACGGGATCCAGATTCGCGATGTATTCCTGCTCGTACGCCGCCACGTCCGGTGAGTCCTCGAAGTCGCCCGCGATCACCATGCACTCTTGTTCGGCTTCGCACACGCTCGACGCGGCGTTCGTAAACGCGGCGGCGTCCCTCGCCGGCTCGTTCCCCTGCCCGTTCGGCTCGTTCCACGCCTCGACCCAGCCGATCGGCTCGCCGAGCGCGCGTGCTCTCCCCAAGATCTCTACCAGCGCGGTCCGATATTCGCTCTGTGTACTTGGAACCACACCGTCGTAACTGGTCAGCGCGATCTCCGGTTTAAGACCCAAGCTCGCCACGTCCTCCACCCATGCTTCGAATTCGCGCAGATACCTCGGGTAATCCCCGTTGATCACGTTCCACTGCACGACGTACCTCGCAAAGTCGACATGCCCCCCAGGGCCGTGCACCCAGCTCTCGTCGAACAGGCCCGCGAACCAGCTCTGCTCGAAGTCGCCGTCCCATGCCGGCAGGCTCTGGTCGGAGACCCCGTCGACATAGCTCGTCGCCCCGTTGGCGGAGCCCGGAGGCCCGTTGGTGGAGCCCAGAGGCCCTTTGGCGGAGGCGAGGACCCCGTTGGCGGCGGTGAGAGCCCCGGTGATGCTGAGGCTGAGTGCTGCAAGAAAGGCGAGGATCGGGCGGGCGGTGCTCACCCGAGGATCGTAGGTCTACCCATGGTGCGAGCCTTCGGGCAGGTGCACGATCGTTACGTTCGTCCTCGAGACGTTGCGCAGCTTGTCGTAGGCGAGCACCGTCAGCGTGTGCCGCCCGAAGGAGATGTGCCTCGCACCCGACCAATGAATCTCGGCAAACAGCGTGTGCGGATAGCCCTTCCCTTCGACGAACGGGTCGAAGTTGCGGATCGAATGACCGTCGTACAGCAGGCGGATGCTCTCGATGCCCTGACCGTCGGTGGCCCTCACCTTGATCCACAGATGACCCGTATAGCGCTGGTCGTATGAAGGTGTGGCCACCGTGATCCGCGGACCGGAAAAGTCTCCGCAGGCCCCCTTCATGTGGTCGCCGTGCTTGATGTAGCGCCGCATCGCGGCGTAGGAGAGCTTGTGCGAGTGGTTCGCGCGCTCGAGCCCCGAGTCGACCACGCCTTCGTCGTCGATCGGATACCACAACCCGAGCTTCACGTAAGGCGCCTGGGCGAGGCAGTGGTAGGCCTGAGCCAGGTACTCGGCCTGCTGTCCTTCGCTCACCCCCTCGGGCTTCTGCCCGGCGAACGCGCCTTCGGTACACACGGAGGTGCTCGTGCGCCAGCTCATCTCGGTCATCCAGATCGGCACGTCATCGCCGTTGGCGATCTCGGTCGCGTGCACTTCGCGGTAGCCGATGAACGAGTCATCGTTGATCTGCCCGTCGTTGTCGCGCAGGAACGTGAACGGCGAGTTGACGTCGCAGGCAGTATCGGTGTGCACGCCGATCGCGTCGAAGTAGCCCTTCCCGCCGGCCTTGTACACGCCCTCGAGGAAGTTGTAGTCGTTGCCGGTCAACCCCCCGAGCACGACCTTGGCCGCGGGGTCGGCCGACTTGACCGCCGGATAGGCCGCCTGCAGCAGACGCGTGTACGCGACCGGGTCGGGGGCGCCGGCCCACCACCCCGACGCGTCCTCCTCGTTCCATACTTCATACGCCGCCACTTTCCCCTGCCACTGCCCGGCGAGGAAGTGCAGGATGTTCGCGTAGTCATAGGGGTTGCTCGGCGGGGTGTTGAGCGCCGGGGAACCGCTCTCCCAGGACGGGGTGTCGACGAAGTCGACGATCGCGTGATCGCCCTTCGGCAGCGAGTCGAACAGTCGGTCGTACTCAGCGAGCCAGTAAGCGGAATGGACGCCCTCCGCCGGTTCGAGATCGGGCCAAGGCGCGAACACGCGCACCCAATGGGCCCCGAGCGCGGTGGCCTGGCTGACGGCAGACGGTTCGAGGCTGTTCAGGTTCACGCCGGCTTCGGCGGCCTCTGCAGGCTGGGTCAGCCCCGAGGAGGCCGCTGCGGCGAGCAGGCAGCCCGCCAGCAAGACGGCCGTGAGCAGGCGCGTCAGAGCCCTGAGCGGCGAAGCACGAAACGGAGCACGGAGAACCACCACACTCGATCTATCGGCAGCGCCCACGCCTTACTTAGGCTTGTCCCCGTGTCGTGGCCCATTGTCGTCACCGGTGGATCAGTAAACGAACGGCAGCTCGGCGGCGACCTCGGCCAGCTTGGGCGCCTGCTTGTCGCGCTCGGAAACGATCAACTGATCTTTCGGCAGCGGCCACTCGATCGCGATCTCGGGGTCGTCCCAGGCGATCCCGCGCTCGACTTCGGGGTCGTAATAGGCGGTCTGCTTGTACAGCACATCGGCTCGCTCCGAGAGCACGCAGAACCCGTGCGCGAAGCCCTTGGGCACGTACAGCACGCGCATGTTCTCGTCGTCGAGCTCGACCCCCTCCCACTGTCCATACGTCGGCGAGCCCCGGCGCAGGTCGACGTTCACGTCGATGATCCGCCCGCGCGCGCAGCGCACGAGCTTGGCCACGCCTTCCCCGATGTGGAAGTGCATGCCCCTGACGACGCCCCTCCCCGAACGGGAGTGGTTGTCCTGGATGAACTCCTCCTCCGCCGGGATGCCCGCCTCGGCGTGCCACTCGCGCCGATAGGTCTCGCTGAAGAAGCCGCGCTCGTCGGGAAAGACCCCCGGCTCGAGGATCGTCAGGCCGGGGAGTGTGGTTGGGACCGGGTGCATTCGCTGGAGCCTATCGCCCGATCAATGCGCTCTGGAGCGGTGTGTCCGAGGACCCGTCTCGACGGGCCTGGGCGTACGAGGACCCGGCTCGACGGGCACCTCTTCGAAGGCGTATGTGAGCGGGTCTCCACCCGGCTGGCTTCCCTGCAACCTCACCGCGATCGAGAAGGCGTCCGGCGCAACCGCGAACGGTGCTTTGAAGTCGACATCGGCTGCAGCACGCAGCACGAGACCGTCGCCGGCAGTCCCCGGCACCAGACGGTGGGAGACGCCGTTGACCAGGACGAAGCGTTCACGAGCCTTGTAGAAGAACGCGTCCAGCCGTTCGGCACCGCCGACCGTGACGCCGCCGATGTGGACGATTACCAGCGTGTGCTTGGGCGGCACGGGAACGGCCAGCTGCTGCCCCCACGCGGCTTTCACGACCGCGACGACCACCGCCCGCCCGCAGCGATTGGGTCCGCGTCCGAGCACATCCACCGACCCGACGTGCAGCTCCCGATAGCGGCACAGGATCGTGCGCTCGGTCAGCGGCTCGTCGAACTGCCCGATGCGTCCATCCACACCCGGAGCGTCAGTCAACAGGATCCGTTCGGGAGCGCCGGCGGAAGCAACGGTCGCGGCATCCAGCTGATCCAACCCGCTCGTATAGGCCGAGTAGGACTGGAACACCGGCAACGGCTTCCAGCGCAGACGGTAGGCCCACGCGAGCACCGCTTCATAGGGGGCGACCGCCACGGTCCTGCCGCGCACGAGCGCCAGGGTCTCGGCGTCCAGCGGCATGTTGGCGATCACGTCGGCGCGACCCGCAGCGATCGTACGATTGCGTTCGCTCGCATCGAGCACCTGCTTGATCTGCGTGACCGCCATTTCGGTGTTGCCGAAGGGATCGACCACCTCGCTGAACGTCTGGTTCTGAGCCGCGAAGGCGAAGGCGAGCAGCGCACCGAGCAGCCCAAGCCCGATCAACCGGCCACCGGGCCGCATGCGATATGCGAGGAACCCGCCCAGCAGCCCCCCGAAGTAGATCGCGGCGTGCCCGACGTCGTGGCGCTGAAAGCCCTCCTTGAACCCGAAGAAGGCGAACACCACCCACAGCCCGACGGCACCCACACGCTGTCGCGTTGGCGCCCCTGAAGTCGCGTACAGCGCACCGCCCAGCCCGAGCAGGAACGCAATCAGAGCGACCGGGTACTGCCAATGAAGGGCGCGTTCGTCGAGCACCATCGCGCTCGAGTAGCCGGAGATGATGCGCGCCGAGTTGTGCACGAAATCCGGCAACGCGCCGAGACTCTGGCCACTGCCCTCCCAGCCGAGCAACAGCATCAGCCCAAAGCCAGCCGCCGCCGCGAGGACGTGGCGGCGCCACGAGCCGGCCATGCTCAGCGCCAGCACCCCGACCATCACCGCCAGCTCTCCCCCCACCGAGACCTTGATCAGCAGCTCAAACGCCGCAAGCGCTCCCGCGCATGCGATCAGCAGCGTGGACGTCCTCGCCTGCAGTGGATGCTGGAGCATCCAAACGGCGGCGATCAGCAGCGCGATCGCCACGTCGCTGCCGATCGTCGAGATCACGAGGACCGCGATCAGAAATCCGCCGAGCACACCGTAGCTGCGACGGGCCGCCAGGTAGACCGCCGCGGCCAAGGCGAGGCGCAGGATTATCAAATAAAGAAGTGCAAGCTCCCCCGTGTCCGCGTACCAGAGCTGATTTGTGCCGAGAAAGCCGAGTGGTCCGTAGGTGAACACCAGGTGATTGCCGAAGCCGATCCCCATCTGGATCGCCATGCTCAGTCCCGCGCTCCAGCTGTTGTCCAGTCCGACCTCCGGTTGCAGCTGTAGGGCCTGCCAACCCAAGAGGAAGACACCCAGAACCGGGAGGATCCAGGCCACGCTCAGTTGCGCGCCGGCTCGATGCGCCTGGAGCCGGCTATTCATGACGGCGGTAATCGCCCCGGCTCAGGTGATGCTCGAGAAACACGTAAAGCACAATGAACAGGTAGCGGCTGCCCATCTCCTGCAGCTTGAGCTTGGACACCCCGTAGGCCCGATTGGTCCACGAAACCGGCACGATCGAGTAGCTGTGCCCGCGCACGATGGCCTTCAGCGGCAGCTCCACCGTGAGGTTGAAATGGTTTGACAGCAGCGGTTGCACGTTGTCGATCACCTCGCGCCGGTAGGCCTTGAACGCGTTTGTCGTGTCGTTGTAGCCGTGCCTGAACAGCATCCTGATACCGAAGTTCACCAGCCGGTTGAGGATCAGCTTGACTTTTGGATAATCCCCCACCCGCCCGCCGCGGATGAAGCGCGAGCCGAAGACGCAGTCGAAGCCTTCCTCGAGCACGCGGTAGTAGCGAACGAGATCCTTTGGCGAGTCCGACAGATCGGCCATCACGATCGCGACGGCGTCACCCGTGTACTCCTCCAGACCGCAGCGCACAGCCTGCCCGAACCCGGGAGAGCGCGGCGAGCGAACGCAGCGCACCGCCGGATCTTGCTCGGCGATCGTACGCACTACCTCGCCGGTTCCGTCGCTGCTGGCGTCGTCCACCACAACGATCTCGTATGGAATCCGCTCGGCCCTCAGCTCCGTGCTGACCGCCTCGACGGTCGCCCCGATCGACTCCACCTCGTCGTGGGCCGGGATCACGACGGACAGCTTGATCACGCGCTCGCGACCCACCGCTCAGCGTTGCGGTCGTGGATCTCGCGCAGGATCTCACGCACGTCGTGCGTGATGTCCCAGTCCGGGTAGTCGCGCTTGAACGGCTCCAGGTCGCTGATCCACCAGCGGTGATCGCCAATCCTGTTCTCCTCGCCGAGGCTCCACTTCAGCTCGCGCCCGGCGATCTGCTGGCATTGCTCGATCGCCTCGAGCATCGAGCAGTTGCTCTGCCTGCCCCCGCCGATGTTGTAGAGCGCCGCCGCGCGGGGGGCGCGGTGGAAAGCCGCGAATGCCGCGATCAGATCGGCGGCGTGGATGTTGTCGCGCACCTGCTTGCCCTCGTACCCGAAGACCGTGTAAGCCTCGCCGGTCATCGTGCAGCGCATCAGGTAAGACAGGAACCCATGCAGCTGCGTCCCAGCATGATTGGGCCCGGTCAGACAACCCCCCCGGAAGCACACCGTGGGCAGCTCGAAGTAACGCCCGTACTCCTGCACGAGCAGGTCCGCCGACGCCTTGGAGACCCCGAACAGCGAATGGGTGCTCTGGTCGATCGACATCGTCGTGTCGATCCCCTTGTAATAACGATGATCTTCGGGTAGCTCGAGACGCGCTGCCAACTCCACGAGCGGCAGCTGGTTGGGCAGATCGCCATAGACCTTGTTCGTCGAGCAGAACACGAACGTCGCGCCCGGCGCGTGCCTTCGTGTCGCCTCGAGCAGGTTCAGCGTCCCGTTCGCGTTGACGGCGAAATCGGTCTGCGGGTCCGAGGCCGCCCAGTCGTGCGAGGGCTGCGCCGCGGTGTGGATCACGAGCTCGATCTGACCCGCGCGCTCGGCGAACACGCGCTCGATGCCCTCGGCGTCGCGGATGTCGAGCTCGAGCGTCCTGAACTCCTTGGAATAGCGCTCGGTCAGCGCCGCGGTCGTGCGGGCCGTCGACGCGTCGGGCCCGAAGAACTTCGCGCGCATGTCGTTCTCCAACCCGACCACGTCATAGCCCGCCTCCACGAAGTGGCGCACCGACTCCGAGCCGATCAGTCCTCCCGATCCGGTGATGATCGCTACTGGCATCTGGTCCTCTCGCTAGAGCTAGAGCGCCTGCGCCAGGGCCGACTCGTGCTCGACGATCCAGGCATGGATGTCGGACAGAATCTCCTGCGGGCGGCGACGTGCCCGCCAGCCTGTCAGCTCGTGCAGACGGCTGCAGTCGGATATGTAGATCGGGATGTCCCCGGGCCGCTGCTCGGCCGATGAGCTCACCGCGACCGTCTGAGAAGTGATCTGACGGCACAGCTCGGTCGTCTCGAGCAGCGACAGGCTGCAGTCCCGTCCGCCGCCGACGTTGACGGTCACGCCCGCCCAGCGCTTCGAATCGCCCAGCTGCTCGTCTACGAGCTCCAGCAGATCCTGCACGTGCAGCAGGTCGCGCACCTGCTTGCCGGCGCCCCCGAAGCCGATGTATTTCAGCGGCCGCTGGAAGTGGTGGGCGAGCATCCAGTAGGTAAAGACCCCCTGGTCGACCTTGCCCATCTGCCACGGCCCGGCCACAACGCCGCAGCGGTCGATCACCGTGTCCAGCCCGTAGCTTCTGGCGTACTCGGCGATCAGGAGCTCGGCGGAGAGCTTGGTCGCGCCATACAGCGTCCTGGCTCCCTCCAGCGGGAAGGACTCGGCGATTCCGCGGGTGGAGACTCCCGAGAGCGGCTGCTCGTCCTCGAGCTCGAGGCGCGTCTCGGCCTCCTTATAGGCCAAGCGCTCGAGCGCCGCCACCGGATACACGCGGCTGCTCGACAGGAAGACAAACTGCGCCTGTCTGCGGCGCGCGAGCTCCAGGCAGTTGTAGGCGCCCACGAGGTTGGACTTCACGACGTAGTCAGGGCTGCCCGCGACCGCTGCCATCACCGACGGCTCGGCCGAGCACTCGACGAGCGCGTCGAGCTCTCCGATCTCCAACAAATCGTCGAGCTCGCGCACGTCGCCGTGGTGGAAGCTCACGCCCGCCTCGCGCAGCCTGGCCAGGTTCAGCTCCGAGCCGCGCCGGCGCAGGTTGTCGAGGGCGAGCACCTCCCAGTCGGGATGCTCGCCGGCGAGCCCCAGGGCGAGACTCGAGCCGATGAACCCAGCGCCCCCGGTGACCAGCACACGGCGTGGCGCGGCGCTCTGTTCGGGATCTGGTGCAGGAGAGGACATTCGGATCGGGGTCTGGCAGTATCGCGGAGTGGGGACAGGATGACCGGAGTTCCGCGCCGCAGCAAGCCATAAGTTGCAAAGTTATAAGTTTGCAAACCATAGGTTTGTTAATATGGCCCGATGAGCTCTAAAGCTCGTCGGTACGCCGCGTAACGGCGACTCGCCGCAGGAGCAGCCCGAGCCGCCGCTCGTCCTCGGAGATCCCCTCCGCGGAGGGAGACAGCGGATCCCGGATCCGCCAACTCAGCAGCAGCTCGCCCTCCGCACCGATCGCCGTGGCGGGCAGAGGTATTCGCGCGGCCCACGGGTAGACGGTCGTGTCGTCGTATGTGACGGATCTCAAGGAGTGCTGATTGGCGCTCACCTCGACTTGCAAGCTCCGTCCAGAGCTTCCGAGAAACGGGGTCGCCTCGAATTCCAGATCGAGTGGCCCAGAGGCTCCCTCGAGACGCAACAGAACCTGCGCCAGCTCGCCCTCCGTCCAGCGCCCCGACGGCTCGGGGTGACTCCAGCCACCCAGGAGCATCTGCTCGTCGCCGGAGCCCTCGCCAAATGCCAGCTCACCACCGACCTGGAAGACGCGTGGCTCGCGCACGAGCAGCCGGCGCAGGAGCACGCCCACGCGGCGATCGTCGTCGTCGATCCCGAGCACGGCGGGCGAGGTCGCATCGGGCGTGCCGAACACGAGGTCGAGACTGTCCGTGCCCGCAACCGCTGCCTTGGGAAGAACGATCAGCTGTTTGCGAAGGCCGCCTGAATCGATCGTCAATGCCGCCGCGGCGGCACCGTTCACCGACAGATCCAATCGCTGCCGGGGACGGCCGGCGCCGAGAAACCCGTCCGCGGAGAGCTCGAGCACCAGCGACGTGCTCGCCGCTCGCGCGAGCGGGAGCGAAAGCCGGGCCTCGCGCCCGGCGATCCACGCCCCCGCCCCTTCCGGGCGCCACAGCCCATACAGGCAGTAACGCCTCACGACCTCGGCCCGGTCCAGCGCGATCGGCTCGCCCAACGCGATCGGGGTCGCCGAGCGCTCCGGCACGCCGGTCCCGATCGCGGCCGCCATCTCCGAGGACGGCCGCCCCGGTCCGGGCACCCCGTCGCCGATCGCCCGGCGCAGGTCGCGCGGGCGCTCGACGCCCAGACGCCGGCGCTCGAGCGCAATGCGACGACGGATCGTCGGGCGCACGCCGAGCGGAAGCTCGCGGCGCAGGTACTGCTCGTGGTAGACGAGCTCACGCTGCAGGGCGCCGCGGCGGCGGGGCTCGGTCATCTGCGCGCGAAACTCGAAGCGCTCCAAGCGCGAGGAGCCCGCCGAGCGCAGCGCCCGCAGCGTCGTCTCGGGAACCGTCACGTCCGCCACCTTGTTCAGATAGGCGAGCCCAGCGGCCACGCTCGCCGCCACGCGCCGGCGGCGGGCCTGCTCGAGGATGCGGTCGAAGTCGACCGCGCCGGAGACCCCGCGCGCCAGCAGCGCCGCATCGACGACCCACCGATACGTGGGGATCGCGTTCCAGCGCAAGCCATGGAGGATCACGAGCAGGAGCTCATCGGCCGGGCAGAGACAGCGCGTCCGCACGCCCGCGAGCTCGGCCGTCACCGCGGCGGCCCAGAAGTCCTTGTCGGCGCCGGGCTGACAGGACGCGTGCAGGACGTGCCAGTGCAGATCCAGCTGACGATCATCCTCGTCGCGAAACCCGTGGCTGGGAACGAAGCGCGGCGCGTACTCGGCGATGTACCAAATGGGCACATCGCCGACGGGTTCCAGACCCGCGGAGATCAGCACGTCGATCGCCCGCGAGCGCATGCCGGTCGGGACGAGCACGTCGACGTCGTTCATCGAGCGCATGCCGGCATTCATCCTCGAGTCGGCGAGCAGCGCGGCTCCCTTCAGCAGGAGCGTCGAGATCCCCGCGCGCTCGAGCTCGGCGACGACCGGCAGCATGCGATTGAGCAACATCTGGTTGCGCGCCCACGTGAAGCGGTGGACTCCCTTGAAGACGGGCAGCAGCTCGTCGTCCAGACCGAGTGCGATCAGGTT
>Ga0302326_10003928_pt1 | contig 34757 bp, 28 predicted proteins | sample Palsa_T0_3_FD_202264 | JGI IMG/M metagenome (GOLD analysis project Ga0302326, IMG submission 202264) | Peat permafrost microbial communities from Stordalen Mire near Abisko, Sweden - Palsa_T0_3 | ecosystem: Environmental > Terrestrial > Soil > Palsa > Peat permafrost | place: Sweden: Abisko...
TGCGCCTCCTTGATCGCTTCCTCCAAGGTCATCGGACGAAGCGCGACCGAGTCCTGGTCACGCACCAGATGCACTTCGGTGGTCCGCGCCACCGATGGAAATCGATGAACGAGGACAGAAACGGTGGCAGTGCCCGCCAGTCCCAGCTCCGGCTCCAGGTTGTCTTCGAGCGACTGGCCATCAAACTTCTTGACCGCCTTCCGCTTCTTGCTCAGCCACTTCGTTTTATGTTTGAGCGCCTGCTTTTGCAGGTGATCGAGAGCCTCGTTGATGGCCGAGAGCATGTCATCGGTCTGAGCCAGTCCCACAATCGGACCGTGGGGCGGGTCGATCGAGATTTCTGCCTTGTGCCGGCGTTTTTCGACCGCCAGCGTCACCTTGGTTTCGAATCGGTCGCCTAGAATTTTGCGGATCTTATTGATGCCGGTTTCAACTTCCTTGCGGACGGTGGGAGTGATCTTGTATTTTCTCGCGGTATATTCCACGTTCATTGAGCGCCCTCGGGGGAAGCACGGTCAGAGCTCCGATTGCAGAAGGGAAAACCACCTCGGGTTCGCCCGCTCGCAATCGAACCTCTGAGCTCTGCAATTATTTCTTAACTCGTCTCTGGTGCGTACTGGGAATCTTCATGTCTTCACGATATTTGGCAACGGTTCTGCGGGTGACCTGGATGCCTTGGGATTGCAGAATGCGGGTGATCTGTTCGTCGGTCAGCGGCCGGCTGGGATCTTCTTCTTCGATCAGCTTCTTGACGCGGCGTTTCAGGATGAGGAGCGAGGTGCCGCCGCCTTCGGGCCCTTGCACGCTCTCCGAGAAGAAATACCGCAACTCGAACACGCCCTGGGGCGTATGGACATATTTATTCGCGACCGCGCGGCTGACGGTCGATGGGTGAACGCCGATCTCTTCCGCCACTTCCTTGATCATCATCGGCTTCAGCTGATCGATTCCCCGCTCCAGAAAATCTTCCTGGCGCGCCACGATCGAATAGCAGACCTTGGTGATGGTCTGCTTGCGTTGTTCGATGTTTTTGATCAGCTGAATCGCGGATTTATAGCGATCTTTGACGTAGTTGCGCGTGTCGCGGTCGTTGCCGTCGCGGGTGAGCAGGCGCTTGTAGGCTGGGTTCAGGCGCAACTGCGGCATGTCCTCGTCATTCATGATGACCAGCCACTCGTCGCCATGCTTCACAAACGCCACATCGGGCTCGATCAGGCGCGCCGGAACCTTGTTGTACCGCAGGCCCGGCCGGGGATCGAGGGTGCGGACATAGTCGAGCGAGGCCTGCACCGCTTCGACCGGACGCCCGATGGCGCGACCAATTTCCTTGAATTGCTTGAGCGTCACTGCCCGCAAATGCTGATCGACGACGGCCACCGCGTCTCTCAAAACTTGCTCGGCGAGCGCATTGCCGTTCGGGTGCAGATGCAACTGCTCCAGGTGGTAGCGCAGCTGATAGAGCAGGCACTCGCGCAGGTCGCGACAGGCGATGCCCTGCGGATCGAACTGGCGCACAACTTCGAGCGCTTCGTGCAGATCGACGACCGTGAAACTCACCGAAGCAACCCGGGCGGGCGCGGTGGCGGTTCCGTTACTCCCGCGGCTTGCGATCGGTTGGGCCTCGGCCGCCCCAATTCCGGTCGCGGGAACCTCGCCCGCGATGTCAGCGTGAGGATCCGGTCCCAGATGCTCTGCCCCGTCTGACGGGTCGAGGAGTTCGCTCCGGTCACCATCCACTGCAGTTCCAGCACCTTCTGCCGTCAATTCCGCTGTCGTCGATTCTGCTGTCGTCGATCCGGCTACTGTCGATCCCGTAGGACCAATGTCGAGTCCGCTGAAATCCTCGGGCGCAAGCTCGGAGGCATCGAGATCGGATGCGTCTCGATCCGAAGTTACGCCGGGCTGCTCGGCGACTGCCAGCCCGAGCGCTTCGGCTTCACCAATGATCTTGGCTGCGACTTCGACGTCTGCCTCGGGAGCCGCGACCGGAGCGATTCCCAGCAGTTCTTCGTCGCTCGCGATCAGGTAACCCTCTTCATTCAGATTCCCGATGATCAGCTCAGCCGCGTGGTGGACCGGTGGCCGGACTGAAATTGCGCCCAGTTGCCATAGCAGGTGGTCACTCAGATTTCCAGGCTTCGACAGGAAGTTCTCAAACGAGGGCTTCTCGATCTCTTCCATTTCGCCCGAGCTGCGATAGCCGGGATCGAGGTAATCCTGAAAGAACGAGCCAAAATCGATCTCTTCGAAGGGATCCTTTTTCTCGTCCGCAATCGCGGGAGCCTCTTCCGAAGTTGCCTTGGCGGCGATCCGGTCGCGTTCTTCCTCCTGGCGTCCGACATCGTCGAGCAAGGGGACAGCATCTTCCAGTTCTTCCAGCACCGGGTTCTCGACCATCTCGGCGTTGATCATGTCCTTGAGCTCAAGCTTGTTCAAAGCGAGCACGGAGACCATCTGCACGAGGCCCGGCGTCAGAATCTGCCGCTGGGACAACTTGACGTTCAGTTTGTGCTGAAGCAGCACCATTTCTCCCTAAGAAAGTTCTTAGTTCCGGTTCTCAATTCTTGAGTCAATCCCACCCCTTTTAGAGCCGTCCATTCATCGAGGTGTCAAGAATTTAGCTTCTCATGCACCGACTTCGATCGAGTGGGCACCAAAGGTCAATGCGCCCAAGCCTTGGTAACCAGTTCTCAGAAAAGTGGGGTTGACTGGGAACCGGCAACTGAGAACCGGGAACTGAGAACTCACACCAATGAGAAGCTCTCTCCCAAGTACACTCGCCGCACTTCCGGATCGCTGCCCAATTCCTCCGGAGTACCCGAGCGGAAGATGCGGCCCTCGTTGATAATGTATGCCCGGTCCACTACCGACAGCGTTTCGCGAACATTGTGATCCGTAATCAGGATCCCGATTCCGCTCGCCCGCAGATCGGAAATAATCTTCTGCAAATCCAAAACGGCGATCGGGTCGATACCCGAAAACGGCTCGTCGAGCAAAATGAAGGTGGGGCTGATGCAGAGCGATCGCGCGATTTCGACGCGGCGTCGCTCGCCGCCCGACAATGCATAGCCGCGATTTTGACGGATATGCTCCAGTCCGAGCTGGTCAATCAGCTTCTCCGCCTTTTCCCGGCGTTCATGCCAGGAAATCGGCTGGACTTCGAGCACGGCCAGAATGTTTTCCTCGACCGTCAGTTTCCGAAAAACCGAAGCCTCTTGAGGAAGATAGCTGATGCCGTACTGGCGCGCCCGTAAGTACATGGGAACGCTAGTGATATCTTCGTCGTCATAGAGCACTCTGCCGGTGTCGGGAGGAACCAGGCCTACGATGGCATAGAAGGTAGTGGTTTTTCCGGCGCCGTTCGGTCCCAAAAGGCCGACCACCTCGCCTTGCAGAACCTGAAGGTTCACGCCACTAACTACGCGTCGGCGACGATAGGACTTGCCAATTTCGTCGGTGGACAGCGTATGCATTTATCGTGCCACTTGCGTCCGAGTAACTGCCGGGGACGTTGCCCTTCCTTCCACGAGCACCCTATCATCGCGTCTGTAGAAAGTCAACGAATCGCCGGTAGTTTTGCCTCGTTCGGCATCAAAAATGCTAGGAAGTCCGCTCGATGATCCGCCGGTCAGGACGTACTTGTCATCCACCGACGTGTATACCAATCGGTCGCCCGTCGCATGCCGGGTTGGCTGCGTGAGCACTACGCTGCCTTCGGCGAGGATTCGGTCGACTTGCCCGGGCATGGCCGGGTTCGGCGCTTTTCCTGCTTGCGACTGGCTCCGGGGAAGGAGAAACACCGTCATCTGCTGCGAGGTCATGGTCGCGTCTTCCTCTTTCGCCGTCACGCCGCCGTCGAGAAAAGCTCTTCGCTCCGCATCGGCGTAGTTCAAGCGCGCCGATGTGATGTGGACGGGCGTCACTTTCCCGGTCTTGTCCACTTGCACCAGCACGGTCGAAACCGATTGCGGCAGCGCTTGTGCGGGAGCGGGGCTTTGCCCCGCTTGGACGGGGCGAGGCGCCGTCCCCGCACCCATCTCCCCCTGCCCCAGCCCCTCGGCGAAGAGCGAGCGGTGGTCACGATCAAATTGAAGAGTGGGAGCTTCGACGATATTCGCGTCTTGCCACAGCCGAGCGTCTCCGGTGTACACCGCAATCGCCGTCGAGCGATTGGCCGTCATGCTCCGGCTGGTCACATGGATCGGGTCGGAGGAAGCGAGCATGCCGCCGTCGGGCTGCGCCTTTAGATCCGAGTACGTGCTCTTGACGTCGCCTTCGGCGAGGGCGTCACCGGTTGCCCGGTTCATGCGAATCTTCTGGGCCGTCGTCGTCATGCCGCCATCGACCACCCGAGGCGATCCGGTCAGCACCACCAGCTGATCGGCGGTCGTGTATTCTCCGCGCTGCGCCCAAGCCTTTTGCGTGCCATCGACGTAGGTCAGCTCGCCGGTCTGTGTAATCGACTGGACTCCACCCTCGGGGAAAAAGACGACATCGAGCATCCGGCTGGTCGATACCTGCTCGGTTTCTGTTCCCGCGCTGGCCTTACTCGATCCCCTCGCCTTCGTCCCGTCGGCCTTACTCGGGGAGAGCATCCCACTGACGATCTTTGCGTCCGGCTCTCCGTGCAGGGTCGAGATGCGATTCTGTTCCGTGAAAGTCGCCGTGAACTTGACGGCCGTGACCACCGTCTTCTGATTCGCTCCCGGCTGCGTGATGACAATCCGCGGCGGTCCGCTGGTATCGGCGCGCTTCAGCAGACGGCCGTCTTCGACGATGAAATCCATGACCGGCGCGGTCATCTCGATATCTTGCGATCGGTCTGGAGACGACGTGCCTCCCTTCGCCTGGGAGGGCGACGACGCCGCAAGTAAAGTCACGCTTTGACTGTTTTTCTGTGACAATCGCACGCCGTCTTCGGCATGAACGGTCTTCAAAATCTGCTCGCCGGCAAAGTGCAGCGTCACCCGTCCGGCGGTAGCCTCGGCGGGCTGAGGCCCGGGATTTTGTGCTCCCGGATTCTGTGCTTGCTGGCTCTGGGCACTCTGGTTGGTGAGATGCACGTTGCCGGTCAGAATGGCCAAGGTGAGTAGATTCCGTGTACCGGTCAGGAACAGTTCGGCACGATCGGAACGCTCGCGCGTTTCTGGGCCAGACCTGGTCGGGTTGGACATGGTCGAGGAGGTTTTCGATTTGGACGACGACCCGCCATGAACCTCGCTCCGCACATCGCCCTCGGCGAGAATGTGGTCGACCGTGTTGTCCTCGCGCAGGAAGAAAGTCGCCTGATCGGACCACGCTTCCTGCCGCTCGCGCGTCATGTGCACCGTGGTGAGAAAGACCTGGTGAGGCTGCTTGGTAATAACGCCATGCTCTGCCGTCAGATGCACCGGTTGCGATCGGTTGACGGTCACCTCTACCGCCGACAGCAAGTTCATCGTGCCCGTCTTCGCCACGTATTCAACACCCACCGCCGACCCGGATGCCTGGGGCGTCCGGAACACCACTTTCCCAGTGGCGGAAGCGTCCCCCGTATTCTTGTTGAAGATGAGCCCGTTGGTTTCAAGATGAATCGGCTCTTTCCTCTGCTCGGGAGGCGACTGGTCCGAATGCCGTATGCCCTCGGGATTCGCCTCCAGATCAATCAGCACCCTGCCCATCGCGTTCACATTGCCCGTTCCGGGATCGTACTCGAAATCGTCGCCGGTAATCTGATCGAAGCGGCTGGCATCCTTGCCGTAGATAATGATTTTGACGTTGTGCAGGTCCGCCCGAGAACCCTCTTTGAACTGCACCGCTTTCGAGGCGCTCACCGTAAATTGCGTGCGGCCGTCGACTGACTTCGAAATCGAAAATCCGTCGGCCGTCTGCTGAATGTCCAATCCGAGTCTCGCCGGCACCTCGCGGGCAGCCTTGCGCAGGCTCAAGCGTGCGTAGAAATACATGCCCGCGACCGTAGTGACCATCAGAATCGCGCCCACAGCGAACCACCAGCGCAGCCGTGAAACCGAAGAGGCCATGACAGGCTAGTGTAACTCGTTGAACCGCGCTCGAGCGTGCGCGGACAGGCCCATCCGCGCCTATCCCGGCCGGCGTATGCGAGTGCTCGCGGCCCAGCCGGCCGCGGTGTGCGCGAGACCTTGTTGTCGGCTCGATCCGGCAGAAAAATGCCCGCGAATCCAGCCCCGAAGGGGCGGCCGAGCTTAGCCGGAGCCGATCAGCGCTCGAAAAGGCTAATAGCGCAGATACCCAATCCCCACTCGCATGTGGTGCAGCAGGTGATCGGGCACGGTGAAGGCGATGGTCAGGCCGAGCATCGCGTGGACAATCGCCAGCGGATAGATGCTGCGATAGCGGCGGAACATTTCGCAGAAAAAAAGGCTGCCGATAAAGGTAGCGACGGTGAGAACGGGATTGGGCAAATGCACAAAGGCAAACAGCAAAGACGCAATCCAAACCGCGGCCGAGCTGCCGTACAACTCTTCAAAGCGGTTGAAGAAAAACGATTGCAGTATGAATTCCTGAATCAGGGCCCAGAGCCCATAGCCCCATGCCGACTGCAGATTCGGAAACCAAGTGGGATTGGCGGGAATGCGTTCGCCCACCCAGCTCGCCATCAACAACATGCAGGCGGCCATGCCGAGAGCGATCCCGATGGTTACACTCGCGCCGAACAATTTCGGCAATCCAAGGCCGAGCCGCTTGAGCCGCCACCGGTCGAAGCGAGCGTCGATCAGAACGAAGGCCAGAATCGTGATCGAGAGAATGGCTGCCCAGCGGTTTCGGACTTGGGTCGTCGGCGCCCAAAGCGCCAACTCCAGAAACAGAAACACGATGACGATCTCGCCCCAAACCAGGTATCGGCGCCGAGAGTTCGCCACCACGGGCTTCCCCGCGAGGGTTGCGGGCGTCCCCGCGGCAAGCGTTTTCGGCTCAACGTCCATTCAGCACGTCTTCCATATTTCCCTCCCGGCGGATCCGACCGGCGGATCCGATAACGACGCTAGAACCAAAACGTCCAGATGGCGTCTACGCTCGCATGGGTGATGGTTGAGGCCGGTACTCGACGTTGCTCGCGCCAGGCACGGCCGTAGAAAATCCCGGCGATGCTGGCCAGAAAAACATAGCGCCAGTTGAAGTGCGTCGACCGTTTGTTGAAATGGGACAGCCCAAACAACACCGCCGTAATCCCAAGTGCCGCTCGTCGTCCGAGGCGCCGTTCGAGCAGATTCTGGACCCACGCGCGAAAGTAAAGCTCCTCCGGAACCGCAACGAAAATGAAGATATAGATCCACTTCAGGATCATTGCTGGAATGATCGAGAGTCGCAGTCCGTTGCCATGCGGATGGAGAAACCCGAGCGCCAGCCCCAGCCCGATCACCAAGGGCGCAAAAAAGACCAGTTCCCGCAGGCCGGTTTTCCAATCGCTCCAGCGGAAGTGAAAGTCAAAGCCGGTTCCGCTGAGCCGCCGGACCGCGACGAATCCATAGAGCGCTGCATCGACGACCAGCAATTTTCCCAGGCCCGCCCACCCGTTTGGCCATGCCGGCTCGAGCCAGCGCAAATCAATCGCCAGCCCCAGCACCAGGAGAATGAACGCATCTCGCCAATTGCCACGTTGTTCGGGATCGACAATCGCAGCCCGCCCCAGCAGCCACGCGATGGCGACCGGCAGCGCCGCGTAGAGAGCACACCATCTCCATGAAAACATCTGATGCGACCAGGCAATCAGAACGTAAGGGAGAGCACACAGTACGGGTAAGCCGGTTCGCACCGTTGACGGCCAGCGCGCGCATATCCGCCCCACCCGATCCCCGCAAAATCCGAACAAAGCCGCCGGGGCAAGCTCGAGCACAAGCACCGCAACCGCCGCAGGGGTCGTGTTCTGCATGGATTTATCTTAATTCGGGAGAGATTCAGGACAAGCTCGAATCTGATCGGATCTCGCAACCTTGCCGTTTGCGCGAGGGGTTCGCTGCTCGAGTTGGGCGCTTGCGATTTCCTTGCAGGCTTCGAACCATCAACCGAACCAATTCGACGGCGCAACGACAGGCCGCATGAAACGCTCGGACTTCTATACCCGCCGCACCAGCGTCCCGGCCAGCAGATCGTGCAGTCCCTGCTTGCGTTCCGTGAGTCCGACCATGATGTAGCCGACGCATAGGATCAACCCGGAAAACCACTTCGCAAAGTGCCTTCCCGTCGCGCGTTCGAACGAGATTCGGTTGCCATCGAGGTCGGTCACTTTCATCCCAAAGATCATCTTGCCGAGCGTGGCCTGGTAGGACGAGCTCTCCATGAACGCCTCGTACAACCAGGAACCGAAAAGCACCAAGATGACGGTGATGCCACTTCCGAGAACAGCTGCCCCGACATGGGGAACGCCGGTCATCATCCCTCCGACCAGCCCGAGACCACCGAAAATCATGCCCACCGGAGCCACCACCACCCGCACGATGATGGCGTCGATTAGAAGAGCAATCACCCGAATCCAGAACCCTCCATAGCGAACTCCGACAGCCGGCGCAGCCGCCGAATAGGAAGCAGGGTAGGCAGGATAGGTGGCCGCTACAGTTGACGACGGCACCGGCGTCGGGGCAACGGTCACCGTCGGGCTGGTGGATGTTCCACAGCGGCCGCAAAACTGGGCGCCCGCGGCATTCTGAGCGCCGCACTGGTTGCAGAAGAAAGTTCCGTTCATGACCCGGCACTATAAAGACGGATGGGTTGCTTGTCAAAGCCGGGCCAGCGCAGCCGGGCCAGCGCAGCCGGGCCAGCGCAGCCGGGCCAGCGCAGGTCCAAACCGAGCGCCACTCCGGCAGCCCTCTGGCATCCGCTCAGCGGGCGCGCACCAGATCCCGCAAGCTCAGCTCCAGCCCGCCGAATTCGGGATGGTCGTTCATGCCGAGCGAGTAGGCGATGTCCAGACGATCCCCGGCCAGCAACTGCAAGCGATCGCAGGATTCCTTCAGACCCCAGCCCATTGCTTTGAACGCAAGGTTCGCGCGCCAGGAGGAGGACGTTTGCGAGGTCCCGATCGCATCTGGGTTCGGAACCGCTGCGCCGTCCGCTTGACCGCGCGGAGTGAAATCGGCCGTCGCCGCCGCCGCGTTCGCAATCCCGGCGTTCGCAATCCCAGGGACCGCCGAGGCCACCCGCAGCCGCACATGCTTGTCTTTCACCGCCTGCGGAGGTGCCGTCAGCCGCACCGCCCGCGCTGCAAAAACGGGCTCGCGATTTTCCATCCCAAAAGGTTCGAGCAGCAGCAGCGCCTGATGAAGTTCAGGTGTCACTTCCGAGAGCGGCAGCTCTCGATCAAATTCGAGCTGCGGTTCAAAATCGGCAGCGATGAGCCGGGCGCGGGCATAGCCGTCCAGATGCGCGCGCAGCTTTTCGATGTTCGAGCTCGGCATCGCAAAGCCCACTGCGTGCGCATGCCCGCCGTAGCGGGAAAACAGTTCATGGCAGGACTCGAGCGCGTGCAGCAGGTGAAACGCCGGGATCGACCGTCCCGAGCCGTGCGCCTCCTCCCCCTCGCGCGAGAGGACCAGCGCAGGCCGCCCGTGGCGTTCGACCACGCGCGACGCGGTGATCCCAATCACACCGCGATGCCAACCTTCGCCGTCCACCACCACGCAATACGCTTCCGCCAACGCGGGCTCTTCCTCCAGCCGTCGGAAAATGCTGTTCAGGATGCGCCGTTCTTCTTCCTGACGCTCGGTGTTCAAATGGTCAAGCCGTCCGGCAATGTTCCGGGCGCGCTCCCTATCTTTCTCGTTGAAAAGATCGACCACGTCGCGGGCAACATCCATGCGTCCGGCCGCGTTCAGCCGGGGCGCCACCCGGAAACCCACTTCGTTCGCCGTGAGCGCGCGTCCGTCGCCGAGTTTGGCCACCTCGAGCAGCGCCTTCAGTCCCACGTTCACCGGACGACGCAGCCCTTCTAATCCCAGCTTGGCGAACACCCGATTCTCGCCCCGCAGCGGAACCGCATCGGCGATCGTAGCAATCGAGACGACCTTGAGGAACGACATCAACAGGCGCGACATCTCCCGGGGGTTGAGGCGCGCATTCAGCCGCCGCTCGATCAATCCCTGCGCCAGCTTGAAGGCCACGCCCGCACCGCACAAATGCTTGCACGGATAATCGCAACCGTCCTGATTTGGATTAATCACGGCCAGCGCCTGCGGCACGCCTTCCATCCCCGGCAAATGATGGTCGGTAACAATCAGGTCGACTCCGGTGCGCCGCGCAGCTTCGGCGGCCTCGAACGCGCGGATGCCGGTATCTACGCTGACGATCAGCCGCACGCCCTCGGCAGCGGCGCGCTCGATCACTTCGTCGCGCATGCCGTAGCCCTCGCGAATGCGATGTGGCACATGAAAATCAGCCGCACCACCGCACAGCTCGATGGCCGTCTTGAGAATGACGATGGCGGTGGTGCCGTCCACGTCGTAGTCGCCGTAGATGAGAATTTTTTCTTTGCGCTCGATCGCCGCGTCCAACCGATCGAGCGCGGATTTCATCCCGCTCATGCGCATCGGGTCGTGGAGATCGCCAAGTGAAGGCGAAAGAAAACGAGCCGCATCCTCGGGCTCATCGATTCCACGGCCGACCAGCAGATCGGCAAGCACCGGTACAGCCGAAGCGGAGATTTTCAGTTTGGAGCCAGCGAGCGCGGCCGAGAGAACCTTGGCCTTAGGACAATTGAGCGGGTTGGAGATCCATCGCATCGGGCAGTTCCCAGGTGCCAGGTCTTAGGAAAACCGTGGGACCGACCGGCGCACCAGAGTTTCCGAAGACCCGACGCCGGAGACCTGCCTCACCGCTCTTCGTCCTGGTCCGGCTCATCGATCATGAATCCGCCCGCATCATCGGCCAACTCGCGCAGGTGTTGATAATGTTCATACCACTCGGTGCCGGCTTCATAGACAAAGACGCAGCCCTGGTAAGCCCATCCCAGTTGCACGAACCCGGTCTTGCCGACGTAGCTCTTCAGCCAGCGGCTCTCTTCCAAATCTTCCTCGCTGCTGTACTCGCCATCGGCAAGCACCTGGGACAAGCGCTCCAACTCTTCGCGGTCGAGCACCCACGAATGCATGGTCAGGAAAGGCGCGCCCGTCGACTTCGCGAGCTCCACGAAATCTTTCCAGCCGTCCGGATTCTGTGTCGAGTCCCAAAGCACGCTGGGAACTTCTTCGCACTCGACATAGCCAAAGAAACGGCGCATGCCGAGACCTTCAATGAAGGCCGTCATATCGTCTTTCATGCCGGTCAAATCGTCTGGATGGGGAGACATTGAGTGTCCTCATTGTACGGCTTACACCAGCCAGCCGCCAATTCGGGGGCGCTCGGTCTTGCTGGTCGCGAGTCGCGAGTCGTTCGTCCTCGGCAAACAAGTTCCGCAAGATGTTGCCTTCGATCGGTCGGGGCGAGCTCGGCCCGGAGCCGGGCCCGCCCTAACCAGCGACCATCTCGCCTGTGTTAAACTCTCTGTTCAGCAAAAAAGCGCTCTGATCATGCTGTTTTCCAAAGAATATGTGGGCTATCTGGCCCGCGAAGTTTCCAAAAAACTGGTGGCGAGCGGTCTCATCGAGACCAAGGCAATGCCCGCCGTGAACCAGAAGGTGCACGCCGCTCTGCAAGAAGAACTGGCGCTCGAGGACCGGATCAACGACGAGGTGCGCGTAATTCTCGAGGCGTATTCCGAAGAGATGCAGAAAAGTGGCGCCAATTATCAGGAAATGTTCCGCAAGGTGAAGACCGAGCTGGTGAAAAAATACAAGGCTGTTCTTTAAAAGTTGAAAGCATGAGGATCTGCCCGCCGTGCGCTTGAGCCGCGACAAAGTCAACAAACTCGCCCACGTGGTCACCGACGCCGTGGCCGACCTGGATGAAGTGGAGTTCATCGAAGACCGCAACACCATCCGGCTCGAAGTCCGCAAGATTCTCGAAGATCTCCTGATGCAGGAGGCCCGCATTGACCAGGCCGCGCGCCAAAAGATCGAAAGCCAGCGTCGCACCATCATCGAGGGCTCGGAGGAATGGTCGATCCTCTACCGAAAGTATTACAACGATGAAGTAAAGAAGCTGGGAGTGTAACGAACCACGTAGACCGTCCTCGGGTGCACGGCCGGACGAAACCCGATCGGGGCAAAGCGAAGCAGAATGTTTCCGGTAGCCCGCCCCTGCATCGGTCAACAGCGGCTCCTGACTCCTCCCCAATCTTTTGCAATCATGGATGACTCTCCGAACGAGGCCCGGATCTCGTTTCGAGCCTCTCGAAGTTCGAGCGCGCCCGCGGGTCATCAGGCTGGATGTCGAGCGCCTTTTTGTACATTCCGAGAGCCAGGTCACGTTGGCCGGTTTGCTCGTACAGCACTCCCAAATTCAAGTACGCCGGAGCATAAGAGGGATTGTGCTCGATTGACTTAGTAAGCTGCTCGCGAGCAGCAACCAGGTTTCCTTGTTGCAAAAACAGCGCGCCTAAGTCGCAGTAAGCGGAAGCTTGACTGGGGTCAATGGCTAGGGCCCGCTGATAGACCTGTGCCGCTTCAGACAAGTCACCCGAACGCTGAAGCGTCGCGCCGAGATTGATGATTGCTTCAACATCATTCGGTTTCAGAGCGATGGCCTTTTGATAGGCGTCCTTTGCTGCCGGGTTCATGGCCAGCTGCAGATAGACATTTCCAAGATCAACCCAGGCATCGGGATCCCGCGGATCGAGCGCAATCGCGCGCCGGTAGAGCGCCTCTGCCCCGGGGTGATTGCCCCGACCCTCGAGGATGTTGCCAAGATTGATGAGTGCCGACGTGTAATGCGGGTTGAGATCGATCGCGCGTTGATAGTAATCCGCAGCTTTCGCGGGATCGCCTCGGTCGGCGAAACTGACCCCCAGATTGTAGAAAAGGATCGGGCTTCTGGGAGTTGCTTCGAGCGATTTCAAGTAAATCGAGATTTCGTCACGCCAATCGAATACGCGGGCATTGAGGCGCCAAGCACCCCAGGACGTCCACAAGACAAGCGCGCACAGCGCCACTGATCTTGCCGCCTTGCTGAGGTGAAAGGAAAGGCCCACGATCGCCAGCACAAGCCCCAAAGCAGCCAAATACGTGTAGCGCTCGGCCATGCCCTGATAGATGGGTACGAGTCCACAAAAAGGAGCTAATGCGATCAACAACCACGTTGACCCAGCCGCCACCTCGGGCATCTTGCGGCGCGATCGCAGAATGGCAACGAGCAGGGCCAGAACTCCCATGAACGCCACAGCGGTCGTCATCGGAGAATCATTGGTGGGGACCTCCGTCGAACGCTCGATACTCATCCGAATCGGGAAAAGTATCCAGCCAACGTATTTCCAGAACGAAACGCCAAACCCGAGCACTGCGGGAACACCCGAAGAAAGGCGTGCACCGGCGATATGTCGAAGCCAAAGGTAGAGAGCATCGACGGCTAGTCCAACGGCAGTGAATCGAACTACGGCTGACCGAACAGCGGAGGCCTCGAACCAGTTCCGGCGCTCCGGGTTCGAGGCATACGCCATCAGACCGGCCATTGGCAACGTCAGCACGCCGATCTCATGCGAGAAAAGAGAGGCCAAGGACGCAATCGCGTAACCGAACAGGGCCACCATTCGGTTCGAACGCAGATACCAATCAGCGCTCAACAAACCGGTCAACAGGAACAGCACCGCCAAAGAGATGGAGCGGCCGGAAATCCAGGCCACCACCTCGGAATGAATGGGGAGACCCAACCAGACGATCGAAACCGAGGCGGAGACGAAGATCGAAATGCAGAGCTTTCTGAAAAGCCTGAATGCCAGGAAACCGTTCGCCCAGTGTAGAGCCAGGTTGGTGATGTGAAATCCTGCGGCATGCAAGCCCCAGAGCATGCGGCCGATCGCCAGGCTAAGCCAGAACAAGGGCCGGTAAAAAAACCCTCCAAAGCCCCGGAAGTCGCTGTTAAACGGGACCGCGGAGCGAAAATACCCGGCGACCGAATGCCAGGACGATAAAGCGGGATTGTTCAGAATCTGGGGAACGTCGTCATAGACGAATGAAGCGCCGATCACGTGCCGGTAAAGCAACCCTACCCAGCATGCGCTGACGAGCGCAAACCACAGGTCGGGGTGAGCGGCGAACAGCGCTCTTCCCGGTTCGATTCCGAGCCTGGAACGACCGGACCCGGAACGTGGATTCGTAGAAGGACTTCCTTGCGCCATGCCGATTAACAACTACGTCAAGACGAACCATCGATGCCAGCTCGCCCATCCTTGCGCTGCTCCTGGCGCAAGAGCGCCCACGAGCCCGCCCTGCGTGAATCCGTGGGATTCGATTCGCTCCCGCTCGGCATGCCCGTCCCCTAAATCAACGAGTTGGGCGAAAGCCGTCCCTACGGGATTCGGGGAGCGGTAATTGCGCCTTCCGACGCCGAACGGACCAGAGCCATGTACTTTGCAAACACACCCGTTTTGTAATGCGGCGCTGGGGCTTTCCAGCCCGCCATGCGGCGCGCAATCTCGGCGTCAGAAATCTCCAGCTCGAGTCTTCGGATCTTGGTGTCGATGGTGATGCGGTCGCCTTCGCGAATGGCGGCAATCGGACCGCCGAGCGCCGCCTCTGGCGCGACGTGGCCGACCATCAGACCGCGGGTTGCGCCGCTGAACCTTCCGTCGGTAATGAGCGCCACGGACTCGCCCAGACCTTCGCCCACAATCGCCGCAGTTACGCTCAGCATTTCCCGCATGCCAGGTCCGCCCTTTGGACCCTCATAGCGGATCACCACCACGTCTCCGGCTTTGATCTGCTTCCCGGTCACGGCCTGCATCGCGGCTTCTTCGGAATCGAACACGCGCGCCGGGCCGGTTTGCGACTGCCGTTCATGGCCGCTCATCTTCACCACTCCGCCGCCGGGCGCGAGGTTGCCCTTCAAGATGACCAGGCCACCGGTCGTCTTCAACGGCTTATTCAGTGGAGCGATGACCGTCTGTCCCGGAGTTTCTTTTGCCGCATTTGCTTCTTCGCCAAAAGTCTTTCCGGTGACCGTTATTGCTCGGCCATCGGCGTGCTGGCCTTCGAGCAGGCGCTTGGCAATCACCGGAATGCCGCCGGCTGCGTCCATATCGGCGGCCACGAATTTGCCCGAGGGCTTCAGATCCGCCAGCAGCGGCGTGCGTTCGCTGACTCGCTGAAAATCGTCGATCTCAAGCGGCAGGCCCATCTCGCGCGAGATCGCCAGCAAGTGGAGCACGGCGTTGGTCGAGCCTCCCGTGGTGGCCACGCCCGCAATTGCGTTCTCGAAGGCCGCGTGCGTCAAGATATCGCTCGGACGAAGGTTTTGCTTCAGAAGATTCATCACCACTTCGCCGCAGCGGAAGGCCACTTCGTCCTTGCGCGGATCCATGGCAGGAATTCCGTTGAATCCCATGGGCGAAAGGCCGATCAGCTCCATCACCGTGCTCATGGTGTTCGCGGTGTACTGCCCGCCACATGCGCCCGCTCCCGGGCACGCAACATTTTCGAGCGCCAGCAGATCCGCGTCGCTCAACTTGCCCGCCGCATTTGCGCCTACCGCCTCGAACACATCCTGGATGGTTACGTCCTTACCTCGAAACTTCCCGGGGGCAATCGTTCCGCCATACAGCACAAGACCGGGCAGGTTCATGCGCGCCAGAGCCATGGCGGCCGCGGGGATGGTTTTGTCGCATCCTACGATGCAGACCGCCGCGTCGAACAGCTGTCCGCGGCAGACCAGCTCGATCGAGTCGGCAATCACCTCGCGGCTCACAAGCGATGCCTTCATGCCTTCGGTTCCCATGGTTTCGCCGTCGGAAATGGCGATGGTGTTGAACTCCATGGGCGTGCCCCCGGCGGCGCGAATGCCTTCTTTCACCTTGGCCGACAGGCGCCGCAGATGGAAGTTGCACGGCATCGTCTCGATCCAGGTGTTGGCAACCGCGATCAGCGGCTTGCGGAGATCGTCATCGGTGAAGCCGATGGCCTTGTACATGGCGCGCGCCGGAGCCTGGTCGCGCCCGTCGGTGATGTAGCGACTGCGATGCTTGAGGTCCATGGGGATGAGGCGGAACAAGACAGTTTAGCTGAATCCGTGGCGGAGCGGAGGGACGGGCCCGTTATGCCCGTTATGCCGAGCAGGGAGGCCCGGCGCTCGTCGATCCCCCGATCGGTCGAGCCTTTGATCGGTCGATCGATTCTTCGATCTTTCGATTCTTCGATCTTTCGATCCTTCGATCTTTCGATCCTTCGATCCTTCGATCCTTCGATGCTTCAGGCGTTGACCGCTTGCGGCGCCGCCGGCTTCGCTTCAGAGCCTTTCTTTTTCTCCGCCGGCAACCACGACATCATGGCCCGCAACTGCTCGCCTACTTTTTCAATCGGGTGCTGCTTCGCGGCCGCGCGCAATTGGGCAAAATTCTGGCCGCCCTTTTTGTTTTCTTCGATCCATTCCTTGGCGAACTTGCCGCTCTGGATTTGCTTCAGCACTTTCTTCATCGCCTTGCGCGTCGCATCTCCCACCACCACTTCGCCTCGGGTCAGGTCGCCGTACTCCGCCGTATTTGAAATCGAATCGCGCATTCGGCCCAAGCCGCCTTCGTAGATCAGGTCGACGATCAGCTTCACCTCGTGCACGCACTCAAAGTAGGCGATCTCGGGAGCGTAGCCAGCCTCGACCAGCGTCTCGAAACCTTTCTGCATCAGCGAAGTCAATCCGCCGCAGAGCACCGCCTGTTCGCCGAACAGATCGCTCTCGGTTTCTTCTCGAAAGGTGGTCTCGAGCACCCCGGCTCGCGTCGAACCGATGCCGTGCGCATAGCCGAGCGCGTATTCGTGTGCGCGTCCACTCGCATCCTGGTGGATGGCAAGCAAGGAGGGCACGCCCCCGCCCTGCGAATACACACGCCGCAACAAATGGCCGGGACTCTTGGGCGCGACCATGACCACGTCCACGTGTTTGGGAGGCTTGATGGTCTTGAAGTGAATCGAAAAGCCATGCGAAAAGCCGAGTATTTTTCCTTTGCGCAGGTGCGGTTTGATGGCCGACTCGTAGAAGGCCGCCTGGGTCTCGTCGGGCGTGAGAATCTGAATCCAATCGGCGCGCTCGGCAGCCTCGGCCGGGGCGACGACGGCCATGCCATCTGCGCGCGCCTGCTGGGCCGAACTGCGCTCAGGGTCGAGCCCGATGATCACTTCGTATCCGCTGTCACGCAAGTTCTGCGCCTGCGCGTGCCCCTGCGAGCCGTAGCCGAACACAGCGATGGTTTTGCCCTGCAACGCGGAAGGATTAGCATCGTTCTGATAGAAGACTGCCGCCACTGGAGAACTCCTTACGACCGAATCGTGAATTTATTTTGGAAGGGGTAACAGACCGACCGGTCGGTCTAAAGGATGCTACCCAGTTCAGCCTTCCGGTGTCAACCTCTTCGAGCATTCATTGTAGTGGAAACGTTCAGAACTCGAGGCTGAATCCAGCACGTGCCGGGTGTGCGCCGCTGGTCCCGGTCGCTGGGAGTAAGCCTTCCTCAATTCCATGCAGGCTTTCCCACGCCGCTTCGGTCAGCGCCGGGTCTGCGCCCACAATGTCTCGAATCATTTGCCAGGCGGCCAGATTGAGCGCGCCCTCTGGCGCCGGACCCATGGCGAGCGAGACCGAGCACTGCGGGCAGAAGCAGATTCGCTGCGCCGAGGATTTCTGACGCGGCCTCACTCCAACCGTTTGTGCGAACAGATAGACCGCGACCGATTTTTGTCCGGCCTCGAGCTCCCGATTACAGCGAAGGCAATACAAGCTGTCCAAGAATCCGGTCTCCAGGGGGTGCAATGACTTCACGATACTGTCTCGGAGCCGGTGCCGATGGCGCAAGTATGTAGAAGGATTCCCGCCCGCGCCCGAACCTGCATCCGAGCTGCGCGGCCAACCTGCAGGCAACGATCCTGCACGGGAACCAGGGTTGCTCTAGGCAGAGGCGGATCGCATCGCGCACTCTACTGCCATGGGCGTTGATCGATCCATAAAAAATTCATCCACAAAATTCTCGCGAGCGTCGCGGCGTCGGAGGGAACTTCCGAAGAAGCTTTCGCCAGGGCTTTTGAAAGAACGCCAGCAGGTCGCCGCCGTTTGTTACCGTATGGGCCGGAGTGGGGTTGAATTCTTGCTGGTCGAGACCCGCGGCGGACGCTGGATTTTCCCCAAGGGAGGGGTCGAAGGCGGCCTCACCTACGCCCAATCCGCCGCTCTCGAGGCTTTCGAAGAGGCTGGCGTTCATGGCCGGATGGAGGAAGTCCCCTTCTCGCGTTACTTCCGTCGCAAGGCGAACGCTGCCCAGTCTTCCGCCCGATTTCCCGAGCCAGAGCTCGCCGTCGCTGCCCACCTTTGCGAAGTCACCCGACTCGAACCGCCGCAGGAAGCGAATCGAAACCCGACCTGGTTTTCCGCGAACCGAGCGAAGCAACGTCTGCTGAAAGACCGTGCGCCGGAATTCGGCGCCGAACTCGCTCGCGTGATCGACCGCGCTTTGTCGCGGATTCAGCGACTCGAAGCGCGCGCCCGCAGGATTCCGGGTCGAACCGGGGACGGCCTGCAGGAAGTCCGATTGGAAGCTTTTGAATATGGACGCTCACCTGGCGTTCCCCGTGAAGCCGTGCTCGGCCGCTATTTTCTCGGTCCGCCGAACCTGCGTAGGTCCGCGGCGGCCGCGGCCGCGGTCGAGGCTCATCTGCGAAAGGTTCAACCGGCCAGGATGCCGGAGCAAGTTCCACGTCCGGTTCTGCGTCTGGGCGATGGAACAGTTCGTTGCGACCAAGCCGCTGACAACATCACGGCGATTGACGAGGGAAGAAGAGCCATCGTGTCAGCGGCCGGCAAACTGCCATCGCGCAGGCTCAAGGCTTCGGGCAGGGTGGTTGGCGGCCGGACGGCTCGCTGCTCGAACTAGACCCTCGAACGGACCCCAGCCTCATTGCTGTAGTGCGCGGGCTTCTCGGAGTTTGTTCGTCAGATCCTGCTTTTCCTCGAACACGCGTCTGGGGTTTGGGATGAGACTAGGCAACGGCAGGGGCGCGTTGGTCATCATGTCCTCCAGTTTGGGTAGAACGGATGGATCGTTGAGGGCAGTCAAATCCACTGGAACAATCCGCGCCAAAACCGTCGTCTTCAGCCCGAAATCCGACGGTGTTACACTTCCGAGCCATGCTGGAAGTGCAAGGCCTCACCAAGAGTTACGGGAAGCTGGTGGCCATCGCTGGCGTCAGTTTTCGGGCCGATCACGGAGAGACCGTCGGCCTGCTTGGACCAAACGGCGCGGGCAAGACGACCACCGTTTCGATCATCGCGGGCTTGCTGAGCCCGGATTCGGGCGAGGTCCTGATCGAAGGCAAACGAGTACAAAGCGATACCGACCCGGTCAAGCGGAAGATCGGCCTGGTCCCGCAGGACATGGCGCTCTATGACCAGCTCACGGCTCGCGACAACCTGACTTTCTTTGCCGCGCTTTACTCGCTCGCCGGCACGAAAGCAAAAAAGTCGATCGACGACGCTCTGAATCTGGTCGCGCTCTCGGACCGCGCCGCGGACAAAGTGGGAACCTTCAGCGGAGGCATGAAACGACGCTTGAATCTGGCCGCGGCCCTGCTGCACGATCCGCAGATCCTGCTGCTCGATGAGCCGACCGTCGGAGTCGATCCGCAAAGCCGGAATGCCATTTTTGAGAATCTGGAGACCCTGAAAAAGCGCGGCAAGACCCTCATCTATACGACCCACTACATGGAAGAGGCAGAACGCCTCTGCGACCGCATCGTGATCATTGATCATGGGAAGGTGATTGCCGACGACACCTTGCAGGGATTGCACAAGCTGTTGCCGGTCGCCAACGTGGTAGCCGTCGAACTCGACCGTGCGGACGGTTTCAAGCCGGAACCGATGCTGATGCTGCCCGAGGTAAAGTCGGCGGAATTCGTGCAAGGCGCCCTCCGGGTTGGCGTTCACGATCTGTCGCGCGGCGCGCCCGAGGTTCTCCGCTGGCTGGCCGAGAACGGCCATTCCTACCATCATGTCTCGAGCGAACAACCGGACCTTGAGACCGTCTTTCTTACCCTCACCGGAAGGAGCCTTCGAGATTCGAAATGATTCCCTTCCTGGCGTTGGTCCGAAAGGACCTGAGACTGTTCTTCAACGACCGCAAGGCGGTAGTGGTCGGGCTGCTGGTGCCGATCGTATTGGCCTCCTTCTTCGGCTACCTGTTCGGCGGACAAAAGGGCAACGCGGAAACGAGCAAGGTGCCGGTCCTGGTAACGGACGAGGACCAAAGCGACATCTCACGCGGCCTCATCATTCGGCTGGCCGCCGACAAGAGCCTGGACGTCGAGCCTTCGACCGAGGATGCCGCGCGCGCGGCCGTCCGCAAGGGGAAAGCGACCGCCGCGATCGTCATTCCCAAGGATTTCGGCAGGGATGCCGGGCGGGCTCTGTTTTCGGGTGCGGGCGAGACGGCCGCGGGTAAACCCCAACTCCGCTTGCTCTACGATCCTTCCCACAACATAGAACTCGGCATGGTGAAGGGCATCCTGAGCGGCGCGGTCATCGAGACCGTCAGCCAGGAGATGTTCACCGGTCGAAGCGGGCGCGAAGTAATCGATGAGTCTCTGGCGCGCGTGGAGAACAGTCGACAGATCCCCGGACGAACGGAAGGCTTTGCGCGATCTGCTGGGCGGCGTGCGGGAGTTGAATGAACGTCGAGAGGAACGACCGGAGCGCGAGGGCGCGTCCGGGCGGGCGGATTTATCGGGCGGCCTGACCATGCCCTACCAGACACAAGAGGAGGCGATTACTTCCGGCCAAGGGGTCGAATACAACGGCTATGCGCACTCGTTCGGAGGAATGGGTATTCAGTTCATCCTGTTCATGGGACTCGACGTCGGGATCTCGCTGCTGATGCTCCGTCAGAGCGGGCTCTGGCAGCGCCTTCGGGCCGCGCCTCTTTCCCGAACCATGCTGCTCGGCAGCCGGACGGTGAGCGCCTCGCTGACGGCAGGATTGATTCTGCTGGTGCTGTTCAGCTTCGCCCGGGTGGTGTTTGGCGTCCGTATCCTCGGCAGCTTCGCGGGCTTCGTGGGAGTCTGCGCCGCATTCTCGTTGATGACCGCCACTTTCGGCTTGCTGGTCGCCGCGCTCGGAGAGACGGTCGAGGCCACGCGCGGCTACTCCATCATGGCCACGCTCATTTTGGTTATGCTCGGTGGCGCCTGGGTGCCAACCTTCGTCTTCCCGGCGTGGCTGCGGAAACTGACCGTAGTCATTCCCACGAGGTGGGCCATGGATGGGTTGGACGGTATGACCTGGCGCGGCCTGGGATTCTCCTCGGCACTTCCGCCGATCGCGGTATTGCTGTTGTTCACGCTGTTGTTCGGCGTGGTGGCTGTGCTGCGGTTCCGCTGGGGAACGGATGGATCGAATCCTTGAGGCATTTCACTGAGGCATTTCAATGACCGGAAGCCCTCTTCCGCGATACCATCTCTAGGTGATGCTTCGCGAAGCCGACATCGAACGTCGCCCGGAACCTCGTCACGAACCGCGCCAGGAAATTCTCCGCGCCGCCGCGCGCCTGTTTCAACAGCAGGGATACGATGCCACTTCCATGAACGATGTCGCCGCGGCCCTCAAGCTGTCCAAGGGCGGTCTCTATCATCACTTCCAGTCGAAGGACGAGATCCTGTTCCACATCATGTCGCACGCCATGGAGATCACCGAGGAACGGGTCATCAATGTAGCGCGCCGCATCGACGGAGTCGAAGATCGCCTGCGCACGCTCATCCGACTGCACATTCAAGTTGTGCTCAGTCCCGAAGATCGCGAGATCACGGTCATGCTGCACGAGAACCATCCGTTGCCGCCGGCCCTACGCCGCAAGATCAACGCCCGCAAGAAGGATTACCTGATCTTTGTCGAGAACCTGATTGCCGAGGTCCAGCGTAAACGCGGTTCTCCGTCGCCGGTCACGCCGCGCGCAGCCGCCTTCGCCCTGGTCGGCATGATCAACTGGATCTATCAGTGGTACAAGCCCGGCGGCCCGCTAACTGGAGACGCGCTGGCGCAGCAGTACACCGATATTTTCTTTCACGGAGCGTTGGGATCATTCTCGTAGAGACGCGGCTTGCGTCTTTTCGCGAACGCGCGACAATCGCCCGTTAGCATGTCCCACTTCTTCCACATCGACGACCTGACTCGCGAGCGCGCGAAGAAAAACAAGCTCTACTTCGAATTCCTGCGCGTCCCTGCGATGAGCGCCGGCGTCTACGTGCTGCCGAAAGGCGGCGTCGATCCTCAGAAACCGCACCGCGAAGACGAGATGTACTACGTCGTCCGAGGACAGGCCCGGATGCAAATCGGCTCCGAGCAGGCCGACGTGCGCTCCGGTTCGGTCATATTCGTCGCGGCTGACCTAGAGCATCGCTTCTACGACATCCAGGAAGAACTCGAGGTGCTGGTTTTCTTTGCTCCGGCAGAACGGGAATAAATCGAAAGGCGACGCCAGGAACGGCTTCTACTGGGCAGCGGGCTTGGCCGGAATCCAATAAACCTCTTCTTTCAAATTTTCTTTCTTGTAGCCGGAGCGCTTCAGAATGCCCTTGCCATGTTCAATCATGTCAGGATGGCCGCAGAGATAGGCGGTGCTGTCGGCGGCAGTGCAACCCCACTGGTCAGCGTATTTGCGGATTAGTTCATCCACGCGTCCAACTTCGCCTTTCCAGGCTTCGTCATCCCAGGGACGGCTCGCCGTGAAAACACATTGCAGCCACGGAACCTGTTTTGCGATCGCTTCCATCTCCTCGCGATAGCCAAATTCCCACGAGCGGCTGGCTCCGTTGAGCACAAACAGTTTTTGGCCGCCCTCAAACTTCCCCTCCTGCCAATCTTTAAGCAGCGTTCGCACATTGCTCACGTACGGAGCGATGCCGGTGACGGTGCTCACCATCAGATGATTTGGGCGTTCCGCATGCGCCCTTTCGAGCGTAAAACGTCCCTTCGCCGACTTGCGCATCAACACCTGATCGCCTTCTTTCAGCTTGTACAGGAGCGGTGTCAACGCGCCTTCCGGCACCAGTTCAAAAAAGAATTCGAGTTCGGGCTCATACGGAGAAGAGACGATGGAATAGGCGCGCTCCACATTCTTGCCGTCGCGCTCCGCTCCCAGAGTCGCGTATTGGCCGGAAACAAATTTAAAGTCGGGGCCGGGATCGATGCGGATCATCCATAGGTCGGACGCAAAATCCACGCGCTTGGTGATGCGAGCAAAATAGTGTTTGTCATCCACAGGGAAGGTCTCAATGTTCGGTGTCGGGTACTCAAGCCACAGCCGCATCCAAGTCTCAAGACCGACGGGAACATTCTAACCCCAGCTACGCTCTGGGGGCGGGATCGGAGTCGTTCGAAGATAAACGGGCAGACCTGGGGCGAAATCTCCGAGATAGCTGAATCAGGTAAATCCGTTTTTGATACTCGGCCTCATGTTCCCGATGGCGGCGCTCGCTCGAGAAGTACTCTGGAGCGGATCGGCCCTCTGCAAAGAGAACAGCCCGCAAGCTTTTCAGCCTGCGGGCTGCCCGGTGGACTGTTTGGGATTGACTGAGGTGGTCACTCTCGTGGCCCCTCGCTCGTTCCGGTGCCGGGCACTGCTTGTGTCCGGCGGATCAGAACTTTACTCGTTCAGCCCATACTCACGGATTGTTTGCGAGAGATGTTCCCGATTCCCCCGACCAAAGGTTCCTCGAGAACTCCGCTTAGAGCGACCGCCCTAAGACTCAGCCACCTCACCTGGTCTGGTACTGGGACTACATAAATCAGAACTTGTCATCCGACCACCTCCTTTCCGGTGTAAGCGCAGATTACAAAAAAAGCCGGGCCGGAGTCAACGGCACGGATGTGGCGTGCCAGAAGAGGCAATAGTTCTCAGTTGCCGGTTCCCAGTAGCCAGTTGCCAGTAAGCCCTTGTCATCCTGATCAGAGCGAAGGATCTGCCGTTGCTTTTCACTGGCGACTGGCAACCGGGAACTGCCTTACACTGGTTCCACGCATGCCCTCCGTGAGCGTGACTTCTACCGTTCTCAACGAACGCCATGACATCGACTCCCTGGTCGATAGTCTGATGCGGCAGACTCTCGCTCCCGCCCAGGTCATCATCGTCGATGGCGGTTCCACCGACGGAACCTGGGAGCGTCTCGAAGCCGCTCAGTCAAAACACTCAACCTTGGTGGCCATCCGCGATGAAAGTTGCAGTCTGCAGCATTCTCTGGGACCGATCGCGCGCGGCCGCAATATCGGAATCGCTGCGGCTACCTCCGATGTCATCGCCTGCACCGATGCGGGCTGCACCTACCATCCCGACTGGCTCGCCAATCTTACAGCCCCGATTTCTAAAGGCGTTGCTGAATACGCCGTTGGCGGATCGTACATCGATCTTGATTCGACAAACGAACCGGCAAACGCCACCCTCTGGGATATCGCCTCTGCGCCCTTCTTCGGAGTGAAATTAAATCCGGGCGCACCCACCAAGTCCTGCACCGCCCGCTCCATGGCCTTTCGCAAAGAACTGTGGCAACGGGTGGGCGGATTCCCCGAAACCGTCTTCCTCGGAGAAGACACCGCATTCGATTCCAGAGTGCGCAAGCTTGTAACCCCCGCTTTTCCGGAGCGCGCCAAGGCCGCCTACCATCCGCGCCACAGTTTTCGCTCGGCTCTCCGGCAGTTGGTCAGCTATTCCGTAACCGACGGCGTTCTGGGCGGACGCTCGGCCCGCCTCTGGCGAAATATTGCTCGCTGCCTGGCCGAGATTGCTGCCGTGCTGGCTCTGGTCCGTTCGCCCATTCCGCTGCTGTGCGTGCTCGCGCTCGAGATCTACTTTGCCTTTCGCTTGGACTGGACCGATCTTCGACGGGCTCGTTGGCGAGGGTTCGGCGCGCGCCTGTTATTTTCCCTGATCGTTCCGTGGGTGGTCGCCTGGTATCAGACCGTAGGCAGCATCACCCGAAAAAACCGTCCCAACCGGCAAAATTTCTAGCCCCACTCGCAGTACATGCCCGCCAGATACCTACCTTCGTGATTGCCCGTTCCCTAGACTGAAAATACCCCTGCAAGGCAGGAAAGACTTCCCCCCAAGTCCATCGTTCTTTCGAAAAGTTCTCGCTTCCCCGTCGACAGTTCTAAAAACCTCGAGAACCGCGGAACGAAGAGTTTTCGAAGAGCTGAGACCGGGAACTGAGAACAGGCTCAGCCCTTCCACCGGTAGGCATCCGGTTGGGCGAGGCCCAGATGCGCGAGCACGCGGTTGGCGAATTCCTGTGCCATGGCGTCGGCGCTCGGGGGATGGTTATAGAAGGTCGGGATCAGCGGGAAGATCGTCGCCCCGGCGTCGGAGGCGAGCGACATGTTGCGGATGTGAATTTTGTTGAGCGGGGTCTCGCGAACGCACAGCAGGAGCGGCCGTCGCTCCTTGAGACTCACATCGGCGGCGCGCTCGATCAGGCGGGATGCGGTGCCGTTGGCAATGCGCCCCAGCGTGCCGACGCTGCAGGGGATTACGACCATCGCATCCGAAGGATACGACCCGCTGGCCACGTTCGCGCCGATATCGGTGTTGGCTTGCTGCTGAATCTTTGCCGAAGGTGCGCCGATGATTTGACGAAGGAGGTCGGAACGGCCTTCGACCCCGAGTTCCTCGGCCATCACCCGCAGACCACTGTCGGAAGCGATGAAGTTTACCGTCCTCACCCGGGAATCGCGCTCGATGGCCAGGAGAAAGTGTTTCAGGAATATGGATCCGCTGGCGCCGGTCGTAGCAACGGTCAGATTTTCCGGCGCAGTAGGGGACAAAGTTGGCGCTCCATCAGTGATCCAAGTCGAGGCATCCAAGGTCGCGGCCCCGAAGCTGAGGATAGGGACGCGGGAAAGGCAAGTCAAGGCGGCTCCGGGCGACTAGCGAACCGCGGAACCGCAAGCGACCGGCGACGAAGGACCAACGAAGAATTCATGGCCAGCACCGGCATCTTACGATCGCGGCGCAGTGCCGCCCAACTCCACGCTATCGCCAGCGTCGAGCGTGAGATTCGCGCCATCGATCCCGCCTCCGGACGCAAGTATCTGCGCGATTTTCGCGAAGCGTACCGCTCCTATGAGAAGGTTCTCGCCGCGGGCGACGTGCGCCGCGAAATCGCCAACGCCGGAATCGTTCTGGTCGGCGACTACCACGCTTTGCCGAACTCGCAGCGCTATCTGGCCTCGCTCGTTTCCGATCTCCGGCGCCGCCACCGACCGGTGGTGCTCGGAGTGGAAACCATTTTTTCCCGCGACCAGCACATTTTGGACGAGTGGTTTCGCGGCGAGATCGACGAAGCCGAACTGCGCCAGCGCGTCCGCTTCGAACTCGATTGGGGATACGACTGGACTCCGTTTTACGAACTGCTCACCGCCGCACGCGACCACGGGGTCTCCATCTACGGGCTCGATTGCATGCCTCGCGAAGACTTGCGCAAGATCGGAGCTCGGGACCGCCACGCCGCCGACAAGATCGCTGAAATTCGCGAGCGCCATCCGGACGCGCTCATCCTCGTCCTTTTTGGGGAGTCGCATCTGGCGCCGCAGCACCTGCCGGCCGTGCTCGAGCGGCGGCTTCCCGCCGAACCCATGCTCACCGTTTTGCAAAACGTCGATGCGCTCTACTGGCGCGCCGCCGGAGAAGCCCATGATCGCGTCGAAGCCGTAGAAGTCCGCGAAAATGTTTTCTGCGTCTTCAACGCAACCCCGTTAGAGAAGTACGAGCATTACCGCCTCTGCCTCGACCGCTGGGGGCGCAACGCCAAAGACCGCAGCGCTCCCGATCTCGGCCCCACCCTCTACAACCTGATCGACGGCATGGTGCGTTTTTTGGGCATCAACCAATACTCCCCGCACAACACCACCCAGCCCCGGTTGCTGGTTGACCTCATGCCCGAAGTCTATTCGCGCAGCTCGGACGCGCTCCTGCGCCGCCTGCTGTCCCGCAAGGGATTCACCGCCGAACAGCGCCGAAGCCTGCTTCGCCAGGTCCGCGAACGCGGCAGCGTTTACCTCACGCCCATCAACGCCGTGTACGTACGCAACTTCCGCATGACCTCGTCCGCCGAGGACGCGACCCGCTTCCTTCATCAAGCCTGCCGCGGGCTGCCGAATCTTTGCAACGGCAAGACCGCGGCCCACGCGCCGCCGGGCGGGCACTCGCTCGATAAGGACGACGCATTCTACATGGTCGTCTTCGAACACGCGCTCGCCTTTCTCGGATCGCGTATCTTATACCCGGCGCGTCCCGCACTCCGCGATGCCGACATCGCGGACTTGTTCGACGTGACTCGTGAAGACCTCGAACTCCAGACTTCGCTTCCGTTCGTCGATGCGGTCGGAGCTCTCGATTTCCTGATCGAGCACCGCCAGTCGTCGACCCTCGAACCGTTTTCGCCAGCTCCCGAATTCGCCGGACGCAAGTACGAATACGTTGCCGAACAACTCGGATACCTGGCGGGCAACGATCTCTATGATGCTTACCTCGAAGGACGACTGACAACCGCGGCGCTGCGTAAGCTCTTCCTCACCCATGTAGAAGCGCCGGGCGTGGCGCGCGAAGCTTACGCCCAGTTGAGAGGACGTCTGCGCTCCGGGCCGCCCGCCTAAGCTTTCGCATTCCTCGGCTTCCTCCGCCTCTGCTCGGTTCAAGTTTTTGATCGACTGCGGTATCCTCACCTGTCCAATGCCTGACGACCGTCCAGCGCCATCCGAAACCGGGGCCCCCGGCGGGCCTGATTTTGGCCCGCCCGGGTGGCAGACGCCCGATGCGCTCATGCTGTTCGGCTTCTGGTACCGCGCGCTCCCGGCCCATCAGCTCGGCCGCGGACAAATCGCCAAGCGAATGCTGCTCGAACAGCCGCTCGTCGTCGGGCGCGACCGCCAGGGCCAAGTTTTTGCCCTGCGCGACGCCTGCCCGCATCGCGGCATGCCGCTTTCGTTCGGACGATTCGACGGCCAGCAAATCGAATGCTGCTACCATGGCTGGAAGTTCGACGCCCTCTCCGGCCAGTGCAAGCTGATTCCGTCGCTCGTCCCCGAGCAAACCCTGAAGATCGACCGCATCTACGCCGGCAGTTATCCCTGCGAAGAGCGCGACGATTTCCTCTGGGTCTTCATCCCCGATCCCGGCCCCGCCGGAGCCGGGTTCTCAAAACCCGCGCCCGCGCCGGTTCCAGTTCCTGAGATCCCGAAATTCAGCGAGCATTACAAACTCGCCTACCTGACCGCCGACCTGTCGTGCTCGGTCGACCACGGCATCATCGGCCTGATGGATCCCGCGCACGGCCCCTTCGTCCACCAGGCATGGTGGTGGCGTTCGCAGAAATCGATTCACGAGAAGCAAAAGAACTTCGAACCCATCCCCTACGGATTTCGCATGAGCGCGCACACGCCTAGCTCGAACAGCGCTCCCTACAGGCTTCTGCGCCTGTACGCGGACGCCGATTCGATTTCGACCACCATTGATTTCGTCCTGCCCAACCTGCGGTCGGAAATCATTCGCGCCGGCAAATATTGGTTTTCGAGCCTGACCACGGTGACTCCGATCACGCGCAGCCAATGCCGCATCGACGTGGTGGCGGCGTGGAATTTATTCCGCTCGGTTCCCTTCGGCCCGCAGCTGCTGAAATTCGTCTTTGCAAAATTCGTGGAGCAAGACCGCCGCACCATGGAACTCCAGTCCGAGGGGCTGAAGCACAATCCGCATTTGATGCTGATCGACGACGCCGACCGTCCGGCAAAGTGGTATTTCGGCTTGAAGAGCGCCCTGCTGGAGGTGAAAAGAACCGGTGGCGAGTTCCGGCATCCGATGAAGGGGCCGGTGACGTTGAGGTGGAGAAGCTGAAAGAAAGTTGTCCCTTCCTCAGTTCCCGGAAGCCGGGAATTACTCCTCCGCCAGCCAGTCCATCGCTTCTTCCCGTGTCTTGAAAGTCACAATCTCGCGTTGTGAAAAATTCCGGAAGTTTTCCATGAAGGCGTGCGGGATACTCTCCGTGCCCACCCACCCCGTCTTCCTCACAAAGGGCCGGTCGAGCGTAAGCACTTCTTTGAGCTTGGTGGCAACCGCGTGATCCACAGTCGAACCGGTGTAGTCGGCGAGGGTGACCAGCGACTCGCGCGGGTACTGCGCCGCCGTGACCCGCAACTCCTCGAGCAGAAGCAGCATCTCGCGTTCACTGGCGTGCGAAAAGTCCACCAGCAGAATCTGCTTGCCACGGTGATCAATGAATCGTATGCGCTCGTCCATTTCCATTGCCAGAACACCTAGCCCCGGACCCGTTGGTCCGGGGAACCGAGCCAAGCTCGCCAGGGTATACCAATACCCGCCTCGTCACCCTAGAAGCGATTCCACGACACTGTAAACTTCGCCCAGCGCCGCGTCCAGCGCCCCGGCGTCCTTTCCGCCCGCCTCGGCCAGATCCGGGCGCCCGCCGCCTTTGCCCCCGACCTTCTGGGCGATGGGGCCAATGACTTTCCCCGCCTGAATACGGCTGGTAAGGTCTTTGGTGACGCCCACAATCAACGAGACGCTTCCATTCGCAGCCGAGCCCAGCACAACCACGGCCGAGCCCAGTTTGTCGCGAAGCTGGTCGACCAGCGTGCGCATCTGCGCGCGCTCCAGATTGTCCACCCGATGAGCCAAGACCTGGACGCCGCGAACATCTTTGATCTTCTCGGTGATGTTGGCCGTGCTCGACGATGCCGACTTCATCCGCGCCTGATCCAGTTCACGCGCCAAGCGTTTGATTTCAGCGTCCTTTTTCTCGAGTTCCAGTTTCAAGGCCTCGGCCGGAGATGCCGACTCCTCTCCGCCAGCAGGTGCCCCATCCTTTCGCGTTTTGTGCGAAAGGGTGGGCCCGACCAAACCCGCCACCACAGTTTCCAATTCATGATCTTTGCGGAAGTGCAGCAGCGAGCCTTCGCCAGTCACGGCCTCGATGCGCCGCACGCCCGACGAAACGCTACCTTCCTTCAAAATCTTGATCAGCCCAATTTCGCCCGTCTGCGCCGTGTGCGTGCCGCCGCACAGTTCGGTAGAAAAATTTCCGATCTTGATCACGCGCACCCGGTCGCCATACTTCTCGCCAAACAGCGCCATCGCGTGATATTCGTTGACCGCCACGTCAATCGGAACGTTCTCCATGACCTCGACGCGCTGGTTGCGCAGAACTTCTTTGTTGATGATGTCTTCGATATCTTGCAGCTCTCGTTCGGCGACGCCGGTGAAGTGCGAGAAATCAAAGCGCAGATGATTGGGAGCGACGAGCGACCCCGCCTGCTTCACGTGCTTGCCCAGAACTTCGCGCAGCCCTGCCTGAAGCAGATGCGTAGCCGTGTGATTGCGCATCGTGGATTCGCGAATCGCGGTATCAACAACGGCATCCACTTTCTCGCCAACGCGAATCGCCTGCTTTGCCATCACCTGATGCGAGCGCACGCCCTGCACCGGGTAGTAGCATCCAACCACTTCGGCGACCACCGTGTTGTGATCGCCGGAGTAGAACCATCCACGATCGCCAACTTGCCCACCCGACTCGGCATAGAACGGGGTGTGGTCGAGGATCACCTCGCCCGATTCGCCGGGCTTGAGTTCCTGCGCGCCCTGGCCGTCTTTGAGGATGGCGAGCACTTCACAGCCGTCCGAACGAGTCTGGCGATAGCCCTCGAATTCCGATTTTGGAAGCCGTTGGTAGGCGGGATTGGCCGTCTGCTTGGCTGCGCCTTTCCACGAGGCTCGGGCGCGCGCCTTCTGCTCTTCCATTTCGCGCTCAAAACCAGCCGCATCGAATTCAATTCCTTCATCACGGCAGGTGTCGACGATAAAATCGAGGGGCAGGCCGAACGTATCGTACAACTTGAAGGCCTTGGCGCCGTCGTAAACCGGTGCCGGCTTTGCCAACCTATCTTTGGCTTGTGCGACATCACTTGCCCTGCAGCTCGACGCCTCTAGACCTTTCTTTGCATTTTCCTCGACGACCATGATGCCATCGGCGGCGTTGTATTCTTGCCATAGCTGGTCCAGCTGAGACGTTAGCCTGACAACACCGAGAGCGAGCGTGTGTTCAAACCTGGTCTCCTCGGATAAAACCGCCTTTTGGACTCGCCCGATTGTCTCCGACAGCTCCGGATAGGCATCCTGCATCAGATCGCGGACCGCGATCACCATCTCGTGCAGAAATGGCTTGGTTTGCCCGAGCAAGCGTCCGTGAGTAATCGCGCGGCGGATAATTTTCCGCAGCACGTAGCCTCGCCCTTCGTTCGCAGGCGTCACGCCATCGGAGATAAGAAAGGTCGCGGCGCGCGAGTGATCGGCGATCACGCGCAAGGAGGCGGCTGACTTGGCATGGGCTTCTTTGTCAAGTTCCTTCTTGAGTGAGGCTCCCGTCAACTCTGCTGCCCGCTGAATCAGCGGTGTGAACAAATCCGTCTCATAGTTGGAAATCACGCCCTGCAACACCGCCGCCATCCGTTCCAACCCCGCGCCGGTATCAATCGACGGCTTCGGCAGCGGCGTCAGCTTGCCCGACGCGTCGCGATCGAACTGCATGAACACCAAATTCCAAAGCTCGACGTACCGTCCACAATCGCAGCCAAACGCGCAGTCCGTATGACTCTGATCGCTGGCCGCGACTCCCATGTCATAGTGAATCTCGCTGCACGGCCCGCAGGGGCCGGTGTCGCCCATCTGCCAGAAGTTGTCTTTCGCGCCAAACTCAAAGATGCGATCGCTCGGCACATTTTGCCCGAGCCAGAGGTGGTAAGCCTCGGCGTCGCGCGGAACCCCGTCTTCGCCCTTGAAAATTGTGACGTAAAGCTTCGACTTCTCGATCCCAAACCATGCCGGAGAAGTGATCAGTTCCCAGGCGTAAGGAATCGCGGTTTCCTTGAAGTAGTCGCCAAACGAAAAATTTCCCAGCATCTCGAAAAACGTGTGGTGGCGATTGGTGAAGCCGACGTTTTCGAGATCGTTGTGCTTGCCGCCCGCCCGGACGCACTTCTGCGACGTCGTCGCCCGCGAGTAGTCGCGTTTCTCGAGCCCGAGAAAAACGTCCTTGAACTGGTTCATACCGGCATTGGTGAACAGCAGCGTCGGATCGTTCGCCGGGACGAGCGACGAGGAGTGCACCTCGCGGTGTCCCTTCTCAATGAAGAAGTCCAGAAACTTGCGGCGAATCTCGGGGCCTGTGAGCATGGAGGCTTAAATTCTAAACGATGGAAAGCAACCACGGGCGGGTTCGCAGTTCGGCCGGGGCCGGCCGAAAGGTAACGAGGAGTATTGCGAACAGGCGAGCGTAGCCCAGCAATCAACAGGACGGGCGGGTGCCCGTCCTCGAATGACACTTCAACTACTTCGCGGTGTCCGCAGTTTTCTCGGCGCCCTTCTTCACTCCCTTGCCGACCGCCTTTGTGCCCTTTGCCACGCCTTTCCCGGTAGCCTTCGCGCCAGTCTTGGTGGCATGCGCGGTCTTCTTCGCCGCTGTGTCGGTGGCTTTACCGGTATCGTCGGCGGCTTTCTTCACGTCAGTCCCCGCTTGGGCATACGAGAACGCTGTCAAAGCCAACAGCGCAGCCGCGATCCTTAGCCCGAACTTCGTCAACCAGAACTTCGTTTTCATGGCTCCTCCAAAGAAACTGCAGAATTTCCTGAGTTCAAAGTTGTACCAGAGTCATTGGCGCGAATCCAGTGCATTTAATGGGACACTTCGGAAGTCTCGTTCTCGAGTTCGGTGAGGGTTTCTTCGTCCACGTCCCATTTCTTCAGGATGGCGAAGATGGTTCTCGATCCGAATCCGGCGCGCATCAGCTGGCGGAAGATCCGGGCTACCTGCTTCTGGTCCCGATCCTTCGGCTTGCGCAGGCGCTTGCGGCGAAGATAGTCGCGCGCGAGATTTTCTTCCTTCACCTCGTCATAGACGGAAGAAACCGCCTTTTCGATGACGTCGCCGTGCACTCCCTTGGCCCTCAGGTCGTTCACCACACGCACGCGCCCGAATTTCTGATTGTCGCGGCGATACGAACAAAAGGCGGCCGCGTACTTGGCGTCGTTCAGGTACCCCTGATCTTTCAGGCGAACGACAATCAGTTCCACCAGCGTCTTGCCAATTTCGGTATCGGCTTCCACGCGGTTCCGCAGCAGGCGCTTCAGTTCCGCGACCGAACGCATGCGGCGCGCCAGGGCGCCGACGGCATAGTCGTAAAGCTCGCGCTCGGTGGAAAGTTTTCTGGGACGCCGAAACGCCATCCCTTACGATAGCGCGGGACCGGGCTTGGGGGTTAGCGCTCGCCGCCCTTCGGCATGACCAACCAGGATTCTCACGGTTCTACAGCCCGCTTATTTTGGCGGCAGGGAACTAGGAAAGGCCGGTGGGGGCGGCACGGGCGATACCTGCGGCAGGGTGGGCGTGGTCGTGCTTGCCCCGACCGGCGTGACGAGCGCCGTTTTTGCGGAGGCCGGCAACTTGTCGGCGTTCGCTACCAGAAGCGCGATTTGCCACACCTGAGTCTCAGAAAGCGACTTGCTGAAGCCGGGCATGCCGCTCAGCCGGATGCCGTTTGAGATCTTCCAATAATTTTCGCCCGGCTCATCGTCGGTTACACCTTTGCCCTCCATCAACAGCGGCGGCTTCGGAAACATGCCCGCCGCGATTGCGGTCTGCGGCGTGAGCGGCAAGCCATGGCACACGGCGCAATGCTGCTTGTAGAGCTCGGCGCCGGCCAGGTAATTGGCTTCGCTCGGTTGTAGCGGAACGGTCTTCGGCATCTCTTTGGTGAGGCGCGCCTCCAAGGCTTTGTGCGCGAAGAAGCTTTCAAAGGGCATGCTGGAATCGGTGGTGGCGACCGGAGCAGCGCCGCCGGTAAGATACAGATAAAGTCCGAAGGGCACGACGAGAAGACCGAGTATCAGTCCGACGAAGAATTTCACGGGTTGGTCCTGCCTTTCAATTTCATACTTTAACACCGCGAATCCGCATCGAACCGACATTTCGGCATACAATTTCGGTAGATCGGCCGCAAGCTGAGCCCAGGCCGTCCGAGACGGAAACAGACATGCGAATTGTTAGCGCCGCGAGCGCGTTTCCTCAACATTACTACTCCCAGGAGATGTTGCTGGCGGCTCTGCAGGAATACTGGGGCGATCGAATCGAAAACCCGCACGTGCTGCGGCGTTTGCATCGTCACGTTGGCGTCGACGGACGATTCCTCTCTCTCCCCAAGGAAGAATATTTGAAGATGAGGACCTGGGGCGAAGCCAACCGGCACTGGATTCGAACCGCCAAGGACTTGGGTGAGAAAGCCTTAAGAGGCGCGCTCGCGGACGCAGGTTTGCATGGTAGAAATCTGAGTGCGTTCTTTTTTGCATCGGTGACCGGAATCAGCAGTCCGTCGATTGACGCGCTGCTGATCAACCAGATGGGATTGTGTCGAAGCATTCGCCGCGTTCCGATTTTCGGACTGGGCTGCGTGGCGGGCGCGGCGGCCATTTCGCGCGCGGCCGATTACGTGCGCGGTTATCCGGATCAGGTCGCGGTCGTGCTGTCGGTCGAACTCTGCTCGCTCACCCTGCAGCGCGAGGACATCTCGATGGCCAACCTGATTTCCTCAGGACTGTTCGGGGATGGTGCGGCCGCGGTGATCGTGGCCGGAGCCGATTG
>Ga0302326_10003931_pt1 | contig 34747 bp, 31 predicted proteins | sample Palsa_T0_3_FD_202264 | JGI IMG/M metagenome (GOLD analysis project Ga0302326, IMG submission 202264) | Peat permafrost microbial communities from Stordalen Mire near Abisko, Sweden - Palsa_T0_3 | ecosystem: Environmental > Terrestrial > Soil > Palsa > Peat permafrost | place: Sweden: Abisko...
GTCGCGAACCTCTCGAAGTGGTTCACCGGGACGCTAGGCCTCAACGGTACGAAAGCCAACAACACCAGCGGCTACACCGTTTACTTTTCAGACCGGCGCGGGGATCGGGTGAACCCAACTCCGCCGGCGTCGATTGCCACTGCCGCGGCTAAGACCGGAGCTTTTGGCTATGAGGATGTGGTCAACTACACCACCGACCCCAATAACGGCTGTCCCAACGGGGTACTCGAACAGGGTGAAGATACCGAGTCGGATTACGACATAAACGGAAATACGGAGAATTTAACGAACACTCTGTACACTTACGGAGGCGTTCCTGGATTCCTGACCCAGGCGGGGCTGACGCCGATGTCCGGTTTCAGCACCAATACCACCCAGGGCAATACGGCCGCTGTCCCGCCCAGCCCGATCGTCCAAACGAACACCGGTTTCTGCAGTTCGAAAGGCACCGGCTGGCCGTTTGAAGTGGTGGCTGCTCAAGACGTCCGCGAAAATCCGCCGTTGCTGTTCCGCCGGGCGTTGAAGCTGGTGAACGGCGTATCGATATCGCTGGGTACGTGCAACACCGTGCCGTGCGGACTTACGGTGGTGGCGGAAAATCCGGTGTACATCCAGGGCGACTACAATAATCCGGGCGCTTCGAGCACTTTTTCCGGCGCCAACGTTTCCGCGTCGGTGGCAGGCGACGCGGTCACCGTATTGTCGGATGCCTGGAACGACATAAACTCTTTTATCTCGCTCGCGAACACCAACACACGCAGCGCGGCGCAGACCACTTACAGCACCGCGATCATTGCTGGAAAATCCATTCCGTTCCCGAACGTGGGAGGATCGGTGGACACCGGTTTAGATGGCGGCGTGCACAATTTCCTTCACTACCTCGAGGATTGGAGCGGCACCAACATTTATTATCAGGGGTCGTTTGTCACCTTCTACTACAGCCATCAGGCAGTGGGTTCGTTCAAGTGCTGCACCACCGTTTATGGCGTTCCCGCGAACCGGAGCTACATCTTCGATACTACGTTCCTGACGCCGAGCTTGCTGCCGCCGCGAACTCCTATGCTGCGCAGCGTGAATACGATTGGATTTACTCAGGTGCTTACCGCGCAGTGATCGCGCCTGGGCAATCCTGAGCGGTTACCTCCAGCGGCTCCCGTTACCCAGGGGCCGCTTGTATTTTAGGTGGCCACAGGGCGGCTGTTGCGCTGGCTCACGGCGCCGGGGTGGCAGGAAGCACCCTGGTTGTGAAATTGGTATTTAGTGCAGGTGAGGCACAGCCCGCCGCGGTCCCACTGCATAAATCGGATATGGGAGTCTGCACCGAACTCGCCGGTTCCAGGCCGTCCCACGGCTCCACGTAGATGTGGTAGCTGCGGCCGAGAGGCAGACGCGAAATGATGAACGAGCCGTCGAAAATCGCGGGCGGACTCGCAGGATTGCACGACCAGCCGCCTAGTGTGCCGGCGATCACCGCCCCTGTCGCAGCGTCCACCGCTACCACTTGCGTGCCGAATATTCCAGTGACCGATAGCCCGGGCGATGGCGGGGGCTGGATCGCCAGCGCGAAAGGATTGGCGGGAATTCCACCGAAGCTCGTCCGCTGCGTTCGACAGCTATCCGGCCTTGCCTCACATGGACCGAAGGCGGCGCGTCGGTTCCTTTTCGGGACCCACCCACGCCGTTTTGGGTTTTTCTTATAGTTCGCGACTGGGATTCGCTTGACGGAAGGGTTGACACCGATGGCATCCCGCCAAATAATCCCTGCCATGACCGGTCCAGCGCCCGTACGCCGAATCAAGAGCTATTCAGCAGCCAGCGGATTCGTATACCAGTATCAGTTTCACGAGCTGCATGCGGTGCGGCGGGGATCAACGGCGGGCAATGAATACATCTATTACGTTTCCACGGATCGCAAGACGATGTTTCCGCTGCGGATTTTCGTGCATCGGGATGCCGAGGAAAATTGGGCCAAGAAAAACGGTCGGCCGCTGAATGGCACCGAAGAATACGCGATTGCCAAGATGCGCTTGTTTCAAGCGTTCGATGAACTGGAAAGCTTGAGCGCGGCGCACACCGATCTGGTGGTCGACGACTCGAACCTGGAAGCGCTATTCTCGCAACTCAATTTAGATTGAACGCTTTCTGGGCAGCCCGTTAGTGCGTCCAGGTATAGCCGAACCCTGTTAAGTGCCCCACGATGGCTGCGGCTTGGGCGGTCCACCAGAAACGGCTCATCCGCGGCGAGCGCCATTTTCCAACCCACCAAATTGATCCCAGTGGCCATGACATTCCGGCGGTATAGTGGAGCGGAGCAGGCAGCCTCAGTAATGGCCGAACCAGCGGGTCGTTTTCATGAAAGTTGGGAAGCCGCGAGGAAGTTTCGGCCATATCGAGGAGCGCCGCAGTGTACGTCGCGGTTCCGAGAACGAAAAAGGTGCGGTCATTTTCTTCGGGGCGCCGAATGAATCGGGGGCCCAAAGTGGGTTGCGGGGCCTCGGTGGGCTGATAGACGCCTGAAGGACGGGCATCGGCGAACGCTGTTAGTTTTGTGGGCGGCTGTTGCGCGGAGATTTGCGGTGCGCCCGCCAAGATGACGAAAAGCAAACCCAAGAAGCGGGTGGCCGTTGGCAGTTCGTGAGCAGGATTCATGAATGCTGCGAAGAGCAACAATCATGCCGTAGCCACGGCTAAGAATATTTTCAGAATGAGAAGCGTTGAAGCTCTACAACGATTGCGACTTACGGCAGAAGCTTGAAACGCGCACCGAACCTGGGCGAGCAGGTTCCCGCGCTGCGAGTTCCAAAATGGCGCCACTTTTTTTCAGAATGAATTTTGCCAACCCGAACGATTAGCAATTGTTGAACCACGCCCGAGTGCAGCGGACTCAAACGTTACGAGAGGATCGCGCGAAGCGCCGGTTCCAGCTGTGGCTGTCCGAACGAGAAGCCCAGCGCGGCTAGTTTCTGAGGGCTCACGCGCTGGCTGGCCAGCAGCAGTGCGTCCGCCATTTCTCCCAACGCGAGCCGGAGCGCGAACGCCGGGGCAGGGAAAATCGCCGGCCGGTGCAGAACGTGTGCGAGCACCTGCGTGAATTCCTGGTTGGTCACGGGATGGGGAGAAGCCGCGTTGACCGGGCCGCGCCACTGCGCATTCACGATCGCGCCGTAAAACACTTCCACTTCGTCGGCGAGCGTGATCCACGACATCCATTGCTTGCCAGACCCTAGCCGGCCGCCTACACCCAATCGAAATGGAGTAAGCATCTTGGGCAGCGCGCCACCATCTTTGGCCAGCACCACGCCCGTGCGCAGAGTGACGGTGCGAATTCCCGCGCTCTCGCCCTCCATCGCAGCTTCTTCCCATTCGCGGCAGATTCCGGCCAGGAAATCATCGCCCGGACCACTCGATTCCGCGAGAGTTTCGTCTTTGCGGTCACCGTAGTAGCCAATTGCGGATGCGGAAACCAGCACTTGCGGCGGCCGGGGCAATTTAGCGAGGGTACGCACCAGGGCCTGCGTCGGCGGCACGCGGCTGGCGCGCAGTTCGGTTTTCCGCGCCTCGGTCCATCGTCCACCGGCGATCGAAGAGCCCGCTAGATTCACCACGGCGTCGACAGACTCAAGTGCCGCAGGGTCTATGGTGCCGGTGCCCGGATCCCAAGCCGCGTCCCCAGGTTGATAGCTTGCGCCTCCGCGGCGCAGACGCACTACCGTGTGCTGATCTCTTCGCAATCGTGCGGTTAGCGCGGAGCCGACTAGACCTGTGGCTCCCGTGATCAGGATCTTCATTATCTTCATTTCAACCCTCCTCCGAGCGGCCAGCGACACAATCCAATTCAAAAACACCCACCCCGCCCAAAACCAGGGACGAGACGGTCCAACTTCTGTCCGGATCCGATCTGCCTTGTGGGCGCTTTACAACGGGGCCATTGTGGATGTGCATCCAATCCACGGGCGCGGCGCGATCCAAGCACTCGGTTCACGAAATCGATTCGGCACAGCCGACGGCTTAGTGAGGGGTTCATTATCCAGCAGCCGGGGGATGATTGCTGTTTTTTCTAGTGATGACGGATCGCCGGGTGGCGGCTGGCGCATCGGCGGGAGTGCAAAGCCTGCACGGCTAGGGTTAAAATGACGGACATGCAAGTTCGGGTCTTCTTCTTTGGACAACTCAAGGAACTCGTAGGTTTCGGCGACGAATGGACCGAAGTCTCTGACGGAGCGCGGGTGGAAGACCTGTTTCAGCGCTACGGCCGGAAATTTCCCAAGCTCGGCGAGTTTCGTGCATCGGTCGCGGCCTCGATCAACCAGGAATACGCTGGGTGGCGGGACGCGCTGTCCAACGGCGACGAAATCGCGTTCTTGCCTCCCGTCAGCGGTGGGGAAGCCGTGCCCGCGCCGGTGCCGGACCTATTTCAATTTGTGCGCGATCCGATTGTCGGCGCGCCGTTCAGCCAAACCATCACCGCTCCGGAAGACGGCGCGGTGATCGTTTTCGAGGGAATCGTGCGCAACACCTGGCGCGGCCGGCGGACGTTGTATTTAGAGTACGAAGCTTACGAGCCGATGGCGCTCGCGAAAATCCGCCAGATCGGCGCGGACGCGCGAGAGAAATTCCTGATTCACGCCATTTCCATCGTGCATCGCTTGGGACGGATCCAAGTGGGCGAAACCAGCGTGCTGATCGCGGTGAGCTCGCCCCATCGGGCCGCGGCGTTTGACGCTTGCCGCTTCGCCATCGATACGCTCAAGAGCACCGTGCCGATTTGGAAGAAGGAGTTTTTCACCGATGGCTCGATTTGGGCCGACGGGCAAACTCCCGGCGCAGAGTCGCGTCCCGATTCGAGCGCGCCGGCCAATCGATGATCGAACTACGGAAAAAATTACAGGCAGGCGGTGCGGTCGCCGCCGCTTTGCTCTTCGGTGCGGCTGCGTCGCTGGGAGCATTTCCGGCGCCCGCTCCGCAGAAAAAGCCCAACATCCACGTCGAGACCACCCTGGTAACGGTGATCGCGAGCGTGCAGACCCATGAAAGCCGCCCCGTCCTGGACTTGCCGCGCGAGGATTTCCAGATTGCCGAAGAAGGAGTTACTCAACAGATCGAGCGATTCGAATCGGAAACCAATCAGCCGCTGGATTTGGCGCTGATGATCGATACCAGCTTGAGCACGCTCAAAGACCTGAAATTTGTGGCGGAAACTTCGGCGCACTTCATACGGCAAGTGGTTCGGCCCGGCGACCGCCTGGCGGTGTTTGAATTCTCGGATGAGGTCACTCAGCTTTCCGAGTTCTCGGCCAACGTTCCTGCGCTGCAGGCGGCGGTGCGGCGCATCAACAGCGGCGCGGGGACGGTGATGTATGACGCTATTATGCTCGGCTCGCACGCCCTGGGCCGCGAAGACGGCTCACGCCGCCGGGCGATTGTGCTGGTGACCGACGCTGGGGAAACTACCAGCCACTCGAAATTCGACGACGCGCGCCAGGCGGCAGTGGCCTCCGGCGCGCTGCTGTATTCCATCGTCATACGCACCATCAAATCCGAAAGTGGGCGCAATACTGCCGGCGAACATGCGCTGGAAACGATTACCGACACCACCGGCGGCGCGATGTATTATCCGGATGGCGTAGAGGAGCTTGACGCGATGTTCGACCGCATCGATCGCGAGCTGCGAACCCAGTATTTGCTGGGTTACTATCCCCGCCCGGCGCCGCCGCCCGGGGCTTTTCGAAAGCTGGAGGTGACGGTGAAAGGCGATTACGTGGTGCGAGCCCGCAAGGGGTATCTCACGCCGGGAGCGTCACGATGAGCGTCAGGGAAGCTACTCCTACGCAATTCCTGGAAGTTGCACTGGAGGCCGCGCGCGAAGCCGGCGACATCGTGATGGCTGGTTTCGACAGCCCCAAGAAAATTTCCTACAAGAGCGAAGTGGATATCGTTACCGAAACGGACAAGAGGTCCGAAGCGGCGATTATCACCCGGCTGCGCAATCACTTTCCGCAGCACGCCATCGTGGCGGAAGAGGGAGGCGGAGCATCGACGCCTGCATCGCGCTACGTGTGGCACGTTGATCCGCTCGACGGCACCACCAATTTCGCGCACGGCTTTCCGGTGTTCGCAGTGTCCATCGGGCTGGTCGAGGATGGCGAGCCGATCGCCGGGGTGGTGCTGAATCCATGGAGCCGCGAACTTTTTTCCGCGGCGCGCGGCGCGGGAGCCTATCTAGGGCAGAAGCCCATTCACGTTTCGCGCGTGCCCAAACTCGCCGAGAGCCTGCTCGGTACTGGCTTCCCGGTGCGCAAACGATCGGCGAATCCCAACATTCATTATTACGGCGAGTTCACGCTGCGTTCGCACGGTATTCGCCGGGCGGGTGCCGCGGCGCTGGACCTTTGCTCGGTTGCCTGCGGGCGCTTTGACGGCTTCTGGGAGTTTGGCTTGCATTCCTGGGACGTGGCGGCCGGAATGATCATCATCACCGAGGCCGGTGGCAAAATCTCCGATTTCGCAGGCGGACCGTATCACCCGGGAGACCACGTGATCCTCTCGTCGAACGGCCTGATCCACAAAGAAATGGAAGCACTGGCAGTGGACATCGCCGAGCGCACCGCTAAGACGTAGCCTGCCGCGGGGTCTACTCACAGACGACAAAATACGTTTAGCTGCATCTATCCGGCTACCCAAGTCTATTAGTGTCAATAACTTACAGCCAGCGCAGCTCCCTCTTCAATCTCTTGCGTCTTTTCTGCCCCTACCCGCGTATGTATCAGTAGTATGAACGCGACTGCCTTTTACTTCGAGAGCTCGATGACGCAAGAGACCACCGAGATTGCTCGTGGACTTCGACGCCGTGATCCGGACTTGCTCGACCGGTTGATCGAGCAATACCAGCATCGACTGTTCCGCTACCTCGTGCACTTGACCGGGCGCCGCGAACTGGCGGAAGACCTTTTCCAGGAAACGTGGATCCGCGTGCTCGAGCGCGGGCATCAATTCAACGACAAGTACGCGTTCAGCACATGGCTCTTCGCCGTGGCGCGCAATCTGGCGATCGATCATATGCGCCGGAAACAGCCTGCCAGCCTCGACGGCTTGTTGAATGACGGCGAAACGCCCTTCGATGTGCCGGCCACCGGACGGGCCTCGGCATTCGATATGACGGTGCAGCGCGAGCAAACTGAGCAGATCGCGGCCGGCATGCAACATCTTCCCGCGGAATACCGTGAAGCGCTGACGCTTCGATTTCAGGAGGGTATGTCCCTCGAAGAGATCGCCAGCGTGGTCCGCGTGCCTTTGGGAACTGTGAAATCCAGGATATACCGCGGTCTGAGCGCGCTCGAACCGTGGTTGAAAGGAATGCCATCGTGAATACCGATGCACATGAACGGGCACGGAAGCTGGTTGCATTAGACGGTCCCGATGAGGTTTCGGGATCCGATCAAGTGGCGTCGAATGCGTGGCTGAGAGCGCACCTGGAGACGTGTGATGCGTGCCGTGCATTCGCCGGCAATGCCGCGGAAACGATTCGTGGGTTGCGCGCGATCTCCTTGGTGGCGGGGCGGGGACTGGTCTCGACGACGCAGACGAGGGTGCGGCGCCGCGCTCTGGAATTGCAGCGCCATCGGGAACGCCTATGGCTGGTCGCGGTTAGCTGTACGGCCGTGACTCTCTGCGCGCTACTCAGCACAGCCGCTCTGTGGCGCGGCTTTGAATGGTTAGGCACACGAGCACATCTGGCTCCATCGGTCTGGCAAGTAGGTTTCCTGGTCTTCTGCGGGATGCCGGCCGTGGTGGCGGGAGTACTGCTGCTGGCCAAGGATACGCACCTGGCGGACCACGCTGGTTCTTATCAGGGCTAGTCGAATCGAGCACAGGATTCTTGCTGGAACGAATTACGGAGTGAGGAGAATTTCACATGGTCACAGGAAATCAAAGCTCCACGCGATTCAAAGACGAGATCCGCATCATTTCGCCTTGGGCCTTTTTCATAGCTGCCTTCGTGCTCGCGGCGATGGTTGCGCTGCTTGTGGTCATGATGGGCAAGGATCCCAATGCACCCTCAATTTGGCTTCGAGCGCTGATGGGGGTGATCGGGGGAACGTTGCTCGGCTGTTACGTGGTGCTGATTGGCTACGTAAACCGGGACGCGGGCCGGCGCAGGATGAGTCGCCTGCTGTGGACGCTCATTGCGATCTTTGTCCCTAACGGGTTGGGAATTGTCCTGTATTTCATCTTGCGCAAGCCGCGCGCAACCAATTGTTCGCAATGCGGTGCCGAAATCGAGCCGGGCTTCAGCTTTTGTCCGCGTTGCCGCAATCGTCTCCAGCCGGTTTGCCCCCACTGCCAACGCAGCATAACCCCCGGCGACAAATTCTGCCCATACTGTGGTGGGGACGTGGAGTCGAACCCTGGCGTCGCTCCTAATGCCGCGACGAGCCTGTCCTGACAGCGCCTTCAAGAACCAACTAGCCGCCTCTCCTTGTTCTGAGTGGTTCGACTGCGGCTGGCCCGAGGAATCAGGATTTTTGCGAACTCCATCTCTTGAAAGCCTTCTGCATGTTTGGATTGGTGAACAGCGCGAGGCAGACATCGTGCTCGACCGGGCCGTCGACGACGCACCTCATGTCCGCGCGCCTTTCGACCTCGGCCGCTGGAATTTGAATTTGATGACCGAACCGCGCCGCGTCCGCGATCGTTGCGCCATACACCACACGGTCCAGACCAGCCCACAGCGAGCAGGCCATACACATCGGGCATGGTTCACAGGTGGTGTAGAGGGTATACCCCCGCAGCGAATAGGAGCTGAGCTTGTCGCAGGCCAGCCTGATGGTGCGCAGCTCGGCGTGAGCGCTGGGATCGTGTTCTTGGCTTACCGCATTGGTGGCGCGCATCAGGCGTTCGCCGGTCTTGCTATCTAGGATGTCCGCGCCATACGGCACCGGATTGGGCGTTTCCATCGTTAGCGCGGTGAACGCTGCTAGCGCGCGCATTCGTTCGGCGTCAAGGTTGTCGTTAGATGCCGATCCCGCCTGGCTTTCGGTGTTGCTGGTCGCGCGCGGGGCGGTAAGTGCGAGCTGCGCCTCTGAGAATACCGACGTGGCGGCAGCCAGCGAAATAGACCAAAGAAACCTGCGGCGCGAGGCTACTGGTTGGATAGCTTCCTCCGGATGGCGCATGAAGTGCTCCTTCAGCGATTTTGTCCGATAATATTTAACATGGAAATTGCCGGGATCCCACCAAAGAGGCCAGGGGGTAAAGATGCCTAGCGTCACGTCCATCATGGCAGAGTTGAAAAAGAAGGGCAGCGAGAAGACGCGCAAAATGTATGCCCGGCATGGGATGGTGACGGAGCGTATGTTCGGCGTGAGCATCGCGGACCTGAAGGTGATCGCGAAAACGATTAAAGGGCAGCAGGCCCTCGCGTGCGAGCTCTATGCAACAGACAACCTGGATGCAATGTACCTCGCCGGGCTGGTAGCGGACGGGTCGCAAATGACCGAGAAAGAGTTGAACGGGTGGGCCGAGCGCGCGGCGAAATTGCAGATGATTTCTGAGTACACGGTGCCCTGGGTGGCCGTTGAGAATCCGAGCGGCCGGGAGCTCGCCAGGCAGTGGATCAAATCGAAGAAAGAACACGTTGCATCCACGGGCTGGTGCACGTACGCCGGGCTGGTCGCCACGAAAACGGACGAGGCATTGGACCTTGCGGAGATCGAGAGCCTTCTCGGGACGGTGATGCAGGAAGTGCACGCGGCTCAGAACCGCGTTCGGTACACGATGAATGGTTTTGTGATTGCGGTTGGAACCTACGTCAAACCTCTGTTGAAACAGGCGAAGGCGACGGCCCGGCAGATCGGCGCCGTTTCGGTGGACGTGGGCGCCACGGCTTGCACCGTACGTCTAGCCACTGCGCAGATCGAGGAGATCGAGGCGTCAGGCCGGGTGGGTAAGAAGAGAAAGACGATCCGTTGCTAGTTCCCAGATGCCCTGGGCCCGGCTGACTCCCGATGCACCTTCAATCCTCCCATTCCGCGGAGTTCCCCTGCTACAATCCCCGGAATGCGTGCCGTCGATCTGATTCGCAAGAAGCGTAATGCCGAAGAACTTACCGCTGAAGAGATCGCCTTCTTGATTGCGGGCGCCACTCGCGACACGATTCCCGATTACCAGATGGCCGCGTGGTTGATGGCCGTCCTGTGGCGGGGCATGACCCGCGCCGAACTCACCGCACTTACCGAATCGATGTTGCACTCCGGCGAGCGGCTGGATTTTTCGCACCTGCCCGCCGCCAAGGTGGATAAGCATTCCACCGGAGGGGTGGGCGACAAGACTTCGCTGGTGATTGCGCCGATCGTTGCCGCCGCGGGGCTGTACGTTCCGATGATCAGCGGTCGCGGCTTGGGCCACACTGGCGGCACGCTGGACAAACTCGAGTCCATTCCCGGGTTCAACGTGAATCTCTCGCTCGCCGAGTTCGAGCGCGTTTTGCAGGAGTGCCGGTGCGGCCTGATCGGCCAAACGCCGCAGATCGCTCCGGCGGACAAAAAGCTCTACGCTCTGCGCGACGTGACCGCGACGGTGGAGAGCCCCTATTTGATTTGCGCGTCGATCATGAGCAAGAAGATGGCGGAAGGCATCGACGCGCTGGTGCTGGACGTAAAGACCGGCGATGGCGCGTTCATGAAAGAACAAAAGGACGCGGTGTACCTGGCGGAGTTGATGGTGGAGACCGGCACGCGGATGGGCAAGAAAGTGGTAGCACTGATCACCGACATGAGCCAGCCGCTAGGGCGAAAAATCGGCAACGCGCTGGAAGTGGAAGAGTGCATCGAGGTGCTCCATGGCGGAGGCCCGCAGGATTTGATCGACCTGTGCATCGAGCTCTCCGCCTGGATGCTGTTGCTGGGCTCGCGCTCGGCCACCTTGCCCGAAGGCCGAACCCTCGCCCGCGAAATGATTTCGTCCGGCCGCGCCCGTGATACATTTCGCCAGATCGTTCGGCTGCAAGGCGGCGATGCCGGCGTGATCGACGACGTGGGGCGCCTGCCGCGCGCCGCACACACCCGGCTGATCCACACGCCGCGCGACGGGTTTGTTTCCGCGATTCGCTGCGAAAATGTGGGCGTGGCAGGAATGGTCCTCGGCGGCGGCCGCGAAAAGAAAGAAGACGGCGTGGACCCAGCCGTAGGGATTGTGCTGGAGAAAAAGGTGGGGGACGCGGTGCGCGCCGGTGAGGCGCTGTGCACCGTCCACTACAATTCGGATTTGCGTTTAGAAGAGGCGTGCGAGTTGTTGGAAGAGAGCTTCCGCATCGCTCCCAAAGCGCCGCCGCCGGTGCCGTTGGTACACCGGGTAATCGGCGCGGAATGAATTTCGCGCCCTGAACGAAACTGCTATCGCGCCGCGCGCAATTTTGTTTTCGAGGAATTGCCGGCCGCACTCGCAGAAAAAAAGGAGACCCTACATCGTGCACCGACTGACTGGGCTGCTGGGCATGGCAACGATCATGGGCTTGGCCTTCATTTTCTCCACCAATCGGCGCGCCATTCGTCCAAAAACGGTCGCGTGGGGAGTGGTGCTGCAGATCACCTTCGCGTTCCTGGTGCTGCGATGGGAATACGGCCGGCTGCTTTTTCAAAAGGCCGGCGCCGGGGTGAATTGGCTGCTGGATTTCGCGTTCTACGGGTCGGAGTTTGTTTTCGGCGCCCTGGGCAAGAAAGGCTCGGCCATGGGGTTCAGCGTCGCTTTTCAGGTGCTGCCGACGATCATCTTTATCGCCGCGCTGTTTGCGCTGCTCTACCACTGGGGCGTGATGCAGTTCATCATCAAGTTTGCCGCGCGCATCATGACCTATACCATGGGCACCAGCGGCGCCGAGTCGCTCAACGTCGCCGCCAGCATCTTCATGGGGCAGACCGAAGCGCCGCTCACCATCCGCCCATTTCTGGACAACCTTACCCGCTCGGAATTGATGACCGTGATGACCAGCGGCATGGCGCACGTTTCAGGCGGAATCATGGCCGCTTACATTCTTTACGGCATCGAAGCGAAGCATTTGCTCGCGGCGGTGATCATGACTGCCCCCGGCACCATCCTGCTTTCCAAAATGCTGGTGCCCGAGACGGAAGTGCCGCTTACCAGCGGCAAGGTAGTGATCGCACACACCGAGAGGGAAGCGAACTCGCTGGGCGCGATTTCCCGTGGGACGTCGGACGGATTGAACCTGGCCCTGAATGTGGGAGCCATGTTAATTTCGTTCATCGCGCTGATTTATTTGGTCGACGGCATTTTTGGCGCCGCGCACAACTGGTTGGGCTACCACCACATCTGGTTTCCCACCAGCCTGGAGCAGGTGCTGGGCTGGCTCTTCGCACCGGTGGCGTGGCTGATCGGCATTCCCTGGCGTGATTGCTTGCAGATCGGCAATTTGTTGGGATTGCGCATGGTCACCAATGAACTGATCGCCTTCCAGCGATTGGGTCCGATGAAAGACGCGCTGGATCCGCGGTCGTTTACGATTGCTACCTTCGCGCTGTGCGGGTTTGCGAATCTGAGCTCGATCGGCATTCAGATCGGCGGGATCGGTGCGCTGGCGCCGAACCGCAAAGCCGACCTGGCCCGGCTGGGCATCCGCGCCATGTTGTGTGGCACCATGGCGAACCTCATGTCCGCCTCCATTGTCGGTGTGTTCCTGCGATGAGCTCGCTTGCCAAAAATTCGCCGGGCAGCGCCGCTGCGGGGGCCTTCGCCCAAGCCGAACGCGCCGCTAAATTCATTCTGGCGAAAACCAGGCTGCGCCCGCGTGTGGCCATCGTTCTGGGATCGGGTCTGGGCGCGTTTGCCGACGTGCTGTCGAAAGCCACCGCGATCCCTTACGCAAAAATTCCGCACTTTCCCCGCTCGACGGCCATCGGACACAAAGGACAGATGGTGATTGGATTTGCCGGCAACATACCGGTCGCGGCGATGCAGGGCCGCGTGCATTTCTATGAAGGCTATCCGCTATCTCAGGTTACTTTTCCGATGCGAGTGCTGGGGCGGATGGGAATTCGGTCGGCAATCCTCACCAACGCCGCGGGTGGCATCAACACCAAGTATTCTCAGGGTGCGCTGGTGGCGATGAGCGACCACATCAATCTCCAGGGCTCCAATCCATTGATCGGCGCGAACGACGACAGGTTCGGCCCGCGCTTTTCCGACATGAGCCACGCATACCACAAGCCGTATCGGGAAATCGCCATCGCCGAAGCGCGCCGCTTGGGATTCGAGTTGGCCGAAGGCGTGTACGCCGCGCTCACCGGCCCGAGTTTTGAGACGCCTGCGGAAATCCGCTATCTGCGCACCATTGGCGCCGATCTCGTCGGTATGTCCACCGCGCCAGAAGTGATCGTCGCCCGGCACATGGGAATTCGCGTGCTGGGAATATCGTGCGTGACGAACATGGCGGCGGGCATCCTCGATCAAGAGCTCAATCACCTGGAGGTTTTGGAAACCGGAGAACGCGTCAAAGGGCAATTCATTTCGCTGCTGCAGGCGGTGCTGCCCGGAATTGCCGAAGACGCCGGACGTCCGAAAGGGAAGTAGGTCCCCACAATGAGTGAAGAATCGAAGTGGATTGAAGCAGCTAAGGCGGCGCGGGAATTTGCGCACGCCCCATTTTCCAATTTTAAGGTGGGTGCGGCGCTGCACGCCAAGTCCGGTAAAATTTTTACCGGCTGCAACGTGGAAAACGCCAGCTACGGGCTCACCATTTGCGCCGAGCGCACCGCCATTGTCAAGGCCATCTCCGAAGGCGAGAAGGAATTTGACGCGATTACCGTGGTCACCGACACTGAAAAGCTGACGCCGCCGTGTGGGGCCTGCCGCCAGTTCATCTGGGAATTCTGCGGAGACATTCCGGTGATCATGGCGAACCTCAAAGGCGAAGTGAGGCGCGATCGCAGCGGCGCGCTTTTGCCCTACGCTTTCGATTCGTCATTTCTTTAGAGCATTAGCCATTTGCGCGTTGTCTGTGCTGATCCCGCACCTATTTTGAATACTGGAGGAAACTACCTCGTGAAGCGCTCGATCCCAATTTTCGCAGTTTTGTTTCTTGGCGTGGCCTTGTCATCGTTCGCACATCCCCCCGCGGACAGCGTCGATCTGATCGTTTCGGGCGGCACGGTGGTCACCATGGATCCCGCCGGGCGGGTGATCGAAGACGGCGCCGTCGCGGTGAAAGGCGACACAATCGTTGCCGCCGGACCGCGCGCGGAAATCGAAGCCCGCTACCACGCCGCGAAGACGATCGACGCTCGCGGTGCCATCGTGATGCCCGGGCTGATCAACGCGCACGCCCACGCCGCGATGAGCCTGTTTCGCGGTCTGGCGGACGATTTGGAGCTGAACGACTGGCTGCATAAATATATTTTCCCGGCGGAAGCCAAGAACGTCACCGAAGACTTCGTCGTCTGGGGCACGCGCCTCAACATGCTGGAAATGCTGCAAGGCGGGATCACCACTTACGCCGACATGTACTACTTCGAAGACGCGGTGGCGAGGGTCACCAAGGAAGCCGGGATGCGCGGTGTGCTGGGCGAGACGATCCTCGATTTTCCCGCGCCGGACAACAAAACCCTCGAGCAGGCATTCCGCTACACCCAGGATTTTCTGGACCACTGGAAAAACGATCCGCTGATTGTCCCGGCCGTTGCTCCGCACTCGATATACACCTGCTCGGAGAAAACGCTTCAGGATTCCGCGGCTCTGGCCCGCCGCAATGGCGCGCCGATTCTGATCCACATCGCCGAAGCACCGTTTGAAATGGAACAGAGTCGCGCGAAACACGGCCTCACTCCAGTGGCCTATCTCGGAAGCATCGGCGTGCTGGGGCCCGACGTGCTCGGCGCGCACTGTATTTATGTGACCGCGGCGGACATCACCACCCTCGCGCACTACCGCGTGGGCTGCTCGAATGACCCTTCCAGCAACATGAAAACCGCCGCGGGAGTTTCCCCGGTGATGGACATGCTGGCCGGCGGAGTTCACGTAGGCTTGGCCACCGACGGCGCCGCTAGCAACAACAATCAGGACATGTTTGAAGAAATGGACCTGGCACCGAAGATGCAGAAGCTTGAACACATGGATCCCCGCGTGCTACCGGCGAAGCAAGTGGTGGAAATGGCGACGATCGAGGGAGCGCGGGCGATCCACCAGGAAAAGAAAATCGGATCGCTCGAAGCGGGCAAACAAGCCGATCTGATCGTCGTGGATACCGGGAACGCGCATTCCACGCCGATGTACAACGCATATTCGGCGATCGTCTACGCGCTTAAAGCGTCCGACGTGCGCACTGTGCTGATTGCCGGAAAGCCAATAATGGAGGACCGCAAAATGCTCACCCTCGATCAATCTGCCATTCTCGCCAAGGCGCGAGAATACGCGCCCAAGGTGGCTGCGTCCGTCAAGCCATTGGCGCAGTGATCGAGAGCTACGCTGTTATCCGATAGACGCGGCAGCACCCGCGAACGGCCACCTTGCTTAGGCCGGGCGAGTATTTCGCTGGCGGTACATTTTGAGTGCGGTGTTGCGCAGGACTTCCGGGATGTTCTTGTTGGTGGTTAGCATCTTCAGGTCAGTCGAGGTTAGCCGGGGCAATAAGTGCATCGAGACGCTGACCGGGGTCTTCGAGTTGTTGACCAGTCCTTTCACAATCGTGTAGTTCTTCATGAATGTCCGGCGCGACGCGATCAGCCGCAGCGCATCGGTGGAAAGGGTGGTCATCGCCGCAAACGATTCCACGTCGCGGTCCACCAGCCGAGGTGATTGCAGCACGGCGCGCTGCACCATCTTGTTCGGATCGCGTATCAGCGCGTTGCGTTCTTCGCGCCCGCCCTTCAACGCCAACTGCACTCGTTGCACCACGTTCATCTTGGTGATCCGTTGTAGCAGTGTCTGGCGCTTCTCCACGTCCGGTTCCGCTGCTTCCAACGCTTCGGCGAGCACCGCGACGTCCACCTCGCCCTTCTCCGTCTCTCGCAGCAGTTCCTTTTGTTCCGGTGTGGCCGCCGGGCACGCCACCAGCGCCCTGGCCAGCTCCACCGTGGTGAGCCGCGACAAATCGTCGAGCACCGCCTGCACGCCCGCTTGGCTGAACATGGGCGCCAGGCGAATCAATGTTTCGGTGGTGCAGAGCGGGCTCTCGGCCAGCGCATCGGCGATGGCCGGTTTGTCTCCTCGATGCTCGGCGCAATATTGCACCAGGCGAGGATCGGCGTCCGAACGGGATAGTGCCGCCACCATGGCTTGGTCGGGCTGCGTCTGAATCGCTACTGTGGCGCGTTCCGCAATCGCCGGGCTCGAATCCGTGGTGAGGATCGCCAGAATCTCCGCAAAATCTTCTACGGAGAGACGCGTCTCTCCCGCGCACACCGCGAGCTTGTCCGGGCGCGTTGCCGAGCTTGCACGAATCTCTTTGCGCAGGTCGGTCTGAACTTCGCTTGCTACTGGGGCATACAGTTCGGGGCTAATGGGGCCCTCCCGCAGCCTTTTTTAGGCTGTCTTGATTCAGCGTAGCGTTCCACCGTCCAGCGGACGAAACTAGCGGCGGCAGCAAGTGGCCATTCAGCTCCAATCGCACCGCGTCCGGATTTTTGGCAGCGACGTCGAAATGATCGCTGGCCTGGAACGTGCGTGTGTCTCCCGGACTCAAGCTACGCGATACCAGAACGCGCCCGTCGCCATTCACCATCACTTTCGTTTTCTTCGTGACTTCCACCTTGAGTTGAAGAGTTCCGGCGGCCGCTGAATTGGTCCCGTCGGCATTGGCCTCTGGATTCGCGGCAGACACGGGAGCCGCCACAACCGGCGCAACAGCCGGTACAACGGAAGTCTTGCTCGCTGTGGGCGGGGGTGCCGGTGCGGATGTCTTTGTCGGTGCCGATGACGCGGTTGACGCCACGGTCGCCGGTGTCGCAGCCGCCGGGCTTGTCTTCGCAGCGGCCGGGATTATTGCAGGTGCAGCAGCCGGAGCGTCCGCGACCATGGGTGGCGGGGAATCCGCCGCGGGTACCGCCGGCATCGGCAATGGCTCCGCAGCCGAGGCGTGCGCCGATTTGGATTTCAGCCAGTTGGCCACTCGCGGGCGCAGCATGTGTACGCTAACGCCCAGCAGAACAAGAATAACCACGCAGCCGCCCACAAACAGGTACAGCGGCGTAAGGTCCCTCGGGGGCGGCTCTTCGGCCTTTGGGGGCGGTGCCGCTGCTTCGAGCGCCGGACGCGACGCCAGCTCGTAATCCGCCAGCATGTCGTCTTCGCTCAATCCTATAAATTGTGCAATCGCGCGGACGTATCCGCGATTGAATACCCTGCCGGGCAGCAATTCCCACTGTTCCGTTTCGATCGCCTCGAGATATCGGGGAGGAATGCGAGTGGCCACCGAAAGCTCTTCCAACGACACGCCACGCATCTCGCGTTCGCGCCTCAAACGGTCGCCAAAGACAGTCTCTTGCAGCTGGACCGGCATCATTAAAAATATAGGCGGGCGGATGGAGGGAGTCAAATGAGTGTATTCAGGTCATAACCATATCATTACCCCACTAGGATACTGAAACGGCGGCCCTTGCAAGTGTTTGTATCGTTGGCGTTTCCGGCAAGTCCAGGCGCGGGAGTGGTTGAAGGGGGTTATCGGGTCAATTATAATCCAAGGGCATTCTTTGAGCCCTGGAAGCGGTGTCCAAGCCCAGGTGAGGTCCCCGAGGTCACATGCACGACGTGGCTGAACCCAAACAGTTTGAGGGCGTTGATCGCCGGCGCAAGAAACCCGCCTTGGCGGGCGAGCCCCACGAAATCAGCGAACTCTCGGTCTTTCATGAGTTGGGAAAGGCCCTCACCTCGTCCTTGCAACTCGATCAAGTCCTCCACACCATCATGGAAAAGATTGAAGAGGTGTTGCATCCAGACACCTGGTCCCTGCTGTTGATGGATTTCGAACGCAAAGACCTCTATTTCGAGATCGCCACCGGCCAGGGCGCCGAAGCACTGAAGGAAGTCCGTATCCCTCTGGGCAAGGGAATCGCCGGCTGGGTGGCGCAAAGCGGCGAAGCGATCATCGTCCCCGATACCTCCAAAGATTCGCGGTTTTTCCCGCAGATGGACGAAAAGACGAAAATGGAGACGCGCTCCATCGTCGCGGTTCCAGTGCGCGTGCGCGAGCAGTGCCTTGGCGTCATCGAGCTGCTCAACTGCGTTGGCGAAGAGGGCTTCAGCGCGCGCGATTTGGCGCTGCTGGAGGCGCTGGCGGACTACGCGGCGATCGCCCTGGAGAATGCCCGCCACGTGAATCGCATCCACGAGCTCACCATCACCGATGATTGCACCACCCTTTACAACGCCCGCCATCTAAACTACATGCTGGATACCGAGATCTACCGCTCGCAGCGCTATTCTTTCGAATTTTCGCTGATTTTCATCGATCTGGACCACTTCAAGAGCGTCAACGATACTCACGGGCACCTGGTCGGTTCAAAGCTGCTCGCCGAAATCGGTAACCTAATTAAGGACGGCCTGCGCCAAAGCGACATGGCCTTCCGATACGGCGGAGACGAATTCGTCATTCTGCTCCCACAAACCGCCAAGGAAAATGCCTGCTTGGTGGCGCGCCGCCTGCACCGCCAGATCAAAGAGGAGTACTGGCTGAAGGATGAAAAGCTGAATATCCGCATCACCTCCAGCGTCGGTGTTGCCTCCTACCCCGCCGATTCCAAAATAAAGGCCGATCTGCTGCACCTCGCCGACGAAGCCATGTACTCGGTGAAGAATTCCACCCGCGACAGTGTTTCCGCCGTCACCGGTGTAGTCTCGCAAAAGTAGCATCCCCGAGCCCTTCCCCAGTCGCGCCCTCCGGCACTTACGCGCCCTGCGAATTCCTGACAAAGTGCTCCGACAAAACCAATCACTCTACGGCACGTAATCTTATTAGAATCATATGGTTACAACTCGCAAAATGATGGCCACCTTTTCCGCGATCCGATTGGCGGATGAGCCAATCACGAAAGTTCGGCGTTGAGCCCGGGACGCGCGCGGGAGATGGTTCTGGGGTGCCGCCCGGGATCACCATCCGCCTCGCCACACCAAACGAAAAGAAGACGCTCGAAGACCTGCAGTGGCGGGCTTCCCTGGTGTGGCCGGAGTATCGCGAGGCGCTGCTGGCCCACCCGGACGCGATTGAATTGCCCCTCGGACACATTGAAAGAAACCGCACTCACGTTGCCGAGCGCGACGGGCAAGTTCTTGGTTTCAGCGTTGTACTCATTCGACCCAACGGCGAGGCCGAACTGGATGGATTGTTTGTCGAGCCAGCCGCTTGGAAACAGGGAATTGGCAGATTCCTGGTTAGCGAGGCCGAGCGCTTGGCCGCGTCCGAGGGCGCAGAATGGCTTACCGTGATCGCCAATCCAAAAGCCCGCGGCTTTTACGATGCTTGCGGATTCGAATTGACCGGCGACGAACAGACGCGCTTTGGCCCCGCACTGGCGATGCGAAAACGCCTTCCTGTCTTCCGCCAATTTAAAACATAAGAGATTGTTGTGTACTAAACTGCTCTTCCGAATCTACTCTCTCGGACGGGATGGCCGGCCGGGCCGTACGAATTGCAAAGACGATAGGCGGATCGCCGCAGAGTTTTTGCCCACCGCTCCACTGAACGGTGCACAGGAAGGATCGTAGATGACCGCTGAACTGCTGCTGCCTGGCATCGAAGAGCGATCTGCCTTATGGGAGGAACTCGTTGCCCAAACCGAGTCTTATCTCGAGAATGTGGGGTCTTTGCCCGTCGCACCCACTCTCGACCAAGCCGCCCTGCGCAAGATTCTCGATAGCTTTTCATTCGATGAACCCGGATCGCGCATCGATGTCCTCCGCCGCTTCACCGCCGAGTTGACGCAGCAACAGGTTCACACCCCCCATCCCTGTTACTTCGGCCTATTCAATCCCGCTCCCTCTTTTATGGGAATTCTTGGTGACTGTGTTACCGCCACGCTGAATCCTCAGCTCGCCGCATGGAGTCATAGCCCGCTCGCCGTCGAAACCGAGCAGCGATTGGTCCGCGCATTCGCGGGGAAATTCGGGCTCTCTCAAGAACACGCAGATGGGTGCCTCACCATCGGCGGCGCGGAAGCTAACCTAACTGCGCTGCTATGTGCCCTGACGGAACGATGGCCCGGGGTCCTTGACGACGGCGTTCAAAGCATTCCCGCCAAGCCCGCCTTCTACGGCTCAGCCGAGAGCCATCACTCGTTTCTGAAAGCAGCCCGGACCGTGGGACTCGGGCGGACCGCCCTCCGAATCGTTCCTGTCACCGACGACCTGCAGATGGATGGTGATGCGCTGCGAACGATGATCGAGCAGGATCGCGGCCTTGGATACGAACCGTTTCTGGTAATTGGCACCGCAGGAACAACAGGTGCGGGAGTCGTTGACCCGCTGGTCGCCATTGGTAACGTAGCCCGCGCCAATCGTCTGTGGTTCCACGTCGATGCTGCGTGGGGTGGAGCGGCTGTTCTTGTGCCGGAACTGCGGCCGATCCTGGCGGGAATCGAGACCGCCGATTCGATTACTTTCGATCCCCACAAGTGGATGGCGATGCCCATGGGAGCGGGCATGTTTCTAACGCCGCATAGCGACGCGCTAAGCCGAGTTTTCTCGGTAAGTACAGCGTACATGCCCAAAGAAGCAGAACGCCTCGCCGTCGTCGATCCTTTCGTACATACCCTGCAGTGGTCGAGACGATTCGTGGGCCTGAAATTATTTATGACTCTGGCGACCACCGGATGGGAAGGCTACGCCCGTATCCTCCGCCACCAATCGGAATTGGGAGATCTCTTGCGCGATCGGCTCACCGCGAGCGGCTGGACTATCGTCAACCGTACCAAACTGCCCGTCGTGTGCTTCACGCCGTCAAACCGAGAGTGGGACATGGCGATGCATCGACGCGCTTGTGATGCCGTAGTGAAGTCCGGCCGTGCCTGGATTTCGACAGTCCTGCTCGATGAGAAGAAACCGGCCTTGCGAGCGTGCATTACCAACTACCGAACCGAACCGGAACACATCGAAACTCTGGTCAAAGTTCTTTCCGATGTTCGTTCAGGAGGCAGTACGTGAAAGCGCCCATTCTTTACCGAATCTCTTCTGTTCTTCTGCTGCTATTTTTGCCGCCGGGCATACGTTTGGGTTTCGCCAGAATAATCCGCGGTGGGGAGCGGACGCGGTTCTCGGGTTAATGCGCTCCGTCCGCTTTGACGCGCAAGGGTTTACCCGCACTTACTGGGACTTCTTCAGCGCGTTTGGGCTTTTTTTCTCGGTGTTTCTTTTGTTCGCGGCGGTATTAGCGTGGCTGCTGGGCGGACTTCCGGCAGAGACTCTGGCACCGGTGCGAAGCATCGCGTGGGCGCTCGCCATTTGTTTTGTAGCAGTCACCGCGTTGAGCTGGAGATACGCCTTCACCACCCCATCGTTTTCTCGGCCCTGATAACAGTGTGTTTGATTGCGGCCGCTGGGCTCTCGGCGAAGACCGCCTGAACTCACATTGGGAAAGCGCCAGGTCCTCCCACCCGCGTCGGTAGTGGGTCAGTTTCCGATCACGGGCAAGGTGCCGCCTAATGGAGGCAAGTCTCTGGATACCCCCCGGTTCGAGAAGCGCGCGCGGAATCCGGGCTGTCAGACGATTACAGCTTGAACCGGACGGCGGGGGCTGGCGTGGGCGGACAGCTTGGGGTAGCCGATATAGAAAACAAAAGTCGGCTGCCATGTTGGATCTGCGGTGAGTTCGTTGAGCAGTGCGGCGCGAGAGGCCGGTCTACCCTGCGCCCGCTCATGGTCCACCATTTCCACGGCCTCGTTACAGGGGCGCGCGGCCAGTCCGCGAGCAGTCGCGAAGAGATGTGCGCGCTGCCAGATCCGGCCGGCCTGCAAGCACTGTTCTTGGGCATATCGGTCGCGCACGGCGATGAATCCGATCAGCGGCGCGCTGAGCATCAGTTTCGAATAGCCATCGGCGGTGCTGCGGGACGCAGCCCAGCGGAGCATTCGCCCGGACATCATCTTGGCAATCGCAGTGGCTATAGGAGGCAAGCCGAAGGCATCAATCGTCAGGCCGTCGCGGTATTTCTGGACGGAACTCCAGTTCGTGCGGATCCAACGTTCGCTGCCCTGCTGGACATCCGGATCGGAATAGATTTCTGTATTTGCGGCAGAACTAATTTCGGCGATCTTTTTTCGGTCAGCAGCGATGGTAAAGAGGAATAGTTTTACATCCGGATAGTCGCCTGGGAGACGCCTGAGGGCGTCTATAAAATCAGGCGAGATCGCCTGGCCAGGATCGTAAGGACCACGATTCGTGTGGCGCCGCGGGATGGCGCTGTAGAGCTCGCTTTCTTCGCGTTTCCCAGGTGCGAGACTCACGCGGGCCACCAGTTGTGGCTTGGGTTCGGCGAGATTCGGGCCAAGTTTCCCGGGAAGCAGCGCCGCCGCGGCTGCGTATCCGTTGGCAGGAGCGGACAGCACCAGATTCTCCAGAGCGCAACCCATGCCGATATGCTCTTCGCGCAGATAAGGATCAAGCCCGCCGACGTTCCTCTGGGTGTCGATGTGCAGCTCGATTGAAGAATCGCTGATCTTGAAAAGCCAGGGCTGCGTGTTATGGGGGCTGGCGGCTAGAATCGCGGCGCGCACCAGCGCGAGCGGACCATCGTTTCCGGTGTCGCACCAGTCCTTCCAAGGCTCGTAAGCCGGCCCCTCACCGACGCTGAAAGTTCCTTGGTCCCGGGCGCGCCAGACGCCCCCGCCCACCACGGCGACGGTTACAATTCCTGCGCCTTTCAGAAAAGATCTCCGCCGCACCAGGCACCTCCAAGGACCTTTCGGTGTGGTAGTCCACTGACACAATACGTTCGGAATTCATGTAAAGTTTCGTTTCGCGCGGATCTACATCGAAGAGTTTACACCTGTGAGTACCGATGGTCGGCTACCCGCACCAGTACCGAAAAACACGAGCCAACTTCAAACCCAACCACTATCCCTTTCCTTTCGTCCATCGTCTTGCTTCATGCTACCCGGCGTGCTAGTCTGCGCCAGACTCGGATTCAATTGAGCGGCGGCCGCGCATGCCTGTTTTTGGGCGGCCGATGCATGAAATTTACGCTCATTCCGAATGGCGCGAAAGCCTGCCGCGTGTTAAGCGCGGACGCAAGCCAGGAAGAGGAAGTGAATGTCTGAGGAAGCTCTGGGAATGATCGAGACCAAGGGTTTGATCGGCTCGATCGAAGCCGCCGATGCAATGGTCAAGTCGGCGAACGTCACATTAGTTGGCAAGGAATACATCGGTTCCGGGTACGTCACCGTCACCGTGCGTGGGGACGTGGGCGCTGTGAAAGCGGCCACCGATGCAGGAGCGGCAGCGGCGCGCCGCGTCGGCGAGCTCATTTCCGTTCATGTGATCCCGCGCCCGCACGAGAATATCGAAGCGATTCTGCCGGGTGCGCGCGAATCGTCGGCGGGCAAGCGCTAAAGCGAGCGACATTCGCGATGGACGGCGCCGCACTCGCACCTGACGCAGCCATTCCAAAATCGGTCCTTGTTGCCGGGGTTGAACGGATTGAGTCTTCGTGACCGCGATTTAATTTCCATCCAGGACGCGCGCGAGAGTGTCGAGCGCGCGGCACAAGCCCAGAAAAAATTTGCGTCGTTTTCTCAAGCGCAGGTGGATGCCGTGGTAGAGGCATGCGCGGAAGCGGCCGCCGGCGCCGCCGAATCACTGGCGCGCCTGGCAGTCGAGGAAACCGGCTACGGCAACGTTCCCGACAAGATTGTGAAGAACCGTCTTGCCGCGGTTGAGGTTCATCGCGCCATTCGCGGTATGAAGACCGTCGGAATCGTACGCGAAGATTCCGAGCGTAAAATTCTGGAAGTGGCCGAGCCCGTAGGTGTGGTGGCTGCGATCATTCCCTCCACCAATCCCACCTCCACTGCCATTTACAAAACCCTGATCGCCCTGAAATCACGCAATGCCATCGTGCTTAGCCCGCATCCCTCCGCCGCGCGCTGCATATGCGAAGCCGCCGCGGTGCTGGAACGCGCGGCGCGAAAAGCGGGAGCGCCCGACGGCATTATCGTTTGCCTGCAAAATCCCACCCTGCAAGGAACCCAGGAATTGATGCGCCAACACAGCGTGGGCGTGATCCTGGCCACCGGCGGCACCGGCCTGGTTCGCGCCGCCTATAGTTCCGGCAAGCCCGCATACGGTGTGGGCCCCGGCAACGTTCCGGCGTTTATCGAGCGCACCGCTGACGTGCCCAAAGCTATCGCCGATATTTTCGCGGGCAAGACGTTCGACTACGGCACCATCTGTTCGTCCGAGCAGGCCATTGTGGTCGAGGAGCCCATCAGGGATTTGGCGATCGCCGAATGCACTCGCCAGGGCGCGCACTGGCTCTCCGCCGACGAAATTCGCCGCCTCGGCGCGGTGGTAATCCTTCCTGGCACTTCTGCGCCCAATACGAAAATCGTAGGCCGCCCCGCGACAGTGGTCGCCGAAATCGCCGGCATCAATGTTCCGCCAACCACACGCGTGCTCATCGCGCGGCTTGAAACCGTTGGCCGCGACGTCCCGCTCTCCGCCGAAAAACTCTCGCCCATTCTCGCTTTTTATTCCGTTCCGGACCTGGCCACCGGCATCGAGCGTTGCCGCCAACTTCTGCAGTTCGGCGGCCTGGGCCACACCGCTTCCATCCATTCGCAGAACGATGCGGCCATCCGCGAATACGGCCAGGCCATGCCTGCGTTCCGCGTGTGCGTGAACACCGCCTCGGTGCACGGCTCGATCGGCTACTCGACGAATCTGTCCCCTGCGATGACTCTCGGTTGCGGCGCCCCAGGGGGCAACATCACCTCCGACAACATCGGCCCGCAGCATCTGATGAACATCAAGCGCATTGCCTGGGAGTCTCGCGGCGTCGAACACCGCACCATTCCCGCGGATCAGCGCATGGCCGCTGCCGCGCCGGCCGTTCAAACTGCGCCAGCAAGAGCTTCCGCGGCGAACGCCGGTGCGAACCCTACCGTCATCCCCGATCGCCGCTTGATCGCCAATATCGTCGAGAAAGTTCTTGGCGCCAGGGGAATCCCGCGAGGTGCGGCCTCAGCCATGCCCGCCGCTTCGCCGGCTACCCAATGGCCCAGCGCCGCGGAGGTGGCGACCTCTGCCGTCAGCGCCATTTTCGACCGGCTATCTCCCAGCTATCCAACAGCCTCCGCGTCCAACGCGCCGGGTGCGGCAACGGACGCCAGGGCCGCCGCGGCAAATGCCGCCGGATCGGCGAGCAGCGGCGCGGGAAAGTCCGCAATCGAAGTTCTGCCCGCGGCCGCACGCCCCGCCGGACCCGCTCCGGCTCCAGCCCTCAAGGTGCCCGATTTTGTCAGCGAAAACGACGTCCGCATGGCCATTACCCGCAGCGAAAAAATCTTCATCAGTACCCAGACGATCGTCACGCCTTCCGCGCGCGATCTGGCGTCCACCCACGAAGTATTCGTTGAGACCGCCAGCGCCCCCAGCGCCCGCCCTCGACCCCTGCGAGACTGAGAGATTCAACAGCCGTGGCCCCCATTCTCGATCCCACTCGCTCGCTCCCGCATCTAACCCCGAGAAGGGAATCGCACCGTGCGCAACGCTGAAGCGGCTCGCTACGCTCGCTGGGCCGCCACCATCTCCATCCTGATCGTCACGCTAACCGCCGGCGTGTACATCCGCCGTGCGTGGCGCGCCTCGCATACCGGCAAAGAATCTCCGGAACCCATTCCAGAGTCGGTGCAGCAGCGCTCCGCTGTATTTACGCATTCCAAAGTGGAGATGAACAAAACCATCTACACCATTCGCGCTTCCCAAGCGACCGAATTCAAGGAACAGAACCGCAGCCTGCTGCAGGACGTGTGGATCACCGTCTATGGCAAAGAGGGCGCTCGCGACGACAACATTCACACTCGGGAATGCAGCTACGAACCCAACACCGGCAACATCCGCTGCCAGGGCGCGGTGCAGATCGATTTGGAAAGCGCCGAACAAGCCAAGGAACCCGGCCACCCGCACATGATGCATGTGAAGACCCAGGATTTTTCGTTCGATGAGAAAACTGGAGATGCGCGTTCCGATCAGCCGGTGGAAATTCAGTTTCCGGGCGGAAATGGGCACGGCCGCGGGATGACTTACAACGCGGGCGGCACCGATCTCCGGCTCGAACACGACGTCCAGTTCCAGATGGGCTCGCCCAGCGACCCGAGCGCCCCAGTCACAATTTTTGCCGGCAGCGCGCTGGATTTCCGCCGCGGCGATTCCACCGCGCAATTGTTCGGACCAGTCCGCGTCACGCAATCCGGACGCGTGCTCAAATCCGGATTGCTCACCTTGCGGCTCGATGCCCAGATGCACGCGCGTCACGTGCGCGCCTCCGACCACCCGGCGCTGCATGCCGCCGGTCCGCAAGGGACGGCAGCGGGCGAAATGGAAATTTCCTCCGATGCAATGGACGCCGATCTTGATTCCGCCGGCTGGGCGCAACAAGCCGAGTTCTCCGGAAACGTGCGCGCCCACCGCCGCAGTGCCAAAGAAAATGACACTTTCAGCGCGCAGCAAGCGATCCTGGCGATGGAGCCGCGCGATAATCTTCTTCGTTCGGTGACCGCCAATGGCGGAGTGCACGTCGATATGCGCAGCGACACACCCACCGGGCCGCAATCGCGCAGCCTGGATACTGCCTCGCTGCGCCTCAATTTTCATTCCACCCCGGGTCCCGATTCCCACAGCCAAATCAGCGCTGCCGAAACCCTGGCGCCCGGCACCATCGATCTGAATTCTACGGGCGACCACACTCAGGTTCACGCCGCGAAATTCAATGCGCACTTCAACGCGGACGGGCAATTCGATTGGCTCGAGGGGCACTCCGGAACCGAGATCAATCGCCAACTGAAATCGGACCCACCGCAAAAAATTACCGCGCGGGACCTGGCGGTTACCTTCGGAAAAGAGGGAGGCTGGTCCAATTTGAAGCTGGACCGCAACGTACATTTCCGCCAGGCGGAACGCACCGCGGAGTGCGATCGCGCCACCATCGCCCGCGCCACCAACATTATCCATCTCGAGGGCTCGCCTGCCATGGCCGACGCATCCGCGCGCACCACCGCCGGCGTGATCGAGATCAATCAAGCCACCAACGATATCCACGCGGAGTCCTCGGTATTCACCACCTACCGAAATTCGACCCCGGGCAAAGCGCCCGACATGGGCGCCGGAATCGCGCACATCTCTTCCGACGCGCTGGCGGGCAACGGCGCGAGCGGCCATTTACTCTATTCCGGCCACGCCCGCTACTGGCAAGGCGATACGGCGCTCAACGCCGACGTCATTGAAATTACCCGTGCCCAGAATCGCATCGACGCCCGGGGAAGCGTGGTCGCCGCTCTGCCCCAACTGCCCGGACCGAGCCTGCCCGGAAGTAGCACCAGCACCAAACCCACCCGGCCGGTAATCTGGGATGTCCGCGCGCCCGTCTTGCACTTCTGGAACGACACCGGGAAAGCCCTGCTCGAGGGCGGTGTGAACGCCACCTCGACTCAGGGCGCCTTGCATTCCCAGACTTTGGATCTCTTTCTCGCTCCCGCCGCGCAGCCCGACGCCGCCGGAAAAGCCCCCAAAATCACGCCCGCCGCCACAGCCGCCGAGCCTGTTGTCGCCGCTTCTCAGGGGCGCCAGCTTGAACGCGCGGTGGCCCAAGGATCGGTAGTGGTGCAGCAAGGCGAACGTCGCGGTATGGCCGATCGGGGCGTCTACACTGCCTCGGACGGCAGCTACGTACTCTCCGGTGGCGATCCCACCATCATCGATGCGGCAAGCGATACCACCACACAGGGCCATTCGTTGACCTTCTATGTGGCCAGTGATACGATTTTAATTGACGCCCAAGCTGGTTCAAAAACGTTAACGAAACATAGAGTTGAGAAATGAAGCAGCATGCTGAAACTCCAGGCCTCTGAGCTCACTAAATCGTATCGAGGCCGCAAGGTTGTTGATAACGTCAGTTTGGAGATTCAGCAGGGAGAAGTAGTTGGTCTGCTCGGACCGAATGGCGCAGGCAAGACCACAACGTTCTACATTCTGGTCGGGCTCGCCCGTCCGGACTTCGGCCGCGTCCTCTTGGATGGGGATGACATTACCGACCTCCCGATGTACCTGCGGGCCCGCAGCGGCATCAGCTACCTTCCACAAGAGCCTTCGGTTTTTCGCAAATTAACGGTTGAAGAGAACCTGCTCGCGATTCTGGAGACCCTGCCCCTGACGTCGGAGCAGCGCCGTGACCGGGTGGAAGAGTTGTTGGCGCAGATGGGCCTGGAGGGCGTGCGCGCCAGCCGAGCCTACGTATTGTCGGGCGGTGAGCGGCGCCGTCTAGAAATCGCCCGATCGCTGGTGTTGTTGCCGTCGTTTGTGTTGCTGGACGAGCCGTTCTCGGGGATCGACCCCCTCACGGTGGTCGATTTACAAAAGATTATTGCTAGTCTGTCCGCAGCGGGTATCGGAGTACTAGTGACCGATCACAACGTACGTGAAACACTAGCAGTGACCAATAGGGCCTATATCATCAACGGAGGCAAGATCTTCCGGGCCGGCACTCCGGCCGATCTTTCGAGCGATCCGGAGGTACGGCGCGTGTACCTGGGCCAAGGGTTCCGGCTGAACTGATTGGCTGCTATGGTCGAATAGTACCTGTGAATCGCCTATGAACTGGTTAGCGCCCAAACTCAACCTTCGCGTCGCCCAGAAGCAGATCCTTACCCCGGGCTTGGTCCAGATGGTCAGCGTCCTGGCGCTGAATCGGCTGGAGTTGCGCGAAATGATTAACCAGGAAATCATGGCCAACCCGGTCCTGGAAGAGTTGGGCGATGACGGTGTAGTCAGCGAGAATTACACCGACGAAAATTTCGTCAAGAACGAGACGGAAAAGGTCCCCGAAGGCGCAGGCGCCAACCCCTTTGACGAATTTGATTTCGGTTCCTTCTTCGGCAGATACCTCGATACCGGCACCGGCACCAAGGGCGGCGAGCATGAAGACGTCGAACGCCCTTCCTTTGAAAAGTTCCTCTCTTCCGGCGCCAGCCTGTCCGATCATCTCAAATGGCAGATCAGCGTTGCCATTTGCAGTGAGACGGTCCGCGAAATCGCCGAAGACATCGTCGGGAATCTCGACGAGAACGGCTACCTCGCCGCCACCGTCGCCGAAATTGCCGCCGCCAGCAACTACTCCTCCGAAGACATGGAAGAAGCGCTCACCATGGTGCAGGAATTTGACCCCCCTGGGGTCGGCGCCCGCGATCTATCGGAATGCTTGCTCCTGCAACTCAAGGTGGTCGACCCGCAAAACACCCTGGCTCAGCAGGTCGTCGCCGAGCACTTGAAACTTCTGCAAAACAATCAGCTCAAGGAAATTGCCCGCGCGCTCAATCGTCCGGTGGAGCTGGTCAAGCGCGCCGTGGACGTCATCAAGCGCCTCGATCCCAAGCCCGGCCTGCGCTACAACAAAACCGAGCCGCGCCTGGTCGAGCCCGATATTCAATTCCGCAAGGTGGACGGCGAGTGGCAAGTGATCATGAACGACGACGATTTGCCGCAGCTCCGCCTGAATCCCACTTACCGCCGGTTGCTGGCCCGCGATGCGGCTGACCGCGAAGTGCGCAACTACGTGAAAGAGCGCTTCAGCGCCGCCATTCAGTTGATGAAAAATATCGAGCAGCGCAAACACACTATCGTTCGCGTCTGCCATTCCATTCTTCGCCGGCAGCAGGATTTTCTCGATTACGGCGTCGATCACCTCAAGCCGATGATGATCAAGGAAGTGGCCGAGGAAGTGGGCGTGCATCCCTCTACCGTTAGCCGCGCGGTGGCCAATAAATACTGCCACACCCCGCAGGGCGTCTTCGAACTCCGCTACTTTTTCTCCGAATCGGTCAACGGGCCCTCCGGCAACGAAATGTCTCTGCTCTCCCTCAAACGCCGGGTGAAGAAAATGATCGAGGACGAAGACACCAACCACCCGCTCACCGATGAGCAGATCACCCAGAAGCTCTCCGACGAAGGCATCCGCGTCACCCGCCGCACCGTAGCCAAATATCGCGAAGACCTTCGCATCCCCAGCACCCACCGGCGCCGGGTGAAGGCCTGATCGGCCAGCGTCCGTGAAACCAGCAACCCCACCCAGGCGCCCCACACGTCAGTTAGTGATCCTCACCGGCTTGGCCGGTTCCGGCAAAGGTTCCGTTCTCAAAACTTTTGAGGACCTCGGTTTCTACTGCGTCGACAATTTGCCGGTTGGTTTCATCCCCACTTTTGCCGAACTCTACCTGCAAGGCAGCAGCGAAATCGATCGCGCTGCGCTGCTGGTGGATGCTCGCGAAGGGGAAGAGCTGGCCAAGTTCCCGGAAATCTACCGCAAGCTGCGCAACGAACTTTCCGTCTCTTTGGTTTTCATCGAGGCCAGCAACGACGCGCTGATGCGCCGCTTCAGCGAAACTCGCCGCCCGCACCCCATGGGCCGCGACCTCACTGTGCGGCAGGGAATTGAGCAGGAACGCCGCCGCCTCGCGCCCATCCGGCGCATGGCCGACCTGGTTATAGACACCACCAAGTTTAACGTCCATGAATTGCGCCAACACATCACCAGTCAATTCCAGAATCCCGGCCGGCGCCCGCTGCTCGTCTCGGTGGTCAGCTTTGGTTATCGCTACGGCATTCCGCCCGACGCCGACTTGGTCTTCGACGTTCGCTTTCTTCCCAATCCTCACTTCGTCGCCAAGCTTCGCCCGCTCAGCGGAAAAGACAACCGCGTGGCTCGCTACATTCGTTCCTTCCCGCAGACCGGCGAATTTCTGCGACGTCTGGAAAGCATGCTCGCCTACCTGATTCCTCATTACATCCGGGAAGGAAAAAGTTATCTGACCATCGCCATCGGCTGCACCGGCGGCCGCCACCGCTCAGTGATGCTGGCCGAGGAAATTCGCCGCGGCCTGCAGAAGCGCAAATACGAAGCCAAGACGGTTCATCGCGATATCGATAAGTCCACGACTTGACTTTCGCGGACCAGCCCTCTAGCGTGAGATTCCTCTCGCCGCCGTGTGTTGCGCTGTGCAGTTACGGGATGAGCGTTTCGACGTATGGTTCGAGGGTCGAACGGTTCGGCGGTCATCGGGACGGAGTCTTTTGGAACCGAAGAAAATCACGGAACTCAGGCGGCTGCTGGGCTACATGTCGTTGTACCGCCTCCGATTCATCGCTGGCGCAGTTCTGTTGGCGCTCCTGGGCCTCTCCGAGGGCTTGGTGGCGTTGATGTTTGTACCCGCAATCAATGACGTCCTGAACCCCGCCAGCACCAATCAAAGGCTCGCCCTGGTCACCCTGCCGCACGGCCGCACCATCTATTTGAACTCCTTCTTCCCGCACAGCATCCACCACGTCTGGACGGTATTTTCCATTTCCTTGGTCGTCCTGTTTGTGTTCAAGGCCCTCGCCGAATTTATGGGCACCACCTTCATCCAGTACGTGGGCCATTCCGCCGTGATGGATATGCGCAATCAGGTTTACAGCCGCCTGATCCAGCAGCCCATGGGCTTTTTTCAGAACAATCCCGTGGGCCGGGTGATGTCCGCGGTGATCAACGATATCGAGCAGATGCGCAGCGCATTTTCCGAATATCTAGCCGATTTTTTCCGCCAGGTCTTCACCTTCGTCGCGCTGGTCTCGGTCCTGCTCTATTTAAACTGGAAGCTCGCGCTGGGCTCTGCCGTTTTCATTCCCCTGGTCATCTACCCGATCGGAAAACTCGGCAAGAAAATTCGCCGCTCCACCGAACGCAGCCGCGCTCGCCTCGCCGACCTCAGCCAGATCCTGCAGGAAACCATCAGTGGCAATCGCGTGGTGAAAGCCTTCGGCATGGAAGGCTTCGAGATCAAAAAGTTTCGCGAAGCCGCCCGCAATCTCCGCCGCGAGAATATGCGTTGGGTGCGCGCCTACGCCGCCACTTCGCCGCTCATGGACATCCTCTCCGCGGTGGTTTTCTCGTTGCTTTTGCTCTACGCCCGCGATTCGATCAAGCATCGCATCATGGACCTGGGCGAGTTCGTGGCCTTCATGTACGCCCTGCTCCGCGCCTATGAGCCGATCAAGCGCCTCGGCGGTATCTATCAACTATTCCAGCAGGCCTTGGGCACCGCCACCCAGGTCTTCGCATTTCTCGTGCTGAACGAAGAGATCAGCGAAGCTCCGGGCGCCGCCGTGCTCCCCGGATTTTGCCGCGACGTCGAGCTCGACAACGTCGCCTTCGCCTACGACGCCGGTTCGCCCATCCTGCGCGGCGTCACCGTCAGCGTCCCGGCCGGCGCGGTGGTTGCCATCGTCGGTTCCAGCGGCGCCGGCAAGACCACCCTCGTCAATCTTCTCCCGCGATTTCACTCCGCCGTTTCCGGCAGCGTGCGCATCGACGGCCACGACGTCCGCGACGTCACCCTGCGCTCCCTCCGCGAACAAATGGCCATCGTCACCCAGGAAACCATCCTCTTCAACGACACGGTCTGGAACAATCTCTGCTACGGCCGCCCCGACCTCCCCGAAGCCCGCGTGGTCGCCGCTTCCAAGGCCGCGCTGGCCCACGATTTCATCACCCAGCTTCCCAAGGGCTATCAGACGCAAATCGGCGACCGCGGCCAACGCCTCTCTGGCGGCCAGCGCCAACGCCTCGCCATCGCTCGCGCACTGCTCAAGGATGCTCCGATTTTGATTCTCGACGAGGCCACCTCCGAACTCGACTCCGAATCCGAAATGCTCGTCCAGAAGGCCCTCAACAACCTCATGGAGGGCCGCACCGTCTTCGTCATCGCTCACCGCCTTTCCACCATTCGCCGTGCCGATTTGATTCTCGTCCTGGAAGACGGCACAATTCGTGAGCGGGGCACGCATACCGAACTTTTGTCCCGTGGGGGAATTTATTCGCGGCTATACACCATGCAATTTCAAGACGATGAGCCCGCCCCGCATTCCGCGCCGGGCCCGGGGGTAGTATGAAAGCAGCCACCGCCGCATCGCCTCACGTGCTGCGCTCGATGACCGGCTTCGCGCAGTCTCGCGTCGAGACTCCCGTCTGGAATTTGCGTTTGACGCTGCGCACCGTCAACCACCGCTTCCTCGATCTGCACATTCACTTGCCCGATGGCTTCGACGCCCTCGAGCCCGACGTCCGCCGCATCATCCGCGAGCGCGTCCGCCGCGGCCATGTGGACGTTAAGCTCTACTGCGAGCCCGCTGGCCCGGCTGCCGTGGGCATCCACCGCGAAGTGGCCTCCGAATATCTGAAAGCCGCGGAATCCTTGCGCCAACAATTCAAGATGCAAGCCGAACCGGACATTGCCGCAATTTTTCGCTTGCCCGGTGTGATCGCCGCGCCGGTGGTGTCCGTCGAAGAGGGCTTCGAAGCGGTCACCGCGCTGGTCACCCAGTGTTTGCACGAGGCCCTCGACCGCCTCAACGATATGCGCGAATCCGAAGGTCGCCACCTGGCCGAGGAACTCTCCCAGGGTCTGCAGAAAATCGCCCGCGTCAGCCTAGAGATTGAGCCGCTCGCCGCTCTGGCCCGCCCCGCGTACGCCCGGCGCCTCGAGTCGCGCATGCGCGAACTACTGGGCGACGTCAGCATCGATCCCGGCCGCCTCGCCCAGGAAGCCGCCATCCAGGCCGAGCGCGGAGACACCGCCGAGGAACTGGCGCGCCTGCGCAGCCACGTCAAACAATTCGCATCCCTGCTGCTCGGCAGCGGCGAGACCGGCAAAAAACTCGATTTCCTGCTCCAGGAAATGCAGCGTGAGGCCAATACCCTGCTCTCCAAGACTCCCGGAAACGAAGAGGGCGGCATCGAGATCACCCAGCTGGCGCTCGAAGTAAAATCCGAGATTGAAAAATTGCGCGAACAGGTGCAAAACATCGAATGACCCTGCCCGGCAAAAATCGTCTCATGGTGCTGATCGTTTCCGGCCCGTCCGGCTCCGGAAAATCCACTCTGGTGGAAAAGCTCCTGGAGCTCCCGGACACCATGCTATCGGTTTCGTGTACAACCCGTCCGCCGCGTAGGACGGAAATCAACGGCAAGTGGTACAATTTCGTCACTGAATCGGACTTTGAGAAAATGATCGAGCGCGGCGAATTTCTGGAATACGCGCAAGTCTTCGGCAAGCACTGGTACGGCACGCCCAAGAGCTCGGTCGACGTAGCCGAGTCGACCAGAAAAGATTTGGTCCTGGAGATTGACGTCCAGGGCGCCGCGCAGGTAAAGATGAAGCTGCCGGGCGCCACCGCCATTCTGATTCTGCCGCCGTCCCGCGAAGTTCTGGAAAAGCGAATTCGGGCCCGCGGTCAGGATTCGAACGAAGAAATCGAGCGCCGCCTGCAACGCGCCCGTCAGGAACTCGAGCAGTACCGGGGTTATGACTACATCGTCGTCAACGACGATCTGGCGCGGGCCGGGCGCGACGTTCAAGCCATCGCCATCGGAGCACGATGCCAGGTGAATCGGAATCACGCACGAGTGCAGGAGATTTTGAAATCTTTCGGAGGTTGAAGCGAAGATGACTGTCCTCAGAGAAACGCCGGAGAGTCAATTTGCTTACGTCGTGGTTGTGGCGCGTCGCGCCA
>Ga0302326_10003932_pt1 | contig 34743 bp, 20 predicted proteins | sample Palsa_T0_3_FD_202264 | JGI IMG/M metagenome (GOLD analysis project Ga0302326, IMG submission 202264) | Peat permafrost microbial communities from Stordalen Mire near Abisko, Sweden - Palsa_T0_3 | ecosystem: Environmental > Terrestrial > Soil > Palsa > Peat permafrost | place: Sweden: Abisko...
TCGAAGCCAGCGTATGCAGCCGCCCAAGAAAAAGATCGTCCAGCTCGCGCAGCCGGTTCAAACTCACATCCACCAGCGTCACATGCGCGCCCATGCCTACCGCAATCTTGGCCGCATTGGTGCCCACAATCCCGCCGCCGATGATGCACACATTGGCCGGCGGAACACCCGGCACGCCGCCCAGCAAAATCCCGCGCCCACCCTTCTCTTTTTCGAGATAGCTGGCGCCCACCTGCACGCTCATCCGTCCCGCAACCTCGCTCATGGGAGTCAGCAGCGGCAGCGTATTCGCCCGGTCCCGCACCGTCTCATACGCAATCCCAATCACCTTGGCCGCCAGCAGCGCATCGGTCAATCCTGGCAGCGGAGCCAGGTGCAGATAGGTAAACAGCACCAGCCCCTCGCGAAAGAAGACATATTCGCTCTCCACCGGCTCTTTCACCTTCACAACCGTCTCGGCATTGGCCCAGACGTGCCCAGCCTCGCCCACAATCTCCGCCCCGGCGTCCTGGTACTCGTGATCGGGAAATCCGGACTGCTCGCCGGCATGGGTTTCCACCAGCACGGTATGCCCAGCCTCCACCAGCGCCTTCGCGCCCGCCGGAGTCACACCCACCCGCGCTTCGTGATCCTTAATCTCTTTCGGCACTCCAATAATCATCGACACCTCTCCTCATACATCATCCAACATCGCTCTGGCCACCATTGTAGATGGCCGGCTGCACGCCTCGCTTTGAAGACAGCATCGCCCTCGGAAACCCGCCTCCTTTGCCTTTTTCTTTCCCCATTCACAATCCGAGTGCATTCTTGTGAATATGCCTTTCCGTTCCCCGGCCACTCGACGCGCCCTGGCCTGCGCGATTCTCCTCTCAGCCGCCATCCCAGCCATCAGCCAACCCGGCGTCCAGGCGATCCTCCCCAATGGCCGCCAGATCCGCCCCGCTGGCAACTGGATCGCGCTGGCGCCATTTCCCTTCGCCATCGCCCTCAAGCCCGACGGCTCCCAGGCCGCCGTTCCTTCCATCGGCTTCCCTTTCACCCTCAATGTCATCGACCACCCCGACGCACCCAACCCCACCGTCCGCAAAATGCCCTCCGGCAAAAACAACGACCCGGCCATTGAAACCCACGCCGGCCTCGCCTACTCCCCCGACGGCCAAACTCTCTACGTAGCCACCGGCGACTCCGGCAAAATCGCCCTCTACAGCACCGCCGACTGGAGCCAGAAAGGCCAAATCCCTCTCGACCGGAAAGTAGGCGACGCAGACTTTACCCGCAGTTTCGCAGCCTCCATCCAGATCTCCGCCGATGGCCGCATCCTCTACGCCCTCGACCAGGCCAACTGGCGCATAGCCGTCATCGACGCCGCCCAGCAGAAAGTCATCGCCTCCATCCCCACCGGAGCCCTTCCCTTCGGCCTGGCTCTTTCGCCCGACGGCGCGCGCCTCTACGTCACCAACACCGGCCTCTTTGAATACTCCACCGTTCCCGGAGTCAGCCGCGAAGACAAGCTCGGCACCGGCCTCAAATTTCCGCCCTTCGGCTACCCCTCCCAGGCAGCCCGTGAAGGCGTCACGATCGACGGCCGCAAAATCCCCGGCCTGGGCGACGAAAACTCCACCCGCGGCAGCTCCCTCTGGACCTACGACATCCACGACCCGGCACATCCCGCCATCACCGCGAAACTACGCCTCGGCGATCGTATTACAGAAGCCCGCAATGGTGACATAGGCGGAGCCGCGCCCACCGGAGTAGCCGCCGGCGCCGGCGCCGTCTACGTCTCCCTCGCCCACCAGGATTCCATCGCCAAAATCACTCCCGACGGCACAAAAGTCCTCGCCGAAGCTCCGCTATCCCCTTTTACCGGCAAGAAATTCGAAGACGCGCAAGGCCGCCCGCTCCGTGGCGTCATGCCCAGCGGCCTCGCCCTCCGCGACGGCAAGCTCTACGCAGCCGAGTCCGGCATCGACGCCGTAGCCGTCCTCGACACCGCTTCCATGCAAGTCCTCGAACACATCCCCGCTGGCTGGAACCCCAGCGCCGTCGCGCTCTCCCCCGACGGCAAAACCCTCTACATCGCCAACAGCAAGGGCAAAGGCGCCGGACCCAACGCCGGCAAGCTCCACAGCGAGAACTCACCCACCTACGTAGGATCGCTCGAATACGGCAGCCTCAGCGCCGTCGACCTCGCCTCGCTGCCCGATGCGCCAACCTTGACCGGGAGCGTGCTGGCCAACAATACCTATGCCATCGCCAACCGCCCGCCCCTGCCGCATCTCAAGCATTGCTTCCTCGTAATACGCGAAAATCGCACGTATGACGAAGTGCTGGGCGACATCGCAACCGCCAACGGCGACCCGTCTTTAGCCCGCTATGGCCTCGACGGCTGGGCCGAAGAGCGTCACTCGAAGCATATTGAAGAAAGTCATCTCAAAGTCACGCCCAACCTCCACGCCCTCGCCCAGCACTACGCCATCAGCGACAACTTCTACGTCGACTCCGACGTCTCCGCCGACGGCCATCGCTGGGTCATCGGCATCAACCCCACTCCCTTCTTCAACACCGCCTGGACCAGCGGCTACGGCGGCCGCCGCACCGGCGACTCCTTCGCATTCCAACCCGGCCGCCGCGCCCTCTTTGGCGGAGCCGACGCACCCATGCCTGAAGACGAACCCCAGTTCGGCTCTCTCTGGGAACACATCGCCGGCTCCGGCCGCGGCATCCTCAACTACGGCGAAGGCCTTGAAGTCGAAGGCAACGATGAGATCGACGGAGCAGCCCCCGAAGGCCAGCGCCTCTTCCTCAACTCACCCATCCCCAAACCCATCTTCGAATCCAGCGACCGCCGCTTTCCCACCTTCAACATGGGCATCCCCGACCAGTACCGCTTCGAAGAATTCCAGCGCGACTTCACTCGCCGCCTGGCGCAGGGAAAAATCCCCGGCCTGATCGTAATTCGCCTGCCCAACGACCACACCTCCGACGCGCGCCCCGCCGACGGCTATCCCTACCGCGCCAGCTATGTAGCCGATAACGATCTCGCGCTCGGCCGCATCGTGGCCTTTCTGTCCCAAACAAGTATCTGGAAGGATTCCGCACTCTTCGTCACCGAAGACGACGCCCAGGGCGGCGTAGACCACGTAGACGCCCACCGCAGCATCCTCTTGGTCGCCAGCCCCTGGGTAACTCCCGGCTCGGTCAGCCACCAGCACAGCAGCATGGGCAGCATCACCCGCACCATCGACGAGTTGCTGGGAGCAGGCTATCTCAACCTCGAAGACGCGCTGGCCGGTGAGTTCGGCGGCATCTTCACCACCACTCCGCACACCGAAGCCTTCACCTACCAGCCCAGCGACACCCGAGTCTTCGATCCACTCAAGGCAAAGTTAGCCAAACCCAAGACCAAACAGGAAGCCGCCGAACTGACCGACATGGACGACGCTCCGAAGATCCAGCAGCAAATGGAAAAATCCAAGGACCAACTTCGCAAACCAATCAAAGACAACGACTGATCCCCAATAAAAAAGCCCAGGCCTCGCGAACGAGGCCTGGGCTTCCACTTCTACAACTCAAAAGGAGAAATGCGGCGTGCACTCCTTCTGATCGGCGACTCCCGTCAGCTCGTTGTTAGCCGCGGTAAGCGTGCGGCTGTAGCAGTTACCCAGCGTGTCCTGGTAGATATAAGTCTGCTTGCTCGTCTGTCCGGAGTTAGGCCCAAGCGAGAAGCCCGTAGGCGAAGCCACGAACGTAGCCGTGTCTCCCGAAGTAAGCACGTTGCTCACATTCGAGTGGAAGATGGGAAATCCTTCCAGCGTCTCGGTCTCGTCCCGCAGAAAATTCTGCCCGACAGTCGTAACCTCGCCGATATTGCCGTTGCTCTCCACAGTCTCGAGGAAGTTGATGTTGAAGGGATACGAGACATTCGTCTCCTTGGCCGTAACCAGCGGGCCTGTCTGCGTGGTCGTCGTCGCATTCACCGTTGAAGTCTGCACCACGCCCTGCCCAAATGTGGTTGCCGAGGAAGTGACGGTCTGCGCATTGCTGAAGTTCACCTTCTCATCGATCTTCGTGCTCACCCGGCCATGCGAAGTGTTCACCCAGCCGGCGATGGTAAAGTTCTGCGCGCTGGTCACAGTCACTTTGCCGCCGCCGTTGCCGCTGGCATCGAAGACGATATTGTTCACGACCACCGGGTTCGGATCGGTCAGCGTGTTTTCTGTCAGCTCGCCCGTCACCTTCTTGCTCCCGTGATCCTCATACAACACCAACGTAGCCACGGTGCTGAAGAATTCGAAAGCGTTGTCGACGGTTACCCCGATCGTATGCGGTTGCCCATTGCTCAGAACGCCGGCAAAAGGCGTCAGGTCCACGCGGTAGGGCAGCAGGTTCAGCGTCTGCACTCCAGGAATCGGAATCCACAGGCCAGGGTCGACTCCACCGGTGTAGATCCACGGAAAGACCGGCGCAATTCCAGCCTGCGCACCGTCGATGCTCACGTTCACCTGGCGAAAGGCTGTATTGCCGCAGTCGTTCACCTGGCTTGCAACATCGTTCGGCAGGCAAAAGAACCACTGCTCTTCCTCGTTCTGGCTCTGCGCAATCACGTCGAGATACGCGCTCTCGACATTGGTCGGCAGGGTAAAGGTCTCCGTGTACTCCGGGGTCGCGTTGTTGAGCGTGACGCTGTCGTTTCCAGCCTGCGTCACAGGCAGCACCGCGTCCGCCGTACGCGGCGCGGGGTTGATAAAGTTGGCCGGGTAGAACTCCAGCTTGAAGGTGCCGAAGATGATCGAATTCAGCCCATCTTCGCCGATGATGTTGCCCAGGCTCGCGAAGCCCGACTGCGAAGTCTTGAAGAGCGGGCTGTAGTCCGTCAGATCGCGCTCGACGTGCCACGTATCCGTCAACGTCTGCAGCGGCTCGGCCGTGGTGCCGAAGAAGATGTTCACATTGCCCAGAAAAAGCTGTCCCGTGCGATCGAACTGCACGCCCGGCTGAATGGAAAAGTCGCCCGTGAAGACCACCTTCGCCCAGGGCCCGGGGCACGCCGCCGGAGGTGTGAAGGTATAAGTCGGATTGTTGAAATTCTCGAAAGCCTGGTTGGCAAGCAAGGTCACAACGCATGGCTTGGTGTTGGGCCGGGGCACGGTTGGATCGGCCGTAGCCTCTAGCGACGAGCCGACCTGGAACTGGCTCGACGCTGCATTGCTGGTTTGAGAGTGAAGCGCGCTGGCCGCAGCGAGAATTGACATTGCAACAAGGAGGCTCCTCGGAGAGGGAGCCGTCAGGAATCTGGATCGCATAGATGATTTCCCTTCTGGTTCGAATTTCAGGTGGACCCTTCGAACGTCGGGAAGAATATCGCGCCGCACAGGTCGCAGTCTATCTTTTTGAAAAGAACATTCAACTTCAGAGACGAGAACTGCAATTAACAGTCAAAATTTCGCCCTAAACGATCAATCTCCGCCAAAATCGGTTCACGCCCCGGTCCACTCCAAACTGCGAAATATAGCAAAATCACGATAGATGTACCCAAGGCCTGAACAAAGCCTTTCGGGCAGGGCTATCGTGGCTTTGCTCTAATGGGTAGATGCGGCAATTGTCCAATTCCCCCATCCCAACTCCCGCCATTGGAATCGACTTCGGCACCACCAACAGTTCCGTTGCTCTGGCCAAAGACGGCGCCGTCGAGCTGGTGCGCTTTCCCCGGCGCAGCGGCGAAACGGAGTCCTTCCGCTCCGTCCTCTATCTCGAACGCGTCCGCCAGTCCGGCCACCTGCGCATCGGCAGTTGGACCGGCCCAGCCGCGATCGAGCACTACCTCGACGCCGAGAAAAAAGGCCGCCTGATCCAGTCCCTCAAGAGCTACCTGAGCAGCAGCAACCTCACCGGCACGGAGATCCTAGGCCGCCACTTCAGCTTTGAAGACCTGATCTCGCGCATCCTCACCGACCTGCGCCTCAACGCCGAGCGCCAGTTCGGGATCGAGATTCGTTCCGCCACGGTAGGCCGCCCAGTCCGCTTCGTTGGCGCGGAAACCGATCGGGACGAAGCCTTCGCCCTAAGCCGTTTGCGCCGCGCCTTCGAGCTGGCCGGCTACGAACACATCGAGTTTGCCATGGAGCCGGTCGCGGCGGCGTACTCTTACGAATCCACATTGGATCATGACGAGCTGATCCTGATCGGCGACTTCGGCGGCGGAACCAGCGATTTCTCCCTGCTCCGCGTCGGCCCCGGAATTCGCCGCCGCGGCCGCAGCCCGAACGACCTGCTGGGCAACAGCGGCCTCGGCCTCGCCGGAGACGCCTTCGACGCGCGCATCGTGCGCAAGCTGGTGTCGCCGGCGCTGGGCGCGGGCACCCTGCTGCATCCGGCCAGCAAGATGTTGCCCGCCGTTCCAGCCTGGATCTACTCCAATCTGGAGCGCTGGCATTACCTGTCCTTTCTGCGCACGCGCAACGTTACTGAAATCCTGAAGAGCGCGCGGGCGCGAGCCATGGAACCGGAGAAGATTGCCGCGCTGATCACGCTGGTCGACGAAGACCTTGGCTTTCAGTTACACCAGGCCGTGCAGCGTCTTAAGTTTGAGTTATCGAGTGCGAATACGGCGGAGTTTCGCTTCGTCGACGGCACGTTGGAGTTGCGAAAACTCGTAACTCGCGCGGAATTCGAAGGCTGGATCGCCGACGAGTTAGCGGCGATCGAAGAATGCATCGATTCGCTCTTCAAAAGCGCCGGCATCGGTTATTCCGATGTGGACAGAGTGTTTCTCACCGGCGGAACTTCGTTCGTGCCCGCGGTGCGCCGCATCTTCGAGCATCGCCTGGGCGTGGACCGCGTGCGCAGCGGAAATGAATTCACCTCCGTCGCGCGAGGCCTGGCTCTGCGCGCCGAAGAGTCGCTCCTCAGCACGCAGAGTTAGCCTTTTGACTTATTGCCCCGACGCTGCCGGCCCGCCGGAGGTCGCGCCAGAAGGCGCACTCAGATAACGGCTGGCGAATGTAATAAAGGTCGGCCAGTTAGGCGTAGGCGTATGTCCGCCGCTGTGCTGGCGAAACGCTACATCGCCATCGATAAGCGGAGTTTCCATGGGCGGAAAGGTCGTCGTTCCCAAATCTTTCTTGCCCAGCAGCTTATAGACCGGCCCCGCCGCGGCAGCAGCCATGAACATGCCCTTCGCGTCGACCCAGCCATCGCCCTTGGTAGCTCCGCCACTGATGAAGACGGGCCGCGGCGCGCACAACGCAACCAGTTCATCGGAATCGACAGGCAGGTCCTGGGGATGGAGCGGCCCAGCGTATTTGAGGAAGTTGCCGGCCATCCAGTGATATTCCTGGGCTCCGGCTACGTTCTCCAACATTTCACCCCAGTGACGCCGATAGAGCGCAGCCCCGCCAGCGCCCGACGAACTGATGTATCCAATGGCAAAGCGCCGATCGTAGGCCATGGTCACGATGGCTGCCTTGCCGTAACGCGAGTGGCCCGTGATACCGACTTGTTTGGCGTTTACGGATTTGTCGCTTTCAAAGTAATCCAGGGCTCGGCTAGCTCCCCAGGCCCAGGCTCGCAGCGCGCCCCAGTCGTCGGGCTTGCGGAACTGGCCTTTGTTGCAGAGTCCGATAATGCCTTCCTTCAAACCTGCTCCGTTGTCGGCTTGAATGGTCGAAGGGATTAATTCGGCGTAGCCCCAGCCTTTGGCCAGAAGTTGCTGCTGCCAAGTGGGGCCTGCGGGCGTGGGCATAACGAAGTTGGGATTGCGTTTGCGCATGGCAGCCATGAACGCCGGATCGATGCCGAACTCGATGATGACCGGGACCGGGCCTTTGGCGTCCACGGGCGTGGAGACGCTCAGGTCGATATTGACGGTGATTGCGGGATCGATAGAGTTATCGACGTGGCCCACCAGCTTCTTGGTGATGACAGCGAAGTCGCCATTCTTCTCGTCGGTGGTGCTGACCACTTCCCAGGTGACTTTAGGAGTGTTGGCCGGAACGCGGCCATAGACCTCGCGATCGAAGAGTTCCACAATCTCCGGACGGCGCTGCTTCCACCACACTTTCGCTGTGGTCACCTTCTTGCCGTCGTTGAGCGTCAGCGGATCAGGCAGATCGGGAAACGGATTGGCCTTCGATTCGTCGTAGTTGGCGTAATGGGGGTCATCGGGGTTGGTGCCATTGGCGCCGCCGCGGAGCGACGTGATGCGAAGCTGATCCATCATCTGCCGATGGTCCGCCTCCGAGGCGGCCTGAATAGCAAGCTGCTCCGGCGTGGGAGTAAAGCGGGCAGCCGGCGCCGGAGCAGGCGCTGCCTGCGTAGCCTGGCCGCTCGCGCAAGGGGTCAGTTGCGCTGCAACGGCCAACAGCATTACGGCTGTCAGCAGACGAGATGAGGATCGAAACCAATTCTGAGGCGGCACGGGTTTGCTCCTGGACAGTTTTTACGGGTCTCGAACTAAAGACGGATGAAGCATATAGATTTTCCCTGGCTTTGACAAATTCGCGCGAAATTATGACGGCCGAGGGTAGTGTCGTAGCTTGTCTATGCTGTCCTGACTTGCCTTTGCTTTGAAAGGGCACGGCTTCAGCCGTGCCGTAAATGTCGCGCTTTTGCGCGGCTTTAGCCGCCGAGGGAATGCTTACAACGAAATTAGGACACTACCTGCCAGGGTGTCATCCACGTCTCCTGCGGCCCAGCATTTACCCCACGGAGACAGGCGTAAGTTCGCGCGCGTCGTCGTTCCAGCGCGGAGCTACGATAGCCGCGGCGATCAGCGAAGTGATCAAAAATAGATTGAAGAGATTGTCCCAGCCATAGTGGCGGGCAAACCATGTCACCAGCAGCGGCGAGAGCATCTGGCCAACGGAACCCGCTCCGTTGACCGCGGCAATAGCGCGCGCGGAGCAAGCCAGCGGAACGCATTCGAGCACAGCCACCGAAACCATGAGCGCATCCACGGCATAGACCAGCAAGCCCATGGCTGCGATGCTGACCGCCGAGACCCACCAGCCCAGAGTGGCAATCAGCGGCTGAACAAGAGCAAGAAATCCCAGCGCGAAGAGCATCACGGCAGCCACCGGGTAGCGGCGCGAGTGGAAGTAGCGTATGGAGAGATGGACCGCGAGCAGCGCGCCCGCGAAGCCGAAGAACTCGAAGAGCGAAGCAGTCGAGGCAGCGCGATTGTTGGAGAGATGCGTCGTCTGCACAAGATAGAGCGGCAGCCAGAAAAGCAAAGCGTAGCGCGTCATCTTGAGAAAAAAGTACATCGCGGCGATGGTGCGGACATGGGGATTGCCCAGGACGGCCCACCAGCCGGACCACACACCGGAGCCCAGGCGCTGGTCGTCCTCCGCCGCCTTTGCGATCGGAGCGAGCCCAACGCTTTCGGGCTCATCGCGAGTAGTAAAGAAGAAATAGACAGAAATGAAAGCCAGCAGAATCGGCGGAAAGATGAAACAGCGCTGCCATCCCCAGGAGGGCATGATGAGCTGCGTCGTGGCGCACCACAGGGTGAGGCTGGCCGCGAGCACGCCGCCGAGCGAATAGCTCGCGCTCCACCACGCCAGAACATTCGGACGTTCGGCGCGATCGAACCAGACCGCCAGCATCCGGCAGAGCGCCGGAAAGCCGAGTCCCTGGGCAAAGCCATTCAGCAACTGAAGCCCCAAAAGCCAATGCGGTGCGTGGACAAACAGCATCGCGGCCGTGACTGCGGCAGAGATAAGGCCGCCGGTGAGCGCCACTTTTCTCGCGCCGCGCAGGTCGGAGAGAGTGCCGGAGACGAGATGCCCCAGAACATAAGCCAGGGCGAAATTGAAGAGCAGCCCGGTCAGGTTGTCCGGCGCAGGCGGCGCGCCGGGCAGGGTGCGGACAGTGCGCAGATTTTCGCGGCAAAGGTAGTAGCCGGCGTAAAGCAGCCAACTGGAGCTGAACGCGGCAGAGCGCCAATGACCGTATTCCGCGGATTTGGAGTGGGAAAACATCGGCTAAGCGTCACCCCAGAAAATCTCGCGGTTCCATGCGCCGGAAGCGTTCCGAAAAACCAGCACCTGCAAGGCATGACGGCTGTCCAGGCGTTCGACCCGCTCGACCAGGCCGGCGGGAAAGTTGCGTTCCACGGTCAGCCCTTCAAGCAGGTTGCGAATGGCGTCGGCGTCGGTACCCTGGATATGGAGGGTGGAAGTATCCTCGGGAAGAATGCTCAGCAAGGCCGCCGAGGAGATAAACATACTGCTTGGAGGTTTTTGATCGGCGCCCCTTCGATCCACAAGAGCGGTCTGAAGCTTCTTCGGACTGGCCGTTACGGTTGAGCCCGTTGCGGTTGAGCCAGCTGGGGTTGAGCCAGTTAGCTCGGACGGAACCGCCAGGGTCCAGCGCAAGCGTCCATCGGCCGCCGTCCCAGATTGGGTAGCGTAACTGACCTGGACCGAAGAAGCGGCCTCGGGTTTGGCTCCAGCCAGAGAATCGCCCTGCATGGTAGCGTCCACGCCATAACGGCCGGCCACCCAGACCAGCGGATAGAGGCTGGAAGCGAGGCTGACCCGGTCCTGCGGCAAGACGGAAAGCACCATCGCGCTGCGTCCCGCCAGCAGCCGGTCCCAGAAGCGCAGGTACTCTTCGCGGTTTTCCAACTGGTGCCGGAGCAGCAGCGTGCAGACCAGCAGCGCCAGCAGCGCGGGACGCATCAGGGTCAGCGCCCCAATAGGCGGAACGGCAGGCGGAACGGCTGGCGAAACCATCGGCGGAAGCGCATTCGGAACCGTCGGCGCAGCATGCGCCGCCCGGTCGAGCAAGAAAACCGGCGCGCTATCGAATTGCGCCACGGTAAACTGCGCCGGCTGCACAGCCAGTCCGCCTGACTGCGCCGGCGCATCGGCAACAATCGGCAGGAAGCGGGGCACGTAGGTTCCCGTGGGTAGATCGATACGAAACGCGCGCAGCTCAGCCGCCGCATCCGAAGAGGTGTAATACGACGAGAGCCGCTTGCGCACCTCATTGGCCCGAACCCGGACGGTGGCGTCGGAGCTGGGTTCATAGGAGGTATCCCGGCCAAAAAGATCGATGCCGATGGACCGCTCTTTCAGGGAATCCACGCGGCCATCGAGGGTCACGGTCACGATGTAACGGAGAAACTCGCAGGACCGCTTGCTGGTGCGAAAGTGTTCGCTTCCGCAGACCCGTTCCAGCTCTTCCGCGACGGCCTCATGGCGGCGGGCAGCGTCTTCGAAGCTTTTCGGCAGCGGAGGCACGGCAGCCAAGGCAGGTCTCCTTTTCCGTCACATTGGCCTGGTAAGTTCTTGCATTAGCATAGCTATTCTCTATGAAAACGTCTTGAATTATTCCGGACTTCGCTGAAGAAATTTAACAAACTTATGAATACAGTGCGAATTTATAAGAGCTAACCCCTTATAAATCAATATGCACACCTGACTCTGAACCGTTAAGAACCTGTATTTTTCGCGCCAACTGCTCTTAGATGGGACTACGCTGTGCCTCTGAACCCTGTTCCTAAAAATCTCTCTGGTCAAGCCAAACCTTTTCTCTTTCACCCAGAATTCCGCCTTGATTGCCACACAGCACAGACAACCATCAACCAGTCGCGTGTTTCATCTCAGGAGACAGTACCGATGCAAAGAGCCATCCATCCTTATCGACATGCCCGCTTCGGGCCGGTCATCATCGCCCTCGCCGTGCTGCTGGCGTTTGTGCTCAGCGCCGCCAGCGGCCGGGCACAGACCACGCAGGGCTCCATTTTGGGTTCCGTAAAGGATGCCAGCGGAGCTGTAGTTGCGGGCGCGACCGTTACGCTGACCAACACCGACGAAGGCGTTGTCCGCACTACGAAGACGAACGGCAGTGGCGATTATCTGTTTCTGGATGCGATCGCCGATCACTACGACATTGAGGTTGCGGCCTCCGGGTTCCAAGACTGGAAGCTTTCCGGGGCGGAGTTGGCAGCCCGCCAGCAGCTTCGCGTGGACGCCTCCCTTGCCGTTGGCGGCGTGCAACAAACGGTTCAGGTCTCCGGCGACAACGCCAGCGCGATCGAGACCGAGTCCAATTCGATCAGCGCGGTCTACTCTCGGGAAGATGCCGAGAACCTGCCGCTGAACAACCGTGCCGGCGCGAATGGAACCAGCGGCCTGAGCATCATCTCCACACTGCCTGGCGTGCAGAGCGAGCAAGGCGCCTATTCTCTTCAAGGCGGATTACCTTTCGAGACCGAGGTTGCGGTCGATGGCATTACCATTCAAAGCGCGGGAGGCGGTAACAGCCCCATAGCCGATGCCTTCCCCTCGACAGAAGCTATCTCTGAAGTCCGTACCGATGGCGTGGGTAACAATGCCGAATTCGGGCAGCCGGGCGAAGTCAGCATCGTAACCAAAGGCGGCGGAAACAAGATTCATGGATCGGCCTTCTGGTATCACCAGAATGCCGCCTTCGACTCGATTCCCTTCGGGGCCGATTCCAAGCCGCACAAGGTTGGCAACACCTTCGGCGGAGAATTCAGCGGACCGCTGGTGATCCCTCACTTGTACAACGGTCACGACAAGACCTTTATCTTTGGCGATTACGAAGGCTACCGATTTCCGCAGCAGGCCGCCGAACAATATTCGGTGCCAACCGCGGCTATGCTGGCCGGGGACTTCACAAGCTACTCGGCTGAAGGCTTTACCGGCCTCACCAACCCCTTTACGGGCGGCAGCTACGGCAAACAACTGCCACAAATCAACCCTGCAGCGCAAAAACTGCTCAGTTTTTATCCTGCCCAGCCAAATCACGTTCCCACGGGTGGCTCGCTTACTTCCTTCACCGACGGCCAGAACCCGAACTACTACGTAAACAAAGACAACAGCAAATCCAGCGACCAGTTCGACATCCGCGGGGACCAATATTTTGGCGCCAACCAGAAGTTCCTGCTCTGGGGCCGCTACACCTGGAAGGACTTTCCGACCACCGACATCAAGCCGCTGCTGGTTTCTTCAGGACAGGTGGCGAACCGGTCGAATGTCTTGAGCACCAATGCCACCTGGACAATTCGGCAGAACCTGATCGACGAAGCCCATTTTGGCTTTACCATCGTCACCAATACGGAATCCAACGCAATCGATGGAACGAGCTTTACTCAGGGGCTGGGGCTGAACGGGCTGCAGAATCTCTTTTTCAATGGACTGCCGGAGATTGACTTCAATCATCTTAGTTCGCTGAGCGCGGATCGCCTGTCCTCCACCAATAAGTCCAGGATCTTTGTGTATACCGATGCGTTGAGCTGGATTCACGGCCACCACAATTTCAAGTTCGGCGTGGATTTCCGCACCATTGAGTCGGTTTCCCCACTAGGCTTCTTTGGTGCGGATAACTACGGCACCTTCGCCTATTCGACCAGCGGCAACGCCGTCGGCAACTTCACCGGTGTCGATTTCGCCGACTTCCTGATTGGAATTCCCAACGCTACCGAATATGACGTAGTGCAACATGACAACGACGGCACAACCGTCCATTACCATGTTTTCGCTCAAGACCAGTGGAAGGCCACTTCCCGGCTGACGCTGAGCTATGGCATTCGCTACGAACTGCATCCCGGCTACTCGGACAAGGGCGGCGATATCGGCAACTTCGACCCCAGTGTCCCGCTCTCTGGCCGCGCCATTTATCCCGACGGCAAGCAGAGTCTGCTGGCGCAGGCCTATCTGGCAAGCGCCAATGCCTGCGATCCGGATGGCGTGAACAACACCAACGACGCCACAGTGAACGGCGCTCCCTGCATGCCGGTCGAGACCAACAGTCAGGCTGGCTTCCCGGCCGGTCTCAAGCACTATCCGCATCTGCGATTCATGCCGCGTTTCGGCTTCGCCTACCGCCCATTCAACGACGACAAGACGGCGGTACGCGGCGGCTTTGGCATGTACAACATTACGCTTCTGGGATCGAACTTCTATTCGCTGACCGGCACCCTGCAAGCGGCGACGTCGCAATACGCCAACACATACAACCCCGAGACCCATGCCATCGGTTACCAGTGGCCGAATATCTTCGCTGGCAACGGTCAGGGGATACCTCATGGCACCGATTACTTTGGCACCGCCAACAGCACCAACTGGAAGGATCCGTATACGGAGCAGTGGTCGCTGAGCGTGGACCACGATTTCGGCTCCGGCTATGCGGCCCGCGCCTCGTACATCGGTTCCGAGACACACCAGTTGGTCTGGGCTCCCGATGAGAATACGCTGCCCTTCTCTTCGACCGTTTCAGCCTACAACCAACCGTTAAGCGCCCGGCTTTTCCCCAACTGGGGCGAAATCAATACCCGCGCTACAGGCGCCAACGAAAGCTATCACTCGCTCCAGTTGGAAGCCAGCCACCGCTTCCAGCATGGATTGACCTTTGACAGTTCCTGGACATGGGCCAAGGCCTTGTCTGACAACCAGGGACCGAACAACACCAGCTTTGCGGGAGAAAGCGGCGGCGCTCGTTCCACCTCTGTTCTGGATCGCCACGCGGATTTCGGCAACGTCGAGGGCACCCGCCGTCATCGTTGGAACACCACCATGGTCTACGATCTGCCCTTCGGCCGCGGCAAACAGTTCGGCTCCGCCATGCCGCGGGTGTTGGACGAAGCTGTCGGTGGATGGCGTCTCAGCTCCATCTTCCTCTGGCAAACGGGAGCCTTTCTTACTCCCTACTTCCCAGGCGGCCAGGGCGATCCTTCCGGTACCGGTTCCGGCCTCGGCTCTACCGCGGCGGGGTGGACACCTTCAGGACGTCCGCAACACGCGGATGGCGTTGCCAACGCTCACTGGAAGCCTTCCGCGCAAAACCGCAACAATTGGGTGAACCCGGGCGCCTTCGCTTGCCCTGGCGATCCGAACTGGAAATTTGGCACGGCTTGCGGCACAGGCGCGGGCTTCGATCCGACTACCGGTCAACCCCTCAGTGAGGTGCCATTGCCCATCGGCCGTTTCGGCAACAGTCCGGTCGGCTCCATCGTCGGTCCTGGGCTGGTCAACCTCTCAGCCGGACTCAGCAAAACCTTCACCATCACCGAGCGCGTTCACCTGAGAGCGGAAGGCACCTTTACCAACGTGCTGAATCATATCAATCTCGCCAATCCCAACCTGGATCTGAGCAACGCGGAAGGCTTCGGAACCATTACCAGCGCCACCACAAACGACAACGGCGGCAACCGTACCGGCCAGGTCTCAATGCGGCTGGAGTTCTAAGAGTTAAACCCAGTGCCTCTCTATTCGCGTGGACCTCCGGGTCCACGCTTTTTTTAATGAGGAAGAGCGACTTCGAAAGATGACTTTCACAGGTCGCCTGCAAGAAAACGATCTTCGTCGATGGGATCGTCCCAGCCGGGATAGAACTTGATTCTGTCCTTCATGCCCCCAAGGATAACTTTGCTGCTCTGCGCCGGAGGAGCCACAAGCTGGGCGACAGCTTTGCCGCGGCGGGTGAGGATGACCTGTTCCCCGGCTTCGACAGCCCGGATCAGCTCGGCCTAACGTTTTCTTGCGTCCCCCATACCGACATTCATAGAAATATCATCCTCCGAAATGCAAGCAACGTGTATAGCTACTTGTTTGCGCTGCCGCATCGAACAGGGAAAAAATGGCCCGCCTCTCAAGTTGAGAAGCGGGCCATTCCTTGTTGCCTTGCGTGGATTGCGAGTACCTGACCATGTGATTTTGCAATTCAAACCCAAACTGCGGGTGCCCCAGGTCTCGCATTTGAGACCTGGGAGACTGCCAATCTACGCGGTCGCGGTACTAGCCGCGGGTTGCGGCCTCGGTCGCCGCTTCGGCAGCGGCTTCCTTCTCCTTTGCTTCTTTCGCTTCCTTGGCCGCGGCTGCAACCGTGGTCGCGAGCTGGCCCAGGTCGCTGGCCATGCGCTCGGTGGTGAAGGCCTCGATTACATCGCCTTCCTTCAGATCGTTGAAGCTTCCCAGACCGACACCGCACTCCATGCCGTTGGTCACTTCCTTCACATCGTCCTTGAAGCGGCGAAGCGAAGCGATCTTGCCCTTGTAAACCTGCTCCGTGCCGCGCATCAGGCGAATCTCCGCATCGCGGCGAAGCACCCCATCGGTCACGCGGCAACCGGCCACGGTGCCCACCTTGGGAATGCGGATAACGTTGACGATCTCCGCGCGCCCCAGGTAGCTTTCCTTGAAGGTTGGATCGAGCAGGCCAAGCATGGCTTTGCGGATCTCGTCCTGCAGCTCGTAGATGATCGAGTGCAGCCGAATTTCCACGTTTTCCTGCTGGGCCAGTTCCTGCGACTTGCGTTCCGGCCGCACATTGAAGCCGATGATGATCGCGTTCGAAGCCGAGGCGAGCAAAATGTCGCTTTCGGTGATCGCGCCCACACCGGAGTGGATAACCTTGATGCGCACCTTCTCGGTCGACATGCGGACCAGCGAGTCGGCAATGACCTCGACCGAGCCCGTAACGTCTCCCTTGATGATGAGCGGCAGGTCTTTGACGCCTGCCAGGCGAATCTGCTCCGCAAGGCCTTCCAGAGACACGCGGCTGCTCTTGGCAAGCTGCGCCTCGCGCTCCTTCATCTTGCGGTACTGCGCAATTCCCTTGGCCTTGTCGCGATCGGCCACCACCAGGAAGGTATCGCCGGAATCCGGCATGCCCTCGAGGCCCAGCACTTCGACCGGAGTCGAAGGACCGGCTTCCACAATGGCCCTGCCGCGATCGTCGAACATGGCGCGAACCTTGCCGAATGTGTTGCCGACGATATAGCTCTCGTTGACCTTGAGCGTGCCGTTCTGGACGAGAACAGTAGCCACAGCGCCGCGTCCGCGATCCAGCTTGGCTTCGAGCACCGTGCCCACAGCCTTGCGGCCAGGGGTGGACTTGAGGCTTTGCAGATCGGCCTGCAGGCAGATCATCTCCAACAGCAAGTCGAGGCCGATCTTCTTCTTGGCCGAAACCTGCACATACACCGTGTCGCCGCCCCACTCGTCGGGAACCAGCCCGCGATCCGCAAGCTGCTTCATCACCTTGTCGGCGTTGGCTTCCGGCCGGTCGATCTTGTTGATGGCCACGATCATAGGCACATTGGCGGCCTTGGCGTGGTCGATGGCCTCAAGCGTCTGCGGCATCGGCCCATCATCGGCGGCAACCACGATCACGACAAGATCGGTAACCTTGGCTCCGCGGGCACGCATGCGGGTAAACGCTTCGTGACCCGGAGTGTCGAGGAAGACGATCTCGCGGCCGGAGGCAGGCGAACCTTCCTTGGTGAACTTCACCTTGTAAGCGCCGATATGCTGTGTAATGCCGCCGGCTTCGCCCGAAGCAACATCCGTCTCGCGAATCGCGTCGAGCAGCGAAGTCTTGCCGTGATCGACGTGGCCCATGACGGTAACCACGGGCGAACGCGTAACTTCGAGCTCGTCGATGTTGTCGCTTTCCAGAATCTCTTCGATGGCCTGGTTGGCGATCTCATCTTCATAGCTGATGACGGTAGCGCCGGCGCCAAAGCGCGCCGCAACATCCTTCACCATCTCCGCGTCGAGCGACTGGTTCACCGTGACGAATACGCCGCGCATCAGCAGGGTCGCAATCAGATCCTTGGCGCGGATTTCCAACTTTTCCGCCAGATCCTTGACGCTGATTCCCTCGGTTACCGTGATTTCGCGAGTAATCGGAGGCGGTTCATTGCCCATGTATGCCCCGCCAAAACGCGGCGGTGGCACAAAGCCCTTCATCGGGCCTTCTTTGGTCTTCGGATATTGCTGACGGCCACGCCCGCGCGGCGGTCCCGAGGGACGTGGAGCGCGTGGAGCCTCGCCCGGAGGCGGCGGCCCACCAGGACCAGCCCCGAAACCACCAGGACGTGGAGCGCCAAATCCCGGCCGTGCGCCAAACCCAGGCCGCGCGCCCGGTCCACCCGGACCGCTGGGGCCAGAGCCGGCAAATCCCGGACGGGTAGGATGCTTGGGACGAGGTCCGCCCAAATGCGATCCAGGATGCCCGCCCGCGCCGGCAAACTGGCCCGGACCACCCTGATTCTGGAACCCTCCACCCTGCGGACGAGGCGTAAAGCTGCCTGGCCCAGATTGCGGACGGCGATCGAAAATTGGCTTGCCGCGCTGGATTCCTTGGCCCGCAGCGTTAGCCCCAGCCGCCGGAGCGGCCGAAGGCGGCGGTGGCGGCGGAGCTTTGTAGACGGGTCGTGGCCCAGTCTGCGGCATCACCACCTTGCGCACCTGGGGTACAGGCGCGGCGGGTGGGGCTGCGGCTTGCGGCTCCTCGGCAGCGGCCGAGGTGGCCTGAACTGAGGCCTGAACTGAAGATTGAACTGAGGCGGCGGATCCGTTGCTCGCCGCAAGCGGCCGAGGAGCGGCCACCGGTGCGATCTCGGCAACCGGCTCAGGCTCTGGAATCGCAGCAGAAGCAGCCTGCGGCGCAGGGCTTGGCTTCTCGGGCTCGGCGACAGCAACGGCGGCTGGCGGTGCTTCCGGTTCCAGCCGCGCTTTGGCAGGAGTCTCGATGACCTCGGCGGGCGCAACAGGCTGGGCGACTGTCGCAACGGGAGCCGCGGTCGAGACCGGCGGCTTGACGACGACAGCCACATGGGAAGGAGCAACCGCGACCGCGGGACGCCCAGGCGCGGGAGCAGCGCCGGCCGGGGGACGGGCGATCACCGGTCCAGAAGGCGGCCGTGTGCCAATCGCAGGCGAGGAAGAGGCCGCCGGCGGTGCCGGATGAATAATGGAGGGCGCCTGACGCGGCTGAGGCACAATCCTGCGCGGCTCCGGCCTGGCTGTCGTGGGCGGCGGAGTCGCCTCACGCGGCGCCGGAGAAGACGCAGGCCGCGCCACAACGGGCCCCCGCGCGCCCGAGGCCGCCGGCGAGGCGGGCGTCGCAGACGCCGAAGGACGCACCACGACAGGCGGCGCTGCCGGACGGCCCGGAAACTGCGCCTGCCGTTCCGCTTCCTGCTTCTTCGCCAAAATCGCCTTCAGCACATCGCCGGGCTTGGAGATATTGGAGAGGTCGATCTTGGGACGATTCTCCTGCTCACTGCGGGCAGCAGATCCACCCGAACTCGCGGGACGCGACCCGCGCTCAAAGTACCCGCGAACCCGCTCAGCCTCATGCGCTTCGATGGAACTCGAATGGGTCTTGCCCTCGGCCATGCCCATCGATTCCAGAGCGTCGAGAATCTGTTTACTCTTGACTTCCAGCTCACGCGCCAGATCGTTAATTCGAACCTTACTCATCCGCCTCTTTTCGTTGTGTTGCCCTATCTCGGTTAACTGGTCATAGCAACCTCACGGCGATTCCTGCACTGCCTATTGCTATTATCCTCTGAAACGATTCTCTTGTGGCGGCGCATACTAAACGCCGCCCTGCCCTTCGCCTGAATCAATGGCTGCTTCTTCCGCCATCTCTGTCTCCTGCAAAATTGCCTCCGCGTTCACCGGCTGCTCGGCATGGACAACGTCCTCTGCCTCAACCGGATGCGTGCGTTCCGCGTCCGCGGCGTTTTCGACTTCCATGGTCTCGGTGGCCGCATCGTCATTTGCGTGGCCAGCCTCTTCGTGCGGCACAAGCTCCGCCGTCGCCTCTTCCACCGGCTCGTCGGGAGTGCCAGGCTCATCCACTTCCGTAGCCTTCGCCTCCCCGGTCTCCGAAGGAGACACCTCAGCGGCGGCGTTCGGGTTCGTCTCGCCCTCTTCGTACTGCCCGAAGTAATGCCGAACCGCAACGCTGATGCGCTCCAGCGTCTTTTCACCGATGCCGGGGATCTCTTCCAATTGCTCAGGCGTCATATCCGCCAGGCCTTCGACGGTAGTAATACCCGCAGCCACCAGCTTCTGAATAATCGTCTCGCCCAGCTCGGCAACCTGTTCGATCGGCGTCGAAGGACCGCTGGAGAAGCCAGTCATCTGCTGCTCCACTTCCTGCCGCTTCTCTTCCTCGCTCTTGATGTCGATCTTCCAGCCCAGCAGCTTGGCCGCCAGGCGCACGTTCTGTCCCTTCTTGCCGATTGCGAGGGAAAGCTGCGTGTCGTCGACGATCACTTCGAGCTGCTTGTCGCTCAAATCGACAATCGAAACACGGCTCACCTTGGCCGGCTGCAAAGCCTTCTCGGCAAAGGTCGTGATCTCTTCGTTGTACTCGATGATGTCGATTTTTTCGCCGCGCAGCTCGCGAATAATCGACTGCACGCGCATGCCCTTCATGCCCACGCACGCGCCCACCGGATCGACATCCTTGTCGCGCGACATGACAGCAATCTTGGTCCGCTCGCCGGCCTCGCGCGCAATCGCGCGAATCACCACCGTGTTGTCGTAAATCTCCGGAACCTCAGACTGAAAAAGGTTCGAAACCAGCTCCGGAGCGGCGCGCGAAACGATCACCTGCGGCCCCTTCGCCGCGCGATCCACCTTCAGCAGCACCACGCGAATGCGCTCGCCCACCGAGAACTGCTCCAGCCGCGACTGCTCGCGCTTGGGCATCCGGGCCTCGGCCTTGCCCAGATCGATAATGATGTCCTGGCCCTCGATGCGCTTGACGGCAGCAGAGAGCACTTCCTTTTCCCGATGCGCGTATTCGTTGAAGACCGTATCGCGCTCCGCCTCGCGCACCTTCTGGAAGATGACCTGCTTGGCCAACTGCGCGGCAATGCGGCCCAGCGGGCGCGTGTCCTTGTAGAGGCGAATCTCGGAGCCCGGCTCAAGCTCGGCGCCCTGGGCCATGGCCTGGGCTTCTTCCAGCGTGATCTGGTTGACGGGATCTTCGATCTCGTCTTCCGTGCCCATCACCGTCTTATAGGCGTAGACCTGTATCTCGCCGGAGTCCTTGTTGAGCTCGCCGCGCATGTTTTCCTGGGTCTTGTAGTACTTGCGGGTGGCGAGGGCGATCGCCTCCTCCACTGCGGATACGACGATCCCAGGATCGATGCTCTTCTCGCGGCTCAGTGCCTCAATGCTTTGATACAACGCGCTGGACATAGTTTCCGATTTCCTATCTTGGCTCTTGCTTTTGCTCTTGCCGTTGCTTTTCTTCTCTTTGCCGTTGCTTTTGCTCTTGCCGTTGCTTTTCTTGCTGTCATTCCCGAAGGGAATCTGCTTCTGCTCTTGCCTTTGCCGTTGCTTTTCTTTCTGTCATTCCCGCAGGAAATCCGCTTCTGCTCTTGCCTTTGCCGTTGCTTTTCTTGCTGTCATTCCCGCAGGGAATCCGCTTCTGCTCTAACCCGCCACAACCTTGTCATCCTGAGCGCAGCGAAGGACCTGCTTCTCCGCCGCCTGCCCATGCGCCCCTAAAACTCGGGCACCAAGTGCGCCTTTTCGATGTTGCCCAAGGCGATTTCGACCGTGCTCACGCCGGTCTTGCGCGACTTGCTGTTCTGTTTCGCCGCCCTCAAATCCAGGGTGACTCGCTCGCCGCCGGTGGCAGTTAACCGCCCTTGCCAGTGGCGATTGTTGGCAATCGGCTCCAGCGTCTGGATCTTCACCAGGCAGCCCTGAAACCGCTCAAAATCTTCCCGCCGGTTCAGCTTGCGATCGAGGCCTGGAGAACTCGCCTCCAGAGTGTACTCCCCGTCGGGAATCAAATCTTCGACATCCAGCAAAACACCAAAATCGCGGCTGAACTCCGCACAATCCTCATGCGTAAGCCAAGACAGATGCTCCGGATTCAGCTCGCCCTTGGCAAACCGCTCAGGAACCACAACTTCCGCGTCCGCTGCAGCCTCCGGATTGGCCGCCGCAGCAGCCAGGATCGCCGCCTGCGCCGCCCGTCCCTGGGCATTCTTCTCCAGATAGATGCACAAAATGCGGCTTTTCGCTGTACCGGTGAACTCCGCGTCCACCACATCCAGCCCCAGCGACCCCGCCACCCGCTCCGCGGCCTTGCGAATTTCGTCCAGCTTTACCGCCATGTTCTCCAGCTCTTACGCCCAAAGCTCAGGCCAAATCCACCCAACCAAATCAAGAAAAACTGCCCAACTTCGCCCCAAAGAAAAAGTGGGCTGTAAGCCCACTCCTCTCTCCGCCAGCCGGTAGACCCACAGCGCGGCGGACAAATTCGTCTGCATATATAGAATACGGCCAAACTGCGGGAAATTCAACGCGTCGGCTTGGATTGCGCAACGAGAATTTGAAAACTTCCGCGAAAGCGGATCTCCCGATCACCTTACCAAGACACCGGACGCATCGGTCGAACGACAATTCAGAGAGAAGTTACCGCTTCGACGGTCTCAGCCGAGCCTGAAAGTGCGGTGACGCGCGCATACACATGGTCGCGCCACAGCCCAACGGTTTCTATCAGCTCTTTTCGACTGGGGCAGACGGTTTCCGGCAGGTAGTCGTACCTATAGTTGACTGCAAATTCATTCAGCTGGCTCAGCGGAAGCGGACAAACCGGCGAGGATTCGCCAGCCGCGATCAACGCCGTTTCCAGCCTTCCTAAGACATGCGTGCGCTCAAAGACGATTCCAACCTGGCTCAATAGCGCTTTCATAAGCTTTTCAACCGCCTGCTGCGCGTGGAAGCCTAAAATCTCGTCCGAGCTTCCAGAGCCATGCAAGACAGCCTCATCCTGCGCCGCCTTAATCAGCAGTACTTGCACCTGGTTGAAGGTTGGGCCGCTCATAGACAATCTTGCCTTCCTTGAAAATTTGGTAGAAGAGCGCGTTGACCGACTCGCCCAGCCCGGCGGCATAACCCTCTGTCGCCAGAACCAGGTCGACAGTCATCGGCAGTTGGTCCAACCTTCGGCGCAAATTGTGTCGAATCAAGTTGATGCGCGATTTGGCGGCGTCGGGAACAAGAACTGCCAAGTCAATGTCGCTGTTCCAGCGCGCATCGCCGCGAGCCCAGGAGCCAAAGACAAAAACCCGCGTGGGCTCAGCCTCCTCGACAGCGATATGTATCGCCTGGTCGACCTTCTCCTGGGTCGGCGCGAGCCGCTCCAAGGCAATTCGAACTGATTCGACAGTGGTCATCGCCCAAAAATCCTTGCTGCCGGCCTTCCTTCCGGTAAGTTTAGCGCAATCGGAGCTCCGCCTGCCGCAGCTACAGAATTCTCCGATCGAGATGATCGCCGAGAATCTTCGAAAGCAGGGCGTCCCGGAGGATGTGATCTCCGCCGCCATTGCCGAGGCGCAACTGACACCAGCTTAGGCGCCTCGCCACCCGCTGCAAGGCGGGGCAGCCCTGTTCAGGGCGAAGTGTAGTTTCCAGCCTGCCCGCGATTCGGAAACCATGGCCGCGCGTAGAAGCGTGTCCTTGCTGCACAGCCCGAACAAGCCGGTCTCAATCGACCGCCGGCCGTTTTGAGTTATCCTTCTCAAGCATTCGCAGTTCATATGGGAGCGGCTCTATGTCGATGTATCGGCGGGATCTATTGAAGTCCATGGGCGGCCTTGGTCTGCTTGGCATTGCGGCGCCTGCTGTTCGAGCGCAGGAGCGGTTGGTACAAGCCACACGGGGCATGGCGCCGCCTCGTATCAAAGACATCGGCGTCATCGAGTGCGCGCCCGCTGGCGCCAGGCTGACGGTGGTGAAAATCACGACGGATCAGGATGGCCTGTACGGTTATGGCTGCGCCACCTTTACGCAGCGGGCCGATCTGGTGAAGCCGGCCGTGGAACGGTATCTGAAGCCATTCCTGCTGGGCAAGACAACCGACCGGATTGAGGATATCTGGCAGAGTTGCTATGACAGCTCGTACTGGAAGAATGGCCCGGTGCTTGGCAATGCCTTGAGCGGGATCGATCAGGCTCTGTGGGACATCAAGGGACGGCAGGCAGGGATGCCGGTCTATCAGTTGGCAGGAGGCAAGTGCCGGGAGGCGGTGGACTGCTATGCCCATGCGGATGGGCCTGAGTTTGAAGATGTAGTGAGCTCGGCGAAAAAACATATGGCTGAAGGCTTCCGTAACGTCCGGGTACAGGTTGGGCTGCCGGGAATGGCGGGTTATGGTTCGGCACACGGTAACACTGCTCCGTTGAAGGCGCTCCACGACAAACCTTTGTTCGAGCCGGCCTACCAAATGCGTCGCGCGCTGAAGTTGCTGGAGATTTGCAGAACGGAGCTCGGAGAAGAAGTGGAGCTGCTGCACGACATGCACGAACGCCTGACTCCGAACCAGGCGGTGCAGTTCTGCAAAGAGGCGGAGAAGTTCAGGATGTTTTTTCTTGAAGACCCGCTTTCGCCGGAAGACAATGAGTACTTCCACCAGATACGCGCCCAATGCGCCACCCCCATTGCGATGGGAGAGCTCTTCAACAACCCTCATGAGTGGCAGCCGCTTATCGAGCAGAGGCTGATCGACTATATCCGCGTCCATGTATCGCAAGTGGGCGGATTTTCACCCGCGCGAAAGATCGCCATCCTGGCTGAGCAGTATGGCGTGAAGACCGCGTGGCATGGACCGGGAGATGTTTCACCGGTAGGGCACATGGCAAATATAACTCTGGATATTGTGAGCTATAACTTCGGCATCCAGGAGTACACGCCCTTCAACGCCGAGACGCAGGAAATCTTCAAAGGCTGTCCGGAAATGAAGGATGGTTATTTCTGGGTGAACGAGAGGCCGGGGTGGGGTATCGAAATCGACGAGAAACTAGCGGCGAAGTTTCCATTTACCGACGGCGCGAACCACCTGAATGGCGGGTGGGGCGAGATCCGTAAGCGGGATGGAACGGTGATCAAGCAGTAGCCGCCAAATAGGTCGCGCGCAATCGACCATCTCGGAGTAGCATTGTGTCGAGGAGACGGGAGACATGAACAGACGAGAGATGCTGGCCACCACGGGTGCTGCGACGCTTGGGGCACTCTGCATGCCCGAGCTGATGAAGGCCGATGCTCCAGCGAGCCGGGTTTCGATCGTGCGTTGTCGCGATTACGCGCAGTATGGGCAGCAACTCTCGCAAGCGTTCGATCGGATCGGCGGGATCGAGACGTTGGTGCGCGGAAAGACCGTCGCGCTGAAGCTGAATCTCACCGGGAATCCAGCAAAGTTCCCGCTGACGGCTGAGCTTCCTTATCGGACGGATCCGCAGTCCGTGGCTGCGACCGTGCATCTGTTTGCCAAGGCGGGTGCGCGGCGCGTTCGCATGATTGAAAGCTTCTTCCCCGCCGATCAGGATCTCTCGTTGTGGGCGCGCTACGGTTTGGACGTGAACGCGATCAACAACATGGGCGTGCCGGTAGTTTGGGAAAACGTGCAGAACCTCGGCAACTACAAGCAATATGTACGCGTAAAGGTGCCCTGGGGCGGGTACGCTTATCCGGCCTACCACCTGAACCCGGCTTTTTTTGAGTGCGACACCTACGTTTCCATGGCCAAGCTGAAGAACCATTGGATTGCCGGCGTGACCATGACCATGAAGAACAACTTCGGCAACACGCCCTGCTCGCTCTATGGCGGCGACTGCGGACCTCACGGAAATGAGAGGCCGACGCTGGAGCGCGCAGCTGTGCTGCACGAAGGAACCACGCCCGCCTGTTCGGTAGTCGATGCCGAGCTGCATCCCGATTCCCCGCGCGATCCGGGCTATCGGGTTCCGCGCATTCTGGTCGATCAGAACGGAATCCGGCCCATCGATCTCGCCATCGTAGATGGCGTCGAGACGGTGCGCGGAGGGGAAGGCCCCTGGCTCAACGGCCTGGAAAAGATGACGCCGGGCGTCATCCTCGCCGGCCGCAACGCTGTTAACGTGGATGCGGTCGGGATGGCAGTGATGAGCTACGATCCGTATGCGGAGCGCGGCTCTTCTCCATTCATCCGAGGCGACAACTCTCTGCGTCTCGCTGAAGATGCCGGGATCGGAACACGAGACCTGAAGCGTATCGAAGTCGTCGGACTTTCGATGAAAGACGCTCACATCAACTTCGGCCCCGGCGCGGTCGGCAAGAAAATGAGCGAACTGAACTCATAATCGCGCATGGGGAAGCAGGTTGGGAGCGCCTGCTTGTACGGACGACGTGCGCCAGGTTTTCGGCTGCTCGGAAATTGGCAGCTTGCCTCAACCGGAATTCCATCCATGGATTCAGACCGCCCCGCTACCGGTTTTCCCGGTGGAGCAACGGATGGAATACCATGGCCGGAACACCATGTCTTGCATATCCCCAGCTCCGGAGAACATCGCCACCCGCTGCCGTAGGGCACAAACCGGTCCTTGGCGAAAACCGCGCTTCTATAGCAAAATCACGATAGATGCACCCAAGGCCGAATCCGCAAAGTATTGATATCCTTAGGTCTGCCACCGGCGTTTCCGACCCCCAGCGATGAAACTGGGGGGCTTGTTTCTGGTCGGAAATCGATACCCTGAACAAAGCTTTTCGGGGCACGGTTATCGTGGTTTTGCTCTAGCGTTCTGAGTCTTAAGTTGTTTTAACAAATGTTGTCATCCTGAACGAAGTAATAACAAATGTTGTCATCCTGAACGAAGTAATAACAAATGTTGTCATCCTGAACGAAGTAATAACAACTGTTGTCATCCTGAACGAAGTAATAACAAATGTTGTCATCCTGAACCAGGCAATAACAATTGTTGTCATCCTGAACCAGGCAATAACAACTGTTGTCATCCTGAACGAAGTGAAGGATCTGCTGTTCAGCGATTTATGCAGTTGTTTTAGCAAATGTTGTCATCCTGAACGAAGTGAAGGATCTGCTGTTTAGCGATTTATGCCGTCGAGGCAACGTCCAATTTCAGCGATGAACCTCTGACTCGGAACACTGGATTTTGCCCAACCATTCAACCACAAAGGAAGGAACGGCATGAACGTAAAAACGATCGGGAGAGTCTTTGTATCGGCATCGCTCATTGAAGCGCTCGTCTGTACGGTGGCGTTCGAAGCCGGGATGAGGATCGCGTGAAGCGAAGGGATTTTGTACGGCTTGGATGGGCCACCATGATCGCGACCGGGGCAGCCAGGGTGCGGCCCGCGTTTGGGAAGTCGCCAGGCCTCCAGCAGGATATGGGGATGCCACAGCATCCGATGGCGCCGTTGGAACCGAAGGCCTCCGGACAGGTCACTGGGCCTGCGGCGGATTTCACCCTGCAAATCGCGCCCATGCTGGTCGAGCTGGCTCCGCAGGTTGTTATCAGCACCATCGGCTACAACAACAAAGTCCCCGGTTCCCTTCTGCGGGCGCGCGAGGGCCAGCTCGTCACCGTCGACGTTGTGAACGACACAGACGTTCCTGAGTACGTGCATTGGCATGGTCTGTTCGTTCCGTCGGAGGTAGATGGGGCCGAGGAAGAAGGCACTCCCCCGGTCCCACCCCACGGCAGCCGGCGCTATCAATTCGTGGCCAAGCCGGCGGGTTCGCGATGGTATCACTCGCACACCGCGGCCATGATGGATCTGCATCGGGGCTCCTACACCGGCCAGTTCGGTTTTTTCATGATCGATTCCGCCAATGACCCTGGACGCTACGACCAGGAAGTCTTTTTGGCGCTGCGCGAATGGCAATATTTTCTGTCTACGGTCGATCAAGACGAGATGGCGGCCGATCCCCACGACCCGATGCCCGAAAGACCCCCCACGCTAGACCTGCGCCCGAACGGACTCGAAGTCAGCGCTCCTCTTTATTCAATCAACGACAAAATGCTCGGAGCGGGCGAGCCCCTCCGCGTGCAGCCGGGTCAGCGCGTCCTCATGCACCTGCTCAACGCGAGCGCCGCCCAGATTCATCGCGTGGCTTTACCCGGCCACAAGTTTCAGGTGATCGCTCTCGATGGCAATCCCGTACCGGCGCCCCAGCCGGTCGATGTGATTGAGATCGCCCCCGGCGAGCGCGTGGATGCGATCGTGGAGATGAATAACCCGGGCGTCTGGATTTTAGGGGAGATCCGCAATGTCGCGCGGCAATCCGGCATGGGGATCGTGGTGGAGTACGCCAATCAAAAGCAGCGCGCGCAATGGACTCCGCCTCCCAGGTCGCGCTGGGACTACACAATCTTTGGCACCACCGCCTCGCATCCCGCGCCAGACCAGACCATCGACATGGTCTTCGAAAAAGTGCCTGGCGGACCCAGTGGAATCAACCACTGGCTCGTCAACGGCAAGGAATATCCGCATGAACGGGAGTTCTTGTTCCGCCAGGGAGGCCGCTACCGGCTGGTGTTTCACAACCGCAGCGACGATTCTCACCCTCTGCATATCCACCGGCACCTCTTCGAGCTCGTCGAGCTCAACGGCAAGCCGACGGCCGGCATCAAGAAAGACACGGTGATCGTCCCCGCATTTGGACGCGCCACGGTCGATCTGGTCGCCGACCAGCCGGGCCTGACGCTGTTTCACTGCCATATCCAGCAGCACATGGACTTCGGTTTCATGGCGCTGTTTCGCTACGTCTGAGCACCGCATCGCGCGCAAACCGGGCGATGCGCGTGGCCCTTAGAATCTGTCAAAAAACTCTTCCCGGAGCACAAAAGTGGGTATCCCACCTTCGCCACGTCTTTGTTCTTGTGGCTAAGGTGGGATACTTTGTACCTATAGCCTTTTATAGTCTTTCCAATCTCTCCGCCTGCTGAGTTTTGGCTCCAATCCCGTTTCTGGACAGGTTCTTACAAATCGCGCAACAGCTAGTGCGGTAATATGACTGACATGAGGTGCACGGCTAGTTTCCTCTGGATCGGTTTTCTCGCTTGCGCCCTACTCCTTTGTTTCGGCCTGGGGGTCACCTTTCTCTACTTTTTGATAACTATCCATCTCCCCTCCGATCCAATCTGGCCCTTTCTCCTTGCGATAACTTGGCTTCTGTCTGTTGCGGGGATGGCATTTTGGTCAATTCGTAAACGGATTCAAGCAAGACCGATAATTTCAAACTGACCCACGGCCCCGCTTGCGGCAAGCCTCTCTCCCGGGTCCAGGTAGCGCCAAACACGTTCCTTGGGGAGCGTTTCCTTGCGGTGCCAGATACTCCCTCATTTATGACGGTTTATTCACACGTTTGAAAATTTTGAAGGGATAAAATCCCCGTTGGCAACTGTTTCAAAAATTTGAGGGGGACTATATGAAGACGATCCAAGGAAGGCTCAGAACGGCGGTGCTCATGGGAGCGGCCGCCTCGGTGTTGGCATTTGCAGCTGTAGCAATGGCACAGAGGCAAAACTCCAACAACAATTGGTGGTCAAACCTCAAAGGCTGGTCACTCGGCAATTGGGTTCCGAACGACAATCCGTGGCCGTACAACAAGGTGCAAGGCCCGCCCGTGCTGGCGGTGGTTGGCGACATCGCCTGCCAGCCAGGCGAGGAAGAGAGTGGTGAGAAGGCGGGTGAAAACTGCGTCGGAGACACCGCTCAAAATCTGGTCCTAAGCCAGGCGGCCACTGCGCAACAGATTGAAAATATGAAACCTGACCTCGTTGCGATCGTCGGAGACGAGCAATACCAGGTCGGCCAATATTCTGACTTTGAGAACTCGTACGAGTTGTCCTATGGCGCTTTCAAATTGATCACGCGGCCCGCGCCCGGCAACCACGAGTTTTATACCGAGCACGGCGCGATCGGCGTCGCCGGCTACGGCTACTTCTCCTACTTCAACGGCGTCCAACACAATGCCGATGGAAGCGTAATGACGGCTACCGTCGCCGGCAACCCCGACACCGGCGGTACCTTCACCCAACCCGTGCCGTATTCCGATGGACAGGCGGGGCACTTCGCGCAGTCGGGCGGACTCGGAACCAGCAGCACCGGCGGCCCAGTCGGGGTCGGAGATGGCTGGTACTCCTATAATCTGGGCGCCTGGCATCTTGTCTCGCTCAATATTGAGTGCGAGACACAGCCGGGCGGTTGCACAGGCTCCTGGTTTGCTTCCGAACTCGAATGGCTGAAAAACGATCTCGCGGCCAATCGTTCCGCGTGCACACTCGCCTACTGGCACCAGCCCACGTTCAGCCCTACCAACGGCATTGCCGTACCCGAGGGCCCGACCTCTCAGCAATTTTGGCAACTGCTCTATCAGTACGGAGCCGACCTGGTGCTGAACGGGCACGACCACCTCTATGGCCGCTACCGCCCGCTCGATCCCTCCGGCAATTACGATCCCAAGAGGGGCATACGCGAATTCGTCGTGGGCACCGGCGGCGAGACACTCGATCCGATCGTTAAAACCACTGTGACGTCCGGCTCAGGCGAAACAAACATGGAGGATCCTAGCGGCAACGTGAACTTCAACGCAGAGAATCTCGAGGCGGGAACCGGGCAATTCTGGGGCGTGATGGGTCTGACGCTCAATGAGAACGGCTACGCGTGGGATTTCGAGTCGGCATTGAAGGACCCTGCACAGCCAACCGGTCCGGCTACTTTCAGCGACAAGGGCTTCGGCAGCTGCCACGGCCCAGTCAACAGGTGGTAACGACCGGATCGTCTTCGTCACGTCAGGCCTGACCTTGCTTCAGCACGCATTCCCCCTTCGCGATTTCTCGCGAAGGGGGAATTTTTCTTGCTTGGCTCGCGGTTTCTGCTCGCGGCCTTTTCCTCATCCGCATCTGCGCGGAGCAACGGATGGAATCCCATGGCTTGGATATTTCCAGTCCGGGACAACATTGCCACCCGCTGCCGGGTGGCACAAACGGGCTCTGAGCAAAAAGTGCACTTCTAACGTTGGAAAAACGCACCGTTAACGTTAAAAATCGCACGTCTAACGTTGCGCATACGCATCGTTAACAATAAAAGTGTGCACAAATTTGAAATTTGTGCACAGGCTGGGGAAATAAGCCCCCGCGATGCTGCGGGCGGCGCAAGAAGCTGTCTGAGTTTGGTCATCCTTGACCGCCGGCCAACCTTCGCTCTTGACCGCTCCGCTACAATACACAGAAGCTCCAGCCTCAGACGGGCGTGAAGCCCGCGCGATGCCAGGAGCATCTGAATCTTATGTTGACCAATCCCCTGCCTGAAGCTTTGACCTTTGACGATGTACTGCTGGTGCCTGCCTTAAGCGACGTGGTGCCGACGCAGGTGAGCACGCAGACCCAGCTCACCCAGCACATCACCCTGAATACGCCTTTGATCTCCGCCGCCATGGACACGGTGACCGAGTCGCGCATGGCCATCGCCATGGCCCAGCAGGGCGGCATCGGCATCGTACATCGCAATCTTTCGATCCAGGACCAGGCCGGGGAGATCGACAAGGTGAAGCGTTCGGAGAGCGGCATGATCGTCGATCCGGTGACCATTGAGCCGGATCAGCCGATTTCCGCGGCGCTCGACGTCATGCGGCGCTACAAAATTTCCGGCGTCCCGGTGACGCGCGGTAAGCGGCTGGTCGGCATCCTCACCAATCGCGATCTGCGGTTTGAAAGCCGCTCCGACATTCCGATCGGCGATGTGATGACCAAAAATGACCTGATCACAGTGCCGGTTGGGACGACGCTCGAAGAGGCGGAGCTGATCCTGCACAAGCATCGCGTAGAGAAGCTGCTGGTGGTCGATGACCAGTACCAGCTCAAGGGTCTGATCACGGTCAAGGACATTCAAAAGAAGCTGAAGTACCCCAATGCCTCGAAGGATTCGAAGGGCCGTTTGCGCGTCGGCGGGGCCATCGGCGCTACTGGAGATTTTCTGGAGCGCGCGGCGGAGCTGGTTCGCGCGCGGGCCGATGTGCTGGCCATCGATTCGGCGCATGGGCATTCGTCGCGGGTGCTGGAAGCGGTGCGCGAGGTGAAGAAAGCTTTCCCCAACGTCGGGCTGCTGGCCGGGAACGTCGGCACCTACGACGGCGCTCTGGCGCTGATCGATGCTGGCGCGGACGCGATCAAGGTTGGCTTTGGACCGGGTTCGATCTGCACGACTCGCATCGTGACCGGCGCGGGCATGCCGCAGATCACCGCTGTTGCTGAGGCTTACCGCGCGGCGAAGGAACGCAACATTCCGGTGATTGCCGATGGCGGCATCAAGTATTCGGGCGAAGTGACCAAGGCGATTGCCGCCGGAGCCAGTTCGGTGATGATCGGCTCGCTCTTTGCCGGCGTGGATGAGAGCCCAGGCGAGACGATTCTCTACCAGGGACGGAGTTTCAAGTCGTATCGCGGCATGGGGTCGCTGACGGCGATGGCGCTGGGCTCGAGCGAGCGCTACTTCCAGGCGAGCGACGATGCAGGATCGTCGGCCGAGAGTGTTGAAAATGTTGTCCAGCGCGAGCGCTCCAGCCAGAACCGGCTGGCGAAGTTCGTCCCCGAGGGCATTGAAGGACGCGTGCCCTATCGCGGACCGCTTGAAGGCATGGTGCTGCAACTGGTGGGCGGATTGCGCTCCGGCATGGGCTACCTGGGCTGCGGAACCATTGAAGAACTTCAGCAGAATGCCAAGTTCGTGCGCATTACTGGGGCTGGCCTGCGCGAGAGTCATGTCCACGACGTGATCATCACGCGCGAGGCTCCCAACTATCATGTGGAGTAGGCATGTGGAGTAAGACAGATGTCAGGTAGCGTGGCCACGGCTCCCGCATCGCGCGGGCGTGGCGGCGTGCGCCAGCTAGCCAGCGCCTGGATTCCGGTGCTGGTCTGCGTTCTGGTCATCGCCACGGAATCCACCGTCTATTTCGGCGCCGACCACACGACGCGTCCACTGCAGAAGTTTTTCGAGTTCTTATTGAACCGGCATTTCACGCAGCCGGAATGGTGGCGGCTGCATCTGATCATCCGCAAATGCGGACACTTCACGGGATACGGTATTCTTTCGATCTCGTGGTTTCGCGCCTTCTGGATGACTCGGCCTCCGAGCGACGATCCTGGCCGTCGTCGCTTGACAGCGCATAGTTTGGCCATGCTCGGAACGTTCCTGGTGGCCAGCGCAGATGAATTTCACCAACACTTTCTTGCGAACCGCTACGGGTCGATCTGGGACGTGATGTTGGACTGTTGTGGTGGTTTATTCATGCAGTTGCTTGTATGGCTCTGGATGCTCTGGCGCTTTCGAGACTAGCAGGACATCGGTCGCGCTGCTTCATTTTTGGGAATGGATTTGCCGGCCTGAGGGCTATTTGTGCATCCACATATGCGTTTTTGCCATCTGGGTAAGGTAGAGATATTCTTCGAATTCCAGGTTCCCTGACGGAATTCGTGTTCCCGCCGGAAACGCCAACTTGCAAGGGGAAGTGCATGGGAAGTTCTACCGGGGTGCTGACGGCGGGGGATTCGGTGCCCGACTCGGGCGCTCAGACCAAGACCGTCAAGAACCCATCCATTTCAGACGAGCACGCGCAATGGAAGCCGCGGGTCAACCCTTGGTTGATCGCGATGACCGTGGCCCTGGCTGCCTTCATGGAGGTGCTGGACACCTCGATCGCCAACGTGGCGCTGCCACACATTGCCGGCAATCTGGGCACCAGCACGGATGAAGGAACCTGGGTATTGACCAGCTACCTGGTGTCGAACGCCATCGTGCTGCCGCTGGGCGGCTGGGCCTCGAACCTGATTGGCCGCAAGAACTTCTTCCTGCTGTGCATCACCATCTTCACGGTGGCCAGTTTTCTCTGCGGAATCGCTCCTTCGCTGCCCATCCTGCTGCTTTGCCGCGTGCTGCAAGGCGCAGGCGGCGGCGGATTGCAGCCCATGGCGCAGGCCATCATGGCCGACTCGTTCGACGAGCGCAAGCGCGGGCAGGCCTTTGCGCTGTACGGGCTGGTGGCAGTGCTCGCGCCCTCGATCGGCCCTTCGCTGGGTGGATGGATCACGGACAGCTACTCCTGGCGCTGGATTTTTTACATCAACATTCCAGTCGGCATTCTGGCCTACATCCTGGTTACTCGAATGGTGGACGACCCGCCGTGGATCAAGCCGGATCGGAAGAACCTGCTCAATATGGATTACATCGGCCTTGGCTTCCTGACCCTGGCCATGGGCGGCTTGCAGATCATGCTCGACAAGGGCGAGGAGAACGACTGGTTCTCGTCGAACTTCATCCGCTTCTTCGCGGTGATGTTCGTTGTCGGCATTGTCGGACTGATTGTCTGGGAGCTTCGGCAGAAGGAACCGTTGATCAATCTGCGGCTCTTCAAGTACAAGAACTTCGCCATCTGCTGTTTCCTGATGATGCTGATCGGCGGCGTACTGAATGCGAGCACTGTCTTGCAGCCGCAGTTTCTGCAGCAATTGCTCGGGTACACGGCCACCAACGCCGGGCTGGCGCTGACTGCCGGAGGGTTTTCACTGGTGGTGGTGATGCCTTTTGCCGGCATGTTGACGGGGAGATTTCCCGCGCGCAATATCGCCGCGGTGGGCTTCTGCTTCTTTGCGTTCTCTTTTTGGCTAACTACGCGCGACCTCAGCCTGGGCATGAGCTTTGGCAACGCTTCGTGGCTGCGCGTGATTCAGTTGGCGCCGATTCCCTTCTGCTTTATCCCGATCACCACGGCTGCGTATCTTGGCATTCCCAGGCAGCAGAGCAACCAGGTTGCCGGCCTGATCAACTTCGTGCGCAACATTGGCGGCAGTGTTTTTATCGCGATTACGGGCGCGGCGGTGACCAATCGCGACCTGTGGCACCAGGCGCGCCTGCAAGAGAGCATGACACCGCTGAATCAGCCTTTCGCGCAGCAGGCCAACGGCGTGGGTGGCTACCTCTCGCAGAACTTTGGCAAAGGGAATGGCCATGGAATGGCATTAGGCAGCATCTATAACCAGCTCAACCAACAGTCGGGCATGCTGGGCTACCAGGACGTCTACAAGATGCTTTTCTGGATGGCGATCGGCATGATCTTCTTCGCCTTTCTGCTGAACAAGAACCGCCCCGGCGAAGGCGGCGGTGGCGGGGC
>Ga0302326_10003936_pt1 | contig 34687 bp, 25 predicted proteins | sample Palsa_T0_3_FD_202264 | JGI IMG/M metagenome (GOLD analysis project Ga0302326, IMG submission 202264) | Peat permafrost microbial communities from Stordalen Mire near Abisko, Sweden - Palsa_T0_3 | ecosystem: Environmental > Terrestrial > Soil > Palsa > Peat permafrost | place: Sweden: Abisko...
GGAGGATGCTGGACCGCCGCCGTTGGCGGCTGATGCGCTTTCTCCGTCCAACATCGAGACTGTCCAGGCCGCCTATATGCACATGAACGCGGGAGCCGGGGCCGACCTGCGCCTGCGCGGTGTGAACCTGCACATGCGACCGACGGTGAACACGCCCGTCGGCGTGCTGCAGCGCGCCCTCGAGTGCCACGAAGCTGCCGTCACGCTGGGAGACGCGCCCGAGCTCCCCGACGATCCGTACGTCCTGCCCGGTGTCTGGCTCGCGATCGACGTCAGCGCCACGAACGAGGGCCTGATGGCGACCGTGGGCACCGACAGCCCCGACGACGCGCGGCGCGTCGTGGAGCGAGCCCACAAGTTCGCGCCCTCCGCGCGTCTGGTGACCGCGCCGCGGTATTGATCAGCCCCCTTGAGGGTTCATGCAATCGGTCTGCGCCTGCGGAGGGGCTCCCGTAAACGGGGCATTGGCTCCGCCGTCGCTCGTGCCTCCGCCATCGTTCGTGCCTCCGCCATCGCTCGTGAAGGTGAGCGTGCAGGTGGAGCCCGATACCACGACGGTGAAAGAGCTTCCCGGTGTCGTGGAGGAGCCGCAGTAGCACACGATAGTGCCCTGGGTCGGCACGACGCAGCATGTGTCGAGGGGTGGATTGGACGCCGTGCCCGCGCAGGAGAGCGTACCTGCGACAAGAGCCAGGCCGAAGAGGGAGGCGATGCGCGTTCTCATCGGACACCATCTTGCCCATGGAGCTTGGGTTCGCCAAGCCACGGCAATCGACCCCGATCGATTTTCGCGTTTATCATCGGCCACGAGGGAATTCATGCAACCACGCACTCTGGTCATCCTGTTCGCTGCATCAGCGCTTGCGTGCAGCAGTGGCAGCAGCGGTGGAGGGGGAGCGACGAGTGCGGCGGCCGCTGCTTCCCAGTTCTGCGCGACAGCGACGTCGTGCGGTCAGACCGTCTCGATGTGCCAGGGCTTGTTCAGCGCGCTGCTCCTTTCGGAGTCCTGCCAGCAGGACCTCGAGAACGTGACCTGCGCCCAGCTCGCCGCCCCGTCGCCGCCGGCGTGGTGGTCGTCGTGCTTTCCCCCGTGCACCGGTTCGGGGTCGACCTGCAACGGCGACAGCACGATCACGATCTGCAGCGACGACGCCACCCTCCTCGTCGATTGTTCGGGAGTCTGCGCGGCCGAATCGCTCACCTACACGGGGACGTGCGCGACGTCTTACGGCAGCCAGACATCGACCACGCCCAAGTGCTGGTGCCAGTGACGATTTCTCGGACCGGGCGCCGTTAGGCGTCGCTCGCCCCCGCCGCGTGGTCGGCGCGAAAGCTCGCGTGGTACGCAGCGTCCTCGCACGCAAGCGCGTCGGCGGTGCGGTGCAGCGGGGCGTGGCAGTCGAGCATCACGGCGATCTCCGCGGTTCGCGCCGTACCGTGCGCGTGCTCGTAGGCGCCGGGGTGGGGACCGTGGGGGATGCCGGCGGGGTGATGGGAGAGGCTGCCCTCGCCAACGCCGCGGCGCGATCCGAAGGCCGAGTTCGCGTAGAAGAGGACCTCGTCGACGTCGACCGAGCTGTGAGGGTAGGGGCAGGGGTTCGCCTCGGGATGAAAGTCGAGCGGGCGCGGAACGAAGCTGCAGATCTGCACGCCTCGCGCCTCGAAGGTCGCATGCACCGGCGGCGGCAGGTGCACCTGACCGACCCTCGGCGCGAAGGCGAGGATCGGGAGGGCGAACGGGTACGCCGCCCCGTCCCATCCAACGACGTCGAGCGGCGTGCTCCGCGCGCGGAAGGCGAAGAAGGCGTCGCCGCGCTTGACCACGATGTCTCGCCGCTGCTCGTCGAGCGGGCCGGTGAACAGCGGCCGCCGGAAGTCGCGGTGGCAGTAAGGCGTGTCCATCTTGAGCTGTCCGACGGCGTTGCGATACCGCGCGGGGAGACTCAGGCCCCCCTTGCACTCGACCGACAGCCACGCCTGGGGCTCGCCGGAATCGGGCACGAACCTGTGCAGGGTGCCCTTGGGCACGCAGACGTAGTCTCCCTTGCCGAACTTCAGGTCGCCGAACACGGAGCGCAGCGTGCCCCCTCCATGGAGGATGAAGAACAGGTCGTCCGCGTCCGCGTTGACGAAGTAAGCGGCGTCGGCCCCTGCGGGCCGCACGAACCCGACCACGACGTCGGCATTGAAGAGGAGCGGCCGGCGCGACTGCAGCGGCCCTTCGCCGGCGGGAGTGAGCTCGAGGCAACGGTAGTGGCGTCGGAGCAAGTGCCCCTCGACCGCGGCCGCAGGAGCTCGGAAGCCGGCGCCGCTCGCTTGCACCGGCTCGGCCTCGTGGGGCCGGCCCTCGTGGTAGAGGATCGAGAAGGCGCCGTCGAACCCGTCGCGCGTCACGCACTCTTCGTAGTATTGGGCGCCGCCTTCCGACCGGAAGACGAGGTGCGGTTTGCTCGGCACCCGCCCGGCGCAGATCCGATCGAGCATCAGGGCTTCCCTTGCTCGACTTGCTCGCGCTCGATGCTCTCGAAGAGCGCCCGGAAATTGCCCGCGCCGAAGCCGTCGTCTCCGTGGCGCTGGATGATCTCGTAAAAGAAGGGGCCCGCCTCCGGGCTCGCGTGGGCGGCCGCCGAGTCTTTCAAGAAGATCTGGAGCAGGTAGTGTCCGGGCCCCTCGCTGTCGACGAGGATCTCGAGGTTCTTCAGGTCGTCGGTCGACTCCTCGAGAGCTCCGACGCGGAGCGCCGCGAGCCGCGCCGGGAGGCGCTCGTAGTAGGCGGCCGGCGTGGGCATGAACGCCACGCCGCGGGCGCGCAGGCCCCGGATGGCCGTCACGATGTCGTGGACTCCGAGCGCCACGTGCTGGACGCCGTCGCCCCGGTGCTGCTCGTGAAAGACATTGATCTGTGACGCGGTGAAGTTGGGACGGGCCGGCTCGTTGTTGGCGAACTTCACCCCGCTGGCGCGATCCCACATCACCACCGAGCGAAGGCCGGATCCATGCTCGTCGACGCGCCGGGCGACGTCGTCCGTATGGAACGCGATCTCCCAGAATCGCTCGAAGCCGAGGACGTGCTCCATCCAGAGCAGCGCGGGGGCCATCGTTTCGAAGTTGCTGGTCACGTGATCGAATCCGGTGAAGCCGAAGGCGTTCGCGCCGCCGCGCGGCTCGGCGTGGATGTCGAAGCCGGGATAGAGCGGAGAGTCGCCCTCGCGCTCGACGAAGCGAAACGTGGTGTCTCCGAAGGGCGTGGTGAGGACGAACGTCTTGAATCGACCCCCTGCGCCCGCGGTCGTGCGGACGTCGTGCACCGGCGTGCCGCCCCGCTGCTCGACGAGTGCGAAGAGCCGCTCGATGTCGTTTACCTCGAAGACGATGCTGCCGACGCCGTCGGGGTGCTTTTGCAGGTACCGGTGCGCCCGCCCTCCCTCGCCGCGTGGGCTGGAGCAGACGACGCGGCATGCGCCGGCTTCGAACACGAGCGCGTCCTGCCGCCCGCGCCGCGCGAGCTCGTCGGAGCTGCGCGCGACCTCGGCGAAGCCCAGCTTCTCGGTGTAGAAGCGGCGGCTGCGCTCGAGGTCCCTCACGTAGTAGTGAATCGCCTCGATCCGGCGGATTCCGAGCGCGGGCGCGTTGCCCATCGCTTCACAGTGTACCGCCGCCCGCGACGACCGCCTGCTCGATCGCGCCGAAAATGCTGCGACCGGCCCTATCGAACGCCTCGAGACGGACCGCGTCACCGCCGCGCATGTACGGGGTGACCGGAGCGCCCGCCAGCGTCTCTCTCGCGCGCCGCTCGGCGAGGCACGAGACGCCGCGTTCGGGATCGCGATTGGAGACGGTCCCGCTCCCGAGGATGGTGCCCGCGGTGAGCGATCGCGTTCGCGTGACGTGCGCGATGAGCTGGAAGAAGGAGAAGTGCATCTCCGGTCCCGTCTCCAGGTCGCCGACCCGCGCACCGTTGTAGGTGCATGCAAGGCGCAAGTAAGCGCGGCCATCGCGGAATGCATCTCCGAGCTCGTCGGGCGTGACCGCGAACGGCGCAAACGCTGTCGCGGGCTTCGAGACGAAGAAGCCGAATCCCTTCTTGAGCTCGGCCGGCACGAGATCCCGGTACGTCACGTCGTTCGCGAGCAGGAGCAGGCGCACGTGCTGCGCCGCGGCATCTTCGGTCGTGCCGCGGGGGACGTCGCCGAGGACGGCGGCGATCTCGCCTTCGAAGTCGAGCCCGAACGCGGGGTCCGGGAGGACGAGCGGGTCCCTGGGCCCGAGAAGGACGCCCGAGCCGCCCTGGTACACCAGCGGGTCGCTGGCCAGCCCTTCGGGAGGCTCGGCGCCGCGCGCCTTACGCACCAGAACGACGTGGTTCAGGTACGCCGATCCGTCGACCCATTCGTACGCCCGGGGCAGAGGCGCAGCGAATGCCACTCCGGCCAGCGGCAGAGCCTCCGCTGCACCCTGGGCGAGCTTCTCCGCGAGGGCACGAAGGAGCGGCTCGCACCTCGGCCACTCGTCGAGGGCCCGCTGCAGCGTGGGCGCGATGCCGCCGGCGCGCGCACAGCACGTCCCGGCGCGGTCGACGACCACGAGCGCGCCGTCGCGCGAACCGTCGGCAAGGGTGGCGAGGCGCATCGTCGGTGACTTCGAGGTAAACTGGAGGATGCCTTCTCCGGCAGCGGCGGTGCCCGCTCACCTTCGCCGGTTCGTCGTCCAGCAGGATCCCTCTCAGTATACCGCGGCGGATCAGGCGGTGTGGCGCTTCGTCCTCCTGCAGATGCGTGGGCGCCTCGCCCTTACGGCGCATCCCGCGTACAGCGGCGGGTTGGCGGCGACGGGCATCTCGGTCGAGCGCATCCCCGGCATCGATGAGATGAGCGACAGGCTCGCTCGCGTCGGGTGGAGCGCTGTATGCGTCGATGGGTTCATCCCTCCGCGCGCCTTCCAGGAGTTTCAGGCGCTGGCCATCCTGCCGATCGCCGCCGACATCCGGAGCCGCGCGCACCTCGCGTACACCCCCGCGCCCGACATCATCCACGAGGCCGCGGGGCACGCGCCCATCCTGCCCGACCCGGTCTTCGCCTCGTATCTGCGGCGCATGGGGGACCTCGGCAAGAAGGCCTTCACGCTGCCCGAGGAAGCCTGCGTCTTCGACGCCATCCATACGCTCAGCGAGGTGAAGGAGAGCCCGGCCGCGTCGACCGAGGAGGTGGCCGCTGCCGAAGCCGCGCTGCGCGCCGCGCTCGCGAGCACGACCGAGCCGAGCGAGGCGGCGCTCCTCTCGCGCCTCTACTGGTGGACGGCCGAATACGGGCTCGTGGGTCGCCCCGACGACTACAAGCTTTACGGCGCCGGCCTGCTGTCGTCGCTCGGGGAGAGCCACTCGTGCCACGACCCCGCCGTCTGCAAGCTCGTGCTCGACGAGCGCTGCGTCGAGGTTTCTTACGACATCACCCGGCCGCAACCGCAGCTCTTCGTGGCGCCGAGCTTCGACGCGCTCCACGACGTGCTCGACAAGGTCGCGCGCACGCTTGCCTTCGCAGTGGGCGGCGAGGTGGCGCTCTCGCGCGCGCTGCGGAGCGGCGAAGTGGCGACAGTTCACTTCGCGTCGGGGGCGTCGGTCATCGGCGTGCTCCGCGAGGCCGGGCCGCGGCTCGCGGCGCCGGCGTACCTGCGCATCGACGGGCCCGTGGCCTTCGCGTGGGACGGAGAGATCGCGCCCGCGCTCGCGCCGTTCTCGGGGCTCGCCGAGCAGTGCGTACCGACGGGGCGGCTCGAAGGCGGCGCCTCGCTCGATCGTGCGACCAACGCGACGCTGGCCTCCCATTTCGACGCCGCGAACGGGCGGCACAGCTTCCGGTTCGATCGTGGCGCCCGCGTCGAAGGCCGCTTGCTGCGCACGGCCCGTCACGCCGACGGGCGCCTCATGGTGATCGAGCTGGCCGCCGCGCGCCTCATCCTGCCAGGCGCTCCGCCCCAGGAGCTCGCGCGCTACCTGCTGCTCGCGGCCGGCGACGTCGTGACGGCGCACGCCGGTGCGGTGGACGCGAGGTACTACCCGGACACGCCGTTCTCGCCCGTCCGCGTCCCACGGCCTCGCGCCTTTCCCGCGGAGGAGCGCGCGATGGTCGATCTCTACGAGCGTGCCGAAGGCGCCTACCGCGCCCGCTCGCCGGGGATAGCCAAGGAGTTCTCGCGCGTGCACGCGGAGCTCCAGCGCCACTTCCCGCGGGAGTGGCTCCTTCGCTGGAACATGCTGGAGAGCCTTCGCAGGGAACCGGCCACAGGCACGGTCGCCGCGCTCGCGCGGACGCTCTGGGACGAGCTCGAGCACCTCGAGATCGCGCTCGATCGCCGCGAGCCCATCGCTTCGGGTCTTCGCTACCTCGAGGCCTCGCTCACGCCTTCGGCGCGTCCGGTTGCGCGTGCGGCGCCGCTTTCTGGAAGGCCTCGAGCCGCATCGCCGCGTCGTACGCCCCGACGACACGTGGGCAAGCGCTGAGGTCGACCCCGAAGCGCTTCGCCGCGTCCACTTGCGGGACGAGGTAGACATCGGCCGCCGTCGACGAACCGCCGTAGGCGTACGGGCCGCTCACGCCGGCACGCGCGTTGTCAGCGATCGCGCGCTCCAGCGAAGCAAGCCCCCGTCCGACGAAGTGGCGCAGCCACGCCGCCTGCCCCGCCGCATCCTGACCCAGCTCGGCGAGGTGCTTCATCACGCCCGTGTTCTGGAGCGGCTGCGTGCCGCTGTTCACGATCTCGACGAGCGCGCGGACGCGCGCGCGTCCGCCGCTGTCGGCGGGGAAGAGATTCGGTGCGGGAAATCGCTCCTCGAGCAGCTCGATGATCGCGACCGATTCGACGTACGTCGCTCCGTCGAGGACGAGGCACGGCACGTAGCCCGTCGGACTGCGCGCACGGTGCGTCTCGGTCCCTTGCTCGCCGTCGCGGAGGTTGACCGACACGGACTCGTACTCCAGCCCTTTCAGGTGGAGCGCGATGCGAACGCGGTGCGACGAGGAGGAGCGCCAGTAGCCGAAGAGCGTGAGTCGGGGCATGGGGCCTACCCACCAATCCCCGGCGCGGTCAAATCCAACATCCTCCTCAAATTCACGACCCCCTCCCCCCGAAACTGCCGCCACCCCGCCTCCGCCAACGTCTCCCCGCGTCGTACTCGACCCGCCGCTGCAAAGATCGCAAGCCCCGCCGAATCGAACTCCTGAATCGACCGTCGCAGGCTCCGCTCTGCGCCCTTGCGATCCCCTTCCGACAACGACAGCGCCGCGTCGACGAGCCCCGCAAGCGGACGCGCGCGACCCATGCGATCCTTGCGCAGGCGTGCGGTCGATGCCCTGGCTTCGCGCCGGAGCTCGTCGGCGCGTACGCGCTGGCCGCGCCGTTCGAGGCGGTCCGCGGCGCTCGCGCTGCACGCGCCGCGCAGCTGCCAGAGCTGGACGCGGATGACGCCGATGCGCAGCAGCTGGGCGGCTTCGAAGTCGGACCAGCGCTCGCGAAGGCGTGCCTCGGCGCGCTCGATGTCCCCGAGGTACATGTCGAGGTACGTCTGGCCGAGGAGCGAGTTGTAATGAGCGAGCGAGAAGCGCGGCGACTCGCCCTCTTCTTGCGACCGTCGAAGCTGCTTTCGGGCCTCCTCCACGTCGTCGCGCGTGAGCCACGCCAGCGTGCTGTAAGCCGACCGAAAGCAGATACTCGCGTAGAGATTGCCCGTCCCCTCGGCGCCCGCGAGAAGCGGCGGAACGAACTCCGAGAGCCGCCGTAGCTTGCCGAGGAAGAAGAGCGACGCGATGACGAAGCGTTGCGCGCTCATCGTCTGCCAAACCGCGCCCGCGCACCGCTCCTGGAAGACGTCGAGCGCCTTCTCGCAGTGGTGCAGTGCGGCCCCGAGGCGACCCTGCAGGTACGCCGCGATGCCGCGCGCAAGCGCGAGCATCCCGATGGCTTCGGAGTCGCCGCCGCGGGCGGCCAGGGCGTCGGCTATGGACAGCAGGTCGGACGTGCGGCGCTCCGAGCCGAAGCCCGGCGTCGCCGCGTACGACACCTCCAGCGTCAGCGCCCGCAGCAGGCGTCTCGGCTCGCCCGCCTTGAGCGCGAGCCGCAGATGCCGCGTCTGAAAGTCGGCCCCGCGGATGGGGTCGAGCAGCGCGAGCGAGCACGCGATCGTCCAGCATGCGTCGAGGCGGGCGCAATCTTGCCGCCCCACGGTGCTCTCGCTGCGTGGAACGTGCTTCAGCCCTCGCCAGCGGACGAGCAAGCGACCGAGCACCACGGCGGCCAGCGCGCGGCGGCCACCCCGGGGATTGCGCAACCGCGTCGTCCGCAGCACGGGCTCCATGACGATCAGCCCGCGCTCGAAGTGCCCCGAGAGCAACAGCTGCTCGGCGGCCAGGCGTCGCAGCTCCAGTCCCTCGTCGGCGGGCAGCGCGCCGGCGATCTGCAGGTACGCGTCTGCGGCGTCGGGACCTTGTCCGGCCTGGGCCAGGGCCTCGGCGCGACGCACCTGCAGCGAGTGTCGCCGCGTGTCGTCGAGCACGCCGTGGGCGAGCGCTTGCCCGTACAAGCTCGCGGCCCGCGCAAAGGCCAAGGCTTTGTGGGCCTGTTCGGCTGCGATGAGCCAGTGACGCGCCGCGCGGCCCGGCTCGCCCGCGCTCTGGTAGTGCGTGGCGATGAGATCCGGCTTGCTGTCGGGCCAGGACTCGAGCGCCTCGGCGAGGCCAAGGTGACAGCGTTTGCGGTCGGCCCCGGTGACTCCGGCGACGACGATCTCGCGGATGCGATCGTGCAAGATCTCGATGTCATCGTCGTCGCGCGGGCCCTGGCTCTTCGCGAGGCGGTTGGCACGAAGCAGATCGACGCCTTCCTGCGCTTTGGAGAGGGTCATCCCGAGCGCGCGGCGCAGGACGTTTCGCGGTAGCGGCGTTCCGGCGATGGCCGCGGCCTCGAGCAGTCCTCGCGCCGTGGGCGGCAAGGCCGCGACACGTCTCGAGAGTAGCTCCGAGAGCGTGGTGGCCGGAGCGCCGTGCAAGCCCGCCGCGGACGCGGCCGTGTGCGCCAGCTCGACGACGAAGAGCGGATGGCCGCCCGAGTCTCGCGCGATCGTTCGAGCGGTTTCCACGGCATGCGGGTCGCCGTTCGGCAAGAGCCGGCGCGCGAGCTGCTCCGCGTCTTCGCCCGGCAACGGTCCCAACGTGAGCTCGCGCACCGCCGCCCGCCCGAACGCGTGGTCCCCCTCGAGCGCGTCGAGCAACGGCCCACGGCTGCCGGGCATGGTCCGGTAGGTGCCGATCAGCAACATCGGGATTGGGTCGGCGTCGCCGAGCAGCGGTGCCAGCAAAAGCGCGCTCTCCGCGTCGCTCCATTGCAGGTCGTCGAGCCAGACGATGAGCGGCGCGCGCCGCGCTAGGGCCTGCAGCATCATCCGAAACGCCGCGATCGCGCGGACCTTCACGACGGCCTGGTCCTCGGTCTGGGGCTCGGGCAGCGGCGCGATCGCGTCGGCGGCGCGGAGCGCGGGAAAAAGGACCGTGAGATCCGAGACGTCGTGCGGCAAGGGCGCCGTACCGTTGTCGTCGGCCATTTCGTTCCAGGCGTCGACGATGCCTTCGATGAGGCCGTCCACCGCCTTGTAGCTCATCGCCTCGCGCTCGCGGCAACGGCCCGCCAATACGCGCGCTCCCCGCTGCTCCGCTCTCTCGACGAAGTGCTGCACGATGGTCGTTTTGCCGATCCCCGAAGGGCCGTCGATGAGGACGACGCCCGGTCCGACCGACAGCGTCGCCTCGAAGGCCTCGTCGAGGCTTTCGATCTCGCCGATGCGATCGACCAGTGTCCGCACGGATGCCGTCGGGAGCGAAGCGACCTTGTCCGCTCGCGACTCGACCCCGAAGCACGCCAGGACGTGCACCGCCGAGGGCCGGTCGGCCGGCGTCACGCTGAGCAGGCGCAGGCAGAGATCGCGCACGTCCGCCCGCACATGCGACAGGCGGTGGCGCGATGGACTGCCGAACGGAAGCGTCCCGGTGAGCGCCTCGTACAGGACGACGCCGAACGAGTACCAGTCGGAGCTCGCTGTCAGGTGGTCCTGGAAGAACTGCTCGGGGGCGGAGTACCCCGGGGTGCCGGCGAAATCGTCGCGGCGGCCCCCGATGGGCCGCGCGAGGCCAAAGTCGAGCAGGATGACCCGCGGGTGGGGCCCGGCCACGAGAAAGTTCGACGGCTTGAGATCGCCGTGAATCGTGCCCGCGCGGTGGAGCGCGTCCAAGCCGGCCGCGAGCTGACCGAATACGGGGCCCACCCCGTCGAGCCCCGCGTGCTTCAGGAACTCGGCGAGGGTCTGCCCCGTGACGAGGTCCATCGTGAAAAACCAGTCGCTCCCGTCGACGAAGAGGCCATGAAATCGGACCAGGTTGGGGTGGACGAGCTCCGATGCCGCGCGAAACTCGCGCTTCAAGAGGACGCTCGACGTGGGGGTCATGTGGCCGAGCACCTTGAGAGCGACCTGCATCTGCAGGGCGCGGTCGAAGGCGGCAAAGACGTGCCCCATCCCTCCCGTCCCGAGCTTCGAGTCGATCTCGAACCGATCGGCGAGCAGCATTCCGCGGTGCAGCTCGCGGGCGCGCGCGGCGCGCGTCGCGACGATGCCCGGATCCTTCTCGGTTTCGCGCAGGTGCTCGTCGGACGCGGGTCCGTCGGCTGCCAATGGCGCCAGCCGTTTGGGTCGTTCTGGACCCGTGGGCAGAATCGTCGGAGGTCTATCTTTGGCAGATCCCACGAGGCCCTCGAAATACCCGCCGTCGACACATTTGATATACCGCGAACCGGGCTGAACATGCGACACAAGCGCGGGTGACCGTCCCATCCGCGCCCGCCGGGAGCTCGGCTCCCAACGACGGCTGGGCCGACGCGATCGTCATCGGCACGGGCTTCGGCGGCGCGATCACCGCGTGCCGCATCGCGCAGGCGGGGCTCAGGGTCGTCGTTCTCGAGCGAGGGCGCCGGTACGAAGCCAAGGACTTTCCCTCTCTTCCCGCGGACTCCGACCTAGCCCCCGAGTTTCGCCGGTGGGCGTGGTCGAACGACCACGGCCTCTGGGACATCGTCGACCTCGAGGAGATCGTGAGCGTCCAGGCCGCGGGCTACGGAGGCGGCTCGCTCATCTACGCCAACGTTCACCTGCGGCCCGCGCCCGGCGTTTTCGATGCTCGATGGCCGCAGGTGTACCAACGCGGCGCCTGCCTCACCCCGTATTTCGATCTGGCCGCCTCGATGCTGGGCGTCGCGCCGGTCACCGACGCCCCCGCAGCGTTTCAAAAGAGCTTGGTCAAGGCCGATCAGTTGCACCAGGCCATGCGCTCGCTCCGTCGGGATTCGGGCTTCTTCCACCCGCCCCTCGCCGTCACCTACGAGCCGGTCGAGTCGAACGGGTTCGGCCGCGCGCAGAAAGCCTGCACGTCGTGCGGGGCCTGCTGCACGGGATGCCCTGAGACGGCCAAGAACACGCTCGACTTCAACTACCTCGCCAACGCCGAAGCGCGCGGCGCGGAGGTCAAGCTCCTGCACGAGGTCGAGACCGTCGAGGAGGTTTCGGGTCGGGGCTGGGCCGCCCACTGCATCGACCATCTGACGGACCGCCGGATGGTGTTCCACACGAAGCACCTGTTTCTCTGCGCCGGGTCCGTCCACTCCACGCGGCTGCTCGCGCGCATCAAGCTGCATACGCCCAGGCCCTTTCAGAGCCAGGTCGGTGTCGGTTACTTCCCGGGCGGCGACGCGCTCGGCATGGTCTACGAGACGAAGCATCCGCAATACCCGTCGCACGGGCCGACGATCACCACGACGACCGTGCACTGGGAAAACCCGAACGACGCCTCGTATTTTCTCATCCAGGACGGCGGGTATGCCGAGGCGCTGCAGCGGTTGCTCGGCATCTTGCGCGCGCCGGCTTGGGTGGGTCGCAACCGGTTGACCCATCCTGGCGCCGCGTCGGTCGCGCGTACGCCAGGGCCTCCGCCGCCGCACGCGGCAAAGCCGACGTCCGGCCTCATCCTGCGATCGCCCCTCGACGACGTCCTCGACGCGATCTCCGAGGGCGACTTTCAGGGCATTGGCTCGGAGCTTCTGCATCGCTCGATGTCCGAGGTTCTCTCGATGGCCAAGGCACCGTTGCTCTTCCCGGAGGTGGTCGATCGGACGATCGACAACGCCATCCGGCAGCAGGACAAGGCATGCTGGCTGACCCGTCACGCCGACCCCGACGGGTGGTTTCTCCGCTGCAAGCGCGTGCTCGTGAAGAAGCTCGTGCACTGGTTCTTCGGCTCGAACGACAAGCTCGCGGATTACGCGATCCGCGCGCTCACGTCCTTCGCCGGTCTGCCCCGACAAGACGTGGCCAAGCTCGTGCTGGGCTACGACGCCGAGGGCGGCGACCGCCGAACGATGCTGCTCGCGATGGGACGCGATGCGTCGGCAGGAGTGCTCGAATACGATGCGAAGACCGACCGGCTCATCGCCGACCTGGATCTGTTCCACCTCGCGCCCGGTTACACGCGGCAAGAGCGGCTCATGTCGGACGTCGCAGGAGCGCTCGGCGGCGAGCTTCGCACCAATCCCGCTTGGGCGTTTCTCGGCCGGCCCATCACCGTGCACAACCAGGGAGGCTGCGCGATGAGCGACCTGCCAGCCGACGGGGTGGTCGATCCGTTCGGCGAGGTCCACGGGTGCCCGGGGCTCTACGTCTTCGACGGCGCGGCGCTCTGCACGTCGGTCGGGGTCAACCCGTCGGCCACGATCGCGGCGATCACAGAGCGCAATGTGTTCGAGTTTCTCCGGCGCACCGTGCCGAGCTGGCCCAACGTCGACGCCCCCGGCGCGCGGGAATACGCGCAGCAAGTCGACCGCGCGAAGAAGTGGGCCGACCGCGCCCAAAGCAAGGGCTGGACGCTCGCGCCCCCGCAACAGCCGTCGCCCGGCTTCGAGAGCCAGCCGCTCGGGCTGAAGTTCCACGAGAACATGAAGGGCTACGTCTCGCCCGCGAGCGTGGACCCCACCCACCACGACGCGACCTACGCCCAGCACGAGACGGCCGGGCGGCCCAACGGCTTCGTCGAGATCGATCTCCACGTCAAGACGGAGGATCTTTCCGTCTTCTTCGAGGACGAGACCCACACGTTGCAAGTCAGCGGCGAGGTGACGCTGCCCGGCGAGCCGAAGCCGCTGCCCGTCTCGGGCACGCTGCAGCTCTTCGTGGCGAGGTACAAACGCCACGCCATCGGCCCGGACCCCGCCCGCAAGAACGCGCACGAAAGGCTGCTCGGACCGCGACGATCCTACCGGACCATCCGCGGAGACCCGCCGTCGGGAGGCGCGCGCTATCTCGACTATCGTCTGGCGTTTGACGGAAAGCCGGGGTGGAGCTTGCGCGGATACAAGCGCGTCACGAAGCAACCGGCCCTCGACGCCTGGCGCGACACCTCGACGCTGTTCACGTGGATCGAGCGGCCCGGCGCGTCCGCTCCGATGCTGGCGGGCGTCGCGCACGTCGAGCTCGACAATTTCCTTTTCAAGCAGCTGTCCTCGATCGAGGTGACGGGGACCAAAGACCCGGCGCGGATCACGTGGGCCACCGCCACGTTCGGCGCTTTCTTCTTCGGCTCTTTGCAGCGCATCTACCTGCCGGCGATCGACACCGTGCTGCAGTCGCTGCTGCGTCGCCCCTCGGGCGGCGTTCACTACAAGCCCCCGCGGGTGTGACGACGAAAGCCCCAGTCTTTGGAGAGCAGACGATGACGATCGACGACATCATGCTCCCGGTGGGCACGGGCGACACGGTGGTCAACCTGCGCCTGCGGCACTTGACCGGGGCGCCTCCAGGCGCTCGAGCCGTGCTCCTCCTGCACGGCGGCAACACGATGAGCGACATCTACTTGACGCCGGGCGGCGGGCTCGCGCGCTACCTGCACGACCACGAATACGACGTCTGGCTGCTCGACTGGCGCGCTAGCCCGTTCGTACTCGACAAGCTGATGAAGAAGAAGCCGCCGCTCGGTGGTTCGTTCGCGGCGGAGCGCGCGGCGTACACCATGGATCGCGTCGTCGACGAGGACATCGTCGGCGCGGTGACCCGCGTCCGCGAAGCGATCGGCGACGGCCCCGCGCTTTCCATCGTCGCATGGTGCCTCAGCTCCGGCGCGGTGAGCATGGCCATCGCGCGCGGCGCGCTCGAGGGCAAGGGGGTCACGAACGTCGTCTTGATGACGCTCGGCCTCTTTTACGCGGTCAAATGGAACTCGTGGCTCAAGGCGGAGGATTTCATCTTCGAGCGGGTGCTGCACGACGACCCGGAGTGCCGCGGTGTCACGCCGAACCCCCCGATCCGCTGGACCGAGGACATGTCCGATGCCTACGAGCAGTGGCCCAGGGCATGGCTGCCGGGCGGTGAGGCCCACGCCGACGACCTCTTGCCTCGGTTGACGTTCATGGTTGGGCAGCCGTACGCGATCAAGCGCCTCGCGACGAGCCTCCAGCACGCGCGGCTCAATGACTATTTCGGCCCGCTTCACATCGGTCTGTACCTTCACATCAGCCAGATGGTGCGCCGAGGGTTCGCCGCAGTCTTCGACGCCCCGGAGCTCGGCGACGGCGCGGCGCCGGGCGATCTCGCGCCCGGGCACTTTCGCGACAAGCGACTCACGCTCATCATCGGCGGACAGGACGGCGTCTGGCACCGCGAGGCGCTCGACCAGATGTACGACTGGCTCTGCTCGAACGGCTGCCAGCCGTCGAAAAAAGTGCACCCCGACCGCAACATCGTCGAGCTGCTCTGGGGCCAAGGTGTCACGGATCCGGCGGATGTCTACGAGGACGTGGCAAAGGGCGTGGGGCCGGCCAAACGCTGATCCTTGCCGGCGACTTTGCTACAGACGTCCTCACCCCATGCTCCGAAGCCATGCTGTCTCGTCGACGCTGATGCTGCTCCTCGCGGGCTTGACCCTATCCCTGGGCGGGTGCCAGGGAGGGTCCAGCGCGGCGTTCACGGAGCTTGCCGCGGCGCGCCGGTTGGCCGCGGATCTTCGCTTTCAGTTCACCAAGGCCGCGGACGCGTCCAATCGCGCCGTCATGGCCGACACGGACGAGGCGTCGCAGGTCTACGCGCGCGAGGCCGAGCAGGCGACGCAGACCGTGCAGGGCGATATCGATGCGCTGAGGCCCGACCTCCGCAGCCTCGGGTATCCGACCGAGATCGGTCTCGTCGAAGATTTCGACAAGCGTTTCGCGGCGTACCGCACGCTCGACCGCAAGGTCCTCGATCTGGCGGTCGAGAACACCAACCTCAAGGCGCAGCACCTGTCTTTCGGTCCGGCGAGCGAGGCCGCGGATGGCTTCCGGGCCGCCATCGAGAGCGTCGGCGCCCAGTCCAAGGACCATTGCCGGGTCGAGTCGCTCGCAGCCAAGGCGGTGCTGGCGGTGCGCGAGGTTCAGGTGATGCAGGGGCCCCACATCGCCGAGTCCGACGACGCCGCGATGACCCGCATGGAGACGGAGATGTCGCGCCTGGAGGCGACCGCGAGCGACGCGCTGAGCCAGATTTCAGCCCTCGAGCCGCCGCAGCCCCAGCTCGCGGTGGCCGTGGCCGCGCTCGATCGCTTCAAGGAGCTGACGCGCCAGATCGTGGCGCTCTCGCGGCGCAACACCAACGTTCGCTCGCTGGAGCTGTCGCTTCGCGACAAGCCCGCCCTCACGGCGTCCTGCGACGACAGCCTGCGCTCGCTGGAGGAGGCGCTGGCGAAAGAGGGATCCACCGGAACGCGATAAGACGTCGGCGTGAGAACCGGCGGCACTGCCTGCGCGCCGGGTGGGTCGGCTAGGAGGCGTGCGCCACTTCGTCCGTCCAGACCTTGAAGCCGGCGAGGGTGTTCGGGCCGAAGGTCGTCGTGATCGCGACGTCGGCGGCGTCGCGGCCCCGCGCGATGAGGATGCGACCGATGCGGGGTATGTGGTTTCGCGGATCGAACGCGTGCCACTGGCCACCCAGGTACGCCTCAAACCATGCCGAGAAGTCCATGGGCGCGTCGCTGATGGGCACGCCGATGTCACCGAGATAGCCGGTGCAGTACCGCGCGGGGATGTTCATGCAGCGGCAAAGGGAGATCGCGAGATGCGCAAAGTCGCGACACACGCCCTTGCGCTCGGCGTAGGCCTCGGAGGCCGTCCTCGAGGCCCGGGCATGCTCGTAGCCGAACTGGATGTGCTGATGGACGAAGTCGCAGATGGACTGCACGCGCCCCCAGCCCGTGGGCGCCGCGGCGAAGAGCCCCCAGGCCAGGGCGAGCAAGCGCTCGGTGTCGCAGTAGCGACTTCCGAGGAGAAACTGCAGCGTCTCTTCGGGAAGAAGGTGCACGGGGTGCTGCTGGGCGCCGGTGACGATCGCGTCGGGCAGCCCCGAGTCGTTCACGACGCCGTCGGCGTAGAAGCGCGTTCGACCCGCGCCCACCAGGACCCTGCTGCACCAGTTTCCGAACGAGTCGCGGAACGCGTGGATCGGGACGCTCGGGCTGACGATCATGTGGTCGGGGCGCACGACGTCGGAAACGCGACTGAAGTGCACGTTCAGCACCAGGATCAGCGGCGTCGGCTGCGGAAAGTCGTAGAGAAGCTCGTAACCGACTCGGATCTGCATGAGCGACCCTACTCGAGTTTTGGCTGCCGTGGGCCGGATCTCGCGAGCGCGACCGTGACAGCGCCGGAATTTTGAGCCGTCGGCACGCGCGCTTGCGCCTACCCTTGAGCGTGCCATGGCGACTCCTCGGGCAATTGCCAAGAGCAGGCCGCACCTGCGCGTCGCGTCGCCGGGCGAAGGCCCCAAAGACGATGCTGCGCTGGTGGTCGCCGTGCGGGCGGGCGAGCCGGGCGCCGCGGGGACGATGTGGGACCGCTACGCCTCCCTCGTGCGCCGGGTGCTGCGGCGCATGCTTGGCCCCGTCGACGTCGAAGACGGCGTACAGGAAGCCTTTTTGAGGCTCTTTCGGGACCTGGGATCGCTGAGAGATCCAGGGTCGCTCCGCAGTTTTCTGATCGGCATCACGCTCCACGTCGCAAAGACCGAGCTGAGGCGGCGCCGGGCGAAGCGCTGGCTCCTGCTCGCCGCCGACGACGTGCTCGCCGAGCCCGAGGCGCTCGCCCCGAACGAGTGGCACGAGCCGCGCGCCGCGGTGTTGCGCTTGTACAGCGTGCTCGATCGAATCAGCGACGAGCGCCGGACCGTGTTCGTGCTGCGCTATGTCGAGGGCTTGGAGCTCGCCGAGCTCTCGGTCGTGCTCGATTGCTCGCTCGCCACGGCCAAGCGTCGCGTGGCCGACGCGGCGCGGCGCGTGACGTTCTTGGCCGCGTCGGATCCGCTCCTCGCCCCCTACCTGGAGGACCGGTCATGACCACGACCGAGGGACGCGAGCCCTTCGAAGAGCGCGCCGCGGGGCTTGCACGCGTGGCGCGCTTCGTTGACGGGCACATCGATGGGGCGCGCGATGCCGCGGGGCGCGAGCGCATGCTCCTTGCCCTGAGCCGCCGCTCGCGAGGCCTGTCGCGCGCGTCCCTCGCGCGCCGGGCCTTGCTCGTCGCGGCGGCGCTCGTGGTGGCGGTTGCCGCGGGCACGGGCGTCGTCCTCGAGCGCGGTTCGCGCGCGCTGCAGTATCAGGTCACCGGGCCATTCGTGACCGAGGGGTCGTGGCTCGGGGTGGCTCCTTCGGGCGGCGCCGTGGCCGTGCGCTTTTCCGACGGGACCGAGGTCGATCTGGGTCCGGGTAGCAAGGGACAGGTGGCAGAGATCACCGCCGACGGCGCGCGCGTGGTTCTCGCGGCAGGAGTCCTGCAAGCGCGCGTGGTGCACCGCCCCCGCGCGCGCTGGATCGTGGCCGCCGGGCCGTACACGATCGAAGTGAGGGGCACTGCGTTCGACGTCGGCTGGTCCACGGCCGGCGAGGAGCTCGACCTCAGCTTGCACGATGGAAGCGTGATTGTTCGCGGCCCCTCGCTTCCGGAGGGGCTTCGCGTGGCCGCCGGGCAGCGGTTGATCGCCCGTGCAGCCACGGGCGACGCGCAGCTCTCGTCACTGCTCGCGCCTGCACCGTCGGCGGTCGCTTCGGTCCAGGGCCCCGCGGCCCCCACGCCGGAGGATCCTCCCGAGGAGCCGTCTCAAGTGCACCGCGCGTCGCGTCCGCAGGCGACGTGGTCGGAGATGCTCGCCGACGGGAACTTCCGCGGCGTCGTCGACGCCGCCGAGGCGCGCGGCGTCGACTCCACGCTGGGCCACGGGTCGCTCACCGACGTCGTCGCGCTCGCGGATGCCGCCCGCTACTTGCACGATCGCGCGCTCGCGAAGCGCGGCTTGCTTGCCGAGAGGGCGCGGTTCGGCGGCTCGGCGGAGGCGCGGGGTGCGGCGTTCGTGCTCGGGAGGCTCGCCGACGACGGTGGCGCGCGCGACGAAGCGATCCGCTGGTACGACGCCTACCTCGCCGAGTCGCCGCGGGGCTCGTTCGCCGCCGAGGCCCTCGGTCGAAAGCTCGTGGCGCTGGTGGAGCTTGGCGACCCGGCCGGGGCGCGCGCGGTCGCAAAGGACTATCTGAGCCGGTTCCCCGGCGGCGCGCATGCGGCCTACGCGCGCGACCACGCGAAGGAGCCATGACTCGCCGGCTACGCGCGGCGCTCTTTCTCGCATTCTTGCTCGCCGCTTTCGAAGGGAGGGCACGAGCCGACGGTGTCCCCTCGAGGGTGGCGCTCGTTCGGTCTTCGTCGGGCGACCGGGTGCTGCGCGAGGCGACGGTCCGCGTACGCGCGGAGCTCCTCGCGGCGGGCTTCGAGGTCGTCGAGGTCGACCGGCCCCCCGGGGACCCTCGGTCCGAGGTGGAGGACGCCGCATCCCAGGCTTCGACCTTCGCTACCGTCGCGATGAGCCGCGCGGCCAACGGCGCGTTCGCCGACGTCTGGATCAGCGATCACGTGACCGGCAAGACGGTCGTGCGGCGCCTCGAAGTGGGCGAAGGTCCCAACGCCACCGCGGTCATTGCGATCCGCGCCCTCGAGCTGCTTCGCGCGAGCTTGCTCGAGGTGGCCGCCAGCGGGCCGCCGTCCGAGCCCCGGCTGTCCGCACCGCCCGACGTGTTGAAGTGGATCGCGCCCGCGCTCCCTTCGCCGGCGACGCCTCCGCTGCTACGGGGCAGCACCCTGGGATTCGGCGCCATGGCGCTCCACGGGCTGAGCGCCATCGGCCTCGCCGTCGGGCCGACGGTCAGCTTCTCCCAAGGGGTCGGTCGCTGGTTCGCGCGCGCCACGCTCGCAGGGCCGCTGCTCGGCCCCGAGCTGCGGGCGCCGGTAGGCACCGCGTCGATTCGTCAGGAGCTCGCGATCCTTGCGGTGGGCTGGGCTTCCGAGCCGAGACCCCTCAGTGCCTGCCTCTGGATTGGGGCGGGGGGCTTCGACCTGCACTCCGAGGGCTCTGCGGCCACGCCCTACCGCGGTGTCAGCGGTGACGTAGCGTCGTTTCTCTGGACTGCGGGTGTGGGTGGGCTCGCGCGCATCGGTCCGCGCGTCGCGCTGACCGCCGAAGTCGCCGCGGTGTTCTTGGAGCCACAGCCCATCGTCGTCATCGCGAGCAGTGACGCCGGCCGCGCCGGAGCTCCGTCGATCGGCGCATCGCTGGGGGTGCTCGTCGGTCTGTGAGCCGGCCGGCCCGACGGCGTCCTACGGTGCGCCGTCGCTCATCATGCGCAAGACGTCCGCGAGGGCCACGTCGATCCCGCCGGCGGGCGTTCCGCCCGCTCCCCCATCCAGCTCGTGCAGTGTGCGAGCGAACAAGTGACGATCGAGCAACAGCGACAGGGCCTCGTCGGTGGCCGGCAAGAACGCCGCCCGCGCGGCCCCCTCCGGACGCACGCGCTCCAGGTACCCCTGCAAGAATGCCGCGGACGTCCACGAGAACCAGAGCCACTCCCACGCAGGCAGGCGCGCGAGATCCTGTTCGCGGATGGTGCTGGCGATCGCGCCGACGTGCGCCGCGTAGCGGAAGGACCGCATCATCTGCGCCACGTCTCTCAGCGAGGACCGCTTGCGACGGCGTTCGCCGATCGACACCCTCGGGTCGCCGTCGAAATCCAGGAGCACGTAATCCTTGCCCGTGTGCAGCACCTGGCCCAGGTGGTAGTCGCCGTGGATGCGGATGCGGAGCCCGCCGCCGGCGCGAAGGATGGGCGCGATGCGCTCGAGGATCAGGCCCTCACGGTCGATGAGCTGCTGCGCGAGCGCGCGGGTGTGCGTGGGCAGGTCGCGCCGGCGCCGCAGGTCGCGCAGCACACGCCCGATGAGGTTGCGGAACGACTGGTAGACCGAGCGTCGATCGAACGACGAGAACGGTTCCGGGGCGAACGCGGGGTCGTCGCTCGCGGCGAACGCCAGGTGCATGTCCGCCGTGCGGGTTCCGAGCAGGCGCGCGACGCCACAGTACCCCGTCATCGTCTCGGCCAGCGCGGCGGGCAAGGGCTGCGTCACGTGGGATACGAGCTGCCCCTGTGGCAAGGGCGGCAGCTCGGGGGTGTCGTGCGACGCGAGGATGCGCTCGTAGTAGCGACCGACCTCCGCGAGCGCCTGATCCCAAGCGGTGCCCTCGTTCGGGACGAACCGCTGCAGCACCGCGACGGTGCTCGCTTCGCTGCGACCGCTGCGGTACTCGATCGACCCCACGAACTGCGGCGCGAGGCCCGGCGCCATCTGCGCGAGCAGGAGCCCCGCGTCGAGCTCGACGTTTCGCCCCGGCTCGAGCCGACGGTACACTTTGAGCAAGAAACCGCTGCCATACTGGATGGCGGCGTTCGAGTGCCTCGCGGCGAGCGACTTGGCTTCGCCGCCGTCTTGCGCGATGGCCTCTTCGAGCGCCGCGTCGAAGGCCGTGCCCACGATATCGCCCGCCGGCCCGCGGACGCGCGCACCATGCACCAGGGCGTCGAGTAGCGGGCGGGACGAGGGGCCATCGGCGAGCGCGTCGACCAGGACGCCGTCGGTGTTGCCGAGGAGCGCGCGGGCGAAGACCACGTCAGGCGAGGGGACACGGGGCGACGACGCCGGCAAGAACGCGAGCGGCACGATGTAGGACTCGGGTTCGCCGACCGCGTACTCCACCGCCACGTTCGTGGCGACGAAGGCGTCGTCGCCCGGTCCGAGGGCGACGGCGTCCTGGATGCGGACGGCGACGAGCTCGCGCAAGCGACCGCGAAACCACGGCCGGGTGTGCAAGAACATCGGCATCGCCCCTTCGAGCGTGGCGCGCTCGTCGCCGGCGGTGAGCGCCCGGAGCGACGACGCCTCGATCGCCGGCGGCTCGTAGCTCTCGAGACGGACCTGCGCTTCGCTCTCGGGCAGCGGCTCCAGGGCCATCCAGTAAAAGGCGTAGCTGCTCAGGCTAAGGGGGTACGGACGGTCGGCGATGGCGGGGAAGCGAGCGCCCCCGAAGAGCTCACGCGGCGAGGCGCCCTGGTACTTGCCCAGATCGAGCTCGACGTAGCTGACGAAGCGCGACAAGTTCGCGACGACGAGGATTTTTTCGCCCTCGAACTCGCGCACGAACGCGAGCACGCGCGGGTTGTCGGGATTCAGGAAATCGATCGAACCGCGCCCGAACGCCTTGTGCCGCTTGCGGAGAGCGATGAGGCGCTTGGTCCACCACAAGAGCGAGTGCGTGTTGTTCTGTTGGGTTTCGACGTTGATCGCTTCGAAGTGATACTCCGGGTCGATGATGACGGGCAGGATCAGCTGCTGGGGGTTGGTCCGCGAGAACCCGGCGTTGCGATCCGAGTTCCACTGCATCGGCGTGCGGACACCGTTGCGATCGCCGAGGTAGACGTTGTCGCCCATGCCGATCTCGTCCCCGTAGTAGAGGACGGGCGTGCCAGGGAGCGCGTAGAGCAGGCCGTTGAGCAGCTCCATCTTGCGGCGGTCGTTGCCGGCGAGCGGGGCGAGGCGCCGTCGGATGCCCAGGTTGAGCCGCATCGCCGGCTCGCTCGCGTAGACGCGGTACATGTAGTCGCGCTCTTCGTCGGTCACCATTTCGAGCGTGAGCTCGTCGTGATTGCGAAGAAACATCGCCCACTGGCAGCCGGCAGGCAGCGCCGGAGTCTGCGCGAGGATGTCGATGATGGGGAATCGGTCCTCCATCTGAATGGCCATGAACATCCGCGGCATGATCGGAAAGTGGAAATTCATGTGGCACTCGTCGCCGTTGCCGAAGTACGCGGCGGCGTCCTCGGGCCACTGGTTGGCCTCGGCCAGCAGCATCCGGTCGGTCCACTTTGCGTCGATGTGCGCCCGCAGCTTTTTCAAATAGAGGTGCGTCTTCTCCAGGTTTTCGCAGTTGGTGCCCTCGGACTCGTAGAGGTAGGGGACAGCGTCGAGGCGCAATCCGTCGACGCCGAGGCCGAACCAGAAGTCGACGACCTCGAACATCGCGGTGTGGACCGCGGGATTCTCGAAGTTCAGGTCCGGCTGGTGCGAAAAAAAACGGTGCCAGAAGTACGCGTTCGCCGTGCGGTCCCAGGTCCAGTTCGAGGGCTCGAAGTCCTTGAAGATGATCCGCGCCTCGCGATAGCGCTCCGTCGTGTCGCTCCACACGTAAAAGTCCCGCTCGGGACTGCCGGCGGGCGCCCGGCGCGCCCGCTGGAACCAGGGGTGCTGGTCCGACGTGTGGTTCATCACGAGCTCGGTGATGACGCGGATGCCGCGCCGGTGCGACTCGTGGATGACGACCTTCAGGTCGGCGAGCGTCCCTACGTCGGGGTGCACGTCCATGTAGTTCGAGATGTCGTAGCCGTCGTCTTTGCCGGGCGAGGGGCAGAGCGGCAAGAGCCAGATCGCCGTGACGCCAAGGTCTTTGATGTAGTCGAGCTTGGCCGCGAGCCCCGCGAGGTCGCCGACGCCGTCGCCGTTGGAATCGAAGAACGAGCGGGTGCGCAGCTCGTAGATGATCGCGTCTTTGAACCACAAGGGGTCGCTGTGGACGCGCCCCTGCGACGCGGGTACCGGGCCGCTAGCGGCAACGTCGACGGCTGTCGTAGCGGCCACGCGAGCATCCTCCGAGGGGCCAAGCGCCATGGGATTGAAATGAAGCGACCGGGAAGGGGGTAGTCAACCGCGGGATCGAGGGTCAACCATCGAGCGGGCTGCGGCCGGCCCGCCATTGCCGGGCTCGACGGTCCAGCTCTTCTGCCAGCCCGGACCATGAGGCACCGTCGGACGCCGTTTGGGAGTGCACGCGAAGGGCCAAAGCGAGGCCGCCGAGCACATCCATGGCGTTGCCCGCGGCGAGGTTGTCGGCGTAGGTGGCCTCGAACGCGTTGGGCAGTCGCAGCGACCAGTTGTCGTCGTCCACGATGCCCGGCTTGTTGTAGATGTCCGCCAACCCGAACAGGTCCGACATGAAGACGAGAACGTGCCGGGCAGGGCTCGCGAACAGATCGGCGAACATGGCCTGCACCAGGGCCCCGGGGTCGCGCCCCAGCACGCGTGCCATGGCGTCGCGCTCCGAGGCCCGCGGTTCGAGGCGCGCCGCGAGATAGGCGGCTCGGGCGGGCGCAGTCCCCGCGGAGATCCATCCCTCCACGATCCGCACGAGCGGCAACGTGTCGTGCGTGCCCACCATGATCCAGTCGTTCGGCTGTGCGTTCTCGCTGCGGTAGCCGTCGCGCGGGTTGGCAAGGTCGGCCTTCTGCGTCACGCGGAAGCGCCCGAGCGCAAAGCGCCGCAGCACGGCGACCAGCGGATGGGGCGCCGTGCTCAGGACCTCGCACGCGACGCATCCATTGCCGCTGGCCACCAGCTCTTCGACGACGATGCCGATCTTTTCGGCGTACCGATCGACCTGCGCTGGGTCGAGCGAGCGGACCCACTCGTCGGCGTAGCGCTTCTTCGCGCGATCGATCTGATCGGGTCGCGCGATGGCCAAGGGCGCCAGCGCGGGGTGGTCGGGCAGATCCGGCGACTCGAAGAGCCGCGCGCCCTCGGCCACGGCCTTGAGCGGATCGGGCGACCGGCGATCGTAGACCCATGGGCACACCAGGCCGTGCGGATGGTCGATCCGCAGGCCGTCGTATTCGCCGGCCATCTTGCGGACGCGGGCACGGAAGAACGCAGTGGCCGCGGGCAGGTCGGGCCGAAGAACCCCGTAGCCCCACGGTTGGCCGAGCGGGTCGGTGCGGCTCGGCGGCGCGCCGAGCGCGTAGTCGTCGAAGAAGAGCGCCTCGCGCCTCCATCGGTCGCGCGGCGAGAGGCCGACCTGCAGATCGCCGAAGAGCCTCCAACCGATCGAGCGCAGCGCCGACCGCAGCGCCTCGTGCTGCTCATGCACGACGAACTGCAAGAACGCATAGCGGTCCGCCTGGCGCCGGCTCGCCGCGCTCGGCGCCAGGTCCGGCTCCCAGAGCAAGGGATCGTCGGAGCCCGCCTCTGCCGCGAGCGCTTCGAACTCGGCGTCGTGGGTCAGCCAAAACGCCGCTCCCTGCCGGAACGCGTCGACCCGCGCGTGTAGCTCGCGGGGCGCATGTGCGTCAAAGCGGGAGAAGACGGCGTCGAGCCCACGAGCTTGCGCCGCTTCGGCCATCGCGTGGTGGACCCGACCGGGTTCCGGCGGGGGCCATGGCGTCACGGAGGCGAGGGTCTGCGCGTCGGCGACCGACGCCCACTGCGCGTCCCGCGCGAGCGCATCCAGCGAGATCGACAGCGGATTGCGCGAGTAGACCGTGCCGTCGTACGGCGACCGGTTCGTCGCCGTCGTGACCCCTTGCGGTCCCAGCTGTAGGCCCGTGAATCCGAGCGCATCGGCGAACGCCACGAGCCGGCGTGCGCCGCGCGAATACGGGGTGCCGCGCCCGACGTCCTCACCGGGATTGCTCGGGAAGCTCGCGTCGTGAATCGCGAGGACGAGGTCGTCGATGCCGAGGGCGGCGCGAGCCGCATGCGTGAGCTCGCGCAGGGTGGCGCGTGTCCATTCCGGCATGCTCTTCCCATAACCCCTGCGAGGGCGTCGCGCCGCCGCACGGGGCTTGCAACGGAGGTGCGTTCGACGGTCGGACCGACACGTCGAGCTCGCTTCCATGGTCGCCGTCCGCCCAGCCCCCTCCGCGCGCCGTCGCGTCGTCGTCGAAGCCCTCGCCCCGGAGGTCGATGGCGGTGCGTTTCCGGCCAAACGCGTCATCGGCGATCGCGTCTTGGTGTCGTGCGATCTCGTTTGCGACGGTCACGACGCGGTGGCGGGTACGCTGCTCTACCGCGGCCCGCGAGACTCCACATGGCGGAGCCTGCCGCTCGCGCGTATCGACGGCGATCGGTTCGGGGCCTCGTTCGTCGCCTCGGAGCTCGGCGTCTGGGGCGTCGCGGTGCGGGCGTGCGTCGACACCTACGGCACCTGGCGGGCGGGCACGCAAAGGAAGCTCGACGCCGGACAGGACGTGGAGCTCGACCTCGCCGGCGGTGCGCTCTTGCTCCGCGCCGCCGCCGAGCGATGCGGGCCCGACCGCGGCGCCGCCAGCGCTCTCGAAGACGCGGCGGCCGCGCTCGGGATGAAAGACGTGCCCCAGGCCGAGCGGTTCGCGCGCGCGACGGCCGCCGCGATCGCGGGCGCCGCTTCGCGCTACCCGGACCTCGCGGACGCCACGACGAGCGACGAGCGCCGCGTCGTCGTCGATCCACCGCGCGCACGCTTCAGCGCCTGGTACGAGATGTTCCCTCGCTCCGCGGGGCCCGCCGGCCGCCACGGCACGTTGCGCGACTGCATGGCGCGCCTGCCGTACGTCGCATCGATGGGCTTCGACGTCCTTTACCTGCCGCCGATCCATCCGATTGGCCGGTCGTTCCGAAAGGGCCGCAACAACGCCGCCTCGTCGGAGGGGCACGACGTCGGCAGCCCTTGGGCCATCGGATCGCCTGAGGGAGGGCACAAGGCGGTGCATCCCGAGCTCGGCACCCTCGACGATCTTCGCGCTCTGGTTCGAGAGGCCCGCGCGGCGGGCATCGAGGTCGCCATCGACATCGCATTTCAGGCCTCGCCCGATCACCCCTACGTGAAGGAGCACCCGGAGTGGTTTCGCCACCGGTCCGATGGATCGATCCAGTCCGCGGAGAACCCGCCGAAGAAGTACGAGGACGTCTACCCCTTCGACTTCGAGTGCGACGCGTGGGAGGCGCTCTGGGCCGAGCTCGCCAGCATCTTTCTCTTCTGGTGCGAACAGGGGCTGCGCGTCTTTCGCGTCGACAACCCGCACACCAAGCCGCTCGCCTTCTGGCAGTGGTGTCTCGCCGAGGTCAAGACGGCCTACCCGGACGCGATCTTCCTCGCCGAGGCCTTCACGCGGTCGACGCTCATGGTCGCGCTCGCCAAGCGCGGCTTCACGCAGTCATACACGTACTTCACCTGGCGGCACTCCAAAGGGGAGCTAACGACGTACATGACGGAGCTCGCGCGGTCGCCCATCGCCGATTTCTACCGGCCCAATTTCTGGCCCAACACGCCGGACATCTTGCCCGAGGCCTTGCAGTTCGGCGGGCGCGCGATGTTCGTGCAGCGACTGGTGCTCGCAGCCACGCTTTCGAGCAACTTCGGCGTCTACGGCCCGCCCTTCGAGCTCATGGAGACGCAAGCGCGCGGCGGCTCGGAGGAGTACATCGACAGCGAGAAATACGAGCTCCGCGCCTGGGACCTCGACCGTACGGACAGCTTGCGCGACCTCATCGCCCTGGTGAATGGCATCCGTCGCGCGCACCCGGCGCTGCAAGACAACCGCATCACGTTCCATCCGACCGACGGCGACGCCATCCTCGCCTTCAGCAAGCGAAGCGAGGACGGGGCGAGCGTGGTGCTCGTCGCGGTGAACCTCGACGCGCACCACACGCGCGCCGCCACCATCGAGCTCGACCTCGACGCGATGGGCGTGGGGCCCGACGAGGTGTTTCAGGTCCACGACGTCCTCGCCGACGTTCGCACCCGGTGGCAGGGCCGGCGCGCGTACGTCGAGATCGATCCCGGCGTTTTGCCCGCAGCCATCTTCGTCGTTCACCGTCGCGTGCGGACGGAGCACGACTTCGACTACTTTTCGTGAGGTCGGCCATGCAAAGCCAAGGGCGTCTCGAAGATGTCTTCTCCGCCGGTTCGCGCGGCGCCATCGAGGCGAGGCTCGGCGCTTACGTCGTCGCGCGACGGTGGTTCCGGTCGAGGACGCGAAAGGTCGCCGGGACGTCGATCGTCTGTACGGTGCCGCTGCCGGGCGACATCAAGGAGATGGTTCTCACGATCGTGCGCGTCGCCTTCGAGGACGGATCGGACGAAAACTACGTGGTCCCGCTGACGTGGACCCATGGCGAGCCGGGCGATCACCTGACGGCGACGCGGCCCGACCTCGTCGTTGGCGCGGTGCAAGTGGCCGGCGAAGACCGGCCGCGATGGCTCATCGACGCGCTTGGGGATCGCCACGCGCTCGAAGGCTTCTACGCGCTCTTCGCGCGCGCGGCGGTCGTGGCGGCCGACGGGGTCGAGCTCCGCTTCCGCGCGGTCGGCGGCGGTTTCGAGCTCTTTGGTCTCGATTCGGTCGAACCGCGGCCGGTGCTGACGGAGCAGTCGAATACGAGCATCGTCTTCGGCACGTCGTGCGTCGCGAAGGTCGTGCGCAAGCTCGAGGAAGGAACGCCCGCCGACGTCGAGATGGGCGAAGCTCTGAGTGCGGCCGAGTTCGTCCATGCGCCGCGACTGCGCGCGGTCGCCGAGCTATTGCGGCCCGGCTCGGAGGTGGCGACGGTGGCGACGGCCCACGCGTTCGTGCCCAACACGGGCGACGCATGGTCTCACACGCTCGCCGCCATCGGGAGCCTCGCCACCGAGGGCGGCGCGGACGGCCACATCATCGAGCACGCGGTGGCCTTCGCATCCACGCTCGCTACCCGCGTCGCCGGGCTCCACGCCGTGCTCGCCGCGCCCAGTAACGACGGGCGCTTTTCGCCAGAGCCCATCGAGCGCCCGGAACGCGAGGCGATCGGGCAGGCAGTCGTTCGATCGCTGGACGAGGCCTGGGCGCGCCTGGACGAGGCCGCGCGCGTCGTTCCCGCGGCGGCGATCGAGCCCTTGGGGGCCCTGCGCCGGCGCGCTCCGGCGTTTCGCGACGTCGTGGCGCGCTTCGTGGCCGCCGATGGCGCGTGCATCAAGACGCGCGTGCACGGCGACCTGCATCTCGGTCAGGTCCTGGTCTCGGGCGACGACCTCGTGCTCATCGACTTCGAGGGCGAGCCCGGGCGCCCCTTGGCGGCGCGGAAGGCCAAGCGTTCACCGCTGGTCGACGTGGCCGGGGTCCTCCGATCGCTTCACTACGTATCGGTCGCCGCGTCGGGTGCGCCGGTGGCCCCCCGCGGTCCATCGGCCGAAGCGCTCCGAAAGACGGCGGAGGCCTGGTACGTCGCCGCACGCCGCGCATTCGTGCGGGCCTACTTCGAGGCTTCCGCCCGCTCGGTGCTGCCGCGCGAGGCGGGCGCGCGCGAAACACTCCTGCGCTTCTACTTGCTCGAGAAATGCGTCTACGAGTTGCACTACGAGCTTGGCAGCCGCCCCGACTGGGTGATGATCCCGGTGCTGGGCCTTTGGAAGATCATCGAGGAGATGGATGCGCGTTGACCGGTTGACAGAGGTCGACCTCGCGGGCTTCAACGCCGGACACGACGCGCGCGCGTACGACAAGCTGGGCGCCCACCCGGTCGAAGGCGGCGTGGCCTTCGCCGTGTGGGCGCCGAACGCCGAACGTGTCTCGGTGATCGGCGACTGGAACGCGTGGAGCGCGGACGCGAGCCCGCTCGAACCGATCGGGGCGACGGGCGTCTGGCACGCCGTCGTCCCTCGGGCGTCGCTCGGCCACCGCTACAAATACCGTATCGTGTCGCGCATTGCAGGGCACGTGGCCGAGAAGGCGGATCCGTACGGCTTCTTGCACGAGGTCTCCCCGCGGACGGCGTCGGTCGTCGCCACGAGTCGGTACGCGTGGAACGACGCCTCGTGGTGCGCCGAGCGCCGCCGCCGCAATGCCCTCGACGCGCCGATGTCGATCTACGAGGTGCACCTGGGCTCGTGGAAGCGCGTGCCCGACGATGGCTTTCGCTGGCTCAGCTACCGCGAGCTCGCTGCCCAGTTGCCCGAGTACGTCGCGCGTCTCGGCTTCACGCATGTCGAGATGATGCCCGTCATGGAGCACCCCTTCTTCGGCTCATGGGGCTACCAGGTCTCCGGGTACTTCGCGCCGTCGAGCCGCTACGGCACGGACGACGACCTGAGGGCCCTCATCGACGCGCTGCACGCGCGAGGGATCGGCGTCGTGCTGGACTGGGTCCCGGCCCACTTTCCGACCGACGCGCACGGGCTCGGCTTCTTCGACGGCACGCACCTTTACGAGCACGCGGACCCGCGACAGGGGTTTCACCCCGAGTGGCACAGCTTCATCTTCAACTACGAGCGCGGCGAGGTCCGGAGCTTCTTGCTCTCGAGCGCGACGTTCTGGCTCGAACGCTTTCACGCCGATGCGCTACGCGTCGACGGGGTGAGCTCGATGCTGTACCTCGACTACGCGCGCCGGCCCGGCGAGTGGGTGCCCAACCGGGACGGCGGGCGCGAGAACCTCGCGTCGGTGGACTTCATTCGCGAGCTGAACGCAACGGTGTACCGCGACTACCCCGACGTGCAGACGATGGCCGAAGAGTCGACCGCCTGGCCCCTGGTCTCCAAGCCGACGGAGCTCGGGGGCTTGGGCTTCGGGCTCAAGTGGGACATGGGCTGGATGCACGACACGCTGCGGTACCTGGCGGTCGACCCGATCCGCCGTTCGTCACGGCACAACGAGCTCACGTTCCGCTCGATCTACGCGTACACGGAGAACTACGTCTTGCCGCTCTCGCACGACGAAGTCGTCTACGGCAAGCGGTCGCTCCTCGAGAAGATGCCCGGCGACGAGTGGCAAAAGTTTGCCTCGCTGCGGCTGCTCCTTTCGTACATGTGGGGCCTGCCGGGCAAGAAGCTGCTCTTCATGGGCGGAGAGTTCGGCCAGAAGCGCGAATGGAACCACGACGGGAGCCTCGACTGGCACCTGATGCAGCAGCCCTTGCACGGGCAGCTCGCCCGCCTCGTCGGCACCCTCAACCATGCCTACACGAGCGAGCCCGCGCTGCACCGGGGCGACGCGTTCTCCTACGGGTTCGAGTGGATCGACGGGAGCAACGCGAAAGAAAGCGTCCTCACGTTCCTGCGGCGGGGCGACAGCGAACGCGAGGTCGTGCTGCTCGCCTTCAACTTCACGCCCGTGCCGCGCTTCAACTATCGTATCGGGGTGCCCCGACCGGGACGTTGGCGCGAAATCGTGAACAGCGATGCCAAAGATCTCGGTGGCAGCGGGCAGGGGAATCTCGGCGGCGTCGACTCGCGGCCCATCCCGTGGAACGGGCGCCGCCAGTCGATCAACGTCACGCTGCCTCCGCTGGCGGGGGTGTTCCTGAAGCCCGAGGAATGAGCGGCGATCTCCATACGTCTCGCGGACCGACGTCGCTCAGCAGCTGGGGGTTGGCCATGGCGCGGGCGCTGCAATCGCGCGGATGCGACGCCAAGAGCCTGTTCGAGCAGGCCGGTCTCGACTTTTCGGCCCTGGGCGACCCGGAGGCGCGCTACCCGCAGCGAGCGACCACGGAGCTCTGGCGTCTGTCGGTCGAGGCGACGGGTGATCCCTGCTTCGGGCTCGAGGTCGCGCGCCACACGTCGCCCACGACGTTTCACGCGCTCGGTTTTTCGCTCGCCGCGAGCAGCACCGTGCGCGAGGCGCTGGAGCGGGTCGTCCGGTACTACCGGCTCGTGAGCGACGAGATGACCCTCCGGCTCGAGGATCTCGGCGATGCCTACCGTGTCTCGGCGCGGCCCGTGGGCCGGCACAACATGCGCGAGGCGATGGACGCGCTCCTCGCCGTCGCCGTGCGGCTTTGTCGCTCGTTGACCGATCGCAGCTTTGCGCCGCTTCGTGTCGAGATCGTAGGGCCGCCGCCTGCGGACCCATCGCCGTACGTGCGGTACTTCAAGGCCCCGGTCGTGTTCGAGGCGGCGGAGCACGCTCTGCTGCTCGGCAAAGACCCATGCGACCGCGTGATCCTGGGGGCCAATCCCGAGCTCGCGAGGACGAACGACCTCATCGCGGCGCAAGCGATCGGACGCTGGGATCGCTCGTCGACGGCGGACCGAGTCCGTGCCGTCCTGGTCGACCGGTTGCCGCACGGAGCTGCCTCGCTCGCCGAGACCGCGCGAGCCCTCGGGACGAGCACTCGCGCCCTGCAGCGCCGCCTGGGCGACGAGTCGATCACGTTCGCGCGGATCATCGACGAGACGCGCAAAGAGCTGGCCGAGGCCTATCTGCGCGAAGGCCGCCACTCGATGTCCGACATCGCGTACTTGCTCGGCTTCGCTGGCGCGGCCAGCTTCACGCGCGCGTTCCGACGCTGGTGGGGTCAGGCACCGTCGGACTATCGCCCGAGCTGAACGCTCCGGCACCGGCGGAGAAACGATTGGCGCCGCGGGGCAAGCGCTCGGAGCGGACCGGGCGCGCGCGAGGGCTAGAGTCGTCCCGGACACGCAAGCGCCGGTAGGCGCAAAGAGGAAAGAGCATGGCCAAGGACATCATGAGTGAGGTCAAACGCGTCGTTCAGGAGCAGCTCGACGTGGACCCCGCGAGCATCACGGCGGAATCCCGTTTCATCGACGACCTCGGGGCCGACTCGCTGGCCATCGTGGAGCTCGTTCTCAAGCTCGAGGAGACGTTCCAGATCACGATCCCCGACAGCGAGAGCGAGAAGATCCGCACCGTAAAAGACGCGATCTCCTACATCGAGCAGCACGCCGTCGCCGCCTAAGGTGCAAGATCGGGCCAAGGGCCAAGGATCGGGAAAGCCAACCGATCCTCGTGGCGTTTCGCGGCGATGCACGCCGTGGGCAGCACCTGGTGTTGCGACGTGATATCGTTGTTGCATGCTGAGGGGATCCGTCGGCGCTGCGCGCGCGCGTTCGTACCGCGCCGGCATGGCCCTGATCCTCGTGGGCCTCCTGGTGCCGGCGTGCGCCGCGCTCGGCGGGCTCGACGAGTTTGGCACGGCGGCAGGGGATGCTGCAGCGTCCAACGCATCCGGCGATCCATCGTCCCGGCGCGACGCCGCGGGATCGAGTAGCTCCGGGGCGGCGACGACCGCGAACGACGACGGGGTCGACGCGGCGCCGTCGAGCGACGATGCGGCCGATGCGACGAGCGCCGGTGATGCGGACAACGATGCAGACCCCACGGGCCCCGCCGGCGACGACGGAACAGGCTCCGACAGCTCCGTATCGAGCAGCTCGTCGGGTGCGACCTCCTCGAGCGGATCGTCCGGTGCGAGCTCGTCGAGCGGATCGTCCGATGCGAGCTCGTCGAGCGGATCCTCGGGCGCCGCAACGAGCAGCTCCTCGGGCGCTCACTCGAGCAGCGGGAGCTCGTCTGGGAGCTCGGCGAGCAGCTCGTCGGGTGGCCACTCGAGCAGCGCGTCGTCGGGAGGCTCGTCCAGTGGCTCGTCGTCGGGAGGCCACTCCTCGAGCAGCTCGAGCGGCGGGTCCTCGAGCGGCGGGATCTGCATCCTCGGGTTTATCTGCCTCTGAATCAGCGTCGCGCCGTGAGGGGAGGCGTGCCGGGGTCGCGCGCGTCTTCCAGCGTCACCGCCAGAAGCTGAAACGAGTTGTCCGCGGCCGCCGCAAACGCCGCCAGGACACGGTGGCCATCCGTGGTCACGACCTGCGGTACGCCGACGACGTCGACGTCAGGGGGCGAGATCACGGTGGGCGAGCCGATGGGGGTGCCGTCAGGCTCGTAGGCTTGCGCGAACGCACGGTAGCCGCGCTCCGCGTCGCCGCGCTTCCAGCACTTGATGAAGCGGCCGCCGTCGAGCACGACGCGCGTGACCGATTGCCCTTGTAGCAGCGCCTCGCTGCCCGGGCTGGGCGCGTCGACCGAGAGGAGCTCCATGGTGGAGGGCTCGAGCCGGGCGACCGCGCCGGCGTGTCGAGGGCGGCCGAAGCGCAGCGTCACGGAGCCGTCCTCCGCGGTTGCTCGCACGGGGACGAGCGGGTTGACCTTCGCGTCCAAGACGCGCGCCTCGCCGACGACGACCGACGGCGCGTCGGGTCCTGCGAGCCCCGCGAAGCCCGGCTCGACCCGCCCCCCCGTCGACGCGCAGCCGACGAGCCCCAGAACCCCGACCCCGACCAATCCCAATTTGAGGTTCATGATTCAATGTCCTTCCAACTGGACCACGTCGAAACGGGCTCCAGGTTTCTCCGAAAGTTGCGCAATGAGTCATCGCCTCTCGCAGGAGCGCCCGCCGCTGCGAGCATCCTTCCCCCGGCGATCCGGCCCGTGGCGGCGAGGACCACGAGCGGCACCACGTGCGCCACGACCGCGGACGCGGCGCTCGTGAACGGATGCCACAGCAGCACGATCACCTGCGCCCATGCGCCGCACATCGCTCCGGCGGCGCCACCGAGCACGCGGGGGAACCGGGGCTCCGCCCCGCGGCGCACGATCAAGAACGAGGCAAGCGGGGTCACCGCCACCGCCACACCCAGCGCCATTCCGGTCGCGGAATCCGTGAACGACGCCCCGCCGCCGTCGAATCGCACGACCCAGAGGAGCATCACGACCGGGGTCGCCCACGTGGCGGCGCTCAAGAGCTGCGGTTGTCGGACCACCGTCGAACGCCCACGACCGAGCACCAGGTAGGCGAGCGCGCCGGCCGCCACGCCCCACCCCCGGACGACGGCTGCGCGGAGGGCGAGCGCGTCGTCGCGCGCGCCGCATGGGGCCCCGGCGACGACGAAGAGCGCGGCGGCGATCGCCACCGAGAGGACGAGCAGGAGAGTGCCGAGACGGCGCCCCTCACGACGAGTCATGGAAGGGCTTGCCGCGGCGGCCGAGAGCACGCGCTCCCGCAGCGGTGCTGCAGTATTCATCGGAGTCCTCGCTATCGAAATGGTCCCAATGTCTCAACGAAGGACGCTGCGCAAAGCCTCGTAGACGCGGTGCACGCGAAGCTTGACCGCGGTCCGCGTCGTCCCGAGGACCTCGGCGGTCTCGGCGACGCTCAACCCTTCTCCGCGGACCAGATCGAACGCCGCTCGCTGCCCGTCGGGCAGCTGGAGCATCTCCTGGTGCATCACCTCGGCCATCTGGCGCGAGATCGCGGTGCCCTCGGGATTGGACGAGCGATCGACCCGCCGGTCCAACCCGTCCGCGTCGTCGTCGTCGGGAGCGATGGCCAAGAACTCTTTGCGCGAGCGGCGCCGCGCGTCGATCAGCACGTTGCGCGCGATGGCGAATGCCCACGGCAGGACGTCGGAGCCCGTCGCGTAGTTCCTGCGCGCGGCGTGCATCTGGAGCAGCGTTTGTTGCGCGAGATCTTCGGCCAGCGCGCTATCGCCCGTTTGGCGCCCGAAGTACCCGAGCAGCCGCGGCGCGAGCAGATCGTAGACTTCGCCGAAGGCCTTGTCGTTGCCGTCCGCGTAGCGATCCATCGCTATATTGAGCGACGCGCGTTCGGAGTCCTGAAGTCTCATGTCTGCGCCGGT
>Ga0302326_10003939_pt1 | contig 34685 bp, 31 predicted proteins | sample Palsa_T0_3_FD_202264 | JGI IMG/M metagenome (GOLD analysis project Ga0302326, IMG submission 202264) | Peat permafrost microbial communities from Stordalen Mire near Abisko, Sweden - Palsa_T0_3 | ecosystem: Environmental > Terrestrial > Soil > Palsa > Peat permafrost | place: Sweden: Abisko...
ACCGCTGCACTAAGCTCATTTCGATCCAACTGGCCCATGATGCTCCGAAGCAAGCCCACCCGACTCCAGTAACTGCGCGACCATCGCCGCTCTTGATCCGACTCCGAGTTTGGCGAAAATGCGGCGCAGGTGCGTGCAAACAGTCCACGAGCTTATGTTGAGTACGTCTGCGATGATCTTGTTGGGATGCCCCTTGGCGACCATCCGCACGATTTCCTGTTCACGCGGACTGAGTCGAATTCGACCGGATTTGGGTTTGGGCATTCGCACCAGAAGGTAACGCGAACCGTGGATTTCGGTGTCGACGAGTACTTCCTCGGAAGAATCATCTCGACCACATTGAAGCGCCTCTAAAGCACTCTCTCTTCCGACCAGCTCCACCAGCGTGCGTACCACCTCATCCACACGTGTCAGGGTGAGCTCGGCAGGAAATTCCATTGCGACCAGGGCTGGGCTGCTTCGCATGGCAATCATCTCCATCTGCAAGGCGTGAGGCCTTCCCCAACGCGATGCATAGCTGCTATTTACATGTCCTTCTCCAAGGAACAACGAGAGAAACCGCATCTCTTCATATCAAAGAGTGCAAGTGAAGACATATTCGCTACAAACAAACCGACGAATTGTGGAAAGATATCGTCAGGAGTAATCCAATACCAGTCGCCTATTCAGGCGAAGCCCATACCGATTACCTTCCAAAGGTGTCCGCGAATTCATCCGTCGGACTTATTCGCTTCTTCGCAGACGTCAGAATGGGTGTAACTTGTTCGTAACCCTTTTGTTACGTTAAGGGAGAACATTGGGAGCTTACTTCGGGCGAGCCGTTCCTATCGGATACGGAAAGCCCAATATAGATGAATTCGCCGGCGAGCCGCTATCAATTTTTCTCAAATCCGGGCTTTCCCTTATTAAAGCTGCGATGGGAAGCCCGGGACCCGGGTATTTTTCCATCTTCGAATGCATCCTTCGACTATTATCTCTAAGTAATTGACAAAACAGGACTTAATTGCGGAAGAGGTGAGATTCGAACTCACGGTACCCTTTCAGGTACGACGGTTTTCAAGACCGGTGCCTTAAACCGCTCGGCCACTCTTCCGTCTCTCGATCATAAATCAAGCGACGAATCGAGGATTAAATTCGTCATCGAGCAATGACCTTGAGAACATCTTCGGTCGCTGCCGATTTTGGCGGAGACAGCGGAATGGTTGAACATAACGAGAAGCTCTTAAGGAGCGAGTCCGGACGTGCTCGCCGCGCATCGAGAAGCTCCCGCATAGAGCACAAACCGCCGCCCGCGCAGAAACCCTGCAAGCGTAAGTCCCAACTCACGCGCCAGTTGGACAGCCAGGCTCGACGGCGCGGAAACAGAGGCCAGTACTGGAATACCGGCCGAGAGCGCCTTCTGCACGATCTCAAAGCCGCCTCGTCCGCTGACCAGAAGGATATGCGCGGAAAGCGGTACCAGCCCTCGCCGCAGCGCCCAGCCAACCACCTTGTCCACTGCATTGTGGCGGCCAATATCTTCACGCAGAACGATGAGGTTGCCTTGCACATCGAAGAGCGCGGCAGCGTGCAAGCCGCCGGTATGGCTGAAGACGGCCTGCGCAGCCCGGAGCTTGTCGGGCAGTGTGCAAAGCAACTCGGGATCGAAGCGGAAATCAGGGTTCGGACCACGCAGGCCACGCAGTCGAATGGCCTCAATCGAAGCCTTCCCGCAGATGCCGCAACTGGAAGCAGCAAAAAAATTGCGCTGCATCTGACCAGGGTCGAATTCGCAGTCGCGCAACCCCACTTCGACACCATTGCTCTTGCCGCTGGCGGACGTCACGTAGGGCGTCAACGCGGCGATCTGAGCTGCGGATTCAATCAGGCCTTCGGTAAGCAGAAAGCCGGCGGCGAGTTCCTCATCGTGACCCGGCGTGCGCATGGTCACCGTAAGCGGTGCGCTGCCTATCCTAATCTCAAGCGGTTCTTCGGCGGCCAGCGCATCACTGTGCGGAAGCAATCGCCCCTCGTTCCACTCCACCACCTGAGTGAGTTGCAGGCTGCGCGCGGGTGGCGGCGCGGCTCCGGTATCCGTTTCGGTATAGGCCTTGGCGCTCTCAGAGATCTTCACGCGAACCCACCTATGATCTAACTATAGCGCCGTCGAGGTGGGTCTGGGATCGGGGACCGCAAACCTCAAACTCGGCCTCATCCGGCTTTCGTGCCGAATTGCGGACCAAACCCTGCTGCGAAATGCTACAAAGTGTGCATGGCAAAGCTCAAAACTCCCGGTCCTGAACCGGGCCAGAACATCAGCCTGCGGACGCTCGGTGAATATCTGGATCTTTCCCCCGCCACAATTTCGCTGGTGCTGAACAATGCGCCCGGCGTCAAGTCGATCCCGCATGAGACACGCGAACGCGTGCGCGAAGCGGCCAAGAAGTTCAATTACCGGCCCAGCTTTTTCGCGCGTTCCTTGCGTAAAGGGCAGACATTTTCAGTGGGCGTGCTTGTGCCCGACCTGAGCGACGGCTACGCAGCGCAGGTACTGGAGGGTGTGGAAGATGTTCTGGTCGAGGAAGGATACTTCTACTTCGTCGCCAGTCACCGCCGCCGGCAGGATCTGGTGGAAGAGTATCCGAAGCTCCTGCTGGATCGCTCGGTCGAGGGATTCATCGCCATCGACACCACTTTCGCGCATGAGCTGCCGGTCCCTGTGGTCGCCGTCGCCGGTCATCGCAAAATTCCGGGCGTGACCAACGTTGTTCTGGACCAGAGACGCGCCGCTGAGCTCATCCTCAAGCATCTCTATGAGCTTGGCCATCGCAGAGTGGCGTTCATGCGCGGCGGCAGCCACAGCTCAGACGCCGACGAGCGCTGGGAATGCCTGATGCATGTGGCGCGCGAGTTGCAACTTGTGATCCAGCCGGAGTGGCTGGTGCAACTTGAGCTGCGCGTCTCAACCCCCGAATTGGGGTATATGCCCGCCGTCGAGCTGTTAAACCGCTGTGGCGAGACTCCTCAGTGCTTTACCGCGTTGATTTGCTACAACGACATCGCCGCCATTGGAGCCATGCGCGCTTTGAGGGAGCGTCGGCTCCGTGTGCCGGAGGATATCTCGGTGGTGGGCTTCGATGACATCCAGGCTGCCGCGTTCCAGAATCCAAGCTTGACCACCATCCGCCAGCCCCTCCGCGATATGGGAGCCACCGCAGCGAAGATTCTGCTGCGCAGGATTCGCGCCCAGGGCAGCGATCCCGACACGGTGCCCGTCCAGCCTGAACTCATGATTCGGGAGTCCACCTCGGCGCCCAAAGCTTAACGGTACGAGAGAGCAGGGGGCTTCAGACCCCTGAAGCAGGTCGGGCCGATAGGGGGCTCTAGCTCCGGAGCTAGAGCCTCTACCGTTTGCCCTGGATGGTCTTGTTGTCTTTCTTTGCAGCCCGTTTGGCAGCCAGTGCGTGCAATTCCCTTCCCATGCTCGATCGATTGATCCCCAACTGCAAGCCGAGATTGAGCAGGTTGCCGGTGGCCCAGTAAAGCGCCAGGCCAGAAGAGTAGTTCCACATGATCGTGCCCATCATCACCGGCATCATGAAAGCCATCATGCGGCGCTGCGCGGGGTCCATGCCGGGCGACGGAGTAATCAGCTGTACCAGAGGCATGCTGATAATGATCAGGATGGGCAGAATGTGCAGCGGGTCGGCCACGGCCAGATTGGGTAGCCATCCCCAGTGCGCCTGGCGCAGCTCGATCACGTTGGCCAGCACGCGATAGTAGCCATAGAGCAGCGGCATCTGCACCAGCATCGGCAGGCAGCTGCCGTACATGTTGATGCCTTCCTCCTTATACAGCTTCATGGTCTCCGCATTCATCTCAGCGCGTTTGGGATCGGTGGCCTTGAGATGCGCGTAGCGCTTCTTGATGGCATCCATCTTGGGCTGAATGCGCTGCATCTTGAGCGAAGACTTCATCATCATGAGGCGCGTAGGCATCATCAGCAGGTTAAAGAACAGCGTGGTAATGACAATCGCCCAGCCCCAGTTCCCGACAAATCGTTCCACGAATCGCAACAAGAGGAACAGCGGTTCAGCGATGATCTTGAGGAAGCCAAATTGGATAAGAGGCTTCAGATCTTCGCCCGTCGCGAGTCCATCCGGCGCAGTGGAGTGGATTGATCCCAGAACGTCAAACTGCAGTGGTCCGGCAAAAAGGCGTGTGTGGGTAACGCCGCTCGTGTCGCCCACAGCCAGACCGAGAACCTGCGATTTGAATTTCTCGCTGTTGGGTACTGTGGCGTCTTTGGGTGCATCGACGGCGTTGTGCAGCGTAACCAGCGTCGCTCGCGCTGGAACGGCGGGAAGAAACGCCGCAGCGAAGTAGAGGTCGATGGCGGCGGCGTAATCGTAGGGCTGTTCCAGAGTCGCGTTGCCGTTGACCTTGTTCGGACCAACGGAGTCCCGCTTGCCATCGATCGACCAGGCAAACTTGCCCGCATTGTACTGGGAAACTTCTTCCTGATCGCCCAGGCCGCTGGGCCATGCGATCAGCGCCCGCACTGGAGAGCCGGAGCGCGTGACGGAGACCTGCGTATCAATGACGTAGCTCTCATTGAACATGAAAGTCTTCGTCACCGTCAGCGGACCCTTGGCATACTTGAAGGTGACTCCGGCGGGTGCTGCGACCGTGCCAGTGGCTGAGGCCTGGTACAGCGCCTGATTCAACTCGGTCGTCAGCGATGGCTCATAGGTAAAAATCGAAAGCGGGTAGCCCAGGGCAGCCGCGGCGTGCTGGTTCACCAGATCCAGCGGGTGCCCCTGAGAGTCCTTGTAGCGCTTGAGAATCCAGTGCGTAACCTGCGCGCCCTTATTGCTGAACGTAATCTTGTAGAGCTCGTTTTCAACAATCGTTTGCGTCTCAGCGGCGGCGACAATGGCCGCAGCTGCCGCGTGAGCCGTTGTGTCCGCGCTGACCTGCCCAACTCCCGATTGCGGAGCAGTGGAGGTTGCCGGCGGGCTCGCGGTTTGCGTCTGCTGCGCAGGTGGCAGTGAAGCAGGCGTAGGAGGCTTGAAATACTGGAAAGCTAGAAGTGCGACCAGGGCCAGCACCATGAAGGCGAGCATGGAGCGCATATCGCCGCCGCCAGAGCCCTGTGTTGGAGCATTCGGATTACGAAGTTCAGCCAATGGGTCAATCCTGTCTGGGTCAATCCTGTAGTTTTAGGCCTGTAGTTTCCAGCCTGTCGTGTGTTTCCGTGGTTTGGTAGCAGCGTTCGCCCTGTTTGCAGCGCTCTTTCTATGGTAACGGGTCATGGAGGCTGGTCGCGATAGTGGTCGCAGCAGCTCTCCCTACCGCTAACGGCACAGGATCGAATCCGCTGCGCGCGAAAGGATTGCAGCGCAACAGCCGTTTCAAAGCCATCCAGCCGCCGTGCGCAGCGCCATGCATCATGATTGCTTCCGCCGCATATTGCGAGCAGGAGGGATGGTAGCGGCAGCCCCCAAAAGGAGAGAGCACATGGATCGCTGGAGAGAGCCACGCCCGGTAGAAAGCGAGAAATGCAAGCAGAATGCGCTTCATCATGCGTTGGGCCGCGTCTTGGCCACCACTTCAAGGCTCTTTCCTTGGCGAGCCCGGTCAGTAGTCTGGGCAGCAGCCTGACGGAAGATACGCAAAACTTCAGACTCAAGTTTCACAAAATCCATAGTCAGCACCAAGCGTCGGGGATGCAGGATGAGGTCGATGCCATCGGGCAGCTCATGCAGATGCTGACGAACGGCCTCGCGCATGCGCCGCTTGATCCGATTCCGTTCATGCGCTTTGCCTAGCACCTTGCCAGCGGTCAGTCCCACACGCGGGCCCGCAGTGGGAGCGCACCCGGAACTCCGCATCAGGGACACTTCAGCAGCGCTGGGGCGGCCAGCTAGAAACCATGTCATGGAAGCGGAAAACTGCTTGCGTGCTGCCTTGTAAACCCGCTGGTAGTCGGCATGTTTGCGCAGGCGCGCCTCAACGTGCGGAGACGTTGCCGCGCAGGAACACAAACTGAGCGAGCCGCGAGTGCCAAGCTCGCAAGCGGCAGATTGAGTTGGGGGGACTTGGATCATCACTGGCACCATCTGCCGACAGAAGCAATGTGGCGGGTGCCGCAACTTGCTATGCAAATCGATGAAGCCGCAAATCGGTGAGGCCCGGGACAGGTAAAGCCGTCGAATCTCGCTGCATCAGCCATCGACGGCCAAAACATGTCGAACCTAGTCGCGGAAGCCAGCGCTGACGGCTACGCGCTTGCGGCCTTGCGCACGGCGGCGGCTCAACACGGCGGCTCCGCTCTTGGTCTTCATGCGGGCCCGAAAGCCGTGGGTCTTGACCCGCTTGCGGCGGTTGGGCTGGAATGTACGCTTGGGCATGGAAATGCTCCTGAATCTCTGTGTAAAAATTTCTGCCTGAACGGCAAGTTCTGAGTATATCGCAGAACCCGTTTTGAATCCAGTCCCGAACATGAATTCAGGCAAAACCGGTTTGTGCCTTTCGGCACTTTTACATCTGCGTCCTGGGGTGTAGAATCCGAATTCTGGCTGGAGATTCTCGCTCCGGCGAGCAACATTACGAAAGTGTGTATGACCCCTCGAAGCAATCCCCAAATCGAAGCTCGAATCGATCGTGGAGATGCCTCGAACAAGACTTTGCAGGTCACGCGCGAGCGCTATTCGCGCGGGTTTCACCAATGCTGGTGCAATTCTCCAGCCTTTGTGAATAGGACGTTGCAGAAACCGCAAATTGTGCTAGTATCGGACCCGTTCACCTAAGATTTGGATCGCTCTGCTGTACCGGTTTTTATCAACAAAGTCGATGCAAAGTTCGGGTGATCCAGCCCGGCCATCTCTCGGCAGATTTCAAAGTCAACGCGACGCGCAGTGATCCCTTGCGCGCCGGTGGCGAAGCATTGTTTGTTGCGGTGCAGTAAGTCGGAGTCGCAGTTAAGTCTTAGGCAGGAACAGAGTGTACGTAAGGAATCTATCGATGTCATTTGCCACTACGCCCGCAACGGCGATCAACCCCTGGATGCAGATTCTGGCGGCGCTGGAAAAAAAGATCAACCGCCAGTCGTTCGAAACCTGGCTCAAGCCCACCCGCTACAGCCACATTGCCGGCCGCACCATGTATGTGCGGATTCCTACAGAAGAGTTCCAGCATATCGGCGACAAGTACAGCGATCTGGTGCAGGAAGCCATTGATCTGCTCAAGCTCAACCTAGACGACGTTGCGTTCGTCACCCAGGAAGAAGACCCGTCGCAGCCCCCGGTTCGCAAGGATGGCGGTTTCGGCCCGGTTCCAACTCACGCGCCGACCGCTCCGCCCGTGAACCAGAGCAGCTACGAGAGCCGCAACAGTTATCAGAACAGCTATCAAGGGCAGCCAGGCCGTCGCGGTTCTTATCCATCCAATCCTTCGTATCCGGCGGAGCAACAGGCCAAGTTCGACTGGTCCACAGCGGCGCAACTCAATCAGCGTTATACCTTCGACAACTTCGTCATCGGCAACGGCAACCAGTTTGCGCGCGCAGCCTCACTGGCAGTAGCTGAACGCCCTTCCAAGGCATACAATCCGTTGTTCCTGTATGGCGGCGTCGGCATGGGCAAGACCCACCTGATGCATGCCATCGGCCATGAAGTAAAGCGCCGTCAGCCCATCGCCAACATCTGCTACGTCTCCGCGGAAAAGTTCACCAACGAGATGATCAACTCGCTGCGCAACGATCGCATGACCAGCTTCCGCGACCGTTTCCGCGGCGTTGACGTGCTGCTCATCGACGACATCCAGTTCATTGCGCAGAAAGAGCGCACACAGGAAGAGTTCTTCCATACCTTCAATGCCCTCCACGAGAGCATGAAACAGATCGTCATCGCTTCCGATCGCCCGCCCAAAGAACTGGCCGAGATCGAAGACCGCCTGCGCTCGCGCTTCGAGTGGGGCTTGATCGCCGATATTCAACCGCCCGATCTCGAAACCAAAGTCGCTATCCTGCAAAAGAAAGCAGAGAGCGAGCAGTCCAATCTGCCGACAGACGTGGCGATGTTCATCGCCTCCAACGTCCGCACCAACGTGCGTGAGCTTGAGGGCGCGCTGGTGCGCCTCATCGCCTGGTGCAACCACAACGGCATGGAGATTACGCTGCAGTCCACGCAGCAATGCCTGAAGCAGTTTATTGACACTCAGGTACGCAAGATCACCATCGACGCAATTCAGAAGTCAGTCGCAGAAAATTTTGCCATGCGAGTCAGCGAATTGAAGCAGAAGAACAACTCGCGCGCGGTCGTAGTGCCAAGACAGATCGCCATGTACCTGGCCAAGAATCTCACCGAAGCCAGCCTTCCCGAAATAGGCCGTCAGTTCGGCGGCAAGCACCACACAACCGTGATGCATTCCATCGCCAAGATCGACGAACAGCGTCGCACCGACAAAGACCTCAATCGCACCATCAACAAACTGCAAGAGTTGTTGAACGGATAGATTGTAGGGATCGTTCGAAGCTGATTTCGAACAATCTCATAAGGTATAAGCTACGGACAGAAACAAAATGGCCGCTCCGGATAACATCCGGAGCGGCCATTCAGCTGAGTCAGCTTATCTATTTCTTCGTGTCCAGCTCAATCAACTCAAACGAATAGCCCGGAATCGTATGTTTCAACTTCGTCCCGGTAGTCGGAATCGTGCTCTCCACAGGCACAATATGCCTGGGATCGGTGATCGTATTGGTATCGACCGGCGACAGCGCATGAAGCCGCGTCACCTTCGCTGGGCCGGCAATCGCGCTCACCCCGCTTAGGTCAATCTCCAGATCCTGCGGCGTCGGCACACCATTCACAATCTTGAGAAAGACCTTCCCAGTCGAGGCCTGATGCGTGACCGAATAAGCCACACGCGGTCCCGCACCCGTCATCGTCGAGGCCGGAACCTCGTCACCAACGTGCGCCGCAAACAGCGAAAGCACATAGTAGCTCGGCGACCCGTAGCTGCTCAGTCCGTCATAGCCAATCAGATCCGGATGCCACTGCATTCCGCCGGGGTGCACATTCACCAGCAGCGGTGCATAGCTAGACATCACCACCACATCGCTGTTGCGCTCCACACCTGTGAGCCACGCCGCATCACCCAGCGCTGCGCCAAAGTCCCCGGTCGGCGAGCCTTCCATCGTCGCGTATTCGCCCATGAAAATCTTCGGTCCGTTCCGGTCGAAGTTGTCATAGTGATGGATGTCGTCGAAGTACTTCTCCGCGCTCAGATAAAAGTGGTCATCCAATACATCCGGCTTGCGGCTGGTCACCGGCGCAGTCGCAATCAATTTCTGATCGGGATACTTCTTCTTGATCGCATCATAAAACTGCGTAAAGCGGCCATCATAGCTCTTTGATTGATCGAACCAGTCTTCATTGCCGATCTCGACATAGGCCAGCTTGAAAGGAGCAGGATGGCCATCCTTGGCGCGCTCCGCACCCCACCTGGTATCCGTGCCTCCAGTAGCGTATTCAATCTCATCGAGTGCGTCTTGAACATAAGGCTCAAGATCCTTGCCGGGCGCAACATGCTCCTGCTTCATCGAGTACCCGCCATAAACCGCGAGCACATTCTGCATGTTCAGATCTTCACACCACTCCAGAAACTCAAGCAGCCCAAGACCGTCTGAGGAGTGATAATTCCAAGGGCTCGGATGAGTGGGACGATCAACAAGAGGCCCAATCGTCTTCTTCCATTGATAACGCTCGCTGATGTGGTCGCCTTCAAGGTAATTCCCCCCAGGAAAACGAAGAAACGCCGGATGCAGCCCAGCCAGCTTCTCCATCAAATCGATCCGGTTACCGTTGACGCGATTCTTGTACGTAGGCGGAAACACCGAAACGAGCGTCATCCACACCGTCCCCGGCTTTGTGAGCGTAAGCTCCAGATGATTTGCCTCGGAAGGCTCGATCTTTCCCGTATGCAGCTTAGCCGTGTATTGCTTCCAATCGCTACCGATACCGAGAATCTCGGCGCTCGCGACGCTCTTCCCGGTCTTGTTGTTGATCAGGTTCACATGCAGTGGCGACAGAGTCCCACCACCGAGGTCTCCCTTGGCATAAAGCGAGAAGGTATAGGTCATATCCGGCTTCAGCGGATAGCCCCAATACCCCTGATTGCGCAGCCCGGCGGGCTCAGTGGGCGAGGCAGAGGTGACGGTGAGCTTAATGCTGTCGTTCAGCGCCTCCGACGGACCAGTGGTCTTGTCCTTGTCCATCTTGGCGCCTCCGCTCGCGTTCTGGACCACCAGCCAATCCTGCTGATTCCAGTTCGGATCGCGAAGCGTCCGGTTCCGCACCATCTCCGGATACAGGCCGCCGTCGTACGAGTAATTGATCTCTTCCGTCATCATTCCGTAAAGCGTGGGGCTAACGGAGTGTTCGGTCTTATCGACTTGGATATTCAGCGTGGCGGCCGGCTTGGCGGCAGGCTGGCCATACGCCAGCGAACCAAGCGAAAAAACCGTGAGCATGAGACCGGCAGGCGAGCCGAATCTCTTCAGGATTTGCGTGGATTGCATTTCTGGAACCTCTTCGAGTAAAGGTTTACTTGAAAGGCGAGTTTAATAGGTCAATCCAAGATTGGCAAGGCTTTTGCCCCAGTTTCGCTGGCAGGCTTCGCTGGGCAGATACGAGCACCAGGATCGCGATTCCATTGTTTCGAGCACTCTTTTCTACAGATATTCCTTCTCGAACCCACTCAAGCTTTGGCTACTTCCACGAGCGTTGAATAAAATGTCGCGGCTTTGCCAATGTCGGTGAGCCTCTCACTCGTGAGCACGTTTACGTTCTGGCCGTCTGGATTCAGTTTTGCCCAATCCAACCGGCCCGCAACCACGCCGCTGGGGATGCGGTCGGAGATCATAGCCGTAAGCCGTAGGCTTCCGCGATCATTCCATATGCGAACCGGGTCGCCCTCGGCGATGCCGCGCGCGCCTGCGTCTACCGCATGTATCTCCAGCCGATGATTGGTGCGCGCCTCCATGCTGCGATGCCCATCCAAATTGGCGAAGGTCGAGTTCATATAGTGGTCAGCCTTGCGCGGCAAAAATTCGAGCGGATACCGCGCTGCATCCGGGCCCAGGCGAGACTCAGTCGGTGGAATGAATGCAGGAAGAGGATCGGCGCCAGCTGCGGCGAGCGTCTCCGAGTAGAACTCAATCTTGCCGCTGGGCGTGGGCAACGAATCGTTACCGTTGCTGAAAGGTAGAAAAGATTCCTTCGCGCTCTCGCACATAAAGCTGAGCGGAATGTGGCCTCGTTCAGCCAGCGATTCAGCAGTGATGTGCTCCATGCCAGGATTGCGCGAGTGCCCGGTCTCATCCAGTTTCAGCGCCTGCCGGATCATCTCTTCGGGCGTATCGTGGAAGCAGTCCTCAGTGAAGCCCATGCGCTGCGCAAGCTGCGAAAACAGCCACACATTGGAGCGCGCCTCACCCAGCGGTGCAATCGCCTGGTGCGACTGCTGCAGGAAGTAATGCCCGTAGGCTCCCTGTATATCCGTGTGCTCCAGAAACGTGGTCGCCGGCAATATGTAATCGGCGTAATCGGTGGTGTCAGTGAGGAATTGCTCATGGACGACGGTGAAGAGATCCGTCCGCTCCAGACCGCGATGCACCGCATTCTGATTGGGCGCGACAGCAGCAGCGTTGGAGTTGTAGACGAATAACGCATGCACACGGGGGCCGTCCTCCGGTGCGTCGCCAAGCTCCGTAAGCGCATGGCCCAGGCGAGACATATTCACCACACGAGCCTCGCGGCCGAGCGGCGAGGCCAGCATCAGGTCAGGGCGCTCGATGGCCTGCGAATCGAACTTGAAAGCTCCCGAGACGGAGAGCTGGGCTCCGCCGCCGCGATGCTTCCATGCGCCAGTAAGTGCGGGCAGCATCGCGATGGCGCGAACCGCTGTCCCGCCATTCTCCGAGCGCTGCACGCCATAATTCATGCGCAGAACGGCTGGCTGGGTTGTGGCGTATTCGCGTGCCAGTTGTTCGATTTCCGTCGCCGTTAATCCGGTCCATGCCGCGACGCGCTCCGGCGTGTATTCACGCACCCGCTCGGCTAAGTGGGCAAAGCCATGCGTCATCTCGTCAATGTAAGCGCGGTCTTCAAGGCCATCGCGCAGGATCACATGCATCATGCCCAGCGCCAGCGCCGCATCGGTGCCAGGACGAATCGCGATGTGCCAATCCGCCAGTCCCGCAGTGCGGGTGCGATACGGATCGATCACGATGAATCGCGCTCCGTCGCGCCGCGCTTGCTCTACAAACGGCCATAGATGGATGTTGTTGCCGTGTATGTTCGCGCCCCAGGCAATGATTAGTTTGGCGTGGGGAAAATCTTCGTTGGGCGTGCCCAGCTTCTTGCCGTAGACGAGCTTGAATGCCTGTCCTCCAGCTTCCGCACAGATCGTCCGGTCGAGTTGCGAAGCTCCCAGCCGATGGAAGAAGCGGCGATCCATCGAGCCGTAGCCAAGCACGCCGATGGTTCCAGCGTAGCTATAAGGCAGAATCGATTCCGGTCCGTGAATTGAAGCGATCCTCCCGAGGCGCGCGGCAATTGTGTCGAGTGCTTCATCCCACGAAACCTGCTCGAAGCTTTCAATCTCACGACCTTTTGTCAGTTGCCCTTTGGCCACACCGGCCTTGCGTCGCAGAGGATGCAAAATGCGTTGCGGTGAATAGACGCGATCCAGATATTTGGCCACTTTGCCGCACAAGAAACCCTGCGTCACAGGATGCGATGGGTCGCCCTGTACTTTGACTGCGCGGCCTTCGCTGTTGACTGAAACGAGCACAGCGCAAGAGTCTGGGCAATCATGCGAGCAGACAGTGTGCACGATTCGGAAAGGTTCACTTTCCAGGTGCTCGATTGTTGGGCTGGCAGCCATAATGTCATTGTAGAGTTTCAGCAGAGGGAAAACCATGCGTATTCCAAAGGTGCTATCGGTTCTGCTTGCACTGCTTTTGTGCGGACTAACTGCGGTTCGGGCTAACTCTCAGGCGCAGCCTGCAAGCGGCAAGCACGCAGAAGAAGCTGCGATTCATGCCGTGCTGGATGCGCAGGTTGCGGCGTGGAATCGTGGAGATATTCCGGCATTCATGGCGACTTATGAAGATTCGCCAGAGACGACGTTTGTCGGAGCTACATCTGTAAACAAGGGATTTACGCCGATCCTGGAACGCTACAAGCGAAACTATTCAACTCCGGAACAGATGGGCAAACTTACCTTCAAGGAGCTGGATATCCGGCTCCTTCCCGCGACTTCGGGAGCAACGGAGTATGCCGTGGTGACGGGGCACTTTCACCTGGAGCGAACGGCTAAGGGCGCGGCTACCAAGGATGACGGAATCTTCAGCCTGGTTTGGCACAAAGGGCCTGGCGGGTGGAAGATTGTGCTGGATCACACGGCTTAGAGCAAAATCTTCGCGAACTATGTCGTTCCTTGCCATCACCACCGGCCGAGGAACGGTGGATCCGGCCCCAAAACCGGGGGGGTGTGCACAATGTTTGCAAGTGCAAGAATCGGCAAGAGTTGAGTGCAAATTTAGGTGCGTTTATGGCGCGATTAGCCGAGGATTTGTGCACTTAAATGCATCGTGTTTGTGCGGCAATTCTGGTGTTTTCTGTTCAGCCTGCGTGTGTTTGTTTCTATTTTGCCTGAGTTGGGCATAATTCAATGCAAGCCTGGTTCACCGTTGGTCTTTAGGTTGCCTAGAAACGGGCGCGGACGCCGAGTTGGATTTCTCGGGGGCGGTAGTAGTTGGTGGCGTTTACGTCGAGAGGTTTGCCGAATTCTACCGAGGTGGGGCTGGGCAGGCCTGCGCTGGTGAGGCCGGTCATGAAGTTAAGTGTGGGCAGCTCTCCGGAGGTGGCGCCGCGGTCGATGGTGTAGCCGGTGGTTTCGATCAGAGTCACGTTCTGGTGGTTGAAGAGATTGAAGCTTTCGGCCAGCAGTTCGAGCTGGCGGTTGTGCGCCAGGTTGAAGCGCTTGGTGAGGCGGGCGTCGCCGGTCCAGGTTGCCGGGTAGCGATAGGTATTGCGTCCGACGCCGTAGACGCGGTTGTCGCCGCCCGAGCCGTTCATGCCGGGTCCTACGCCCTGGATGAGCTGCTCCAAATCGTTGTAGAAACCGGGGACGTAGCCGCTGGTGCGCATGGTGTAGGGCAGTCCTGAACGGAATTGTCCGACTGCGGCGACACTCCAGGCGTTGGCCAGTTGGCCGGCCCAGTTGGGTATCTTCCATGGAGTGGTGTAGAGCACTGTGGCGGCGGCGGAGTGGCGTATATCCAGGTTGGATGTGCCGTATTCGAGGCGAAAATCGTGCGGATCGAAGACGTCATTGACGGCGACGTTGCCGGATTCGTTGGGATTCCAGTCGGTGGCGTGGGCATAGAGATAGTGGGCGTGCAGGCTGAGGCCGTGGCTGCCGTAGCGGACGATTTTGAACATGGCTGCGTCGTAGGTGGAGTTGGCGCGGCTTTCGATTGAGTCGAGTTGCTGGTAGCTGGTGTTGGTGCGAGTGGTGTAAAAGGGGACGGTGACCGTGGGGGTCTTGATTGGGCCGGCTTGCAGGGCATCGACCACGGCGTAGGTGATTGTTTGCGGGTTGCCATCGCCGTTCTGCGCCGGGACGAGATTCGTATCCATGGAGATGGGCAGTCTGCGGCCGAGGCTGGCCAGCGCGCTTGCCGAGATCAGCCAGTGGCTGGGCAGCTCCTGTTCCACACTCAGGACGGCCTGATCGACCTCCTGAGGACGGAAGCTGGCGGCGAAGGAGACTGCGCCGGGTGTTACGGCGGCCTGCGGCTCGACTGGAAACACGAACGGAAATGGTGGAGCGCCGTTGTCCGTCGGTTTGAAAAAGAAATTCAGGTCACCGCTTGTGCTTCCAGTCTGGGTGAGGGCGGCGAGGACGGTGGAGTTGTCGATGCGTCCGTAATAGAGACCTGCGCCTGCTCGAATGACTGTGCGTTTCAGCGGAGCGTAGGCGATGCCGATGCGCGGGCCCCAATTGAGGGTCGCGGCGGGGAGTTTGAGGGTTTGCGGCAAGGCTGAGTTGGCGACGCCGATTAGGGGCGGAGGCAGTTGCTGGACCTCAAGACGCAGGCCGGCCGACAGGGTCAGATTGTGGAGCGGCTGCCATTGCTCAGTTGCGAATGCGGCGAGGTCGTTGGTGCTGAGGCTCCAGTCTGACGGGCCGATGCGCTGCGAATACCAGGCGTAGCAGGGCAGGTAGCCCAGACCGGTGAGGGTGCCGCTCTCGTTGTGGACCTGGCCCGTTGCATCGCAGTTGTGCTGAGGGGAGTTGACGCCGCCGACGCTGCCGAAGCCATATTGGGTGAAGCTCGCGGTGTCCGAGAGGAAATTGAGCACGTCGGCGTAGGAGTAAGTGCCGGTCTGGTTGAGCAGGGAATCGACCGCGTCAGAGGTGTGATCGAAGTAAGCGCCGGCTTTGATGAGATGCGAGCCGTGGACCCAGCTGAGCATGTCCTGGGTTGCAAGAATCTGTTCGTCTGGGTTCTTTGTACTGCCAGGGCTGGCGAGACGGGCGGGTTTGCCGAGGATGAAGCCGTATTTGGAGTCGGCGATGATCTCGGGCAACTGATCCCATTCATTGGCGATCAATGGGGCCTCGAAGGCGGACGGAGTTTGTGCGGTATCGCCCTGGATTCGGTGTTGAAACTGGACGGCGGCGGCGTTGAGCAGGTTCGGTGTGAGAAAGCTGTCCAACTTGGCCAGCGCCCAGGCGTCCGATGCCTGGCTGTTGCCGAAGCTATGGCTGCCGTAGGTTTCTGATGTACTGCTCAGTCCACCGCCGGGTGAGTTTTCGTCTGATCCCTGACCCTCGATGCTGAGGTGCTGTCGCTCGCCGATGTGCCAGTCGACGCGGGCGAAGCCCTGCCATTGGCTGGTGGTGCGGGGAACGGGGCCGAGCAGGCCGTTCAACTGGCCGAGGCCAGCGGAATATGCTGAGGCGCCTTCTTCGAGGATGGCTGGTTCGGGAAGGTCGAGACGGGCGGCAAGGACGGTCAATTGGTCGTTGGTTGGCTGTGCGAAGAAGTCGTCAGGATGGCGCACGCTGGCGACGGCGGGATCGTTGCTGAGAAGTCCGTCGAGGGCGGCGAACCAGAAGAGTTTGTCTCGCTTGAGCTGACGGCCTATGCCTAAGCCGAGGGTCTGGCGGCTGTTGGGCGGCGAGTACGGCTCTGGAGTGAACTGGGCGATGTTTACGCCGTTTACCGGGGCGGTTTGCTCGATCCGCTGTGTGAATGGGTTTTGCGCGCCCCAGAGGCTTTGGCGATTGAGGTAAAAGGCCTGCCCGTGGAGGCCGTTCTGGCCATGTGCGGTGATCAGGTTGAGAGCTCCACTGGAGGCGTTGCCAGTGCGGGTCTGCATGACCTCGATGGCCGATGCGCCTACGGACTCGGTGGCTCGGTTTGACCGGCTGGTGTCGGACTGGAATACGGACTGGGATGCGGGCTGGGCGGTCTGGAATGCGGGCGCGATGGCCATGCCGTCGATGCTACTGGAAGCCTCAATCCCGCTGGCTCCTTCTATTGAGAGCGGTGCGTCAAGTGGCTCCGGGCCGGAATTCGGGCTGGAATTGGAGATCGTTTCGTCTCCGTTTTGGCCGCTTCGCCCTCTTTGAGAAATGGGGTTCGAGGCCGGGGTGATGGCGGCGAATTCCTGCCAGTCGCGAGTACTGGTCGGGGCGGCGCTCAACTCGCTAGTGGGGATCATGGCGGTGACGGCGGGGGTTACGGGGTCAAGTTCGCGGACTTCGGGGCCGAGATCGAGTTCGGGCGGCGCGGGCGGTAGGGGCAACTGCATGACCAGGACGGCTTGCATGCGGGTGGCATGGCCAGCAGAGATGAAGATGCCATCGACCGCGCCTTTGCCGAGTGAGGGAATGTCGGCCTCAAGGCGGTATTCACCGGGGCCCAGGCCGGTGAAGCGGTAGCTGCCATTCTTGCCGGTTACACCGCTCGTGGTGGCTCCGGTGGAGAGATTCCTGATGGTGATAGATGCTTGCGCGAGCGGGATGCTGTGCCAGTCGGTGAGTTTGCCGTCTAGAGTGCCAGTGCTAGCGCTGGTGGGCGATTCGGCCATGCAGGCGAATGCGACGCAGCAAAGCGCTGAACATGCCAGGTAGGCCAAGCAGGCCAGCATTCGTGCTGGGAATCGCCAGTGCCGGAATTCGCCGAGGTTTCTTGAGCCGAAGCTCATTGGTCTGCGCCCTAAAAAGGTTGGTTGGGCGCAAATCCGGGAAAAATGTGGTTCAGAGGTGCAAGTAAAGGCGCAATTTTAGAACTGTGGGCCCGACCTGTCTTCGCAGGAATGCCAGTCGACTGTATTGTCCAGTTCTTGGACAGAATGGAGAGTTACGAGCGAGTATATTCCGGATTGCGTAGACTGGATAGATAGGAAGCAGGGATTTTGCACTTATGTTCATTGATGAAGCAAAGATTTTGGTTAAAGCGGGCGATGGCGGCAACGGTTGCGTGGCTTTTCGGCGGGAGAAGTTTGTGCCGCGCGGGGGTCCGTCGGGCGGCGATGGCGGACGCGGCGGCGATGTGGTGATGCAGTCGAGCCAGCAGCACAATACGCTGATTCATTTTCGCTACAACCCGGAGCACAAGGCGGAGCGCGGACGGCATGGCGAGGGCTCGAACTGCACGGGGAGCGACGGGAAATCGATCATCCTCAAGGTGCCGGTGGGGACGACCGTTTTTGACGCGGAAACAGGCGAGCTGATTCACGATTTTTCGCTGCCGGACGAGTCCGTGGTGGTGGCCAAGGGCGGCCGCGGCGGACGCGGAAACCAGCATTTTGCCACTCCCGTACACCAGGCGCCGCGGGAGTCGGAGCCGGGGCGGCCGGGCGAGGAGCGCACTTACCGGCTGGAGCTGAAGCTGTTGGCCGATGCTGGGCTGGTGGGTTATCCGAATGCGGGCAAGTCGACGTTGATTGCGAGGATTTCGGCGGCCAAGCCGAAGATTGCGGACTATCCGTTTACGACGTTGGAGCCGAATCTGGGCGTGGTGACGGTGGGCGAGGCTCCGAATGAAGAGAGCTTTGTGGTGGCCGATATGCCGGGCCTGATCGAGGGCGCACATCTTGGGACCGGGCTCGGAGTGCAGTTTCTGCGGCATATTGAGCGTACGCGCGTGCTGGTGCACCTAGTGGATGTTTCAGATGGGTCGGGACGACCTGATCCGATTGAGGACTTCAAGGTGATCAATGCCGAGCTTGAAAACTTTGGGCATGGGCTGGCCGAGAAGCCGATGATCGTGGTGGCGAGCAAGATCGATGTCGCGAATCCGGAGAAGCTGAAGCGGCTGGCGACGTCAGCGAAGCGGCGGAAGCTGGAGTTCCATGCGATTTCGGCGGTCACGGGCGAAGGGATCGAAGAGCTGAAGTGGGCGCTCGCGAAGCATGTTCGCGAAGCTCGGCAGGTGGAAGTGCCGGAGCCGATCTTCTAGAGTCCGCTCGCTCCTGTCTCGCTACTGCAATGGCTGGATGGTCGATCCGGAGGGGACTTTTACCTGGAACTGGTCGTCGGTCAGGGTGGGGTTGGAGGCGACTCGCTCCACCGTCATGATGAGCTGGTACTCGTCCTGAGGGCGCTTTAGGGTGATCTTGCTGGGGTAGTTGGTGCCCTCGAAGTTCTGATAGGGACCGTAGATCACCTGGGTAGCGAGTTGGCCCTTGTCGTCATAGAAATCCTGCTCGTAGGGCAGCAAGTCTTCGCGATGGAAGCGGACGATACGGACAGGGAACAGCTCCTGGCTATCTGCCGTCTTGCGGCGGACGATGCTGAGCTCGTATTCGGGGCGCAGGAGCAGGCGCTTATTGGAAGCGTCCTCTTCGGTGATGTTTTCCGAGGTGACGGAGTAGAGATTGTCCTTGTCCAGACCGCGCACCACCATGGCGTTGAAGAACGGGTCGGGTCGCAGATTCTCGTACCAGTTGGGCGAGGTGCCTTTGCTGGCGTTGTGTCCCTCGTAGGCTATGTTTTTGGGCGGAATGACCATGGTGAAGCGGGTACCGTCACTGCCCAGATCGAAGAGCTGCGTCTGGACCAGCGGCGCTTTGCCGAGAATGCGAAGGGCGTTTGGCTTGCGCAGAAGCAGGTAGGCACGGATGGATGGGTAGTCCGTGGCGACGCCCTCTTTGGTCTTGAGATGGCTGGCTTGGAGGTCGACGGTGGCGGTGAGGCTCTGGAACTTGGCCCATTGATCGTTGAGCCGTGCTACGAGCTCGTCGGCGGAGGCGTTCTGGACGACGGACGGAGCAACGGGCACAAGGAGCTTGCGCTTGGAGACGAAGAGGCTGAGACAGCCCGTCATCGGAAAGAACAACGGCAGCACGGTGGCCACCAGCGCGAGGGAGGCCAGTCGCGGAGCGGAGTTCGATTTGAGGCGGGCAGGCGTTATTTGCAGGAGTGGCATCAGTGTCCACCTGCTTGTTTGACGGCCTGACGGTAGCTTGCGACGTTTTTATTGTGTTCTTCGAGTGTGGAGGCGAAGCGGGATTTGCCCTGCGGGTCGGCTCCGGCGGCGACGAAGTAGAGGTAGTCGGTGGCGGCGGGGGACATGGCCGCACGCAGGGACGGCAGGCCGGGATTGGCTATGGGTCCGGGCGGCAGGCCGGTGTGGCGATAGGTGTTGTAAGGCGTATCATGCTTCGGATCGCTAAGGTCGGAGGCATAGATGGCTCCGCGCCAGCTTCCGCTAACTTCAAGGCCGTAGATGACGGCTGGGTCGGTCATCAGGGGCATCTTTTTCGCGAGGCGGTTGGTGAGGACGCTGGCGACCAGCGGACGTTCTTCGTTCACTGCGGTTTCGCGCTCGACGAGCGAGGCCAGGGTCACGACGGAGTGTACGTCGTGTGAGGTGTTTGGGTTCCCTGGGGCGATTAGGCCGATTTGCGCAGCGGTGGCGCGGAAGCGGCGCACCATGACGGACACAATCTGGCTGGCGGTAGCTTTGTGGGGAAAGCGATATGTGTCCGGAAACAGGTAGCCTTCAAGGCTGCGAGCCTGGGGATCGAGATCGGCGATCAGGGGGGTGTCTTTCACCGTGGCTGCCAGAAAATCCTCTCTCTTCACTAGACCTGCCTGCTCCACCCGCGCGGCGATTTCGAATCGGGTTGCTCCCTCGGGGATGGTCACGGGGAGGGTGAAAACGTCGCCGCGGACGATACGTGAATAGACTTCAGTGACCGGCGCAGCGTGATCGAAGCGATATTCTCCGGCCTTCAGCGTGCCTCGCTTCCATATCCTGACCAGATCAAAACCGTATCGGGTGCGGATGACGCCGGCCTGTTCCAGCTGCCTGCCAATCTGCGTGCTGGAGCTGCCGGGAGCTATTTCCACGAAGGTTTCGTGTGACGGGGCGGAGGGCAGAAAGACGAACCAGGCCGCGCCGCCCAGAGCAAGTACGGCCAAAAGGAACAGGCCGAACAGCACTCCTCCGCAGCCCAGACCTGCTTTCTTGCGGTTCGTCCGCCTGCGGCGTACCATTCCTTGCGGCAACCCTTCCTGAAAGACCTGTCACGAGATAAGACGCGGGCAACCCTTGTGGGGATTCCTTATCCTTCGATTGTATCGGCTCGCTTTGCCTGGGTAACTTGAGTAACTAGCCTCTGGGGGCTCGCATCGCGGCCAGCGGCTAACTGAAATAGCTCAGAGAGAGAAGCGTGTAGAGTAGCTGCAACCCCTTCCTGAAAGGGTGTGAGGCGCAATGATCGTGCTCGATGCCAACCGCGCTGCCAGCCTGATCGAGCTGGCGCAGAAGCGATTCGACCCTGACCTGCCGGAGAGCGAGCTGAAGATTCTGCGCGATTCGGCAAGTTCTGCTCCACCGGCGTGGCCAGATCAAGCCGTGCCTCAAGCGGAGATCCGGCCCGAATTTGTGCGATGGCTGGTTACGGATGCCGAGGCGGCCGCTTGCATCGACGCGAACGGCTTTCGCGGCTATGGCGTGAAGATTGCCGGTCAACTGAATCTGGATAATTGCCGGGTTCTGGTGCCTATGCGGTTGCATGGATGCACGCTGGAGGGCGAGGTCAGCTTCGTGGACGCCGAGACCAAGAGCGTCTTCTTCAGCGATTGCACGGTGAATGGCGACTTCAGCGCCTGGCGGATGGATGTGAATGGGGCGCTCTATTTCGATGGGACCGTCTTCAACGGAGTCATCAAGCTGATGAGCGCACGCATTGGCAGCACATTTGTGTGCGATCGAGCGCAGATCCTGGTGAAGAGCGGCTATGGATTGGACGCAACCGGCTCTGTGTTTGAGGATGGCATCTCATTCGGCGGAGAATTCTTCACTTCGGGCGGGATTCAATTGATCGACGCCAGACTAACAGGCGTGCTCGACTGCACCAGCGCAAAGTTGCATGTTCCCGAGGGAGACGCGCTGGTTCTGACTCGAGCCACGGTCACGGGCGGAGTGTATCTGTGCGGCGGGTTCGAATCGTGGGGCGCGATCCGGATGCAGGATGTGGAGATTGGCGGAACGCTGAGTTTTATGGGCGCTTCCGTGGCCTGGGTGCTGTGCATGAATATGCGCCTGACGGGCGACATGCTGTGGATGGGGGTCACCAAGTCCGCTGGAACGAATTTGGATCTTACCGCAGCCACGATCAAAGCCCTCCGGGATGATGTGCTGAGCTGGCCCTCGGCAGACAATCTAACCTTGACCGGATTCACGTATGGGGAGTTGATCCTGCACAAGGCGCCTTCACCGGAGGAGGCAAAGAACGGGTGGTTTCCCCAGGAGCTGCCACTAAACGCGGATGCCCGAATTGAATGGCTGATGCGGCAATCTCGCGAAGGACGGATTCAGCCGCAGCCGTGGATGGCGCTGAGCGCACATTTGCAGGCTCGGGGAGATGACAGGGCAGCGAAGCATGTAGTGTATCGGCTGCGCCGCGTACAGGCGATTGAGAAGAAGACTTCGCCGCTGTTGAGAGGCCTGGCGATTCGGTTTGCTTGGCTGGAAGAAGCGCCGCTGCGCATCCTGTATTCGATCACCCTCACGCTGTTGATCGGCTGGGCAATTTTTGGCTACGCCAGCCACAAGGGGGCGATTGCCCCGACCAGCGCGGAAGCGTATCGCGCGTTCATGGCCGGCAAGGTTATGCCGGTGGCTTATCCAACCTTCAATCCATTTGTCTATACGCTGGATAACGCGGTGCCTCTGGTGAAGCTTGGGCAGGACGATAAATGGACTCCGGACCAGCGTTTTGTCTCGACCAATCCGCTCACGAGCTACTGGTTTCTGATGTGGGTTCGCTGGGGAATCATCCTTTTTGGCTGGTTCCAGGCGACGGTGCTGGCGGCGGCGCTGTCGGGACGGTTCAAGCAGTAGCAGTAGACTGCGATGAGGGGGCAACGCTGGAAGCTGCATCCATATCGCGCTATCTCGGTCTTGACGTTGGGTCGAAGCGGATCGGGGTTGCTGTCTCAGATGAGTTGGGACTGACGGCTCAGCCGGTGCTGACGCTGACGCGCAAGCGCAATCTTCGCGACGATCTGAGGTCGCTGGCGCGGCTTTGCAGGCGGTTTGAGTGCGTGGGGATTGTGGTGGGCGACCCGGTGCATCTCTCGGGCGAGGCCAGCGCCCAGGCCACGAAGACGCGGGCCTTTGCCGAGGAGCTGGGGCTGCTGGCTGGTTTGCCGGTGCATCTTTGGGACGAGCGGCTGACGTCGCGGGAGGCGCACGAGATTCTGTACGCGGCGGGCAAGAGCCGGCAGGAGCATAAACCGTTGGTGGACCAGGTGGCGGCGGTGCTGATCCTTCAGTCCTTTATGGATTCGCGGGGGAATGCCGAAAAGCCGGCCGGTTAAGCCGGACGATTGCGCCCCGCTTCCGTTTGCGTGGAATTAACTCCGTTTGGCGTACAATGAAGATGTAGCTGGGAGTCCACACCCGGCAGCATTCCCAGTCATCCTCACTCACCGCAGATTTGGCACCCGTTCGCAGCAATAATGTGCGCAGAAGTGTCGCATATCACTGGCTAATCGCGCCATACGAGCACCGAAAAAAGCTCGCAAGTCATTCATTCAATTGAAGATGGATCGGGAAAACAACCCCCACCCCCGGTTTTTGGCTCTTTTTGTTCGTTTTTTTCGGCAATCCAAGCCACGTTTTTCCGTTCATGCAATTGCCCTGGTTTGTCGCCGCAGGTGTAATCAGGCAGAGAGCGATCATCGTATAATCGTGGTTTCAGGGTTTCTCCCGGTAAGAAATATTAGAGACAGGGCGGACCGCATCGTCACAACTCAACAGGACCGGGTACGCGGCTTGAATTCGCGCCCTGGATTTTCCTTTCCTGTGGCCCTCTGAGTCGATGCCCACCGCGACGGCAAACGAATGACGGAACACATCAAGAAGCAACTGCTTGAAGAGATTGCCAAGCTGGAGCATGAGCTAGCCCACGAGCTACCTGTCGAGATCAAGAAAGCGGCCTCGCTGGGCGACCTGTCGGAAAATGCCGAGTACCACATGGCCAAGCAGCGCCAGGTCTTCGTGAATGCGCGCCTGGGTCAGGTAAAGAAGCGCATGGCCGAACTGTCGCTGGTGAATCTGGCCAATATTCCCAGGGACAAAATCGCTTTCGGCTCGACGATCACCGTCTATGACACGACCAAGGATGAGGAGATTGTCTACAAGCTGGTGACCAGCGAGGAATCAGACGTGTCGAAGGGGTTGATTTCGACCACTTCGCCGATTGGGCGCGGGTTGATTGGCAAGAAGGTTGGCGACACGGCTGTCGTGGTTACGCCGAACGGCAAGCGCGAGCTGGAGATTCTGAAGCTGATGACGATTCACGACGAGGCTGGTCACGACGAAGCCAGTCAAGACAAAGTAGGGGCCTAAGCGGTGACGACTACCTGGACGGGCGCCTTTGGCCGCGGCTGCGGATGGCTGCTGGACCGCATAGTGTACGGATTGGCGCTGACGCAGATCTCGCCCAATGTTCTGACATTTATTGGCCTGGTAATCAATATTTGCGCGGCGATTTTGTTTGGCCATGCTAATTCCACGAATGCCGGGCGTATGTTTTTTTATGCGGGCCTGGTGATTATCGGGGCCGGCATCTTTGACATGGTGGATGGCCGGGTGGCGAGGCGCAACAACCAGGTAACGGTCTTTGGCGCGTTCTTTGACTCGGTAATCGATCGTTACTCGGATGTGGTGCTGTTCTTTGGGCTGATTGTTTACTACGCTCGCGAGAACCACTTCTGGTATGTGTGGCTGGCCGCGTTTGTGATGGTGACTTCGCTGATGGTAAGCTACACGCGCGCTCGCGCTGAGGCGCTGATCGGCTCGTGCAAGGTGGGCTTTATGGAGCGGCCGGAGCGCATTGTGCTGATTATTCTGGGCGCGCTGTTTAACCATTGGGGCGTGATGGCGCCGGTGCTTTGGGTGCTCGCGATTCTGTCCACCATCACAGTGATTAACCGGATTTCCTACACCTATTCGAATACCAAGCATATGGCGCCGCTGGGCTGAATAGGGAACAGGGCTTTTGACTGACGATTGAAACCCGATGAGGCTGGTTTGGATCAAATGTGCAGAGGGTCGAGATTTCTATGACACAGGGTTCTGAAACATCCGCGAAGGTTGAGCGTACGGACGCTGAGTGGCGTGCGCTTTTGACTCCGGAGCAGTACAACGTTCTTCGCCAGAAAGGGACGGAGCGGCCATACACGGGCGCGCTGACTCAGAATCATGAGACAGGCGAGTACATGTGCGCGGGCTGCGGAGCGGTCTTATTCGCGAGCGACGCCAAGTTCGAGTCTGGATGCGGCTGGCCGAGCTTTTATATTCCCAAGGATTCGAAGGCCATTGCAGAGCATGAAGACGTGAGCTTCGGCATGAGGCGCGTGGAAGTGACTTGCGCGCGCTGCGGCGGCCACCTGGGACATGTTTTTCCAGATGGGCCGAAGCCGACTGGGCTGCGCTACTGCATCAACTCCGCTTCACTTACCTTTGAGCATAAGTAAGGTGCTGGCTCACTAGCCAGGGCATGGCCGGTGTCAGGAGACGAAATGACCAGGTACAGTCGTCTCCCGGCGTGGGTCCGCGCGGCTGCGGCTGATAAGTCGAGTTCGATTCTGCTTGAGACTTCGCGTTTTGACGCGGCTAATTACCGCAGCTATCTTTTTTTCGATCCTGTCAGGGTGCTGGTTGCGCAGGGATTGGATGAGATTCCGCAGGTGTTTTCGGGAATCGAAGCTGCGCTGGCTGAGGGATTTCATGTTTGCGGATACTTCGGCTACGAATGCGGATATCACTTTGAGCCGACTGCCGGCGAGGGGATTGTTTCGCGGGAGCTGCCGCTGGCGTGGCTTGGAGTTTACCCGCAGCCGCTGGTTTTCGATCATTTGCTGGGAGGCTTCGAGGGCGAAGTCGGCGCGAGCTTGGCTAGGTATGAAAATCGTCCTAGGAGCAAGTTAGAGGCTGCGCTTGCTTCGCACCCTGTGGAGCTTGAGATTGCGCCGCAGGAATACTGCGCTCGAGTGCGGCGGATTCAGGATTACATTGCAGCAGGCGATAGCTACCAGGTGAACCTCACTGATCGGGTGAGCTTCTCGATGCAGGCTTCGGCGGTGGAGACTTTTGCAGCGCTTTCGGTCCAGCAGCCGGTGGCTTACAGTGCCTTTTTGAATCTGGCTGAGTACCAGGTTCTTTCCTTTTCGCCGGAGCTGTTCTTTCGCGTTCAGGACGGCAGGATCGTGACTCGGCCAATGAAGGGAACGATGGCGCGTGGCCTGGATGCCGAGGAGGATCGGCAGGCGGCGCTGCGGTTGCAGAAGGATGAGAAGAACCGCAGCGAGCATGTGATGATCGTTGACCTGCTGCGCAACGATCTGGGCCGCATCTGCGAGATGGGCAGCGTGGAGGTCGAGGATCTATTCACTGTGGAGCGGTACGAAACGCTGCTGCAGATGACTTCTACAATCTCAGGGAAGCTGCGACCAGGAATCAGCTACTACGAGATCTTTCGCGGGGTCTTTCCAAGCGGGTCGATTACCGGCGCTCCCAAGGTTCGCACCATGCAGATTATTGGCGAACTGGAGAGCAAGCCGCGCGGGATTTATACAGGAGCGATCGGGTTTATTGCGCCTGGCGGAAATTCGGTGTTCAATGTGGCGATTCGGACGCTGGTGACGAAGAACGGCTGCGCTTCGCTGGGAGTTGGCGGGGGAATTGTCGCAGACTCCGATGCGATGGATGAGTATCGTGAATGCCTGCTGAAGGCTTCATTTCTGACTCGTCCCCGGCACGAATTTGAGCTGATTGAGACGATGCTTTGGGATGAGGAATTTCGTTTGCTGCCGCTGCATCTTCGCCGGCTGGAAGCGTCGGCGTCGTATTTCAGCTTTGACTTTGATCGCGAGATGATTGAGGCGCGGCTGCTGGAATTGGCTGCTTCGCTTGAGCGCGGCCAGAGGTATCGCGTACGGCTGCTGCTGGCGCGGACGGGTGAGCTGATGCTGACTTCGCGGGTGTTTGAGGCTGAGCATCCGAAGGGACTTGTCCGGATTGCTACCCGGCGGACCTCGTCCACCGATGTTTTCTTTCGACACAAGACCACGCGGCGTGCGCTTTATGACGAGCAATATGCGGAGGCTCGTCTGGAAGGGCTTGATGATGTCATCTTTCTGAACGAAAAAGGCGAAGTTACGGAAGGCGCGATCAGCAACGTCTTTGTGGAGCGAGACGGCTGGCTGCTTACGCCACCTCTCGCGTGCGGCATGCTGGATGGGGTCTATCGGCGGCATGTGCTGGAGACTCGCGACCATGCGACGGAGCTAACGCTGACAGTGGATGATTTGGGTGCATCCGATGCTATCTATCTGTGCAATGCGGTTCGCGGGATGTATGCAGTGAAGCTGGTAGCCGGCGTTAGTTGAGCTGAGTGCCGTATCCGATGCAATATGCTTGCGGAATGCGGATGCGGACTCTGGCTGTCGTTGTGTTTTTGGCCTGCTTTGCGTCTCTTTTTGTGCGAGCGCAGGAAGACGTTGCGCTTGACGCGCAGCTCAAGGCGATTGCGGCTGCTCATCATGGCGAGGTGACGCTGTTTGCGCGCAACCTTAAGACGGGGCAGACGACTGCTCTGAAGCCGGATGAGCTGGTGAAGACGGCTTCGGTGATCAAGCTGGGCATATTGCTGGACGCGGCTGAGCAGATCCGGGCGGGCAAGGCGACGTTCGAGGAGAAGCTGGTGCTCGAAAAGAGTAACCAGGTCGCGGGGTCTGGGGTGCTTGCTGTCTTCGATACTCCCCTGCCCCTGACGCTGAAGGATACGCTGACGCTGATGGTGGTGTTGAGCGACAATACGGCTACCAATCTGGCGATCGACCGGCTGGGGCTTGCGCATATCAATGCAACGATTCGTGCGGCCGGGCTGAAGGATACATATCTCTACAAGAAGGTGTACGTTCCAGCGAGCGGGCCAATGCCGGCGGATCAGCCTCGCTTTGGGCTGGGCAAGACGACAGCGCGGGAGATGGAGGCGCTGATGGAGCGGCTGGCGACTTGCAGGCTGGGGCTGGATGGAAGCGCTCCACTGCCGGGCGATAGCAAGATCTGCGCTTCGCTGTTGCATACGCTGCGCAACCAGCAGGATCGCAACAGCCTGCCGCGCTACCTGGAAATGCTGGATACGAGCGAGCACGGCTCGGCAATTGCTAACAAAACCGGGGCGCTGGATCAAGTCAGAAATGATGTGGCTTTGATTGCGACCAAGGCTGGGCCGGTGGTGATCGCCGCCTTTACGCAAGAGAATGCCGACCAGCGCTGGACTGGCGACAATGAAGGCGAGCAGACACTGGGCAAGCTGGCCAAGGCGATCGTGGATCGCTGGTCGCCGGCTGGGCTGGATGCGCAGGGATTTGACTGGGAAGATCCGCTTGGGGCCGAAAATTCTCGGCCCTAGCGTGGAAATATGGGTAGCTTACGCCTTGGCGACTTTGCCGCTCTTGATGCAGTTGGTGCAGACGCGGATGCGTTTGGCCGCTCCGTTGACCAGGGCGTGTACTGCCTGGAGATTCGGGCTCCAGCGGCGCCTGGTTACGTTGTGGGCGTGAGAGATGTTATTGCCGAACTGCGGGCCTTTGCCGCAAACGTCGCATACCTGTGCCATTGCTTTGCTCCAAAAAAACCTGAACTAAATGTCCCAGTCTGGGATCGGGCGCGGTTACGAAGACGCAATTCTTAAGCGTCGGAGCGATTTGCGCGCTCTGGAAACTTCCACAACGCCCGAATACGCGGCTCGCTGACCTGCTGCCGAACCTCTAGTATACCCGGAATCGGGTTTTGGGCAAAGGGCGGGGTTGGGCGGGCGGCGCGTTGAGCGATGCCGCGGCTACGTTGGATTTGGTTTGGATTGGGCGGGAGTACATCTTTGCGCTCTGCTTCCTCATCCAAGCTAGGGGAATTGCTGAGAGGAATTACACCATGTCTGAGCACCACGACGTTCCGAAGAGCCACGAGCCGCACGCTATTCACGAGGACCACTCAACCAAGGGACCTCACGACCCAAAAGAGATCAATCCAAAAATGTCCTCCGATATCGCCTATTGGTCCAAAGAGTTTGGGGTCAGCGGGGATAAACTCCACGAGATCATTCGTAGCCACGGCACGCATGTGGACAAGGTCCGTGCGGCGCTCCACGCCTAGAAGGCCGGCTAACGGCTGGGCTGAATTTGGAAGGATTTGGGCGAATTCGAACAGATTTGACTGAGGCGCGGCGGTCGGGTGTATTTTGGGGGGGATGAAAAACATTGGATTTTCCAGACTCCTGGCTTCTTTGGCTCTGATTGCCTCCGCTACTTCTCTTCTTGCGCAAACGCCGGCCAAGCCGAAACCTGAGGAAACAGAGATCTGGGAGCCGGTTCCGCAGGTGGTGACTCCGAGCGCCTGCTGCATGACGCCTCCTCCGTCGGACGCGATTGTGCTCTTTGACGGCAAGAACGAGGACGAATGGGTTTCAAACAGTGACAAGACACCGGCCAAATGGGTGGTTGCGGACGGCGTGCTGACGGTGAGCAAGACTTCGGGAAACATCGAGACCAAGCGGAAGTTCAAGAACTACCAGCTTCACATCGAGTGGAAGGTTCCCGAAAATATCACGGGGAGCGGACAGGCGCGGGGCAACAGCGGCGTGTTTCTGGCTTCAACCGGGCCGGGCGACGATGGATACGAGCTGCAGGTTCTCGATTCGTGGCAGAACAAGACTTATGTGAACGGTATGGCCGGCAGCCTTTACAAGCAGGCTATTCCGCTGGCGAATCCGGGGCGCAAGCCTGGGGAGTGGCAGAGCTACGACGTGGTTTGGACCGCTCCGACGTTCACTGAGGACGGGTCTTTGAAGACGCCCGCTTATGCGACGGTCTTTTTTAATGGAGTGCTGGTCGAGAATCACTTTCAGTTGACGGGTCAGACGCTGTATATCGGCAAGCCGTTCTACAAACAGTACGATGCCGCGCCGATCAAGCTGCAAGCGCATGGGGATAAAAGCGAGCCGCTGAGCTTCCGGAATATCTGGGTTCGCGAGCTGAATTAAGGCTGTATCGACAGTTGCGAAGCTGGGCTACGCCTCTTCAATAGAGGCGTGGAGTCTCGGCAGTGTAAGGGGAAGGCCCGGGGCTGAAGCCCTTTTCGATTGACGACCGTTTTCAGTGGCCTGAAGGCCACTGCTCCCTCCGGCGAAACACATCGGCACCATTGCTTCCGCGGCGAAGCTGCCGCGGAAGCGAGCTTAGCCGCGCTTGCGGCGGCTGGGTTCGATGTTGGGCAGTAGACCAGTTAGCAGGCCAATGGCCGGCAGGTACGCGCAGAGGTGGTAGACGTAGACGATGCTCGTCATATCTGCGATCTTGCCCAGAACTGCTGCTCCGATGCCACCCATGCCGAAGGCAAATCCGAAAAACAGCCCTGAGATCATGCCGACGCGGCCTGGTACGAGTTCCTGCGCGTAAACCAGGATGGCTGAGAAAGCCGATGCGATGATTACGCCGATGATGACGCTGAGAATGCCAGTCCAGAAGAGATTGGCGTAGGGCAGCAGCAGGGTGAATGGCAGAACTCCGAGGATCGAGCACCAGATGACGTATTTGCGGCCGATGCGGTCGCCGATAGGTCCGCCGATGAGGGTGCCTGCGGCAATGGCTCCGAAGAGCGCGAAGAGATGCAGCTGTGAGCTGGCTACCGAAACATGGAAACGGCTGATGAGGTAGAAGGTGTAGTAGCTGGTGAGGCTGGCGATGTAGAAATACTTAGAAAAGACCAGCAGCATCAGGATGGTGAGGGCGAAGAGGATCTGCTTGCGTGGCAGAGGCTGGTGGAGTTCGTGGTGAGCCGCGGGGAGCGTGCGCAGGTGTTCAAGGCGATTTTTGTACCAGTTGCCTACCCAGCTTAGGACGGCGATGCCTGTCAACGCGGCGAGAGCAAACCAGAGGACTCCAATTTGGCCGCGGGGCAGAATGATGAGTGCTGCGAGCAGCGGGCCGATGGCGGAGCCGGTGTTGCCGCCGACCTGAAAGAAGGATTGGGCGAAGCCGTGCTTGCCGCCGGAGGCCATGCGAGCGACGCGCGACGACTCCGGGTGGAAGATAGCCGAGCCGACGCCGAAGAGGGACGCGGCGATGAGCAGCAGGCCGAAGGTGGGCGCGTAGGCCAGCATGACGAGGCCGACCATGGTTGTGGCCATGCCGATGGGCAGAGAGTACGGCAGGGGGCGGCGATCGGTGAAATGGCCGATGAACGGCTGCAGGAGCGAGGCGGTGATCTGAAAAGTAAGGGTGATGAGGCCGATCTGGCTGAAATTGAGGTGGAACGAGGACTTCAGGATCGGATAAATCGACGGCAGGAGCGACTGCAGCATGTCGTTGAGGAGATGGCAGAAGCTGACGGCGGCCAGGACGCGGAGCAGCGTTCCCTCTGGCGACGAACTGGAGAGCGGTTTTGGAGCTTCGACGACTGCGGTGGCGGGAGAGGTCATTTCAGGAGTCCAGGCTTCATTTTAAATATGGATGATGGCGTGCCAGGGAGAGATTCGGGCGCGGGTCGGTTTTCGAAGAACAAGAAAATGATTTCGTTGAATCTGTACCGCCCGTAGTCTGGTATCCGCTGCATGTGGCTTGCAGTGATTGACGCTGGGTAAAGAAAGACGATACACTACCTTAGTTTGGCGATTCTGCCTGTAGCCTTGTTGTCGGCGCTCGTTTGCGGCTTTTTTCTGAAAGCGGACTTGAGTGTTGACCGGGTGAGCATGATTTTGCCCATTCAATTAGGCTTGAAGGATGCGCGCCCCAATGCATATGGGATTGAGCGGCAGCGCCGGAGGTTCTATGTACGCTGTGATTCGTACCGGTGGAAAGCAGTACCGGGTCGCCCCAGGCGATGTGGTCAAGATTGAAAAGATCGAACAGGCTGACGCGGAAGCGCAGACTGTCGTGTTTTCGGATGTGCTGGCAGTGTCGGGCGATTCAGGTTCGATTGCCAAGCCGGCAAGCGCCACGGTTACCGCAGAGGTAATCGCGGATGGCCGCCACGCCAAGATTCTGGTCTTCCACTTGAAGCGGAAGAAGCAGTACAAGAAGATGCAGGGGCATCGCCAGGCGTTTACCGAGGTGCGCATCAAGTCGATTGAGGTCGATGGCGTGGCTCTGAGCGCGGCTGTCTAGTTCGTTATCCCTTGTCTCAAGTAAGAGACATGGGCCACCCACGAGTTGGTTTGGAAAGGATTTGTAATGGCACATAAAAAAGGCGGCGGTAGTTCAACAAACGGACGCGACTCAAATGCCCAGCGGCTGGGCGTGAAGGCGTTTGGCGGGCAAGTGGTTAGCGGTGGAACGATCATCGTGCGGCAACGCGGGACACCGATCAAGCCAGGCCTGAATGTCGGCATCGGCAAGGACGATACGCTGTTTGCCAAGATCAGCGGCACGGTGCAGTTCCGGGATCGCGGCAACAAGGGGCGCTTTGCCTTCGTCGAGCCGCTTGCGGCTGAGTAAGCCTAAGCCACGTAGTTCGTAGGATAGATAGGGCAAGATCGAGATCGGCAAAAGCGAGAGGCCGGAACCCACTGGGCTCCGGCCTCTCGCTTTTGGCTTATGAGAATTTTAGGATTCGGATTCTTTCCCCTTGAGGGTGCGGATAAAGGCGCGCTCTACGACCTTTTCCACGTCGACCAGGAAGAAGCTGGGAGCTGTGGAGGGCAAGGCAACCTGGGCCTTGTGGCCGAGAGCAGACGCAATCTGATCCCATTTGTAGATGGTGGAGTCGGCGCGAACTGTCATAGCTTTACGAGCCGGCTCGGGAAGAACTGCGTAGGCGAACCAAACGGCAAGGGAGACAAGATAAATAACCTCGAAGAAGAATTGAACACCAGGATTCAGTGGGAGCTGGAAGACGGTGGCTATCGACTGTCCGCAGTCGCTGGTCGCCATAACTCCTAGCCCGAGTGCGATGCCGAAAGGTCGGCTGCGCGGGGAAAGGCCGATGGCCTTCATGCTGAGCAGGAGGAAGGCGAGGAGGCAGAGCTCGGCCGTACCGACGCAGCGCATGAGCTGGATGCAGATGTTCACGAGCATCCCAGGTCCGGGAGTTATCGAGGTGAGGGTGGTAGCAGTGACCAGAACAGACGCGATAGCGGCCCAGCGAAATACGGTAGTGCCCATCCGGACCAACCCTGGGAGTGGAGCCATCGCCTGACGGTAGACATCCATGCAGCCGAGGAATAGAAGGACGGAGGTGGTCAGGAAGCTGACCCAGTAGACCAGGAAGTGAATCTTGGTATACGTCGATTCGCTGGCCAGTAGCGGACCGTACAGGAGGAAGTCAATGATTACCGCGGTAATCGCTCGTACAGAGAGATACGAGAGCATCCATGGGTACTTCTTCCGCAGGCTTGGCCGGCAAAAAGCTGCGGTGACAGCGATCGATAGAAGTACGTCGAGATTGACGTTGACTGACTGCGTGAACGGCAAATGCATGTAGCGGCTCCGGCCATCCTGAAGTTCATTCAGAATAGCGCGTTTTGCATTTCGCCGCTTAACCAATTTCGGTAACCGAGGCATAGCACTTTTGCGCCAGCCACGGGTTACCGCAAAAGCCGCCGGATTTAGCGGATATTCGGACAGGTCTGGGTGAAGGGATTGCAGGTCGGCATTGGTCCCGTGGGAGCGAATGCGGTCTTTAAATGCCCATTCTTGGGAAGTGAGTTACCAACGACTGCAGCGGCAATAATGGATGCAAATACGGTAACACGGATAACAACTTTCATAACTAATGTTCCTCCTGATGGTACTTATGTGTGAGAGACTTCCTCGCTCATAAGGAATAGACTGTTGCGTATTAGAAGTCCAGTAATTTCAATGTAATTAGTAAGTATCCAACAGCCGAGTTACTGGAGGAACTGTGTCCTTGGTAATCAATATACGATAACGAATGCATGAAATATTGTGCATGTGATTTAATTTACCACGGTACTTCACCTAAGCTGTTCCGGTTACCTAAATCGTCTGTCGAAGGCCTGCATCGTGGTAAAATCATCTATAGGGAGAGTGGCCGCTCACTCCTCCGGCAGCCTGTTTCCCAAGACGTTTTTGCAAGGTTTTCAGGGATGGACAGGGGTGGCCAAGGTCGCTTTGCTTGCCTTTGCCAGGCTCTGAGTTTCGTCCCTCCGGCGGTGGCGCGTTTCAGGTGGCCACGGAAGGCAACGTTTCAGGAGACAGAACGGATTCAGCGGTCTCTCAAAAACCTGTTCTAAAGCGAGCCCATGTCCACAAACAATCTTTTTGATGACTCCTCATCCGGTAAGACCCCTGCCAATAGTGGCAGCTATACAGGCGACAACATCAAGATTCTGGAGGGGTTAGAGGCAGTCCGGCTGCGTCCGGCCATGTATATAGGTTCGACGGGCGAGATGGGCCTGCATCACCTCGTGTATGAGGTGGTCGACAATTCGGTCGATGAGGCGCTGGCCGGTTATGCCACCGGGATCGAAGTGATCATTCACTTTGACAACTCGATCACCGTCATCGATGACGGTCGCGGAATCCCCGTGGACATGATGGACGTGGGCAACGGAAAACAGATGCCTGCGGTGCAGGTGGTGCTGACCAAGCTGCATGCGGGGGGCAAATTTGATTCCTCCACGTACAAAGTCTCGGGCGGCCTGCATGGGGTGGGTGTGAGCTGCGTGAATGCGCTCAGCCAGGAATTCAATGTGGAGATCTGGCGGGAACCTTTTACGTATGAGCAGGACTACTCCTGCGGCGAACCGATAACGCCCTTGCGGCAAACCGGTACGACGAAGCGGCGCGGGACTAAGGTGCATTTTCTCCCTGACCGAAGCATTTTCACGGTGACTGAGTTCAATCACGACACGCTGGCGCAGCGGCTGAGGGAGCTGGCCTTTTTGAACAAGGGCCTGCAAATTACTCTCACGGACGAGCGGACGGTGGATGCCAAGACGGGTGAGGCCAAGCGGACGGAGTTTCGGTACGCGGGCGGGATCTCGGAGTTTATCAAGCACCTGAATAAGGGCAAAGTCGTACTGCACGATAAGCCGATCAGCATGGAGGCAACACGCGAGAACGTGGAGATCGAC
>Ga0302326_10003940_pt1 | contig 34683 bp, 31 predicted proteins | sample Palsa_T0_3_FD_202264 | JGI IMG/M metagenome (GOLD analysis project Ga0302326, IMG submission 202264) | Peat permafrost microbial communities from Stordalen Mire near Abisko, Sweden - Palsa_T0_3 | ecosystem: Environmental > Terrestrial > Soil > Palsa > Peat permafrost | place: Sweden: Abisko...
CGGTTTCGCGGTCATTCTTCGTCCCGCGGGAGGCTCGTTCGGAGCTGCGCAAAACCTTCTGAGTTCCTCCTCCCTCTACTCGCGGAGCTTGTTCGGGTTCGACCCCACCGGCAGCGTGACCGCCGGTGCGCTCAACGAGCCGGGTCAAACCCAGACCCCCCAAGTCGGGAGGCTGCTCGCCGACGGCACTGTGTGTACACCGCTGTCGGAATCGGCCAGTGACGCACAACTCCTCGACGGGGCCGTCGACAACGATGGCACGGCAACGATCGCGTGGCCGGAGATCACCGGCACCACGGTGGACATTCAGGGCACACGCGTCCCAGCAGGTTGTCAGTCAACAGCGAACGCTCCGGTGGACATCTCCACGCCGTCAACACCGACAGCGACCCTGACACCGACGACCACGACGCTCACGTCGTCGACGAACCCGCGACGTCTGCTACGCCGGTCACCTTCACCGCTACGGTGTCACCAACAGATGGCGGTGGAACCGTCGGGTTCGTTGCTGACGGGTCTGCGAGTCCCATATCGGGATGCGCCGCTGTGCCGTTGAGCGCGGTGGGCGGCGCGGACGTCGCGACCTGCTCCACATCGGCGTTGGCGGTGGGTTCCGACACGATCACAGCCACCTACAGCGGTGATGCAACCTACGGCGGATCTTCGGGTGGTCTGACACAGTCGGTGACAGGGGCCGGGGTGGTGCTGTCACCTCCGTCGACAACTACCACCACTCCTTCCCCAGCCGAGCCTGCGGCGGTGTCAGTAGGACGGGTGGCAGGCGCGGATCGCGTTGCCACAGCGGTCGCCGCTTCCGAACAGGCACATCCGGCGTCGCACTCGGTGTCAACCGTGGTGTTAGCCCGCTCCGACGCGTTCGCCGACGCGTTGGCGGGGGTGCCCCTAGCGGTGGCACGTAACGCTCCGTTGTTGCTGACCTCACCCAACAATTTGGATCCGCGCACCCGTGCAGAGATCAACCGCGTGTTAATCCCGGGTGGCACGATCGACGTATTGGGTGGCCCGCTGGCGATCAGCGACAGCACCGTCGCCGCGCTCACGCAGGCCGGGTACAAGGTGGTACGCATCGCTGGTGCGGACCGCTACGCCACAGCCGTGGCCATCGCTAACACCTTGGGGGACCCGAGCAGCGTGTTCGAGGTGACCGGCACCAACTACGCCGATGCCCTCCCCGCCGCCGCAGCAGCCGCTCACATCGGTGGGGCGATCCTGCTCACCGACGGCGCCACCCAAGCACCCGCGACAGCCGCCTACCTGGCCGCCCACCCGACCGAAACCCGATGGGGGGTGGGCAAACCCGCGGCAACGGCGGACCCAAAGGCCAACCCGTTGATGGGTCCTAACCGTTACGCCACCGCGGTCGCCGTCGCACAACAGTTCTTCCCCGCTCCAACCGCCGTTAGCCTGGCGGCAGGCACCAACTTCCCCGACGGCCTTGTCGGCGCAGCCGACCCACCCGATCACCCAATGCTGCTCGTCGACCCGGGCGGGGGTGATCTTGGTGTCCTCACCGCTTACTTAGCGGCTAACTCCCACACCATCACCACCCTCACCATCTACGGCGGCACATACAGCATCCCGCCGGGCATCGCCACCGAACTGACCAACAGTGCATAGGCGCCGGGCTCGGCCGTGAATGAACTCGGCCTTCAGGCCGTGTGGGGTGCACAAACTCCGCTGCGCCGACCACCAGCTGGGGAATGGAGTCAGAGCCGTCGACGGCACTCGGCCGATGGGGATGATCCTCACCCGCGAGCGTCGCTGCCAGACTCAGGGCGTGAAGGTCCGCGAGGTGATCCGGTTGCTCGAGGACGGGTGGAGCCTTGACCGCCAGGCGGGGAGCCACCGCCAGTACCGTCATCCAGTCAAGCCGGGGACGGTGACGGTCTCCGGTAATCTGGGTGGCGATATGAGGCCGGGCACGCTTTCAAGCGTGTTCCGCCAAGCCGGGCTGAAAGGGCAGCAGAAGTGAGCGGCTACGCAGTGATTATCGAGGGCGACGCCGATTCCTACTCGGGCTACGCGCCCGATCTTCCGGGGTGCGTGGCAACCGGCAGCACCGCCGACGAGGTTGCAGAGCTCATGCGAGAAGCCATCGCGTTGCATATTGACAGCCTGCGCGCTCACGGCGATCCGGTGCCCGAACCGTCGGCCGCGGCCGCAACCGTGGTGCAGGTCGCCTGAGGGTCGTCGAACACTGGGTGTGAGTGCCGTCGCCGTTATGCTGTGAGTGACGCACAATCGAACTGGTGTTCGAGCAGGTCGGTGCGTTTCGTGGTCATCCCACCGCAACCGCAGGCCCCGAGCCAGGCCGGGGTCGGACTGATCAGCTGACCGACGCGGATACGGACTCAACGCAACGCCTCGGGCCGCACCTGTGTGAGCGTCGGCGTCGTCCGGTCACCATCCGATCGATGTATGCGACCCATAGCGGAAGCAACTGCAGCTGGCGACGTACGCGAGTGGTCGGCCCGCGTCCGGCACCGTCAGATTGGTGGCCGAAAGGCCGGACGAGAATGTGAACGCCGAATGGAAGCCGGCGCCGATCTCGACGCTTCCCCGGTACAGGTCGAGGGGCGAGAAGCCACCGCCCGACCCGGCAGCATCGGCGACCAGGCGGATCCCGTCGCACACCACATAACCGAAGGCGTCGGCCAGCCGGTCGCTATTTTGTACGCCAGCGGCGGTCTCCAGCGCGGCGCAGGAGGTCTCGGCCGAGCTGACCGGGCCGGGGTCGTTGGAGGCGCTTACGTCATACGTCGGCGCCCACCCGATGCCGACGTCGCCGGTGTTTTGCGCTGCCGGGGCGACCTTCTGGAGGTTGGCGTAGGGATCGTTGTAGGTGGTGATCCCGTAGCGCGGCACATAGTCCTGCGTTTGCGCGTCGAGCTGGAACGCGGAGAGCTCGATGTCGTCGCTGATGATGTGCGTCACACCGTGGCCGGCGAAGTACAAGATGGCGGGGAAGATGTCGCTACCTGGTGGCGCGTACTGGAACGCCACCGCTCCGGGGTAACCGGCGGCGGTGAGCGCCTTGGTGATGATGGCGGATACCTGGCCGCCGACGCTCGTGTCGTCCGTGAGGACGCCGACCTTGACCGGTTTCGTCGGGTCCGGGCGACCCAGGGCGCTGTTCCACCCCCCGAAGTAGCCCTGCGCCTTCAGCGACAGGATGAGCGCAGGCGCCAAGAGGTTCCATGACGGCGCCACCAGGCTGTAGAGGTAGGGCGACAGGGATTGCGCCGCCTGGTTGTCCATGGCGGCGTCCGACCCGTTGAACAGTGGCACTCCCGCCTGCGCCAGGCACGACCGGAGGGTGGTCCCGTCGAGGATGGTGACGATGTTGACCACGGCGATGACCGGGCGGTCCTGGGTGAACTCGGTGCAGACCGCCTGCGCTTCCGGATCAGGGTTCTCGGCGGTGGAGATGCTGGGAACGTCGATGAACGACAGGACCACGGTCCGACCGAAGAGCCCGCCGTGCCGGTTGATGTCGTCGGCGAAGGCCGTGGCCTGAGCGCTGGTGTCCCCCGGATCAATGCCGCCGTAGCCAAGGGAGCTGGCCGTCGCCTCGAAGTCCTGCTCGGTCGTCACGCCGATGTAGACGTGCTTGGTGTCCCACCCTCGTCCTGTCGGGGGGATCTCGCGTGAGCTCGCGGTCCCGCTCAGGGATGACCCCGTCGTCGCGCCGATCGCCGGGCCCGACGTCGCCGCCGGGCTATTCCCAGCACCCGGCGTGCCGTCTGTCGCCACCGCCGCTCCAGCCAGTCCTGTAGCCCCGAGCGTCTGCACCCCGCTCGCCGCCGAGCCGCCCGCGGTCGCCGCGGTCGCCGCGGTCGACGCTGACGTGGCCCCCAGGCCGGTGCTCTGAGCGGCCTCGCGTTCCGAGCGCGGAACGGTCGTCCCACAGCCGGCGAGGGTCACCGCGGCCGCCAAGGCCAGCGCCCCCATCGTCGCCGTCGCGCGATCAGGCATGCTCGAATCGGATCGAGACCATGTGCCGACTATACGAACGATCCTGCGCACAGCGACGCCGCCAACACCTCCACCCTTCGCGGGGCCGGACTGGGCGCAGACCATCGTCATGGGCCATCTCCTCGTCATCGGAATGTTTGGTCCGAGGTACGAAGGCCCCCACCCAGGTGAGGGCGAGGGCTATCTCCGACCCCTGTCTTCCGCTTTGGTCCTTGCAGGGCAAGAAGGCTCCTTTGTAGGCTGCCCCAGCTTCGCGGGGCGGAGAACAACTCAGGAGGGTTCATGAAGGTTGGCGGGAAGATCCTCGTTCGGGCCGGTGTGGGAGTGACAGTCCTCGCAACCTCGTTGCTGGGTGGACTGACCACCAGCGCGTCTGCGGCCGGACCAGTACCCAGCTCGGTCTTCGTCTTGGACTTCGCTGCGGGCAATGGCTTCAATGGCCCCACCATCAGTTTGGGGTGAGCGTCCTCAACCAGCAGGGCGATCCAATCGAGCTCGCAGGGGTCGTTCCAAGCGGGACTGTGACGTTCACGGACACGGACGGTTTCTACGATCTCAGCGTTCCGCTGACTGAATCGTGCCTCAGCCTCCCCGCGATCGGGAGCCTCGAGGGCGATTGCACCACGACGGTCGATCTGCCCGGCGTCGGCTTCCCCACCAACGAGGGCGACAACATCACCTTGACCTACAACGGTGACACGCTCTTGGCGCCGAGCTCGCTGACGCTGAAGGGCGTCGGCGTCTGACGCTCCGTAGCCCTGTCTGAAGGGACGACCCAAGGGACGCGGTCCCCGGATCGCGGCGCACCTGTCGACCGCCGGACCCTGCTGAAGCTTGCGGGCTTGACGGCGCTGCTCGCGCCCGCCGTCTCCGTGCTCGAAGCGCTCCCGACCGGCGCCGCCGGTGGCGCTGAAGCAATCGCCGGGGCGGCGACCACGCCGCCGGTGACCACGCCGCCGGTGACCCTTGGGGGAGCGGCGGTGCGGCCCCCGGCGATCCCGCTGGCGGTGCGCTCGCCTTACCTGTCGACCTGGCTGCCGTCGACGTCGCTGGCGGGCACCACACCACAGTTTTGGTACGGGAGCCCTCGCAGCCTGGTCGGTCTCATCAGGGTCGACGGAAAGCTCTACACGTGGGCCGGCGAGCCCGCGGTCAGCGGCGTCGCGCCTCCAGCGATGGTGCAGAGGTCTCTGCAGGTGACGGCCACGCAGTCCATCTTCACGTCGGAGGCGGGCGGGGTGGAGCTGGTGGCGAGCTTCCTCTCGCCGGTCGAGCCTGGAGATCTCCGCCTCCAATCGGTGCCGTTCACCCTGCTGACGGTGTCGGTCACGAGCGTCGACCGGAGCCGCCACAGCGTGCAGCTGTACGCCGAGATCACGGGGGAGTGGGCCTCCTCGGACGAGAGCGAGCTGATCGAGTGGCAGATCTCCGAGGGACACAGCGGTCGCTACTGGACCATCGGGCCGCAGGACCAGCAGCCGCTGACCGAAAACCTGCAGATGGCGCAATGGGGCAGGGCGGTGTGGGGTGTGACGCCTGGGCCCGGTTCGACGTATCAATCGGGTGACGTGAAGGTGCGGAGCCAGTTCGCCCGCCACGGCAAGCTGGCCAACCTCTCCGACTCAGCCTTCCGCGCCGTGGGTGACGACCAACCTCTGTTTGCCTTCGCCCAGGACCTCGGCGAGATCGGCTTCGGCTCGGTCGAGTTTGTGCTCGGGCACGTGCGTACGCCGCTCGTCGGCTATGGCTCGGTGGACAGCCCCCCGTTATGTGGGGACCAGGAGCCTCCGGCCTGCGGCTCGGCCGCTACGCCACTCCTTCCTCTGTGGACCAGGTATTGGGCCGGCTGGGAGTCGATGGCCGATGATTTTCTCGACGATGCGCCGGCCGCCCGCCAGCGGGCCGTGACACTCGACGCCAAGATCGAGAGCGCGGCCACCGAGGCGGCCGGGCCCGGGTACTCCGCCATTTGCGCGCTCTCGTTGCGCCAGTGCTACGGCGGCACCGAGCTGGTCGTCGGCCCCCACGGAGATCCCTGGCTGATGGGCAAGGAGATCTCGTCGGACGGTGACGTCAACACCGTCGACATCTTCGACCAGGCCTACCTGGCGTGGTTGTGGCTGGATCCCGAGCTGGTGCCGCTGATCATGGCGCCGATCCTGGACTGGTGCGCGTCGCCCACGTACCAAAACGACGCCACCTGGCTCGAGGTGCCGGCGTCGGACATCGCCTTCGGCACGCGTTTTTGCGTGCACGATCTCGGGGTCTATCCCCTCGCCAACGGTGACACCCCCTTCAACCAGGAGCAGATGCCGATCGAGGAGTGCGCCGGCATGCTGATCATGGCTGCCTCGTACGCGCGCAAGGTAGGAGCAGCGAAGGCGAAGCCGTTCCTCGAGAAATGGCACATGCTGTGGACCCAGTGGGCCGAGTACCTGCGCACGCAGGTCCCAACCCCCCAGACCCAGTTGACGACCAACGACTGGGTGACGCTGGGGTTCGAGCCCTCCACCGCCGATGTCAACCTCGGTGCCAAGGCGCTCATCGGCCTGCTCGCAGCCGGCCAGATCGCCGCCATCGTCGGGGACGAGGCCAACACGTCTACTTGGACGGCCGCGGCCGAGGACAACGTCGGAGAGTGGGTCAGCCGATCCACCGACATCTCCGGGACGCACCTCAACCTGGAGCAGGGGGCCTACGGCACGTGGACATCGCTCTACAACGCCTACTACCAAAGGGTGCTCGGCGTTGAGCTGATCCCCGAGAAGGTCGCCGCCATGCAGGCGAGCTTCTACCTGACCAAGCTCACCCCCTACGGCATGCCGATGCAGACCGACACCGAGATCAACAAGGTCGCATGGCTGATCTTCATCCCGGCATGGCTCGAGACCTACCCGATCTGCGCGCAACTGATGGCGCGCAACGTGGCCTACATCAACGACACGCCCACGCGCGTCGCCTACGACGATCGCTACAACACCGTCAGCGGCGTCGGCGCCTCTGGCATCGCCGCTCACCCCACGCTCGGTGCTGTCTTCGCCTTCCTCGCGGCCCGCTAGCCCTGTGCACCCAGGAACACGGCACGCGCCAGGTCGCCCCTGCGGATGAGGTCGTCGATCGGGCCTTCGAAGCGCATCTCGCCCTTCTCCATGAAATAGGCGCGGCGGGCGATCTTGGCGGCCATGTTGAGCGACTGCTCGACGATGAGCATGGTGATGCCCCGCTCGGCCAGCGTTGCGAGCATCGACTGGATCACGTCGAGCATCACCGGGGCAAGACCGAGGCTGAGCTCGTCGATCATCAGCAGCTCGGGTCGCGACACCAGAGCCCGACCGATGGCGACCATCTGCTGCTCCCCGCCGGACATCGTCCCCGCCCGTTGGGAGACGCGCTGGGCCAGTTGGGGGAAGAGGGTGAGTGCTTCATCGATGCGCTCGGCCACCTCCCGCCGGTTGCGACGGACGCGGTAGGTGCTCATCCTCAAGTTTTCGTGCACGGTCAGCGAAGGGAACACGGCCCGGCCGCCCGCGATGTAAATCATGCCCATCTCAACCCGGCGCTGCGGTCGGGCCCCGGTCACGTCCTCGCCCTTGAAACGGATCTCGCCGGCGGTGGGCCGCATGAGGCCGGCCACGGCGCGCAGGAGCGTCGACTTTCCTGCGCCGTTGGTACCCAGCAGGGCGACCAGCTCCCCCCTGTGCACGGTGATGGCGGATCCAAAAAGGACCTGCAGGGGTCCGTAGCCGCACTCGAGGTCGCTCACCTCGAGCAGGACTTCACCGCCGGAGGTCGTCGTCATGGGACCGAACAGACGACCGGGCCGGCGCTGGGCAGGCGGGCCGTCGCGCAGGGCACGCTCGTGGACGGCCCCAGCGGCGTCGTCGACGATCCCAACCGGGGCAGGCCGATCTTGAACATCAGGATGATCACGATGGCGACCAGCACCAAGGTGTAGCGCTGGCCCGGCGTCAGCCGGTCGAGGCTCAGGTGGGGGTCTTCGAGCCAGCTGGGCGGGTCCTCGTGCTGGGCCACGGCTCAGTCCGCCCTCGCCGAGAGGTCGGCCCCCGCCGACACCGCACGGCGCGGAGCCCGCGGCGCCGCCGCCGGGCCCGGTGCCGGGCGCCGCTTGCGCCCCTTGCGGCCATGCTCCAGGCCCCCGCTGCCCAGATAGGCGGCGATGACCTCAGGGTCGTCGGCCAGCAGGCTGGGTGGGCCCTCGGCGATGAGCTGGCCCGAGGCCAGCACGTACATGCGGTCCACCAGGCCCACGATCATGGGCACGTCGTGGGCCACCACGATCATGGTGGCGTCGAGGTGGTCTCTGATCCGGCGCAGCACAGGCGTGAACGCCTCGACCTCCCGCTGGGCGATGCCGCCGGTGGGCTCGTCGAGGAGAATGACCTCGGCGCCCATGGCCACGATGCAGCCGAGCTCGACGATGCGTCTCGTGCCGGTGGACAGCTCGCCCGCCCGGCGTTCGGCGTACCCGGTCAGGCCGAGCAGGTCCATCATCTCGCCGGCGCGAAGGTGTTTGCGGCGCTCGGCGGCGGTGGACGGGGGCAGGCCCAGCAGCGAGGGGATGACCTCGGTCGGCTCGTCCCTCTCGAGGGCGATCTTCACGACCTCCTCCACCGTCAGGTCCTCGAACAGCTTGGCCAGCTGGAAGGAGCGGGCCAGGCCAAGGTGGGCCCGCTCCTCCGGGCGCAGGGCGGTCACGTCCTCCCCCCGCAGCAGGACCCGCCCCGAGTTGGGTGTGACGATCCCGCAGAGGACGTCAAAGAGCGTCGTCTTACCCGCGCCGTTGGGGCCGATCAGCCCCACGATCTCACCGTGGTCGGCGTGCAACGACACCTTCTCCAGCGCGGCCACCCCGCCGAAGTGCACGACCGCATCGCGCACCTCGATGTCGGGCGGCTCGCCCGGCTCCGCTAGCCGACGGGGCACGGGCTCCAGCAGCATCGCCCCGGCGGACGCCGACGCCGTGGCGGCCTGAGCCGAGCCGGGGTCCATACCGGTGAGCGCCTGCACGACCCGGTCCCGGATCCGGAAGGCGACCGAGGCGAGGCCGCCGGGCACGAGCATGATGATCACGATCAGCCCGCCGCCGGAGGCGAGGAGGTCCACCCAGACCGAGTGGACGAAGTAAGGGATGAGCCGCATGTACATCGCCCCGAGGATCGCCCCGGTGATGGAGGTCGTGCCCCCCAGGACGACCATGGTCGCCAGCGTGAGGGAGAGTTGGGGAGAGGTGAGGCCGGCGGAGCCGAATCCGGTCGAGGACAGCAGCATCCCGTAGAAGAAGCCGGCCACTGTCGCTATGGCACCGGACAGGATGAAGGCGGTCATCTTGGTGCCGCGGGGACTGACCGACAGCGCGGCGGCCATCGTCTCGTTGTCGCGCACCGCCCGCATTCGCCGGACCACGCCGGTCTTGCGCAACTGGTTGAGCATGACCATCGCCAGGACGGCGATGAGGAGCATGAAGTAGTAATAGGTCAGCTCGTCCTTCAGGTTGATGCCGTTGCTGTCGGGCCGGTAGATCTGCATGGAACCCAGGCCGTTGTTGTTGACCAGCCAGTGGGCCTGCGTCAGATAGCTGTCGGCCAGCACACCGAAGCCAAGGGTCGTGACGGCCAGGAACAGCCCCCTCAGACGGAATGTGGGCAAGCCGACGATGACGGCGACGATCACCCCGGCAGCGACGACGAAGACCAGGGTGCCGTACAAGGGATAGCCAAGCTGCTCGATGCGCCCTCCGACCAGGGCTCCCAGCCCGACGAAGCCGGCCTGGCCGAGCGATACCTGCCCGCTCCACCCCGTCAGCATGACCAACGACAGGCCGATGACGACGTAGAGAGCGACCGAGGAGAAGAGGACCCGCTGATAGGGGTGCGCCACGTAGGGCACGAGCAGCGCCAGGCCCAGCGCCACCGCCACGAGCGTGGTGCGGGCGGCCTTCACCCGTGGCAGTTGCCGGAGCCCGGACGGCAACTCGCGCACGGCACCAACCAGCGACCAACTCGACTCCTCACCACCACGGGCCAGCTCACGTAGGTCCCGGCGCAGGAGGATGCTCCCGATGAGCAACAGCACGATCACCAGGTCGACGATGCCGCCGGACGGGTAGTTCCACCGCACGAGGGCCTCGACGATGCCGAGCGCGATCCCGGCCAGGAAGATCTGGGGTAGGTAGACGAGGCCGCCCATCATGGCCACTCCGAGGCCGCGCACCAGCAGGTCGCTGTCGTTGGAGATGGCCCCGGTCCCGCCCGCGCCGAAGAGGCCGGCCAGGACCGGCTGGGTGGGCCCGAGGAGGATGGCGGCCAACCCGGCGAGCAGGCCGGCGATCGACCACACGGCGAGCGACACCCGCCCGGTGGGTATGCCGGCCAACTCGGCGGCCTCGGAGTTTTCGGCGATGCCCCGGCTGGCCATGCCCACGTTGGTCCGCTTCATGAAGAGGGCGAGGGCCACGGCGATGAGGGGAGCCACGATCAGCGTGAGTAGCTCGGCCGACGTGATCTGCACACCGGCGATATTCCAAGTTCCGTGGATCGGCACCGGGAACGGCTTGGTGCCTAGCTTGGTATGGCTGAGGCTGATCATGAACTGGCCGGGGATGAGCAGCAGTTGGGCCACGGCGATGGTCGCGATCAGGACGAGCAGCCGTGGCGCGTGGGCCAGCCGCCGGATCACCAGCAGCTCCATGAGGGCGCCGATGGCCGCGGCCAGGAGGAGGGCGACGGGGACCGCCACCCAGTAGTCCCAGCCGTGGTCGACCACCCGGGAAGCGACGAACAGGGCAGGGATCACCCCCATCGACCCCTGGGCGAAGTTGATGACCCGCGCCGACTGGTAGCTCAGGCTGATCCCCATGCCAAACAGCGAATAGGCGGTACCGGTGATGGCCCCGAGGACGATGATCTGCAGGGGCACCTGGAAGTGCACGAGCGGCAGGGTGAAGCCGAGGCCCACGGTCACTGCCCTTTTTGGATGGCGGCCGCGACGGTGGATTGGTCCTGGGGCCAGACCGACCAGGGCGTGTAGGCGCCCACCGGTTTCCAATAGTCGTTGGACGGTTGCCAGCGGGCGTCGTTGAACGACTCCGACTGCCAGACGTTGTCCCCGAAGTACTGGCCGGGACCGAAGCTCACCGACTCGTACTCGGGAGTCTGCATGTCCTGGATCTTCTCGATCGCCTGGATGAAGGTGGTCTGGGTCAGGTGCGGTCCAGCATCGGTCATGGCGGCCAGGATCACGTCGAGGTCCGAGCACTCGTCGAGGATGTACCGGAGCTGGGCGTCGTCTTTGTACACGTCGAGCGTGGTGCCCGTCTCGGCCTCGTAGGCGGACACGCACTGGGCCGCCGCCTGGTTGTCGGCCGGGGTGGCAGGGTCGCGGGCCGACCAGTTCCACCATCGATAGCCCAGGCCGGAGTTGCCGTTCTCGGCGTCGGCGTTGTAGCTGATGTCGGCCTCGGCGTCGGTGAAGGCGTAGGACCCCTGATCGGCCACGGGGTACTTGGGGTGGTAACCCACCTGGGTCGCCTGGCTTTGGAAGCCGGCGGGCTCGGTCAACGTCGGTGACACGAACACCACCGTCACGCCCGCGGCCTTCATCTTCGCCACGGCGACGGCATCGTCGGACTCGCCCTCGCCGCTATAGGCGTAGTCGACCTTTAGCTGATAGCCGAGCTTCTTCAACTGGGCGACGAACGTGGCGTTGAGGATTTCCTGGAGGCCGTTGTCGTCGGCGTCATCCTCCTCGTACAGGCCCAGCACCTGGCCCTTCAGCAGGCCCATCTGGTTGGCCCAGCTGGCCCAGCCCGTCAGCACGGTCTCCATCGACGGACCGAGCTCCCACAAATAGGGAGCTTCGGAGTACAGGCCGACCGGCTGATTGCCGGCCGCGCCTTCGGCCGCCTGCCCGCCGGCGGCGTCCACGGCGAGCGTGTGATACGTCTGCGTCAGGCACTCCCAGCTGTCATCGGTGCCGGCACCGGTGAGCACGACGAACGGTTTGTCGGTCTCGAGGTTCTCGCAGGCCTCTTGTTCCGAGGCGCCTGTGGTGTCCAAGTCATTGGCGCTTTGGAAGAACGGCTTCAGGTCCCGGCCGTAGATAGGAAGCTTGCCCTCCTTGTGCCAGGCGGCGATCATGCCGCTGACCGTGGCCTGGTCGGTGGCCGAGTCGATCCCTGCGCAACGCGGGCACACAGGCCCTATCGCCTGGGAGTTGCCACCGAGGATCCCCACGGTGATCGAGGTGGCGGTGACCCCGACGGCCGTCGCCCCGCCGTTGCCGCCGGGCGGCGTGGCTGTGGTCGATCCAGACGCCCCCACACCCCCGCCGACGCCGGCGGCGCCGGGACCGACCGCACCTCCGCTGGCGCCGATGGTGCTGCCCGGGCCGACCGCGTCCCCATCGCTGCCGCCCACGCCTCCAGCGGCGGCGCCGGTACCTGGGCCTGGGCCTGTCGCCGAGGGGCCGAGGCCAGTCCCGCTCTCGCCCGCCGCGCCCACACCAAGGGCCCCGCCACTCGCGCCCCCGGCCGTCGACCCGAGGCCGTAGACGGACCCTCCCCCCGCATTCACACCCGAGGTGCGGTGGCTCGGGATGAACAGCGCGGCCGTCAGCGTGCCGAGCAGGAAGGTGGCCATGAGCACTGCGGGGCTACGGCCGTTGCGCCGGATCCTCGCTGTCAGGCCGGAGATGTCGTCCGAACCCGAGGCTCCAGTTCCCATGACAGTGCGCGCCTCCCCAGGACTCGGCTAGGTCATTGCGCTCGCGTCACGGTCCCAGTGCCAGTCCGGATACGTTCCGGCTGCTGTGGACAATATCGCCCGGATGTCCTCCTGCCTATGGTGCGTCGGCGGTGTTCACGCGGCCGTAGCATTTCCGATCTACGGCGTCGCGTCGACTCGGCGCTGGGGCCCTCTTCACGCGCGGCTCATCCAAGTGAGTCCAGCAACGATCGGGCCAAGGCGACGCCCGCCTCCTCCGAGAGAGCCCGGCCCTCGGCCTCGGCGCTGGCGAGCTCGGCCTGGCCCAACCGTTGCGCCAGCAGGACGGGTACGCGGCGGAACTCGCCCTCGATCATCCAGTCGTCCCACTCGTCTCCGGACTCGTGAGCGGCGCAGAAGGACCAGTAGCACCGGGCGACGACCATCGCGTCAGCCGCCGGATCGGTGGCTAATACAGCGGCGGCCAACCCGGCGTCAAACCGGTTGCCGACGGCGCGGAGGGCCGCTCTCGCCTCGTTGATGTCAGCGGTGTCGCGCGCCAGTAGCGCCCGGTGGCTGTCAAACCATGGTCGTTGCCCAGGACGAGTCGCAGGGGCCCGCTACGGCGCCGACGACGCGGAAGAGCCGGCCATCCTTGAAGTGCTGGGTCCACGCTGTCACCGGGGCGCGCGAGCATGGCGGCCGTGACCCTGTTTGACCCCACGCCCGAGCCCGACTCCACCGGGCCTGACTCCACGGGGCCTGACTCCACGGGGCCTGACTCCACGGGGCCTGACTCCACGGGGCCTGACTCCACCGCGCCTGACTCCGGCGGGCCTGACTCCGGCGGGCCTGACTCAGTCGGGCTCGACTCCGGCGCGCCGGTCCGCGAGCGACTCGGCCATGAGCCGAGGCGGGTCAGCCTCGTGCGGTTGTCGGCGCTGATCGCCCAGGCCACCGGCGCCATGGGGCGACTTGCCGTCGAGGGCGAGGTCCACAAACCGCAGACCGGCAAGACCGGGCGGCAGTGGTTCACCCTCCGAGATCGCGTCTCGCAGATCAGCGTGTCAGTGCCGTCGGCGAGACAGAGTCGGTGTCGGATCGTGGCGGGTGAGCGGGTCTCGGTCACCGGCCGACTCGAGTGGGTCAACGACTGGGGACAGCTCCAGCTCGTCGCCGAGGAGGTCGTGCCCGTCGGCGAGGGAGCGATCGCGGCCATGATCGTCGAGGCCCGCCGACGGCTGGCAGCCGACGGTCTCCTGGCTCGACCCCGCAAGCCGATGCCGGTGCTCCCGCTCACCATTGGGGTGGTGTGCGGTCACGAGGCCGCGGTCCGGGCCGACATCGAGTCGGTGGTGGCGGCCCGCTTCGGCGGCTACCCGATGACGTTCTGGGAGACCACCGTCTCCGGGCCGGGCGCGGTCGACAACATCGTGACGGCCCTGCGCGAACTGGACGCCGACCCTCACGTCGAGGTCATCATCTTGGCTCGCGGCGGGGGCGATGCGACGGCTCTGCTGCCCTTCAGCGACGAGGCCGTCTGTCGCGCCGTCTGCGCCAGCCGCACGCCCGTCGTCGCTGCCATCGGCCACGACGGCGACAAGCCGCTGGTCGACGAGGTGGCCGACCTTCGCTGCGGGACGCCCTCTCTGGCCGCCGGCGCCGTCGTTCCGGATCGGGCCACGCTCCAAGCTCGCCTGGATGGGGCGCTGACCTCGGTGGCGTCTGGGGCCGGAGGCCGGGTTGGCGCCGCCACGTCAGCGCTGGCCGGCATCGATCGGCATCGATCGGCCATCGCCGGGCTCGACCGAGCCGCGACTCGCCTGGCGCGGGCCCAGGCGGCTCGCGCCCTGGTGTCACCGGAGGTTGCCCTCGAGCGGGGGGCTACCCGGTTGGCACGCATCGACTGGCGGTCGCCGTCGGCCACCCGCCTGATCGCCGCCCAGCGGGCATTGGCGGCCGGGCGGGCTCAGGCCGACGCGCTGAGCCCAGGTCGCGTCCTGGAGCGCGGCTACGCCGTCGTCCGCCGCGCCGGCGACGGCACCGTCGTGCGACAACCCGCGCAGGTCTCCGCCGGGGAGGCGCTCGAGCTGTCGGTAGCAGGTGGTCGCCTCAACGCCATCGTTTCGCAACAAGAAGGGTTGGAGCCTGATGACCACTGACGAGGATCTCGCCACCAAGAGCTTCGAGCAGCTCGTCGAGCAATTGGAGCTGATCACCCGCCGCATGGCGGCGGGTGATATCGGCATCGAGGCCGTCGCCGACCTCTACGAGGAGGCCGGCCGCCTCCACCACGAGGCCAGCGCCCGGCTGGAGCGGGTGCGCGAGCGCATCGAGGTGCTCGCCGACGGGTCGGCGTCGACCGGCCCCGGTACGACGGCGACGGGCTGACGGCGGGACGCCGGCCGTTGATGTCACAGTCCCGCGCAACTGGGCCGAGTTGCGCGGGACTTTGACACTCGACCGGCCCAGGTACGACGGCGACCGGGTGCCACCCGCGGGACGCCGGCCGTTGATGTCACCGTCGGCCCCAGAGTCACGGGCGGGGGGCCCACACGTGGGTGAAGCAGCGGTGGCTGCGAAGGCCCGGTCCCCAGACGCTCCACACCCCGCCGAGCACTCGCCGACCCCGCTCCGTCCACGCCATCACCTTCGGGTCCATGATCCGTCGCGTCGCCTGCATGATGCCGCCCTCGTAGACGGTGTAGCCGGTCCACGACCCGGGGAAGTCCTTGGTCGATCCGGCCTCGGCGAGGAGGAGTCGGTGGTAGTCGTGGCGCCGATGTCGATGGCTGTGACCGGCGATGACCAGCGTGGCCGGGTTGGCTGTCGCGAAGGCGTCGAGGGCGTCGCGGGCGTGGGCGCCAGGAATCCCGGGCGGATACAGCGTCGGTAGGCGGAAGCGCTGCGGATAGTGGTGCAAGGCGAGGACGGCGCCACTCCCCGACGGTGTAGCGGCGAGCAGCTCAACCGTCTCGGCGATGACGGGCGCCTCGATGCGGCCGTTGGAGTGATGCCAGCGCGCCGTCGGGACGCCGATGATTCGCACCCCGGGCAGGTCGAGCCAGGTGGGCCTCGTGGTGGCCAACTCGATCCCGTGGGCCCGCATGATCGCGGTCCCATCGACCGAGCCGAGCTTGGTCTCGTGGTTGCCTTCGATCAGGACAATCGGCAGCCCCGATGCCGCGAGCAACCCGCCGGCGGTGTCCAACTCGCCGGGCCGCCCGTGCTGGGTCGTGTCGCCCTTCACGACCAGGGCGTCGGCACCCCAGGCAACCGCTTCAGCGATGGCTGCCCGCGCGCCGCGGAGGGGTGCCGGGTCGGCCGCGTCGTCGTTCCAGATCGTCCAGAAGACACCGAAGTGAGGCGCACCCAGATGAAGATCGTTGATGGTGGCGAAGCGCGACAGGACCCGACCGGGCGGTGGCGTCAGGGTCGTGACCGGGCCGGCATGCACGGTCGAGCCGTCACCGAAGGTCACGTCGACCCCCATCGTCGTCGCCGCCGGCAGGCCCCCGATGACGGCGGCCCCGACGCCGGAGACGCCGGCGCCGCCCCAGCCAGAGTGGCCGGCCGGGCCGGAGGCGCCGCCGACACGGTGGACGACCGAGCCGGCGCGCACGGTCACGGGCCCGGTCGGTGCGTCTCGCCAGCAGACTTGGATCGAGGTGTCCTCGACGGCGAACACCTCGACCAGCGGGCGGCCCACTACGGGTTAGGCGCCAGTGCTGAAGCGAGCGGCGATGGGCTCCTGGGCGGCCACCGCAAAGGCGGCGTTGACTCGTTGACGCTCGCGGATCTGGTCGACCTGCTTGCGTGCACTCGGGACCGGATGCTCAGCCAAGAACGACGAGACGACCCGCACCGACGTCGGATCGGACAACCGGGAGATGCCGTCGAGCATGCGACCGTGGCTGTGCTCGGGGATGCGCTGCACGACCTCGTCCCAATGGGACGCCAGCCAGTCCCACGCCACCTTCCCGGCGAACGGGTTGGCGAGGGCGCTGGAGATGACGAAGCCACCGTTTTGCGTGCGGATCTCTCCGCCGGCAGCCGTGGCGTCGAGCGTCCGGCGCAGCAGCCCCTCCGAGGGGAACGATGTCAGCCGGAACAGATACCGGACCTCTTCCTGTGGCGTCGGCGCCTTGCGGATCCGGTCCCAGAACATCTCGTAGTCGTCGTCGTCGCCGTTCCAGGCCACGATGCTGACCACGGCGCCCAGCAGGTCGGCGGGGATGGACTCCGTCCCGTCGAGCAGGCCCCGGTGGAGGCGACGAGCAGCATCGCGGACCGACCCGAGCTCGCCGATGGTCCCGAGGGCGCCGGCGAGCGTGCCGCGAAGCCGGGCGAGGCCCTCGTCCTCCCCGGGTTCGGGAGTCCAGCCGAGGGTGTCGAAGACCGGCCCGATGATCGAGGACACCCAGGCCGAGAAGGCGGAGCGGGACCCGGCCGGAGCCTCCCGGTACACCAAACCGAGCCCGTCGAGGGCCGCGTCCCACACGCTCGAATTGCGTTCGCTACCGAGAAGGCCGACCAGGTCGAGGAACTCACCCAACGGCGCCCACCCGGCGAGCACCATCGCCCATTGGTCGCTCACCAAGTTGTAGCGCTCGATGGGCCCGAGCTGACCGAAGCCGTCGAGCAACTGAGCGAACAGCTCGCTCGAGTACCGAGTCCGGAACACGCCCCACCCGCCGGCGTTGAGCACCAGTGGGCCTTTCTGCCCGGCCGCGACGGCCAGCGTGGTCGTTGGGTCTGTCAGGAGGATGCGGCCACATTCCCCAGAGCCGCCGAGCAGCACGGGGATCTCCCACCGGACGTCGGCGTCGCCCTCGTCGGGCACATAGCGGAACCGCTGCTGGTGCAGCTCGACCCCCGACTCGGTCGCCGACGCCGACACGACCGGGTGGCCGCCCTGGAAGATCCAACTGTCCATGATGGAGCGGACGGGCTCGCCCGTCGCCGACTCGATGGCGTCCCAGAGATCAGTCGTCTCGGTGTTGGCGTACCGGTGGGTGTCGAGATAGAGGCGGATGCCGGCCCGGAAGCGATCGGCGCCGAGGTAGGTCTCGAGCATGCGCAGGACGGCGCCGCCCTTTTGGTACGTGAGGACATCAAACATGCCCTGTGCTTCCTCGGGCCCGACGACCTCGTACTCGATGGGGCGGGTCGCCTCGAGCGCGTCGGTGACCATGGCCGCGCCGCGCTCGGTGCTGAAGCTGACCCAACGTTCCCATTCCGGGCGGAAGGCGTCGACGGTGGCCAGCTCCATGAACGTGGCGAAGGCCTCGTTGAGCCAGATGCCGTTCCACCACTTCATCGTCACCAAGTCGCCGAACCACATGTGGGCGATCTCGTGAGACACGACGTCGGCCACCCGTTGCAGCTCGACCCGGCTCGAGTTGTCGCGATCGACGAGGAGGGCGGTCTCCCGGAAGGTCACACAACCGACGTTCTCCATGGCGCCGAAAGCGAAGTCGGGGAGGGCGACGAGGTCGAGCTTGTCGGCCGGGTAGGGGATGTCGAAGTACTCGGCCAGATAGCGGAGGGCGAAGGCGCCGACCTCGAGCGCGAAGTCGGCGAGGTGCTCGCGCCCCGGCACGCACGCCACGCGCAACGGCACGCCGTCCACGTCGACGGGCTCGGTCGTCACCAGCGGGCCGACGACGAACGCCACCAGATACGTCGACATCTTCATGGTCGTCTCGAACGTCACCCAGGTGCCGCCACCCTCGGCCGGCCGCTCCTCGGCGACGGCGGCGTTGGACAGGCCGAGCAGGCCGTCGGGCACGAGCAGGCTGACGCGGAACGTCGCCTTGCGGTCGGGCTCATCCCAGCACGGGAAGGCCCGCCGGGCGTCGGTTGCCTCGAACTGCGTCGTGGCGATCACGTGCTCGACGCCCTGCGCGTCGGTGAAGGTGCTCCGGTAGAAACCCCGGAGCTGGTCGTTGAGGATGCCGGTGGCGGCCAGTGTGAGCGTGGCATCGCCGACGGCCAAGCGGTCGGGGAATGTGACGGTTGCGCGCTCGAGCTTTTCGTCGAGAGCGATAGCGCCTTTTTGCTCCCGGCCGGCAGCGTCGACCACGGTCGCGAACAGCACGTCGAGCTCGATGGCGTTGAGCACCACATGGTCGACCGCTTCGTGCACCGTCATGCCAATGGTGGTCGTCACCTCAAACCGGCTCGCAGCAAGGTCAGGTGCGAGGGCGAGGTCGTAGTGGTTGGGCGTCACCTCGCGGGGAAGGCGGTACGGGTCTTGGTCAGCGGCCATCGGATCATTCTGGCCCAGGGCCGCGGAGTCCGGGACCCGCACTACGTTGTCGCTCCGTGAGCGCTTCAGGAGACCAGGACTTTGATGTGTGCGGGATCGGGTCGGCGCTCGTCGACGTGCTCGTCGAGACCAGCGTCGACACGCTCGTCTCGTGCGGCCTCGTCAAAGGCTCGATGCAATTGATGGATCTGGCCGCCGCCGACGCCGTGCACGCTCTGGTCCCCGGAGGTCTCGAACGCTCGGGCGGCTCGGTCGCCAACAGCATCGCCGGGCTCGCCGCGCTGGGCGCTCGGGCCGCCATGCTCGGCCGGATCGCCGATGATCGCCTCGGCGGCGTGTTCGCAACCGACATGACCGAGCTCGGCGTCGCCTTCGGTGCCCAGCCCGTCGTCGGCGCCGGCGGGACGGGCCGGTGCCTCGTCCTCATCACCCCCGACGCCGAGCGGACCATGTGCACCTCGCTCGGGGTGGCCAGCCAGCTCGGCCCTTCCGATCTCGACCTCGACCTGATCGGCCGGTCGGCGATCACCTACCTGGAGGGCTACCTGTGGGATGAGCCGCAGGCGATCGACGCCTTCGGCGTGGCGATCAGCACCGCCCACGCCGCCGGGCGGCGGGCGGCGATGTCACTGTCGGACTCGTTCTGTGTCGACCGGCACCGCGCCGAGTTCGCCGAGCTCGTCGCGTCCGACCTCGACATCGTGTTGGGCAACGAAGGCGAGATGTGCTCGCTGATGGAGACGTCCTCGCTGGAGGAGGCCTGCGCGCTCGTCCGCCGGCCAGGGCTACTGGTGACCGTCACGCGGGGGGCCGGAGGCGCCATCGCCTTCGACGGGACGGACGGGCCGGTGGTGTCGGTCGACGCGCCGGCCGGGGTCAAGGTCGTGGACACGACCGGGGCCGGCGACCTCTACGCCGCCGGCTTCCTCTACGGGCTCACGCACGGCCTGGACCTGGGGGCGTCGGTCGCGCTGGGCAACGCCGCGGCCGCCGAGTGCATCTCGCACGTCGGCGCCCGCCCCGAGATCGACCTGTCGACCCTCGTCTAAAGGCGGGCCGGGTCCGGTGGTGGGCGGGCGGGCTCGGGCGGGCGGGCTCGGCGGGCGGGCGGGCGGGCTCGGGCGAGGCCCGCTGCCCGCTGCGCCGGTCGCGGGCGGCGCGGGCACATTCCCCGTATCTGCCTCCAACGTTGGAGGCACCCAGCGCGACTATGTCCCCGTATCTGTCTCCAACGTTGGAGGCATTTGGCGCGCTTTAGCGGTCGTCCTCGACTTCGGACGGCGGAAGGAAGGCGAGGCGCAGGTCGCCGAGGCGAACGAGCAGCGACGCCACCCACGGCCCGATGGGCCCAAAGACGGCGCCCAGCTGCGACAGGTCGCCGAGCACGGCCTCGGTCAGCTCGTAGCTCGCCTCGTAGGCAAACTCCACCGCCCACCCGACACCGGTCAGGTCGTCGTCGAAGACCTGCTCGAGCATGGGCGCCGCCCGCTGGAGCGTCTCGCTCCCGAGATCAGGCCCGCTCTCCGGTAGGACACCGCGCACGGCGACCAGGTCGGGCGCGACGGCGAGCTGCTGCACGCGCAGCACGACCTCGATGACCAGCTCGGGGGGCTCGTCGAGCTCGCCCTCGAGCGCCCACGAGCGAGCCGCGGTCTGGCTCCACGTGGGCCAGTCGAGGGTGACGTCGGCCCGGACCCGGGGCGGTCGACCCTCGCCGGGCAAGGCGTAGGAGCTCTCCCACGTGAGGTCACCGCCGAGCAGATCGACGTGGAGGCGTTCGTCAGCCGTCTGGGAGTCGAGCATGGCGTCGTGGAACGAGCGGCGCATGCTCTCCACCGCGGCCATGAAGGCGTGATCGAACACCGGTCAGCGCCCCCGCTCTCTCGACATGAAAACGGTCGGCACCGTCGACCCGGCCGTCGCGTCGAGGGTGGCGATGCGGCGACCGGGCTGGACGGCGTCCTTGATCCCGCGCAGCCGACCGCCCAAGTAGGCGGCCGTCGCGTCGAGATCGTCACACGTCCAGGCCAGGCCCCAAATCGCGGCCGGACCGTCGCCGGCCGCCTCGGTGGGTCCCACCAGCTCGAGGATCACCGGTCCGAGGCGAAAGAACGATTGCTGCCTGGCCCCCAAATCGCGGACCCGTCGCCGCGCGATGCCGACCTTCTCCAGGGCGGTCACGGTCCGGTCGTGATCGGGTGTGGTGACGACGATGTGGTCGAGGCCGATGACGCCGTTGGGGTGCGGGGTGCCACCCCCGGCGTCGGGAGCCGAGGGCGGGTCGTCGACGACCCGCGTGGCGATGCCATCAAGACCGCCATCAAGATCGCCGTCACGATCGCCGTCACGATCGCCGTCACGATCGCCGTCACGATCGCCGGAAAGCTCGGCGCCGCCGGAAAGCTCGGCGCCGCCGGAAAGCTCGACGCCCCAGAGCTCCCAGCCTGATACGGGCGCGCCGCCCCCACCAACGCCGAGCCGGTGGGCGATGTTGTCGACCCACACCACACCGTCGCAGACGTCGAAGCCCAGGTCCGCCCAGACGCCGGGCGGGTCGCCGATGTCGAAAGCGGTGAAGAGCGCCACCGGGTTGACCCTACAGCCCCTCCGAAGGGGGCTCACGGGCTAGCCGCGACCGTGGTTGGGCTTGCGCCCGTGGTTCGCCTTGCTGCGGCGAGCCTTGATCTTCTTCTTCACTCTGCGCTTGGACACGGATTCCTACGCTACCGGCCGGCGGTAGCGCCATGCCAATGGAGCAGTAGCGTCGTGCCCATGGAGCGCCTTGGGATTGTCGGCCTGCCCAACGCGGGGAAGTCCTCGTTGTTCAACGCGTTGACGGGCGGGTCGGCGGTGGTGGCGCCCCATCCGTTCAGCACCACGGAGACGATCGTCGGCGTCGCCCAGGTGCCCGACCACCGCCTGAGCGCCCTCGCCGAGATGTCCAAAAGTCGCAAGGTGGTCAGGGCGACGGTGGAGTTCGTCGACATCGCCGGCCTCGTCGCAGGCGCGGCGAGCGCCGACGGGTTGAGCCCCCGCTTCCTCGCCGGCGTTCGCGAGGTCGACGCCGTCTGCCTCGTGCTGCGCGCCTTCGAGGACGCCGGCGTGGTCGGCGGCAACGACCCCCTCGATGACCTCAGCGTCCTCGAGCTCGAGCTGGTGCTCGCCGACGCGACGACCGTCGAGTCCCAGATCGAGAAGCGCAAGCGGGCCAACAAGACGGGCGCCGACAAGCAGGCGGGGATCGACGTCGTCGCGCTGGAGGCGGCCGCCGAGCAGCTCCAGGCGGGCACGCCGATCTGGCGCTCGACGTTGAGCGAGGAGCATCGCGTCACGTTGCGGCCCTTCTTCTTGCTGACCAACAAGAGTGTCCTCGCCGTCGTCAACCTCGGTGAGGATCAGGTGGGCGACGCCGAGTCGATCATCGCCCCGATCGCCAAGGAGATGGGCGACAGCGCCGAGGTGCTTGCCGTGTGCGTGCAACTCGAGGCCGAGACCGCCGAGTTGGACGAAGCGTCACGCGCCGAGCTGCTCACCGGCCTCGGCCTCGGCGACGGTGCCCTTCCCCGCGTCGCCCAAGCTGCGTATGGGGTGCTCGGTCGGCGCACGTTCTTGACCACGGGGGACAAGGAGAGTCGGGCGTGGACGTTCCGCGCCGGAGCCAAGGCGCCCGAGTGCGCCGGCGTCATCCACTCCGATCTCCAGCGGGGCTTCATCCGGGCCGAGATCATCCGCTGGGATGAGCTGCTGACGTTGGGCTCGTGGCAGGCGGCCAAGGACACCGGCAAGCTTCGCATCGAGGGCAAGGACTACGAGGTCGTCGACGGCGACGTCCTCGAGATTCGCTACAACGTGTGACGCCGTGCCCTGGCTCCTCCGCGGCGACGAGGTCCTGGCGGCGGCGGAGATGGCCACGTCGCGACGGGATCGGCGTCGCGGGCTCCTCGGTCGCGACGGCATCGAGGGCGCCCTCATCCTCGACCCGGCCCGCTCGATCCACACCGTGCGCATGCGCTTCCCGATCGACGTCGCCTACTGCAGCCGCTCGGCCGACGGCCTCGTCGTGGTCGACCTCGCCTCGGTGCGGCCGTGGCGCGTGGGCGCGCCGCGCCTGCGTGCCCGCTGTGTGATCGAGGCCGAGGCCGGCGCCTTCGCCCGGTGGGGCTTGGCCGTCGGTGACGTGTTGGAGGTGAGATGACCGCGCAGCTGGTCTTGGTCGCCACCCCCTTGGGGAATATGGCCGATCTGTCCCCACGCGCCATCTCCACGCTCAGCTCGGCGCACACGGTGGCATGCGAGGACACGAGGCGTACCGGTCAGCTCCTTCACCTCGCCGGTGTCACCGCCAAGAGATTGGTCCCGGTGCATGAGCACAACGAGGCATCGATGATCCCCGTCATTCTCGGTCTGCTCGGAGCGGGCGAGACCGTCGCGCTCGTGACCGACGCCGGCCTGCCGGGGATCTCCGATCCTGGTTCGCGCCTCGTCGCCGCCGCCGCGGCCGGCGGCTTCGACGTGAGCGTCATCCCGGGGCCGTCGGCGGTCGTTGCTGCCCTCGTCGTCAGCGGGTTGGCGACCGACCGGTTTGTCTTCGAAGGGTTCCTCCCGCGCAAGGGCGCCGATCGTCGCGCCCGTCTCGAGGCGATCGCCGGCGAACCCCGCACCGTCGTGCTCTACGAGGCGCCCCACCGGTTGGTCGCGACGCTCAACGATCTGACCGCGGTCTGCGGGGCCTCGCGTCGCGTGGTCCTGGTGCGCGAGCTGACCAAGCTGTACGAGGAGATCTGGCGAGGAACCCTGGGTGAGGCCGTCACTCTGGCGGCCGAGCCGCGGGGTGAATACGTCGTCGTGCTCGACGGCGCGCCGCCGGCCTCGGCGGCGACCGATGCCGACATCGAGGCGGCGCTGGTCGAGGAGCTGGCCCTCGATGGCGACCGTCGTGCTGCCGTCACGGCCGTGGCGGCGTCATTGCGTGTACCCAAGCGACGTGTCTACGAAGCGGCATTGCGTCTAGGGAAAACGGGCAACGTTCTCCACTAGGGGTGCCACTACCCTTGCCTCCTCGTGGGCCGCTTCTACGTCACAACGCCGATCTACTACGTCAATGACGCGCCCCACATCGGTCACGCCTACGCCACGGTGACGGCTGACGCGCTGGCCCGCTGGCATCGTCTGCTGGGCGACGAGACGTGGTTTTTGACGGGGACCGATGAGCACGGGCTCAAAGTCGCGCAGTCGGCCTCGGCCGCCGGCCGGACGCCGTTGGAGCAGGCGGACGTCAACTCGGCCCGCTTCGCCGACGCGTGGGCGTCGCTCGATATCGCCTACGACGACTTCATCCGCACGACCGAGCCGCGCCATCACGCCGCCGTCAAGGCGCTGCTGCAGAAGGTCTACGACAACGGGTTCATCGAGCTCGACAGCTACGAGGGCCCCTACTGCGTCGCGTGCGAGGCGTATTACAACGAGGCGGAGCTGCTCGACGGCGGGCTGTGCCCCGTGCACCGGCGACCCGTCGAGACCTTCAAAGAGGACAACTACTTCTTCCGGCTGTCCCGCTTCGCTTCGCAGGTGGCTGACTGGGCGGCGACGCCGGGCGTCATCATGCCGGAGTCCAAGCGCAACGAGGTGCTCGGCTTCATCCGCGGCGGGCTCGACGACGTGTCCATCACGCGCACCTCATTGTCGTGGGGCGTGGACGTGCCGTGGGCGGCGGGTCACGTGTTCTACGTCTGGTACGACGCGCTCATCAACTACGTGACGGCCATCGGCTACGGCGTCGATCCTGCCCGCTTCGAGGCGTGGTGGCCGGCGGTGCACCATCTGATCGGCAAGGACATCATCAGGTTCCACTGCGTCTACTGGCCGGCGTTGCTGATGGCCGCCGGGGAGGCGCCTCCCGCGCACGTCGACGTGTCCGGCTTCTTGCTCGTGGGCGGCGAGAAGATGAGCAAGACCGGGCTCACCCAGATCGCGCCGGCCGACCTGCTGCCCGAGTTTGGGGTCGACGGATTCCGTTATCACTTCCTGCGCGACATCGTGTGGGGGACGGACGGGGACTTCTCCTACGAAGGGATGGTCGCCCGCTACAACAGCGACCTGGCCAACAACTTCGGCAACCTGGCGGCGCGCGTCGCCACCGTCGTCGGGACTAAATGCGGAGGCATCGGGCCGGCGCCCTCGCCGTCCTCGCCCCTGGCCGCGGTGGCGGCGTCGGTCGTCGCGTCGACGGTCGCGGCGTGGGATCGAGTGGCGCCGTCCGAGGCCCTGGACGCGACGTGGCAGCTGATCCGCGAGGCCAACTCGTTTTTGGAAGCTCACGAGCCGTGGAAGGCGTCGCCCGGTCCGTCGGTCGACGCCGTCTTGGGTGATGCGCTCGAGGTCCTGCGCATCGTGGCCGTGCTCGCGTCGCCGGCGATCCCGCGGGCGTGCGCGTCGCTCTGGTCGTGGCTGGGACTGCCCGGTGCGCCAACCGATGTCGCTGTCCCGTCGGGTCTGGCGTGGGGCGGGTATCCGGGGGGGTTGCCGGTGACCAAGGGACCGTCGCTGTTTCCCCGGCTCCCTTCGTAGGGGTTTCGTCGTGGGTCGGGTTCGTCGTGTGGGCTGACAGCCACTGTCACGTGCAGTACGACGGCGTCGGCCTGGACGCCGTGCAGGCGGCCGCTTTGGCCGGCGTGACGCGGGTCGTGACCATCGGCACGGACGTGGCCCACTCGGTCGATGCCATCGCCGCAGCCCGTGCTGGTCGCGCCGCCGGCCTCGAGATGTGGGCCACGGTCGGGCTGCACCCGCACTCGGCGGCCGACGGGATGGACGGCATCGCTTCGTTGCTGAGCGCGCCAGAGGTCGTGGCGATCGGGGAGTGCGGACTCGACTACTACTACGCACACTCCTCGCCCTCCGACCAGCTGTCGGTCTTCGCGGCTCAGGTCTCGCTGGCGTTGTCCTCGGACCTGGCGTTGGTGATCCACACGCGAGACGCGTGGGACGACACGTTCGCGGTCCTGGACTCGGTCGGTGTCCCGCCGCGGACGATCATCCACTGCTTCAGCGGCGGCCCCGCGGAGGCGGCCCGCTGTCTCGAGCGAGGGGCCTACCTGAGCTTCAGCGGAATCGTCACCTTCCGCAACGCCGACGAGGTGAGGGCCGCCGCCGCCATGTGCCCGCTCGACCGGCTGCTCGTCGAGACGGACGCGCCGTTCCTCGCGCCCGTCCCGCACCGAGGCAAGCCCAACCAGCCGGCGTGGGTGGCGGTGGTCGGGGCCGCTGTTGCCGCAGCCCGTGGCGTGCCGGTCTCCGAGGTCGAGGCGGCGACGTGGGCCAACACGGCACTCGTGTTCGGCCTCGGGCCTCGCGGTGCCGCCGCCGCGGTGTCCCCGGAGCGCAGCGCGTAACTGACGGCTTTCTGTCGTCCCTTTTGCACCCCGTTCGGGGGCGACCTAGGGTCGCGTGCACGCAAGGTCCTATGACCTTGCGTCTGTATTTAACCGGGTCCCCTGCTGCGGTGGGTGGATGCTCTCCCGGCGTTGCCCCGTCCGCCCATGTGGAGGCCGTCCGCCCTGCAACCTGCCGTCGTCGCCCCGCGCCGTATCGTCGTCTCGATCCTGTTGTGTCTCGGGATGATCGTGATTCCGCTGATCGCCTTGAGCGCTGGTGGCATCAAGCAGCCGCGCAGCTTGGCGCTGAGCAGCCGCTCCGGTCACCGGCCGCAGTTGACCCGAGCCCAGCAGATGGCGCTGGCGTCGATGGGCCTGGGCTCTTTGGGGTCTTTGGGGTCTTTGGGGTCTTTGGGCTCTTTGTGGGCTGGCTCGGGCTTGGGGGACGGCGTTGGCACGGCCGGCGTGGCCGGCTCAACCCTCGCGACGGTGCCACCCGTCGGCGGCGCGACGACCGGCACGGCGCAGGCCGTCCCTGCGGCCCGACTCACCTCCTCCGTCCGGTATGCACCTGTTCACGTGGCCTCGCCCCGGCAGAGCTACGAGGCCCCTCCGGTCACCGTGGCGCCCTCCGCGCCCAGTCAGGCCGGGACGGCGTCGTGGTACCCCGCCGCGGCCGGGACCTGCGCCAATCCGACTCTCCCCTTCGGCACGATCGTCTCGATCGTCGACCTGGACAACGGGCGGACAGCGAGTTGTCGAGTCGAGGACCGCGGACCGTACGAGGACGGGCGCATCATCGATCTGGCGCCGGATGTGTTCGGTCAGTTGGCCCCCCTGTCCCAAGGCGTGGCCAACGTCCGCATCAGCTGGTAAGGCGCCCGCGTTTGGCCCGGCGTTTTCGGGCCCGGTGTCTCGGGCCCGGCGGGCCGGGGGGTCCGTGCGTCTCGGGCCCAGTGTCTTGGGCCCAGTGTCTTGGGCCCGGCGGGAGCTAGTGCGAGCTGGCGTTAGGAATCAGGCGGACTTGGCCGCTGATTCCTAACGCCACGGTGAAGTTGGTCCGCCAGGATGGGGGTCAGTTGAACTTCAATCGGCCGCGGATGATCATCGGGCGATGACGCTCTCGCGCCGGCAGGTCGCTGAGCTCCTCGCCACCCACGGCCTGGCCCCTCGACGGGCGTTTGGCCAGAACTTCGTCGCGGACCCCAACACCGTGCGGCGAATCGCCCGCCTCGCCGGCGTGGGACCGGGCGATCGGGTTGTCGAGATCGGCGCCGGCCTCGGGTCTCTCACCCTGGCCCTCGCCGAGACGGGTGCGTCGGTGACAGCCGTCGAGATCGATCGCGGGCTGGTGCCTGTCCTCCGGGGGATCGTCGAGCCCCTCGGCGTGACCGTTGTCGAGGGCGACGCCATGACCCTCGACTGGCAGACCCTCCTCGGCGGCCGCCCCTGCCACCTCGTCGCCAACCTCCCCTACAACGTCGCGACGCCTTTGATCATCACGCTGCTCGAGTCGGCGCCGCCCATCGAGCGCATGCTCGTCATGGTCCAGGCCGAAGCGGGGGAGCGGCTGGCGGCCGGTCCGGGAGACGCCCTCTACGGCGCCGTGTCAGTCATGGTCGCGTACTGGGCAACGGCTCAAATCGTTGGTCGCGTCCCGCCGACCGTTTTTGTGCCCCGCCCCAAGGTCGACTCGGTCCTGGTGTCCATCACGCGGCGCACGGCGCCGGCCGTCGACGGGGACTACGAGCGACTTCGGGAGGTGGTGCGGGCCGGCTTCGGGAAGCGTCGCAAGATGCTGCGCGGCTCGTTGGCCGGCGTGGTCGAGGCCGACGTCTTCGCGGCGGTCGGAGTGCGCCCGGACGCGCGCGCCGAGGAGCTCGGCATCGCCGACTGGGGCAGGCTGGCGTCGTGGACGCCGTGACGCCTTGGGCGGGCCAGACCGTGGAGGCGCCGGCCAAGCTCACCCTGTCGCTGCGCATCACCGGCGTGCGCGGCGACGGCTACCACCTTCTCGACGCGGAGATGGTCAGCATCGACCTGGCCGACTCTCTCCTCTTCTCGCCGGGCGAGGGGTTGGAGGTCGTCGACGAGGTCGGGGGGCTGGGCAGCGTGCTCACCGTCCCGGCGGGCGGCGACAACCTCGTCGCCCGTGCCCTCGCCGTCGTCGGCCGATCGGCCCACGTGCGTCTGGTCAAGCGCATCCCTACCGGCGCCGGCCTCGGAGGGGGATCAGCCGACGCCGCCGCGGTGTTGCGCTGGGCCGGTGTTGCCGATGCCGCTGTCGCGGTCGCTCTCGGTGCCGACGTCCCCTTTTGTGTAGCGGGTGGACGGGCCCGCGTTACCGGGGTCGGTGAGGTGGTCGAGTCGTTGGCCTGTGAGGCGGGTGCGGCCTACACCCTTCTCACACCGCCATTCGCGGTCTCGACCGTGGCGGCCTACCGGGCGTGGGACCGCCTCGGCGGCCCGACGGGAGATGGACCCAACGACCTCGAGCCCGCCGCCCTCGCGGTCCAACCCGCACTCGCGACCTGGCGGGACCGGCTCGGTGACGCCACAGGGATTACGCCGGTGCTCGCGGGGAGCGGCTCGACGTGGTGGGTGCCGGGAGCGTTCCCCGAGGTGGCCGGCGCCGTGGTCGCCCGCGCGATATGCCCGTGAGGCGGTACCTGGCGAGCCGCGAAGCCCTCTGCCTCACCGAGGCTCTATAGGCCTGGGCACTTACCCTTGGCAGGGTCGCTCGGGTCGGTGCTCGGGTGGGCCTTGCTGTACGCCTGGAGTGCGGCCTCCGCCTGGGCGAACTGGGGATTGTTGGTGCCTTCGAGCGTCCCCGGCGGCAGTTTGGTCAGGTCGTAGTTGTAATTGGGGAGCTGGGCGTAGGCCGAGTTGATCTGGGCGTAGACGATCTCGACGTCGGACTTGATGCTCGACGGGACCTGACTCAAGGCCGCGTTCTCGAACTCTTTGTTGATCTTGATGAAGCTGTTGTACTGGGTCACGGTCATCGGACCGGCCAGCTCGCTGAAGAAGCTGGTGTACTCCTTGGCCAGCGCACAGAAGTTGCTCGAGCTGACGCTTCCGCCCGATGAGGCCGCCGCGGTGGTGGCCGGCGCTGCCGAACCGCTCGCCGCCAACGCCACGCCGGACGAGGAGGACGAGTTGCTCGAGCCCCCGCCGCAACCACTCAGAGCGATGGCACCTACAAACACACACGCCAGGCTGAGCTTCAGCCCATCGTTCAGTCGCATTCTGACTCCTTCCGCCGGAGGGTTGCACCTTTGCTCGTCGGGCCGGCCGGTGTCAAACGAGGACGACTCCCAGGGAGAGAAGCCAGGCCCTCAAATGAGGCGGGAATTATGGGGCGGGGCGGGCGCAGGTTAGGGTGTGTGCCTGTGGGCTCCCTGATAAAGAAACGGCGCAAGCGGATGCGCAAGAAGAAGCACAAGAAGATGCTCAAGGCGACCCGCTGGCAACGTCGGGCGGGCAAGTAGCCCGTCGGTCGGTCCGTGCGGCCTCACGATGATCTCGTGGGCCCGGCTCGGCGGGTGGTCACGGTTTCAGCCCCTGGGAGCACCGCGGCGAGTGGGTAACCTGCTGCGTACATTCCGGGGTAGTTCAATTGGTAGAACGCCGGCCTTTGGAGCCGGATGTTTGAAGGTTCGAGCCCTTCCCCCGGAGCCCGCTCGGGTCTCGCGATCCGATGCCATCGGCAGCCGATACGGTTGTTGGTTTGCTCCTGCCTAGACCTCCGCATCGACAGGGTGACGCTGACAGATCAGCCGGCCCGTACGAGGGTATGAGGGTATGACGCCGTGAGCGACGAACCTGCGAGGCGAAACCGGCTGCTGCGGTTCTGGCCGATCTTCGCCCTCCTGGCCGGCCAGGCCCTGATCATCTCCGTCGCACCATCGACGGTCCCTGCCCGCCTGGCATTCGGGACGACCGCCGCCGGCCCGACCGGCGCCGCCGCCACAGGTACCGGAGGAGCAGCGGCGTCGAGCTCGCAGGCTGCGGTCGCCGGAGGGGCAGCGGTCGCGGGAGGGGCCGCGGCCGAGGGCGGGGCCGCGACAGGAGCTCAGGGGCAAACGCCCGGGCAGACGGGGGCCGGGCCTGCGGCAGGTGGAGGTGCAGTGGCTGCGCCCACCGGCAGCACCACCCACTGCTCCGGGGGCAGGGAGTTCCCTGCCAGCCTTGTCTTCTACGCTCCGGCCTGCACGCCCGGCGTCATCGGCGCTCCGGACCCCGGCAATGGTGGCGCCACCTATCAGGGCGTCACCGGCAACACCATCACCGTCGTCGACTACTACAGCGACGACGGGCCGGAGGTCGACGCCATCGATCAGGCGCAGGGACAGTTCGTCTCCTTCAGCGGCGAGAAGCTCTGGGACGCGGCGATGGCCAGGTTCATCAACTCGCACTACGTGCTGTACGGGCGGACCCTGAAGATCATCCCCTACCAGGGCCAGTGCCAGGCGGTGCCACCGGACACCACGTGCCTGACCGCCGAGATGGACAGCATTGTGCAGACGTACCGGCCCTACATCGTCTTGTGGGTCAACAACACCCTGTGCTCGACGTGTTACGCCGAAATAGCCAAGGACCAGACCATCACCATGGGTGGGCTCGGCTTCTCCGACACGCTGTCGAACGAACTTGCCCCGTACTTCTACAGCGCCGATCAGAGCTCGAGCCGGATCGAGACCGCCTTCGCCCAGTGGTGGTGTGCGCAGATGTCGTCGGTCAACGTGCCGTCCAGGACCGTGAAATATGCGGGCAACGAGAACTCCTCCCAGGACTTCAACGGGCGGCCGAGGCGTCTCGGGGTCCTCTCGACCAACGACCCCGACAACGAAAACACGGTCACCTCCGTTTTGGAGCCGGCCCTGGCCAGCGATTGCGGCGACAAGGTCTGGCACACGTACTTCTATTCCCAGGACATCAGCACGGCTGCCCAACAGCTCACCGCAGGACTGGCGGCCATGGACACCTCGAGCGATCCGGCGACCTCCGTCCTGTGCCTGTGTGACACGGTCGCGCCCCAGTTTGTCTTCGAGGGGGCCTCCGAGGAGAACTACTGGCCGGAGATCCTCATGGCGAACGATCAGTTGATGGATCTCGACGCGACCGCGCAGGATTACGAGTCCGGAGTGGCCTGCCCGTCCGGCAAGAGCTGCGAGTTCTCCAATGCCTTCGGGCTGTCCCCGATCGATCCCCAACCGCGGCAGGGCACCGGCCCGGCGGCGGCGATCTGGAGTGAGCTCGGGGAGACGGCGTCGCTCCCGACCACCATGAGCTCCGACGCCAACGCCGACACCTATCTCGAGCAGTACCTGATGATGGCCAACCTGATCGAGAACGCCGGTCCGGACCTGACCCCGGCCAACATGCAGGCACGGGCGTCCAGCATGGGTTCGGTCGGCGGGGGGACGTCGGGCCACCAGTTGCTCGGTTTCGCACCAGGGGACTGGCACTGGACGCAGGACGACCGGGTTGTCTACTGGGACGAGAATGCGACGTCGGCCTACAACGGAGTCGCGGGAACCTTCTGCCAGGTCGAAGGCTCGCGGTTCAACCTGGGTCAGTTTCCGACCGACACCGGCGGTCCGCCCATCCCGCTGATCCGACCGTCCAGCTGTTGAGCGGATGAGCATCGACGCGCCCGAGGCGCCACCGGAGACGCCGGCGGAGACACCGCCGGCACGCCCCGCGTCGACGGCCCGTCAAACATTCGACCTGGTAGCCGGTGGTGTGGCGTCCGCTTGGGCCCGGAGCATGGCGATCTTTGCTGCCGATAACACCCGCGCTCGCGTCGGGCGGTACATGGCGGCGGTCGTCGGTTTCTTCCTTGTCGTCCAACTGCTCTTCCACCAGACGCCGGCGGACCTGATCGAAGGCCTCGCTCTGGGCTCGCTGTACGGGATCATGGGGGTCGGTCTCGTCCTCATCTACCGAACGACCCGGGTCATCAACTTCGCGACGGCGGCCATCGGTGCGGTGCCGGCGATCGTGGCGCTCGTCTTGGTCGTCCACTATCACGTCAACTATCTCGTCGTCGCCCCCATCGTCCTCATCGGGGGGCCGGCTCTCGGCGCCCTGACCGATGTGGTCTTGATGCGACGGTTTTCCACCGCGCCCCGTCTCATCGTCACCGTGCTCACCATCGGCGTGGCGCAGACGCTCGGCATCTTCGGCTTCTTCATCCCCATCTGGCTAGGTCAGAGCGCCAAGGAGATTTCGAGCGTCGCCACTCCTTGGCAAAACCTCGCCATCCACAACAGTCGTGGCCAACCTGTCCTCACCGGCAACCAGGTGGCGGCCATCGCCGTCGAGATCATCGTGACCGTGGGCCTCGTCCTCTTCCTGCGCCGGACGCGGGCGGGCCTGGCCCTGCGGGCCTCGGCGGAGAACGCCGACCGGGCCTCCCTGCTCGGCATCCCGGTCCGCCGGATCGCCACCATCGCGTGGGCCCTGGCCGGCCTGCTCAGTGCGCTGGCCCTCTTCATCCAGGCGCCCCTCATCGGGACGCCGACCAGTGACGCCACCTTGAACTTCGACACCCTTCTTTTTGGCCTGGCCGCCGCCGTGGTCGCCCGTTTCAACAGCATTGGGCTGGCCCTCGCCGCGGGAGCGGGGGCGGGCATTCTCGTCTTCGCCACCGTGCAGAGCAGCGGCAGTTCAGACGTCGGGTCAGCCGCCATGTTTTTGGTCATCATGGTGGCCCTGCTCTTCCAGCGCGGCAGTGTGTCACGGGCCTTCGACACCGGGGTCGAGACCTGGAAGAACATCAAGGAGTACCGACCGATCCCTGCGGTGCTGTCGCGGTTCCCCGAAGTCCGGGCCTTCAAGATCGCCGTCCCGGCTGTCGTGGCCATCGCCGCAATCGCACTCGGGCTGCCCGGCATCGGACTCTCCAAGCCCAACATCCCGGACCTGGTCATCCTGCCCATCTACGGCATCATGGCCGTCTCCCTCGTCGTCCTCACCGGGTGGGCGGGCCAGATCAGCCTGGGCCAGTTCGGCTTGGCCGGGGCAGGGGCCCTGGCGACGGGGGGGCTGGTCGCCAACCACAATCTGGACTTCTTCGTCGTCCTCGCCATCGGCATCGCCGCCGGCGTGGTCGTGGCCGTCCTCATCGGCCTCCCCGCGGTCCGTTTCTCGGGCATGTATCTGGCCGTGACGACGCTGGCCTTCGGGTACGCCATGACCTACTACCTCATGAACACCCACTACTGGATTGGCGCCCACCTGCTGCCACGGGGCTTTGCCGCCGACATCGACCGCCCGACCTTGTGGGGCCGGGTCACGCTGGGCACGGTCGGCCCCAACCGCAGCTTCTATTTCGTCTGCCTGGTCTGTCTGGCCTTCTCCATTTTGGCGGCGGGGTCGTTCCGACGAATGCGCAGCGGGCGCGTCCTCATCGCCGTGCGCGACAACCCCCGGGCGGCCTCCTCGTACTCCATCAACGTCGTGCGGACCCGGTTGGCAGCCTTCGCCGTTTCGGGCGGGATCGCCGGCATGGCCGGCGTGCTCCTCATGTACGCGCAGGGCAACGTGATCCCCGCCAGCTTTGGTCCCTTGTACTCCATCATCATCTTTCTCGCCGTCATCGTGGGCGGGGCCAGCTCCATCCCCTGGGCCGTGATCGGAGCCATTGGCTTCGAGGCCTTCGACCTCTTCGCCCCCAAGGTCCTCGACCGGTTGCTGAGCCCGACCATCACCTCGGTGCTCCCGCTCATCCTGACCGGGCCCGGCCTGATCTGGACCCTCCTGCAGCATCCCTCGGGCAACGCCGAGTGGGGTTACGAGATGCGGGACAAGTTCCTGCGCCGGGTGGCCCGCAAGCGCGACATCCTGGTCCCCTCCCTCGTGGCTGACCGCCGAGTGGTGATCACGGGCGAGGAGAGCGCGGACGTCATCGAGGAGGCCCAGCACCACGCCGAAGAGGTGCGCGCCCACATGACCGAGCCCACCCCCGGGCCCGCGGCCGGACCCAAAGCCGGACCCAAAGCCGGACCCAAAGCCAACGCCAACGGCGACGCCCCCACCATCACGTGCCCCACCTGTAGTCAGGTCCTGACCCTCTCCGAGGCGGCGGAGCACGAGCACCTCCGCACGGTGTCGCCGAACGCCAGGAGGCGGAAGGTCAAATGACGGCCCTCGACAAGGGACCCGGGCCGGAGCCCGTCCTGATCTGCCACGGCGTCGAGGTTGCCTACGACGGCGTCCAGGTGTTGTTCGGCGTCGATCTGGAGGTGGCCGAAGGCGAGATGATCGCCCTGTTGGGCACCAATGGTGCGGGCAAGTCCACCCTGCTCAAAGCCAT
>Ga0302326_10003942_pt1 | contig 34674 bp, 30 predicted proteins | sample Palsa_T0_3_FD_202264 | JGI IMG/M metagenome (GOLD analysis project Ga0302326, IMG submission 202264) | Peat permafrost microbial communities from Stordalen Mire near Abisko, Sweden - Palsa_T0_3 | ecosystem: Environmental > Terrestrial > Soil > Palsa > Peat permafrost | place: Sweden: Abisko...
AAGCTGCGGGTCAAGGTCGCCACGCTTTCCCAAATCTCGGACTTATTGAAGAAGACCGAACAGTCCCAGCGCGTGCTCGAGGAGGTTACCGAAGGCTTCACCCTGGATGTAGTCGTAGACGAGGAGAATTCGGAAGAGACGCTTTCCATCGACAAGCTCACTGCCGTGGATAGCGACATCGCGCCGGTCATCAAGCTGGTCGATACTACCATCTTCAACGCGCTCGAGCGGCGCGCCAGCGATATTCACATCGAATCGCGGGACCAGGAAGTGGCCATCAAGTACCGCATCGACGGCGTGCTGCACTACGCCATGCCGCCCATCGCCAAGGACTGGCACACGACCATTCTCTCGCGCATCAAGGTGATGAGCGAGCTGGATATCGCCGAGCGCCGCGTCCCGCAGGACGGCCGCTTCCGGGTGCGCTACAAGGGGCGGCTGATCGATTTCCGCGTCTCCATCATGCCTACCATCCACGGCGAAGACGCCGTGCTTCGCGTGCTGGATAAAGAGTCCATGAGCGAGAAGTTCTCCAAACTGTCGCTCGAAGTGGTGGGCTTCGCCGAGAGCGACCTGCTGAAATTCCGGCGCTACATTTCCGAGCCCTACGGCATGGTGCTGGTGACCGGTCCCACGGGCTCGGGCAAGACCACTACGCTGTACGCCGCGCTCAGCGAGATCAAGAACGACGAAGACAAGATCATCACCATCGAAGATCCCGTTGAATATCAGATCAAGGGCATTACTCAGATTCCGGTGAACGAGAAGAAGGGGCTGACCTTCGCGCGCGGCTTACGCTCGATTCTGCGGCACGACCCCGATAAGATCATGGTGGGCGAAATTCGCGACCAGGAGACCGCCCAGATCGCCATCAACTCGGCGCTCACCGGGCACCTGGTCTTCACCACCGTCCACGCCAACAATGTGCTGGACGTGCTGGGGCGGTTTCTGAACATGGGCGTGGAGGCATACAACTTCGTTTCCGCGCTGAACTGCATTCTGGCGCAGCGGCTGGTGCGCGTAGTGTGCGACCACTGCCGCCATTCGGTCGAGCATCCGGACGCGTTCCTGGTGGAATCGGGCCTGATCCCCGCGGAGTGGCGCGATGTGGAATTCGTGGAAGGCGCCGGATGCTTCGATTGCGGCGGGACCGGCTACCGCGGCCGCACCGCCATACACGAGCTGCTGGACCTCAGCGACAAGATCCGCGAAATGATTCTGGACAAGCGGCCGACCTCCGAGATCAAGCGCCAGGCGCGCGACGAAGGCATGACCTTTCTGCGCGAATCGGCGGTGGATAAGGTCCGCAAAGGCGTGAGCACCTTGAAGGAAATCAACAAGGTCACGTTCATCGAAGGATAAGGAATGAGTTTGCTCGATTCTCTCATGCCGCTATTGCAGGACCCGCCGCCATCCATGGTCTTTGAATTGTCGGAGGCCGGGGTCGCCGTGGCGCGCCTGGGGCCCAAAACGGAGCTGGACTTCCGCCCGCTGAAGGCCGGCGTGCTCTCCCTTTCGCCGCTGAAGGACAACGTGGTGATGCCGGACGAGCTCTCCATGGCGGTGCGCGAGATGGCCCCGCGCAACGGCAAGAACAAGCGCCGCGATGTGGCGCTGATCCTGCCGGACTACAGCGTGCGCGTGGCGGTCCTGGATTTCGACACTTTTCCGTCGGACCCCAAGGAACAGATTGCGCTGATTCGCTTCCGTGTCCGCAAGAGCGTCCCGTTCGACGTCGAATCGGCGGCGATCAGCTATTATGCGCAGGCGGGCGAAGGCAAGAAGTTCGATGTGGTAGTGGTGATGGCGCCGCTTGAAGTGATCTCCCGGTATGAAGCGCCGTTCCGCGCCGCGGGCTTGAACCCGGGCCTGGTGACCACCTCCGCGCTGGCCGCGCTGAACCTGGTGGAGGCGGGCGGCATCACCGTGGTAGCCAAGGTCACCGGCGGAGTGCTGACCGTGATGGTGCTCGAGCACGGCCGGCTGAAGCTGGTGCGCTGCCTGGAGGTACACGTTCACGACATCGCCGAAATCGGCGCCGATCTGTACCCGACTTTTATTTACGTCGAAGACAATTTTGGCGCCAAGGCCGAGCGCCTGCTGCTCTGCGGTTTCGGCGAGGGCATGGAAACGGCGCGGAGCCAGTTTCATAACGAGCTCGGAGTAGAAGTGGAGCCCGTGCGTTCGACCTTGATGACGCCGGGGGAGAATGAGGCCGGCCTGCTCGGATATTTGAAGTCGGTCGGCCGGAATTGAATGAGATGAGTTTCAAAGCATGAGAATCCCTGTCAATCTCGCCAGCCTGCCCTTCCGGCGCGACCGCGCGCTGCTGGTCGCTTCGGGAGTTGCGTGCGTGTTGCTGACGGCGCTGCTGGTCTTCCTGATTTCGCTGAATTCTTTGGAGAGCGGGCAGGCGGCGGATGCCCGCGGGCAGATCGCGCGCCTGGAATCGCAGATACGCGCCATCTCGGCCGAACAGGCCCGCGAGGACGCCATCCTGCGGAAGCCCGAAAACGCCGAGGTGCTGGAGCGCAGCCTCTTTCTCAATGCGCTGCTGTACCGCAAAGGAATCAGTTGGACGCGCATTTTCGCGGACCTGGAGAAGGTGGTGCCATACAACGTGCGGATCATGACCATACGGCCTTCGGTGGTGGGACCGAATCAGGTTTCCCTCGACATGACCATCGGCTCGGAGACACCCGGCCCGGTGTTTGACCTGTTGAAGAATCTGGAGGGCTCGCCGCTATTCGGCGCAGTCTATTCTCATAGCCTGCTGCCGCCCACCCAGACCGACAAACTGTACCGTTGCCGCGTGAGCGTAAACTATGCCCAAAACCTTTAAGGTGGCGCAACGATTGCTGCCGGTCGCGGCCCGCCTCAGTCTGAAAGACCCGCGCGTGCTCGTGCGCGCCGCGCTGGGCTTGCTGGTGGTGGCCAACGTAGTGACGGCGCTGATCGTCTTCAGGCCCTGGGGTGGCTCGGCCGAGGACCTGGCGCGGCAGCAGGCCGGCATGCGCCAGCAGCTTGCCACCATGCAGGCCCGGCTGGCCCAAACCAAAGCCCTGGTGGTCAAGGCGCAACGGGCGCACCAGGAAGGCGACGCTTTTCTGAGGGAGTACACTACCGATCGCCGTACCACGTTTTCCACTCTTTTCGCGGAACTGGACCGCATCGCCCACGAGGCGGGGATCCAACCAAAACCGGAATCCAACGACCTCCAACAAGTGGAGGGAAGCGATACGCTCTATCAGATCACCATCACCGCGGCTTACGAGGGCACTTACGCAAACCTGACCAAGTTTGTGAACCTGCTGGATAAGTCGCCGCGTTTCCTGATCATCGAAAGCCTGACGGCGGCGCCCCAGCAAACCAACACCGGAGACACGCTCAGCGTCAGTATCAAGCTGGACACTTTCGTCCGCGTAGAACCAGGGGGTGTTTCATGACTTTGGGAGCGGAACGCAAGAAGATGGCTTTTCTGGGCGTTCTGGTAGTCGTCGGCGGATACTTTTTCTATAGCAATGTGTTATCGGGGCCGTCCGCGTCCGCGCCTGAACATCGCGGCGGCGCGCACACCAGCACGCTGTCTCCCGAGGCGCCCAATTATACGGTAAAGCCGGGCGATGCGCGGCGGCCCACGCCGGCGACCCGGACCAGTGAGGAATTCCGGCCATCGCTTAAGCCGAAGCGCCCGGAAGATCGCGTCGATCCCATGTCCATCGACCCGACCTTGCGCACAGATCTGCTCGCCAAAGTGCAGGCCGTGGAGATGCAGGGCGGGAATCGGAACCTGTTCCAGTTCTCCACCGCGCCGCCGCCCCCGCTGCCTAAAGAGCCGATTGTGAAGGTCGCCGGAACGGGTGGGAACAATCCCAACCAGCCGCCTCCCGGACCGCCGCAGCCGCCGGCCGCGGCCCCGCCCCCGCCCATTCTGCTGAAGTATTACGGGTACTCGAGCGCTCGCGGCGACAATCGCAAGCACGCTTTCTTCCTCGATGGCGACGACATTCTGGTGGCCGCCGAGGGCGACGTAGTGAAGAAGCGCTATCGCGTGGTGCGCATTGGCGTAAACTCGGTAGTTATGGAGGACACCCAGTTCAAGCACGAGCAAACCCTGCCCTTGCAGGAAGAGGCCGCCGGATGAGCGCGGCGCGTGCCCGAACTTCCCGGCCCCGGAGCGAGGCGGGCTACGCCATGTTGCTGGTCTTCCTGATGGCCGCCATGATCGCCATCGCGCTGTACCGGGAAGTGCCGCGCCTGGTCTTCGAGCGCGAGCGCGACAAGGAGCAGCTCCTGATTGATCGCGGCGAACAGTACAAGCGCGCCATCCAGGTTTTCGTGCGCAAGATGAGCCGCTACCCGGCCACCATCGAGGAACTGGAGAGCACCAACAACATTCGCTTCTTGCGCAAGCGCTATATCGACCCGATGACGGGGAAGGACAAGTGGCGGCTGATTCATGTGAACGGCGGCGTGCTGACCGACTCGATCATCCCGCCCAAGGGCGCTGGCGGCAATCAAGGCGGCCCCGCGGCCAACACCAATACATTCATCGCGGAAGGGCCGGGCCTGGCCGGCTCCACCGATCCGACCCAGCAGCAGCAGATGAACCCGGCTATGCGGCGGCGCGCCAGCGATGATCGTCCAGTGGCGGCTCCCGATGCGCCCGACCAGCCGCCACCGGTGGTAGACGACAGCACGAATCCGAATCCGAACCCGACGGACACCGACCAGAGCCAGAACCCTTTTGTGCCGGTCCCGACGCCCGTTCCCGGTGCTACGCCCGCGCAAACCATGCCCGGAACGCCGATGAATCGGTTCCCATTTCCTAATCAAGGCGGATTTCCCGGCCAGCCGGGCGCGGGCCAAACGGGAAATGGAAGCGTGTACTCCCCCACGCCACCGGGTGCGTTTCCGGGAACGGGCGGATATCCAGGCGGTCCGCCCGGAATGCCGCAGCAATCGCCCGGGTTTCCGGGGCAAAGCTTTGGGCAAGGCGTGGGGCAAGGCTTTGGGCAAAGCACGGGACAAGGCGGCTTTGGGCAAGGCATGGCACAAGGCGGCTTTGGGCAAGCCGGGGGACAAACGCCATCGGCGTTCGGACAGCCGGCATCCCAGCCAGGCTTCGGCGATAGCACATCGGGCGGTCCGAACGGTCAAGGCGCCAGCCCGAACAACTTAGGCAGCATGCTCGGCCTGAACGGTCCGCGCCCTGGAGGAACGGCCGGGCTACCCGGCATGGGAGGCACCCAGATGGGCGGCGGAATCGCGGGAGTTGCCAGCGAAGCCAAGAATCCCTCGATCAAGGTGTATAACGAGCGGAAGAAGTACAACGAGTGGGAGTTCGTGTATGACAAAAGCAAGGATCGCGGCCTTGCGGGCGTGATGGGCAGTGGCGGGGTTCCGGGCACGCCGGCGGGCCAGATGGGCAGCATGCCGCCCGGCGTCGGGAATAATCCCGCTGGGAACAACTCTGCCTTCGGCGGCGGATCGAGTTTTGGCAGCGGATCGGGCTTTGGCCAATCCTCGTCCGGCTTCGGCCAATCCTCGTCCGGCTTCGGCCAGGGCACCCCGCCGCAGCCGCCGCAACCTCCGCCACAGCCGCCGCCGCAAGATTAGTCAGGTTCGCGACCTGCGCCGCCGCTCCGCTTCACGCACGCCGCGCTCGTCCATGCCGAAATAGTGCGCCACTTCGTGCCAGACAGTTTCCTCCACCAGTTGTTTCAGGTGGGCCTCGCCGCGCGCCAGCCGCTCATGAGGGCCCTGGAAAATCGTGATCCGGTCCGGCAGGGCGAAGCTCTCGAAAACGCTGCGAGCGGTGAGCGGACGCCCTTGATAAAGTCCGAGCAAAGTGCCGCCGGGACCTACTCCCGCTTCCGCCAATTGCTGCCGGGAAGGCTCCGCTTCCACCACCACCGCCACGTTTTTGAGGCGCCTGCGAAAGCGCGCGGGGATACGCGCGTAGGCCCACTCCACCAGCCGGTCGAATTCATCCGCGCGCATCTCTCCTGCTATTCTACTGTCCATGAACACAATCAATCCGGGAAGCCCGTGGCAGCGCACTCCCGGCGTGTAGTCATTGCCATTGACGGCCCGGCCGGCGCGGGCAAGAGCAGCCTTGCGCGCCGCCTGGCCAAACGCCTGGGGTTCACCTATATCGATTCAGGCGCGATGTATCGCGCGGTGGCCCTGTGGGCCATGCGCCAGAACCTGGATACAGCGGACCTTCATCGCATGGAACAGCTTGCGCTCGCCGCCGCGATCGAGCTTCAAACCGCCGGGCCGCGGGTACTGCTCAACGGCGAGGATGTCACCACCGCGATCCGCGCCGCCGAGGTTGGCCGGCAGGCGTCCATAGTCGCCGCCATTCCGGGCGTGCGCCGCGCCCTGGTGGAGAAGCAGCGGGCGCTGGGGGAGCGCACCAGCGTGATTATGGAGGGTCGCGATATCGGTACGGTGGTGTTCCCGAATGCCGACGTGAAGATCTTCCTGGACGCCGACCAGGGGGAGCGCGTGAAGCGCCGGCTGCGGGACTTCCGGGAGCAAGGCGAAGCCATGCCACCCGACGCCATCGCCGCCGAGATCCGCGAGCGCGACCGGCGGGATCGCACGCGCGCCGAAGCGCCGCTGACCCAGGCGCCGGACGCCGTCTATCTGGACTCCACCGGGCTTTCTCTCGACCAGGTGGAAGAGGAGATCCTCAAACTGGTGCGCGCGCGCGTGACTAACGGAAAGGATTTCAGTTGAACGATCTACTCATCATGAAGTTCGGCGGCACCAGCGTAGGTTCCGCCGAACGCATGCGCGTGGCCGCCGCGCTGGCTTCTAAGGAACAGCGCCGTAGGCCGGTCGCCATCGTGGTTTCGGCGATGTCCAGGATCACGGACCTGCTGCTCGATACCATGCGCCATGCCGAAGCGGGCGACAGCGCCGGCCTGGATTCCAATATCGCAAAATTGCGCGAGCGGCACATGGCCACCTGCCGCGAATTATTGCCGCTCGAAAAACAGCCGCCCGCCGAAGCCGAGATCGCCCGGCTGATTGCCGAGTTCCAGCGCATCGCTGGCGGCATGCTGATGCTCAGCGAGATGCCGCCGCGCCCGGTGGATGAAGCCGTGGCCACTGGCGAGCGGCTGTCGGCTCTGCTGATCGCCGCGTATCTGAACGCGAACGACACGCCCGCGGAGGCCGTCAATGCCGCTGAAATCGTGGTGACCGACGCCGTGTTCGGCAACGCCTCGCCGCTGATGGAGCCCACCCGCGCAAAAAGCCGCGCCCGGCTGCTGCCGCTGCTCGAGCGAGGCGTGATGCCGGTGGTGACCGGATTCAACGGGGCCACCGCCGATGGCCGACCCACTACGCTGGGGCGGGGCGGCTCGGATTTTTCGGCGTCCATCCTCTCGGCCGCGCTGGATGCCGCTGAGCTATGGATCTGGACCGACGTCGACGGGATCATGACCGCCGACCCGCGGCTGACGCCGGACGCGGCCGTGCTCGACGAAGTGACCTACGCGGAGGCCGCCGAGCTGGCCTACAACGGCGCCAAGGTGCTGCATCCGCGCACGCTCGCGCCGCTGATCGAAAGAAAGATCCCGGTGTGGAGCAAGAACAGCTTCGCCCCCGAAAAGCCGGGCACGCGCATCGTGTCTTCCATTGGAGCGGCCAACGGAGCCCGAGCGGTAACCTCGCTCGCGCGAGTGGCCCTGATCTCGCTCGAGCCCGCCAGCCCCGAATTAAGCGGCGCGCACGTGATGGCCCGCGCGCTCGATGCGCTCGACCGCGCGAATGTGGAAGTGCTGGTGTTCTCCAGCTCCAGTTACCGGCAGACATTCTGCTTCCTGGTGCGAACCGAGGAATTGGAGAAGAGCCTGCAGGCGCTCGAATCGGCGCTGGCGCTCGAACTGGCCCACGATTACGTGCGTCCCATCCAGGTGGACGAGAAGGTCGGACTGCTGGCCGTAGTGGGCGAAGGCATGCAGGGCAAGCCGGGCATCGCGGGGCGCATTTTCACCGCTATCTCGCGCGAGAACGTGAATATTATCGCCATCGCGCAGGGATCGAGCGAGTTGACAATTGCGATCGTGGTCAGCCGCGATGGGCTGGAGAAAGCGGTGCGGGCGGTGCATGCGGAGTGCGGGATGGGGCGGTGAGGGGAGTACGGCCAAACGCGTCCGATGCGCGCGAAGGCAGTTTCTCATCCAGTACTTTCACGCCGGTGTTGTCGGTCCCAATCACCCTGGATTCAAAGAGGATCTCTTTCAGCGATCCATAAGGGGTCCAGTAAGTCGGCGCATTGTGCCAGCCATCCGCCCACGGTCTTCCGTGAGATATCCACGCTGTGGCGCTCAAACATCTTCTCCTTCCGGCGCGCGACTTGATCGGGGTGGGCTGCTGGGCCCATGCGCGCCGTTATTTTCACAACGCCTTGGAAGCGGACCAGGCGCGCATGGGGCCGGACCTATTTCTGATCGCCCAGCTATATCGGGTGGAGGACGACGCATGTCCGCTGGAGGCGGATGACCGGCCGCGGCTGCGCCTGTTACAATCGCGGCCCATTCTAGATAAGTTACATAACTACCCGGAAGAGATTCACTTGGAAGTGCTGCCGAAAAGCCCCGCGGGACGGGCGGTGCGCTACACCCTGAAGAACTGGACCGCCCTGACTCGTTACTGTGAGGACGGGGACTTGCAGATCGACAACAACGCCACCGAGCGCGCTATCCGGGCCGTAGCGGTGGGCCGAAACAACTGGCTGTTCTTTGGCAGCGACGGTGGCGGCGAAACAGCCGTGCTCCGGAGCTTCGTGGCTTCCTCCCAGCGGGCCGACGTGGAACCATTCGCCTGGTTCAAAGATGTCCTTTGCGCCTTGCCGTCCATCCCATCACCCGCATCGCAGAGCTACCGCCCCATAAGTGGGCACTCGCCCAGCCTTAATGAATTAAAGGCCCGTCTCCCCTGATCGGGCCTTGGCTCGCCGCGGTAATTCTCGGACGCTTATTGCCTAAGATCCGACGGCCACATAGAGGGTCTGGGCACCATTCGCGCCGTCAACCGTCAGCGTCAAGGGTGCGGCTCCGCTCGGAACGCCGGAAGGCACGACGATATTCAGTTGATACAGGCCCGTGTAGTTCGGCGCGAGGCCGTCATACTTCACGGTGCAAGGCACGCCGCCGATGGAAATCTGGAAGTTGTCAGCCAGGCTGTTTGCCACAGTCACCAACTGCCCTGCGGGTATTGCGGGGTTCACGGGGCCGAGTCCGATGCCATAAATTACGATTGTGTCGCCTGATGTTGCTGGATGGGAAGTGAGACCGGAAATCGCGCCTGTAGGAAGAACATAGGTTCCGTCGGCATATTGCGCGACGACGTATTGCGTGCCATTAATCTTGAAGTTGGGAGGGGCGAGAAGACCCGGCGCGACGGTGTTGACGGTCATGTTCACAGCTGCCGACGTGCCTCCCGGCGATGTGACCGTGAGCTGCTGCGTACCCGTAGCGACGGTGAAGGGCACCAGAGCATTCACCTGGCCGGGGCTGATGTAATCGATGAACGCCATTTGGCCACCGATTGTGACGGACGTGCCGTCGAGCGATGTGGGGGCATTGATGCCATTGAAGTCGCCGCCCTGCCATGACCGGGTGTCGGCCGCGAGATTTGAGCCGTAAATCTCGACCCATGTGCCAGGTGAGATTGAGAGGAAAGCGCCGAAGGCGCTAGCGCTTATGACGCTGCTGGCGCTGATCGAAGGTGGGACCGGGGTGAGCAGGCGGATTCGCTGATTGGAGGTGTCTGCGATATAGATAAGGCCGACTGAAAAGGCTACGTCCTTTGGGTCATCCAACGCCGCGTTTAGCGCGAGGCCGCCGTCCCCGGCGAATTCGGGAGTGCCGTTTCCGGCAACCGTTGAAATAGTTCCGTCGGCGAGTAAAACGCGAATACGGTTATTGCCTTGCTCGGCTATATAGAGGTTTCCGGCAGTGTCAAATGAAATGCCTGTCGGTCCCGAAAGTTCAGCGTTGATCGCCGGGCCGCCGTCACCAGCGTACCCTGCGATGCCATTACCAGCGATCGTGGTGACGATACCGTTGGAGACCTTCCGAATGCGATTGTTGCCGTCATCGGCGATAATGAGATTGCCCTGAGGATCGATGGCAAGACCGCGAGGGTTAGTGAATTCAGCGTTCACCGCTGGACCGCCGTCACCCGAGAAACCGAGGACGCCGTTCCCGGCGACGGTCGTTATAATCCCAGCAGTATTTACCATGCGGATTACTCCGCCGTCTATACCTGAGCCTTCATTAGTGGAGATATAAAGATTGCCGGAACTGTCAACCAGAAGATATTCTGGGCCGAGAATCGCGGCATCAAGTGCCGGCCCACCGTTGCCTGAGGTGCCTGGATTTCCATTTCCGGCGACAGTGGTGATGATTCCCGATGCGGATACCTTGCGCACCCGGATGTTGCCGACATCAGAGATATACAGATTTCCGGCAGAGTCCAACGTGACGCGATCGGGGGCGTTAAGCATGGCGCTTGTCGCGGGACCATTGTCCCCGCTGAAACCTGCGACACCCGTACCTGCAATGGTTGATATCGTGCCGTCCGGTGTTACTTTGCGGACGCGATTGTTATAGAAATCCGGAATATATACACTCCCGGCATGGTCAACGGCGACGCCCCATGGACCATTAAAGGTGGCTTGTGTTGCCGCGCCACCGTCACCGGAGAATCCGGTGACGCCATTGCCGGCCACGGTTGAAATCATGAATTGGGGCACGTTCTGAGCGCGCAAGAAAAAGGCGCACAGAAACAGTGCACAGACGGCGATTCGATTCAAGAAGTTACGTCTAAGGCAAATAAGCACGGCGGCCATGAACCTCCATTCGTGGCTTTAGAACTTGCTGGGATTCACCTGGAACAAATCTGGTTTGTTTCAGCGCTTCAGAGTACATATGAGCAGAAAGATCGGTCTTGTGACACGCTCCGAGAAAATAATCACAAAATCTCGGACGGAAACGAGGTTCCAAAGGCGAGAGCGTCCTTTACGCTCTTGGATTGGATCTTAATACAAGATGACCAAACAGATCAACTAGCGATGTATAGTGCTCATTTCTTGGGATTTAGCGGCGGACGTGATAGTTTCATTGCCGCCATTCGCGCGTCGCGCGTGGAACGCTTCGTCGGATGGAAAGCTTTGACGGCCCGGTAAAGTCGCGCACGAAGTCGCTGATGCGCGTTATTTCTATTCTCGAAAGGTCGGGTATCGAATTCCTAAACGATGGCGACACCGGGGTAAGCTCAAGCAGCGGCATCGATGATGCTTGGCAGTATCTGGAGTTGCCGAGCCAGGGAAGTCGAGAGCCGCAGATCGCGGCCCTCGTCTTTCTGTCAGCGACTGTGGGACTGCGCCGTGGACAGGTCACGGATCTCCATGGCAGCTTCACGGGCGGCCTCGGTCAAGGTCAAGCAAGTCATGCCTCCCGAAGCTGCTGCCGTTCTTCCACTCGCCATTATCGTTGTAGCGGACGGTCGGCGTGGAAGCGCCAGATGGCAATTTCGACGTTGCCGTGGCGCGCAGTATAGACGGGGCGCGTGCCGCCGTCGGCTTGTTCTCCAGTGTCGGCGCGTGGTGGGGAGTCAATGCCTGGCGAGGCCCCTACTTTGTCCTGAAAAGTACTTGCGCTTTACTCATCCCGATTGTATAATCGCTTTGTGGCTATTGTTCGACCGATTCGACCCGCGCTGGCGGAACCGGTCGCCATGCACGCGCACGCCATCGACAATCTGCGCTATCTGCGCTCCACCATGGAGCGCGCCGGCTCGTTCACCGCTCTGCCGGGCGTGGGCGGCATTGTGCTGGGATGTACGGCCCTGGGAGTGGCGGCCCTGGCGGCGCGGATGTGGAACACGGACGCGTGGCTGGCCACCTGGCTGGGCGAGGCGGTGCTGGCCTGCCTCATCGGAGTGGCGGGCGCGGCGTGGAAATCGCGCAAGGCGAATTTGCCGCTGCTCTCCGGACCCGGGCGCAAGTTTCTTCTGGGTTTCGCGCCGCCTCTGCTGGCCGGCGCTCTACTGACCCTGGTGCTCTATCGCGCGGGCTTGCTGGCCGCGCTTCCAGGAGTCTGGCTGCTGCTGTACGGGACAGGCGCTTTGTGCGGCGGCGCGGCTTCGGTGAAGGCTGTACCGGTGATGGGCATCTGCTTCATGGCGCTCGGAACGGCGGCCCTGTTTGCTCCGGCTGGCTGGGGCAACGCTTTTCTGGCCGCGGGGTTTGGCGGGATCCATATTCTATTCGGCATTCTGGTTACGGTGAAATACGGTGGCTAAGCAGAACGCGCTCCGGCGCGAACGGGAGAAAAAAGTGCGGCCAGCCGAAATTTTCGGCGGAGCCCCGAAGTTGGACCGGCTGGTTCATGAGCGGCTGCGCCTGGGAATCCTGAGCGCGCTGGCGGTGAACGAATCGCTGACTTTCACTGAGCTGAAAAAACTCTTGAACTCGACCGACGGTAACTTGAGCGTGCATGCGCGCAAGCTGGAAGACGCGCAGTTTATCGCCTGCGCCAAATCGTTCCACAACCGCCTGCCGAAGAGCGAGTATCGCCTGACGGCGGTGGGGCGCCGCGCGCTCGAGCGATACCTGGATCACATGGAAGCGCTGATCGGGACAATGCGGGAAAGGTGAGACGCCCTTTTTGGACTGGTGCCGCGCCGCCTTTTTTTTGCGACTGGTGACCGCGCCGCCTTTTTTTTGGGGACATAACTTTATTATGCAAAGTACTTTTGCTGGAACGAAACGGCTGCATGCGGCCGTCATCATGGATGGCAACGGGCGGTGGGCCGTGGCGCGGGGATTGCCCCGGCTGGCGGGACATAGGGCCGGGGCGGCCGCGGTGCGGCGCGTGGTGGAGGCGGCGCCCGGACTCGAAATCGGTGTCCTGACCCTGTTCGCTTTTTCGTCGGACAACTGGCAGCGGCCCGCGGAGGAAGTCTCCGGCCTGATGCAGCTTCTAGCCGAGCATCTACGCTCGGAAACCAGCCGGGCAGTGGAGAACGGCGTACGCATGGAGGTGATCGGCCGGCGCGACAGGCTGGGCGATGAGCTGGCCGAAGCCATCCAACAGGCCGAAGCGGCCACCGCCGGAGGGCGCAAACTGGATCTGCGCATTGCCGTCGACTACTCCGGACGCGAGGCGATCACCCAGGCCTTGCGGCAGGCGGCGCACGCCGGGCGGCTTTGCCGCGAATGTCTGGAGGATCACCTGGGTCCGGCGGTGGACCTGCTGATCCGCACCGGCGGCGAGCAGCGGCTGAGCGATTTTCTGCTGTGGGAATGCGCTTACGCGGAGCTGATCTTTTCCAGGCGGATGTGGCCGGATTTCGATGCGCGCGATCTGGAGGCGGCCGTGCGCCAGTTTCGCGCCCGTGAGCGCCGCTTCGGGGCGGTGCCGCCGTGCGTCCTGCCTCGGGATGCGGTTGCCACAAATGCCGCGTCCCAGGCTTGGCTAGACTGAGTAGCGGTGCATTTCTCCGCGGGGAAGGAACAGGCGGGCAAGCGGTTGGATCAGGCGGTCCACGAGCAGCTTCCGGCATTCAGCCGGGCGCGCGTCCAAGGCTGGATCAAGAATGGCCGCGTGCGCGTGAACGGAGCAGCCCAGAGGCCTGCGCGCCTGCTGCGGGAGGGCGACCGCATCGAGATCGAGCCGGCCGAATTGCCTGCGCTACGCGCCGTGCCCGAAGCGATTCCGCTGCGCATCCTCTATGAAGACGACGATTTCGTAGCCATCGACAAGCCCGCCGGCATGGTGGTTCACGCGGGCGCGGGAGTGCACTCCGGCACGCTGGTCAACGCGCTGCTTTATCGCTTCGAGTCGCTCTCCGCGCTCGGCGGCGAGCTGCGGCCCGGCATCGTGCATCGCCTCGACCGCTATACCAGCGGCGTGCTGCTGGTGGCCAAAAACGATGCCGCGCACCGCGCCCTGGCCGCGCAGTTTGCCGGCCGCACAGTGGAGAAGACCTACCTGGCGCTGGTGGGCGGCCGCGTCGGGCTGGATCGCGGTCGCATCGAAAAACCCATCGCGCGCGATCCGCGGCGGCGCACGCGCATGACCGCGCGGCTCGAGCGGGGCCGTGCCGCCTGGAGCGAATATCGCGTACTGCGCCGCTTCGAGCGCTTCACCTTCCTGGAAGTGCGCATCGGCACGGGCCGCACTCACCAGATCCGCGTGCACCTTTCGAGCATTGGGCACCCGGTGGCGGGCGACCGCCTCTACGGCGCACCCGCGAGCGTGGAGGGTTTGCTGCCACTCGGCCGCTTTTTTTTGCACGCGCATCGCATTCGTTTCCGCCATCCCTTCAGCGGCCGGACGGTGGAAGTCGAGTCGCCGCTGCCCCAGGATCTGACCTCCTGGATGGAACGGCTATAATTGAAGGAAATGAAGGCCCCGGTTTTCGTAGTATCTGTTGTGTTGGTCGCCGGAATTTACGCGCAATCAGCGGCGCCGTCCGCCGCGGAGAAGCCCGGCGCGGTTGTCGACATCGGCGAGCGTACGCGCATCATTCTGGACGTCACCCGCGTCAACATGCTCTTCACCGTGACGGATAAGAAGGGCCGTTTTGTCACGGATCTTGGCAGAGACGATTTCCTGGTGCTGGAAAACAAGAAGCCCCAGACCATCGCGGAGTTCACCGCCGAGACCGACCTTCCACTGCGGCTGGGGATTCTGATCGATACCAGCAACAGCATCCGGGACCGCTTCAAGTTCGAGCAGGAGGCCGCCACCTCCTTCATCCTGAGCGTGGTACACAAGGGCCGTGACAAGGCCATGGTGGTGAGTTTCGATACTTCGACCGAGCTGGTGGCGGACCTGATCGACGACACCGACAAACTGGAAGCGGCGATTCGCGGCCTGCGCGCCGGCGGCGGCACGGCGCTGTACGATGCGCTCTATTTCGCCTGCCGCGACAAACTTTCCAAGGACCAGCCGCGGCACAAGTTCCGGCGGGCGATTGTGATTGTGAGCGACGGCGACGACAACCAGAGCCAGGTCTCGCGCGACCAGGCGCTCGAGATGGCGCAGAAGGCCGACGTGGTGATCTACGCGATTTCGACGAACATCACACATGCCGAGACGGACGGCGACAAAGTGCTGAAGTATCTGACCGCGGAAACCGGCGGGCAGGCCTTCTTTCCCTTTAAGGTAGAGGATCTGGAGCAGTCTTTCGAGAACATCGCCAACGAGTTGCGGCATCAGTACAACATCTTCTACCGTCCCGAGCCATTGAAGGCGGACGGGCTTTATCACACGGTGGAATTAAAGGTGAAGGGGCGCAAGGACCTGGTAGTGCGCTGCCGCAAGGGATATTACGCTCCCAAGTTATAAGATCAGCATGCAATCGCCGTAGGAGTAAAACCGGTAGCGCTCTTTGACAGCGTGGCGGTAGGCGTCGAGCGCCAGATCCTTTCCAGCGAAGGCGCAGACCAGCAGCAGCAGGCTGGTGCGGGGCAGATGAAAGTTGGTCAGCATCGCGCCGGCGGCGTGGAACTCGAAGCCCGGGTAGATGAACAGGTCGGTATCGCCGGCGGTCTCCCGCAGACCTCCCGACAGCAGGGCGCTTTCGATGGTGCGCACGCTGGTGGTGCCCACGGCCACAAGGCGGCGGGCCGCGGCCATGCGAGCGGCATTCTCCGCAGTGATGCTGAAGTGCTCCGAGTGCAAGCGGTAGCCTTCCACGCGGTCTGTGTGCGGCGGTTGAAAAGTTCCGAGCCCGACGTGCAGAGTGACAAAAGCGACCTGGGCGCCGCGCGCGCGGCACTCGTCCAGCACGGCGGGCGTGAAATGCAGCCCGGCCGTGGGCGCCGCCGCCGAGCCCCGCTCGCGCGCGAAGACCGTCTGGTAGCGCTCGCGGTCGGCCGCGTCATCCTGGCGTTTGATATAGGGCGGCAGCGGCACGTGGCCGATCTTTTCGATCTCGTCATACACGTCGCGATCCGTGTGGAAGCGCAATGTGCGCTCACCGAATTCCCCGCGCGCTACGACCTCGGCTTCCAGTGGCGCTTCCTGATCGTGCGTGAACCTCACGATTTCGCCGACACGCATCTTTTTGCCAGGATGCACCAGCGCGTGCCATTCTTTGGCGCCGGCATCGACAGGGCGCAGCAGCAGGACTTCCACTGCGCCAGTAAAGCGGGCTCGGCGCCCATACAAGCGTGCCGGAAACACGCGCGAGTCGTTCAGCACCAGGCAATCTCCCGGACCGAGAAAGGCGGGCAAGTCGCGAAACCGCCGGTCCTCCCAGCGCTGCCGCGCCCGATCGACCACCAGCATGCGCGAGGCGGATCGGTCCGGCAGCGGCGATTGCGCAATCAACTCTTTCGGCAGCTCGTAGTCGAATTCGGCGAGGTCCATCATCGGCCGTAGTGTAGTATTTATTACGTCTCTCGCGCTGGCCGCTCATGACCAAAAACAGTTCACTCACCAGCACCGCCAAGCCGCTCGTCAGATTATCTTTCTCCTAATTCCGATCGCGCCCCACAATTGAAGAATGAGCACTCTTGCCCGCTGGATCGTAGCTTGCCTTGCCGTATCGCTCGGTCCCGGCATCTTTGTTGGCGCGGTCTACGCGGGTGAGGCGCAGTCCAGCGGCGCGAACTCCGGAACGGTTCGCGGCACGGTTCTGGACCCGTCGGGAGCCGCCATCCAGGGCGTTGCGGCAGTGATTCTGAATCCCGTGTCCCACTATACTCGCAGCGCCTCGAGCGATGCGCAAGGACACTTCGAGTTCGACAATATTCCCTTCAATAACTATCACGCCACTTTTTCAGCAACTGGATTCCAGGCGACCGAGCAGGACGTGAACGTGCGCTCCCCGGTACCGCTCGAGCTGAAAATCACTCTGCAAATCGGAACCTCCGTAACCTCTGTGACCGTGGAGGCGGGCGAGGACTTGATCGAATCCACTCCTACCGCCCACACCGACATCGACCGGGATCTGATCGACAGACTCCCTCTCGAGAGTCAGTCTTCCTCGCTGAGCTCCCTGGTCACGCTGGCCTCCCCGGGGATCTCCGCCGACTCGAATGGTCTGTTTCACGGATTCGGCGATCACGCATCCAACTCATTCTCTCTTGACGGCCAGCCGATTACCGACCAGCAAAGCAAAGTCTTCTCGAATCAGCTCCCAGTCGACTCGGTGCAGTCGATGGAGGTGATCGCGGGCGCGCCTCCGGCCGAATACGGCGATAAAACCAGCGTGGTTATCGTAGTGACCACGCGCTCGGGGCTCGGAGTCACGGTGCCGCACGGCGACGTGACGGCGTCTTACGGATCCTTTGGCAGCTCGAGCGAGGGGTTCGACCTGGCTTACGGGGGCAATGCGTGGGGCAACTTCATTTCGGCCAACGGTCTCGACACCGGCCGGTTCCTGGATGGGCCGGAGTTCACCGTGATGCACGACCATGGCAATGAAGAGAATCTATTCGACCGCGTCGATTTCAGGCCTTCCACGGCGGATACCTTCAGCGTGAACCTCGGCTTTACGCGGTCCTGGTTCCAGACGCCCAACTCGTTCGACGCCCAGGACGCGACGGCGTGGAATGGACTGGTGGTTGACAACGGAGGTCTGGGTCCCAACGGCCTGCCGGTCGGCTCGCAGGATCAACGCTCGCAGATCAGAACCTTTAACATCGCGCCAACCTGGACGCGTCTGCTCAATACGCACACCGTATTCACGTTCGGCGGATTCGTGCGGCAGGATCAATATAACTACTTTCCGAGCGATAATCCTTTCGCCGATTTTACTCCGGATCTGCAGCGCCAGACGATTGGCCAGAGTCGCAGGCTGACCAATCTTGGGACTCGCGCAAACGTATCGTACGTACAGGGCATCCACAACATCAAGGCGGGAATCACCTATGAGGATACGATTCTCACGGAAAACGACAGCTTCGGCATCGTCGATCCGACGGCGAATGCCGTCTGTCTGAATGCGGACGGAAGCGCGTACACAAGCCCAGGGCTGACGAATCCCGCCGAGTGCGGCGGAGCGCTGCTGGCGAATCCAAATTTCAATCCTCTCCTGGCCTGTTACGATTTGACCAGGCCCGGGCCGCTGCCGGCCACCGACAATTGCCCGAACTCAACCAGCGGCCTGTACACGTTTAACGGCCACGCGAATATCAGGGAACTGGCCCTTTTCTTCCAGGACGCCATTACTAAGAACAACTGGACCTTTAATGTGGGGCTGCGCTTCGATTATTACGATGGCCTCGTCACTGCCAAACAACCGGAGCCGCGCCTCGGTATCGCATACAATATCAAGCCGACCAACACCGTCCTGCGGATTTCCTATGCCCGCTCGCTCGAAACGCCTTTCAACGAGAACCTGGTCCTGGCGAGCGAAGGATGCAACAACGCCGTAGTTAGCGCGATCATGGCTTCGACCGTCAGCCCTTGCGTAACAAATGCGCCGCTGAGTCCCGGGTGGCGGAATGAGTTCCACGCCGGATTCCAACAAGCTTTTGGACGGTTCTTAGTTCTGGATGCCGAGTATATCTGGAAGTACACGCACGAGGCTTACGACTTCAGCGTGCTGGGCGCAACGCCGATCACTTTTCCCATCGAGTGGGACAGATCGAAAATCCCCGGATATGCGGTCCGCGCCAGCATCCCGAGCTACCACGGCTTCACCGCGTTCGTAGTCCTCTCCAGCGTGGCGGCGCGTTTCTTCGAACCGCAGATCAGTGGCATTGGCGCCACGCCGGTGGGGAGCGAAGTATTCCGCATCGACCACGACGAGCATTTCAATCAGACCACTCACCTGCAATACCAGCCGTGGAAGAACGGGCCGTGGCTCGGCATCAACTGGCGCTACGATAGCGGGCAAGTCGCAGGTCCGGTGCCGTGCGCGGGAGGCAATTGCGCGAATGGGCCAAATGGCACCGATTCCATGGTGGACGTGTCCGGCTTGACGCCGGATCAGCAATTCGAGGCGGGACTTTATTGCGGGAGCGTACACGCGACTCCGACCACTCCGATCAGCCCGACCGGCTTGTGCGCAGCATCGCTTTACGGTTCCACATTGCTACAAATACCCGCGCCGGGCACGGAGAACGACGACCACAATCCGCCCCGCGTGGCATCCCGCAATCTGTTCGACATCGCCCTGGGGCATGACAACATTTTTCACGGCGACAAGCGCAAGGTCAGCGCCCGCCTGACTGTGGTCAATCTGACGGACAAAGAGGCACTGTACAATTTTCTGTCGACCTTCAGCGGAACGCATTATGTCTCGCCTCGCGCACTGACTGCTACCATCGGTTTCCATTTTTAGTTAAGGTGTACGGTTCCGCACACCCATACACTTTGGCTTGAAAAGTGTTGGTTCCGGGGAGTGATGGCCGCCTTTGCGCGAGAACTTTTCGTATTCTTCGTTCATCTCGGGGGCCTGGGCCAGCTCATCCTGGGCGTGCTCGATTCATCTTTCCTGTTCATGCCTCTGGGAAACGATCTGCTCATGGTGGTTCTCAGTGTCCGAAATCACCGATGGATGATCTACTATGCCGCCATGGCCACGATCGGCTCGGTGCTGGGCTGCCTGGTGACGGATCTGCTGGTCCGCAAGCATGGCGAAGACGGTTTGAAGAAGTACATGTCCGGCAGGCGCCTGGGTTATGTCAAGAAGAAGGTAACAGGAAGCGCCGCGTGGGCGCTCACGATGGCTTCGCTGATGCCTCCGCCATTCCCTTTCACGCCGTTCGTAGCGGCGGCTGCGGCTCTGCAGTATCCCAGAAAGAAGCTACTGACCGTCATCGCGGTCACGCGCATGATCCGTTTTACGGGTACGGGATTCCTCGCCATCCTGTTCGGACACCGAATTCTGCGGTGGGGCCGCTTGCCTTACGTGCAGTATGCCGTGATCGCTCTGATCGTGATTTGCGTAGTGGGCAGCGTTATTTCAGTGATCGGCTGGATCAAGCGCAGCAAGTCCAAGGTAGCCAGCCCGGCTTAGCGACGGCTCGGTAATCCTGCCGCGCACCAGGTGGGCCAGTATCGCAATGAAGCGCCGGGAGTCGTTCAGTCCCGGCATCATGCGGTAGTCGTGAATACCCAGGCTATGGGCCTGCGCGCGATGCTCGATATCGATCTCGTGCAGTGTCTCCACGTGGTCCGATACAAACGAGACCGGGATCACCAGCACGTGCCGGCTACCCTGCGCAGCCAACTGCTTGAGAGTCGCATGCATGGAAGGTTGCAGCCACTTCGATGCGCCCACTTTGCTTTGGTAACAGAGATGATGCCTTCCCGGCCAGCCTCCCCGCTGCCAGACCAGCTCGACGGTGCGCTCGATCTGCTGCTGGTACGGATCGCCGCCCGCGATCACAGCCATCGGTACGCTATGCGCGCTGAAAACCATATCCACGTCGGCCGGATTCTCGAAAGCCGCCAGTGACTCCTCCACGGCTTGTGCGAGCACCTCGATATAACCGGCGTCCTCATGAAACTCCGACACCGCGTGCACCAGCGGATTCCAGCCGTTGGGATGGAACCTGCGGCTCCATTCGTTCAGACTGCTGCCGGTAGTGGTGCGCGAATACTGGGGATAAAGCGGCAGCAGCACCACCTCGTCGGGCGCGTAGGCTTCCAGCTCGCCGATGGCCTCCGCGGTGAATGGACGCCAATAGCGCATCGCCACCACCACTCGCGCGTCGAGATCCCGCCGCAGCTCGGCCTCGAGCGCCTGGGCTTGCCGCCGCGTGAATTCCAGGATGGGGGACCGTCCGCCGATCTCCGCATAATGTTGCCGCACGTGCCGCGCGCGCGTAGAGGAAATCAGCCGGGCCAGCGGCTGCCGCGCAATCCGGGCAAACGGAAAATCGATAATATCCGGATCGCAGAAGAGATTGTAGAGAAATGGCTCGATGGCATCCAGCGAATCCGGCCCGCCGAGTTGAAAAAGAACGACTCCTATTTTGCGCCCCGCGCGGTAGACAGACATCCTAATCACATGAGTGTACAACATCCGTGCGGTGAGCCGCGCGGCGGGCGAATGCTTAAGTCACTTCCACAGGTCGATCGGCCTTTTCGCATCCTTGGGTCGGAAAGGTAATTCGATCTTGCGGCCCTGTCCGGCCGATGCATAACCGGCGTACAGCACCTCCATGACCACGCGCCCGTCCTCGCCGGTCGATTGCGGGTTTTCCTTGCCGCGCACGCAACGCGCGAAGTGCCGCATCTCGTGCGGCGAGCCGTAATTCCACAGTTCGTCGAAAACCGGATAGGTCCAGCCCTTGGTGCTGGGGGCCTTCTCCACCGCGTATCCATAACCGTACTCGCTGTAGGTCGGCATGGCGTTGCCCATGTGCAGATTCGGGTAGCTGACGCCGCCTTCGCCATAGATCTCGGTGCGGTCGTCCATGCCGCCGCGCTTAGCCCAACTGTTCTCGACCAGGCCCACGGCGCCATTGGCAAACTCCAGGATGCAGATACTGTCGTCCTCGCCGCGCGTCTTGTCGGCATGGACATAAGTGCCCATGTGACAGGTGACGCTATTGATGGGCGAGCGGTCGTAGAACCAGTAACAGAAGGCAATGCCATGGCAACCCATGTCCATGAAGACGCCGCCTCCGGAGCGGTCCACGTCCCAGAACCACGGGCTGTGCGGGCCGAAGTGTTTTTCGCTCTGCTTGATCAGGTACAGCTTGCCGAACGCGCCGTGATCCGCCATTTCTTTGGCCTTGACGTACTTCGGCGTAAAGAGCAGTTCTTCGGCGTACAACAGCAACACGCCCTGGCGGCGGCAGACATCGATCATCTGGTCGGCTTCGTCGAGGGTCATACAGAGCGGCTTTTCGCAGACGACGTGCTTGCCCGCGCGGGCGATGTCGCTGGTCATGGCGGCGTGCAGCGCGTTGGGCGCCGCGATGGTGACCATCTCGATATCTTTTTCGCGCAACATCTCCTGGTGGTCGAGGAAGACGCGGGGGATGCCGTATTTCCGCGCGAGCTCCGCCGCATGGCCGGGCGTGGGCGAGGCTACGGCGACCACTTCGGCTTCTTCAGGCATGATTTGGAACGACGCGGCGTGGATGTCGGCTTGGAATTGGGAGCCGATGATTCCAACTTTCACTTTTCCGTTGGGCATAGAAGATGTATTTTCGCACGGTTGCTCTACCGGCTCGGCAACAGGTCGCCGCGTCTCCGTTGCAGCGCCACCACGGTTTCGTCATCCGCTGCCGGCGCGGCTCCACGGAACCGTTGGATGGCCGAGAGCAGCCCCTGTCCGGCAGCCGCGGCGGATTCGGTCGGCAGACTCCGCGCGATGGACAGTAAGCCCTCGAGGCCGAGCTGTTGGCCCGATTCGTTCCAGGATTCGCTGATGCCGTCGGTATACAAGAGGAGCAGATCGCCCATCTCCAACTGCACGGCGGTCTGGCTATAGGAGGTTCCCGCGATCAGACCGAGAGGCAGGTCGAGGATCTCTTTGCTATAAGGCGTGGACTCGTACATGAGGCTCCACTCCCGTGTGGCGGCGCGATACCACAGCGGAGGCAAATGACCGGCATTGGTGAATAGCAACTCCCCGGACTCGGAGTAGAAACTAGCCACGAAAGCCGTGGCATACGGGGTGTCCGCAGCGCCGCTGAGAAAGCTATCGTTGAGCCGGCGGATCAGCATGGATTGGTCCCAATGGTCGACGTGCTCCCGCAGCGCGTCGCGGAGACGAACGGCGGCGGAGCTGACGATCTCGCCATGGCCGGCGACATCCGCGAGCGCTACGCGGGCGACGACTCCCTGACTGCAAGCCGACAGATAGTATAGGTCCCCTCCGTGCGGAGAAGGGTGCAGCGGGCGGCACGAGACCCAACCCACTAATCCCGGCAGCTCGGCGGCATATGCCGCTAAGTGATTGCCGCCGCGCAGTTCCAGACAGGCCAAGCGATAGACTTGTTCCGGCTCCTCGGCCATTTGATAAACCTTCCCTTAATAATGGAGTGACGACGGCGGCGGAGGGATTCAAGAATTGGGCAGCGCCGGTATTCGTTCGCTTGGCTAACCAGCAGGATCAAAACAGGTTTCCGGCAACCTGTTCTGCAATGCTTCGGGCCTTTTCGCTGAGCGAAGCCGCCGTCATTGCAGAATCAGTCGTAGTGACGCGAATGACGAAGGCCCGGTCCCGTACCGGCCTGCCCGCACTCGAGGGTGGCTCCGCCAAATTGGGTTGTCCCGTAGAACTCCCCGTTGGCCGCCTGAACTAAGCCCCCGTACGGGTTTTCGCCGTCCGTACACGGGAACCCGCCTGTGGAGCAGAAGCTGTAAAGTGTAGTCAGCGTGCCACTCGGGGTGATTTTGAAAACCGTCCCATAGCCTTTAGCCCCGGCTTGGAGCGTTGTCCCGTAAGAGTCCCCGTCGGCGGCCTGGACCAGCGTACCCGTGGGATGCTCGCCATCGGTGCCGCTAAAGCTGTGTAGCGTTGTCAGGGTGCCGTTCGGGGTGATTTTGAAGACCGTCCCATCGAGTTCGCTCCCGCCCTCGAAGGTTGTCCCATACAGGTCCCCATTGGCCGCCTGGATGAGCCCCGCGTAGGGCACTTTATAACGTCGTCAGCGTGTCACTCGGCGTGACTTTGAAGACCGTCCCGGCATTGGCGGCGCCGCCAAAGAAGGTCGTCCCGTAGAAGTTGCCATCGGTGGCCTGGACGAGCCCGGCATAGGGGCTTGCGCCGTCCGAGTCGTCGAATGTGGACAGGGTAGTGTAAGTCCGCGCGGGTAGTGTGATCGCCGTTGCTATGCATTGCAGTAAGACCAAGACGTTCATTCGTTTCATACGATATGTTCCTGATCACTGCACGTAAAATGGGCCGCCGCTCGAGAGCGTGCCGCCAGGCGTGGTCACCTTGATAAACCCGGTGGTCGCGCCGGCCGGTACTGTGGTCGAGATTTCAGACGCTGAGACGACCGTGAACACAGCCGCTGTTCCATGAAAGCTGACGCTGGTGGCGTCCGTCAGATCGGTTCCCAGGATGTCGACCGGATCCCCCACTCTACCGAGATGGGGGAGTGACTTCACGAACGGAGGGAGGCCAACCGAGAACCTGAATACAACGCCAAGATTGTTGGAGCCGCCGTACCAGGTTGTCCCGTAGAAATTCCCGTCAGTGCCTTCGAGCATCGTGCCGAGCGGCTGATAGCCCTCCTGGCTCGGCGACGAGAAGGTGAACAGCGAAGTGAACGTACCGTCCGGAGTGACGCGGAAGATGGTGCCGTAGGCGAAGGCGCCGCCCTGTAAAGTTGTCCCGTAGAGGTTCCCATCGTTGGCCGAAACCAGTCCGCCGGAAGGGAAACCGCCGTCGGTGTCGTCGAAGTCGTGCAGGACGGTCAACCTGCCGCCCCGGGTGATCTTGAAGACCGTCCCGTATCCCTTGGCCCCGCTAATGTAGGTTGTCCCATAGAAGTCACCGTCGCCGCCGAGAGTCAGACCGGCATAAGGGGATTCACCGCTCGTGGAATTAAGGTTGTAAAGAGTCGTGAGCGTGCCAAGAGCATTGATCTTGAAAACGGTACCCACGCCGATAGCATCCTGGCCGTGGTAGGTATCCCCACCAAAAGCGGTCGTCCCGTAGAAGTCCCCGTCAATGCCCAGAGCCAGCCCTTGAGGGTTGACGCCGTCGGGACCGCTGAAGCTGTACAGGTTCGTGAGGACGCCATTCGGAAGGATGCGGAAGATTGTGCCATAGTTATAGGCGCCGCCTTGGGCGGTAGTGCCATACAGGTTCCCACTGGCGTCTTGAACCAGTGCGCTATTGGGCGCCGCGCCATCGGTGGAATTGAAGATCCAAAGGGTCGTAAGAGCGCCACCGGAAGTCATCTTGAGAACCGTTCCGTAACCGTAGGCCAGCCCGCATGTGCTGCCCATGGTGGAACCGCCCGAACAGGTTGTCACGTAGAAGTCCCCGTTGAGGACCTGAAGCAGCCCGGCCGAGGGCATGGCGCCATAATTCTCGCTCAAGCCGAAGCTATCCAGCGTAGTCAGCGCGCCGGCCGGACTAATCCGGAAGATCGAGCCGTAACCCCTGCCGCCCTGAAAACCTTGGCCGCCTTCGGTAGTCCCATAGTAGTTCCCGTCGAGGCCCTGTACCAGAGCCATATTACCGGGTTTGGCCCCGTTGTAATTGTCGAAACTCGTCAAGGTGGTGAAGGTTTGTGCGGACGAAGCCGCCATCGTCGCCGAACAGGCCAGCACCCGGACACAGACAGTCTTCCGCCATTTTGAATTGGCCATGCTGATCTCTCCTCTTAAGGAATTACTTTTCGAGAGGGCTCTTGGCTATCTTCGGCCAGACTACGCCTTGGTCCTTCGAAGTAACCGGAACCAGGCCCTTGTACACGAATTTCTGGACGCGTTGTCCCCGATAGGTTTCCGTAGTGTACAAGTTTCCTTGGGAGTCGGTCGCGATGCTGTGCACCGCGTAAAACTCGCCCGGCTGCCGCCCTCCGTCCCCAAAACTGGTTAACACCTCCATCGATTGGCGGTCCAGTATACGAATCTTCTGGTTCGACCCATCGGCAACGTAAAGGAATCTTTGCTGTGGATCTTTCGAAAAGGCTATATCAAAGACGGAGCCGTCCGCCAGTGTATTGGTGTAGTAGTAATGTTCGGCAACGAAGGTTCCGTCCGGCTTGAAGATCTGAACGCGATCGTTGACGCGGTCGCAGACATAGACCAGATTGTCGTTCGAGAGAACCGCACAGTGGACCGGATTACGGAATTGTGTGGCGTCCCTCGTGCCGGCCACATAGCGGCCCAGGTTTTCATCGGTCGGCTGCTTGCCGTATGCGCCCCAGTGCCGCTTGTATTTTCCCGTCTCATAGTCGAAGACGATGACACGATGGTTGCCATAGCCATCGGCGACATAGACCTCTTTTGTCGCGCCGTCAAACCAGGTTTTGGCTGGTCCCTTGAGGTTCTCGACGTCGTTGCTGCCTTTGCTCTGCTCAGCCTTCCCAATCTGCATGAGGAACTTACCCTGAGGGGTGAACTTCAAAATCATGCTGTCGTGATAGGATGCGTCGGGGACGTTCGCGCCACCCGCCGGCGGCGCGCCGCGACCGTTGCCTCCGATCCAGACATTGCCGTCAGGGTCGATGGCGATTCCGTGCATCGATATGGGCCAGTCGTATCCTTCTCCGGGGCCGCCCCAGTGGTTGATGAGACTACCTTCCTGATCGAACTCGAGCACCGGTGGCGCGGGGGCGCAGCACTCCGAGGCGGGCGGAGTGACCGCCGCATAGGTCTCCATCCGCTCAAGCGTACCCTGGCGGTGAACGATCCAGATGTGGTCGCCGGCATCGACGGCCACACCAACAACGCTTCCCAGAATCCAATGGTTCGGAAGCGGCTTGGGCCACATCGGATCAACTTCAAGCCGGGGCACTTGAGCGCTGGCTGCGTACGCGATTATTAACGGCACAGCAGCAATTCGTGCAAGAGGCTTCATAGGACACGGTCCGCCGTCCGATGAGAATTCATTGTACGGCGTCTGGTTTCGATTGTAAAATGCAAATTGATGCATCGCAGAACATTTCTTACGGGCGTGAGTAGTCTGGCAGCTGCCGGCGCCGCACTGCCCTCCGCCGCGGGCGCTCCGGCCAGCGTCCGCGACACGTCCAATACACTGCCGCGCAAAGTAGTCATCGGCACCGCCATCCTGGACCTTTGGGGCACTTACCCTGGACTGCGGCAGCGTCTCGATCAGCTCACCAGTCTCGTGGACCGCATGGTCGAGCAATCCGGCAAGAGGTACGGGCGGGGTCCGGACCTCGCCATCCTGACCGAAACATCCGTCACCGGGGAGGCCGGTAAAGATGCGCGTGCCTGTGCGGTCCCGCTGGAAGGTCCGTTGCGCGAGGCTTTCAGCCGAAAAGCGAGCGAACATCGCTGCTACATCGTAGCTCCTACGTACCTGCTCGCAGCGGATGGGAAGCGGTGCTCGAATGCCGCTATTCTGTTCGGGCGCGACGGCGCCGTTGCCGGGATTTATCGCAAAGTACACCTGGTAGTTGCGTCGGATAGCGAGACCATGGAGAGCGGTTCCACGCTGGGGACGGAGGTGCCGGTCTTCCAGTGTGACTTCGGCCGGCTGGGCATTCAGATCTGCTATGACATCGAATTCGATCACGGTTGGAACGAACTGGCGCGGCAGGGCTGTGACCTGGTGGCATGGCCGACGCAGTCGCCACAGACGGCCACTCCGGCATTCCGCGCAATGCGGGGACAGTATTACATTGCCTCCAGCACGTGGCGCAACAACGCATCGGTTTTCGAGCCGAGCGGGCGAATCGCCGCGCAAATCCGGCCACCGGAAAGCGTGCTGGCGTACGAGATTGACCTCAGCTACGCGATCCTCCCCTGGAGCGCCAGGCTCGAAAACGGGAAAGCGTTGCGGAAGAAGTTCGGCGAAGGCGTCGGCTTCCACTACTACGAGGATGAAGATCGGGGCATTTTCTGGTCGAACGACCCTCGCATGACCATCCGCGAGATGGTGCGCTCGCTCGGCCTCGAGGAGCAGCACGAGCAGCTCGCGCGCGTCCAGCAGGTGTATCGCAAGGCAGGGTTGCGGGAGTAGCCGCGGAAGGACTAAGGCGCAACCTTCAGCACTGCCCGGAGCGGCAAATCCTCTGACGACTTCCCTACCATGATCTCGAAGTCGCCCGGAACCACTCGCCAGTGCATGTCGCGGTCGAGCAACTGCAGATCCTCAGCCGTCAGGGTCAGCGTGACGTTCTTCGTCTCGCCCGGTTTCAGCTCCACGCGCTCGAATCCGCGGAGTTGCTTTATAGGTGTGGCAACCGGACCTACTGGCTCGTGAACGTATAGCTGCACCGTTTCCGTTCCTGCGCGGCCGCCCGTATTCTTTACCTCCAGACTGACGCGCGCTACGCCTTCCGGGTGGATCAGCGGCGGTTCGATGCGAAGGTTACTGTACGCATACTGTGTGTAGCTCAAGCCATAACCAAACGGGTAAAGCGGTGTTGCGGGCATATCGACGTAGCCGCGCTTCAGGTCACGCATCCAGTAGGCTTTGGCGGGCTTGTAGTTGTAGTAAGCCGGCAACTGGCCAACGTGGCGGGGAATGGTAATAGCCAGCCGGCCGCTGGGGTTGTAATCGCCGAACAGGACATCGGCAACGGCTTCCCCGCCGCGTTCGCCGGGCCGCCACGCCTCTACGATCGCTGGCACGTGCTCGGCCGTCCAGCGCGTCGAGAGAGGCCTGCCGTTCACCAGCACGACCACGGTAGGCGTTCCCGTCTCATAAACCGCCCTCACCAGGTCCTCCTGCACACCGGTGAGATCCAGGCTGGCTATGTCGTGGCCTTCTCCGTCCGTGGGAGGGTCCTGCTGCTCGTCCACCTCGTTCTGGCCCTGGTTTTCTCCGACCACCACAATCGCTACATCCGCGCTCTTCGCGGCGCGCGCAGCTTCGGCGAACCCGCTCTGGTCGCTGCCCAACACGCTACAGCCTTTCACGGCAACGACCTTGGTTTCCCGCCCAGCCTTGGTTTTGATCCCTTCTAAAATGCTGACGACGTGCTGCGGGACCTTGTGCGGCGAGTAGTCCCCGAGCTGGTTCATGAGGTTTTCCGCGTCCGGACCAATGACCGCAATCGATTTCAGATTCTTGTTCAGCGGCAGAAGGTTTCGTTCATTCCTGAGCAGCACGATTCCTTCGCGGCCGGCCCGCAGAGCGAGATCCTGATACGGTTGCGAATGAACCGTGCGGATGGCGCGATCCACATCGACATAGGGATTTTCGAAAAGACCCAGGCGAAACTTCAGCTCCAGAACCCTGTGTACCGCGCGGTCCACCAAGGCGATGGGCACTCGTCCCTCCTCGACATTCTCAATCAAGGGGCCCATATAGGCAGGTTCATAGGTGATGTCCAGATCGACGCCCGCCTTCAAGGCCAGGGCGCCCGCTTCCTTCTGGGTGCGAACAATGTCTTCGTAAATCAATGTTCCGAATCCGCCGCCTTCGCTCTCCACTACTCCTCGGAAGCCCAGCTCTTGCCGGAGGACGCCGTTCATCCACTTCTCGGAAGCGTGTGCGGGCACGTCCTCCACTTCCGGGTACCCGGCCATCACACCCAGAGCACCGGCTTTGGTGATTGCCGCGATCCAGGGAAGTAGAAAGTTTTCACGCAGCGCGCGCTCCGATAATTCAATGGCGCCACGCTCCAGACCGCTGGCTGGCTCGCTCTGAGTAGGGAAATCCGTCAGTACGGCGATTACTTTGTCTGGGGCCGCGATATTGGCGCCTTGCGTGCCTTCAACAATACTCTCCGCGATACGCGAGTAAAGGTAAGGATCCTCCGTATAGGCTTCTTCGTTTCTGCCCATTCGCGGATCGCGATCCAGCTCCAGCACTAGAGTAGAGAGCATGTGTATTCCAACGGCTCTTGCCTCCGCCGCCGCAGCCGCATAAACGGATCTCACAAGGCCGGGATCGAATGTACTGCCGATGGCCAAGCCCTCCGGAAAGACGGTCGCGCCGGGAAACATGGCGCCGTGCGTGCCCTCTTCGTCCTCGAGAAGAGGTATTTTCAGGCGTGTCTGAGTAAGCGCGATCCTCTGGAGCTCGTTGAAGTATTCAGCCTGCTGGCGGGCGCCGTCGTGCAGAATCTCATTAGCGAGCGTGAAAAAGCCGCAACCAGGACCAATCTCCGGAGTGTAGGTTCCGGCGGCGAATCTTCGGCACGCCTCCATCTTCGAAGGGATATCCTTCCCCAGCTCCTTCACATAGACACACGGCAGATTGAGCTGCCCGACTTTCTCCTTGAGCGTCATGCGGCTCATCAAGTCGTCGATGCGTTCCTCGGCCGGTCGTTTTGGGTCGAGGTATGCCGGCAATTCACCGGCGGCCTGCGCGGAAAGCGCTGGCCCATGGAATAGCGCCGCGCCGACAGCCGTGACAACCGACAAAAATGAGTTCTTCGTTAGCATTCCTCACCTCCCAGTGAACTTACAATATACCCGTCAGGCATCTATGATTAGATGGAAGCCGGTTCCCTATGCGCCATCTATTGCCCGTTCTCCTGCTCTGCCTCGCCGCCTTCCCCGCCCCCGCACAGAAGCGTGTGCCGCCCAAGCGCTCCTCTCAAATCCAGGATGGTTTCGGCATCAACGCCGACCTGCCCCGCGACCCGTATCTGCCTTGGGACCGCCATTGGTGGACTTCCATGTTCGACGCCGGCGTGAGCTGGATACGCATCGGCCAGTACGAGAACACATCCGATTACACGAGCTGGGACTGGATCGAGCAGAAGCGCGGCGTCTACGCGATTCCGCCCGGCCTCGACGACTATATCGATTCGCTGGTGGATAACGGCGTCAAGATTCAGGTGCAGCTGCTCTACGGCAACCCCATGTACACGTCTCTCTCGGGTAAGCTGCCCGACGCCATCACGCCGGCGCCGGACGGTTTTCACAATCCGGACCGCAGCCTTTACTCCGTCTTTTGGCCGCCCAAGACACCGGACCAGATCGCGGCGTTCGTGAAGTACGTCCAATTCGTCGTCGGGCATTTCCGCGGGCGCATACGGTATTACGCGCTGTGGAACGAGCAGGATATCGATTACTGGAATCCCGAGCCCAACCCCGAGGAATACGGACGCCTGCTGAAAGCTTTCGTGCCCGCGGTGCATGCCGCCGATCCGGACGCCAAGATCATTTACGGGGGTCAGGCCGACCCTTCGCGGGAGTTCGCGCGCCGCGCCCTGGACGCCTGTGATTGCGCTGCCGCGATCGACGTGTTCGCTTATCATACTTATCCCGGCTATGGAGAGAACAAGAATCCGGAGACCATGGATTATGGAGCCTATGGCGCGGAATCGCCCGCCAAGTTACGCGAGCTGGTGCGCGGTTATCCCGGCATTCGGCGGGACATTCTATTCTGGGACGATGAATTCAATTCCATCCCGGCGTGGGCGGGTTCGGACGAATCCGTGCAGGCGAAGTACATTCCGCGCGGGCTGCTCTATAACTGGGCGCAGGGCGTGCGTACCTTCGTGTGGCTGCTGGCCGCCGCTACCGATGGCAACGAGTACGACGACTTCGGCATGATCCACGGGCTGCGCAATCTGCCCGACGATTTCAAGCCGCGCCCGGTGTTCTACGCGCTCGAGAATACCAACGCCTTGTTCGCGGATACGCGGCCCGATCCGTCTATACAGATCGAGCCGGCCGATCTTCCGGCGCTGCGCAATTCCGCGCGACCGTTGCTGGCCTATGGCTTTCGCGGCAAGACGGGCAAGCCGATTGTGGCGTACTGGCTGGCGGCGCACAGCCTTCCGGGCAACGTGTTTGCACCGATCCATGCGGACCTGAAGATTCGAAATAGCGGCATACGGCGCGCGGTGCTGATCGACGTGGTCTCGGGCGCGATCGAGCCCATCGACAAGCCGGAAGGCAGCGACGTATTTCCGAATCTGCCGGTGCGCGACAGCGTGATGGCCATTGCCGGGGAAGACTACTTCGATTGGCCGGTGTTGCCGGAAGCGCCCCATTCGCTCGCGGCCGTCGCGGCGGGCAGCGCGGTGCGGCTGCGCTGGGAAAGTGGCGGCGAAGGGCCTGATACGATTGAGGCGATCGTGGAGCGGCGCGGCGGCGATTCCGGCGCGTGGACCCGCATCGCCAGGCAGCCGGCCGCCCATCGGGAGTACATCGACGGAAGCGCTCCGGCGGGCGTGGTGTGCTACCGGGTGAGGGCGGCTAATGCCGGCGGGGAATCGGCGTACTCGAATGTAGCGAGGGTGCGCCACTAGCAGCTACTTTGGTGATGACTCGACGGAAGTTCATAGCTTTGGCGGCGTCCTACGGCGCTTCAGTTGCATGGAGGACGCCATTTGCGCGTGGTTCCGCCGTTTCGTGGGAGGAGCGCCGGGATCTTTATCCGCACGGTGTTGCCTCGGGTGACCCGCATTCGGACAGTGTGATCCTGTGGACCCGGCGACCACCCAGCGCGGGCGGCGGAGTAACAACGCTGACGGTTGAGATCGCCGAGGATCGCACTTTCCATCGTGTAGTGGCCAGCGCCGAAACAAGCGTTTCCGCGGAGACGGACTGGACCTGCCGTGTGCTGGCCGCTGATTTGAAGCCTGCGAGCGTATATTGGTACCGCTTTGCCGACGAGCATGGTTTCGGAAGCAGGATCGGGCGCACCATCACTGCTCCGAAGGATGAAGACAGCAAGCCCGTCCGCTTCGCATTCGTGTGCTGCCAAAACGTGCAGCAGGGCGCATCGACCGCGTACCGGCGGATGATCTTTGAAGACCAGCGAGGCTCGCCGGAAGACCGGCTGGGATTTGTGCTGCACCTGGGCGATTTCGTGTATGAAATCGTGTGGTATCCGGAGGATCGATCCCAGGGCATGTACGCGCGCAGGCTGCGCGACATCGTGCGCTACGCAAACGGCGAAAAGCACCGGGACTTCCACGTACCGACCACGGTAGATGACTACAGGGCGCTTTATCGCGCTTACCTGCTGGATCCCGATCTACAGGATGCGCGCGCTTACCTTCCCTTCGTCTACATGTGGGACAACCACGAATTTTCATGGAAGGGGTGGCAGACGCAGCAGAATTTCGGGTCCGGCGTTGTCCCCGCACAAACGCGGAAGCTGGCGGCATGCCAGGCATGGTTCGAGTACCAGCCAGCGCGCGCGATCAGAGCGAGTGCGGCGGGAACAGACAGGTTTGTTCCGCCCACCGTTAAAGACGCGGCCATGCGTGATTTTAACGACAGCGGACTGGGATTAGAGCCAGGGAACCTCGCCGTCATCAACAGCCTGAAGCTCTATCGCACTCTCAAATGGGGTCGCAACGTGGAATTGATCCTCACCGACAATCGCACGTTTCGCTCGGAACCGCTGGGGGACCAGCCAGGATTCGCCCGTTTTGTTCCGAAAGGATTTCCTTATGGAGTCCCGGCGGACATTGTGGAAATCCTTGACGCGGGGCGCACGTTTGCCGGCGGGCATCCGCCTGACACGATCGAATTCGATGGGGCAGCCGTCCCCAATCCTCGCCAGAGCGCGCCTGCCCAATCGATGCTGGGGGCTGAGCAAAAGGCCTGGTTCCTGGAGCGGCTGCGAACCTCCACGGCTCCCTGGAAGTTGTGGGGTAATACGGTCGCTATGCTCGACTGGCGCGCCGACTTCCATAAATTGCCGGCCGGAGTTGGTCCGCGGTGGCCCACCACCAGTTACGCATTATTCCAGGACGACGATTGGTCCGCATATCGTGCCGAGCGGGCGGAGATTCTGGAGTTTGTCCGGAAGCAGGGAATTGCGGGCTTTGCTACTCTTGCGGGGGATCGCCACGCTTTCAGCGCAGGTGTGTTGTCGACCTGGCTACCGCCAAGATCGTTCGATCCCGTGGGCGTCGAGTTCATTACCGGATCGATTTCGGCGCCGGGTCTTTTTGAAGCGTTCGAATACTCGCTGCCCAAAGATCATCCCCTAAGGCCGATCTTCATTTACCAGCCTCGTTCCGGTGCTCCGGTCGAAGACGCCGCGAATTTTTCGGTGATGCACGGGGTGCGGGCAAGTCTTGCCTTGCAGAAATCGGGTGACTTGCATCAGGCGTTGCAGGAGTCCAATCCGGAGGTTGCTCCTCACCTTTCTTTCATCGACGTGGGCGGGCACGGCTATTCCACGGTGCGCGCCACTGCAGAGGAATTGGAGGTCGAATTCGTGTGCATTCCGAGGCCGATTGAGCGCGATGCGCGCGAAGACGGCGGGCCATTGGCCTATCGCGTGACTCATCGGGTGAAGCGATGGAAGCCGGGCACCGCACCTCGGATGGAGCGAAGCGCGCAAGAGGGAACACTTCCTCTTGGTTCTGCGTGAATCCTAACTGTTGCGCCGCCGACTGGCAGTTACCAATAGACCGATTCCTACTGCTATCGCAATGCCGCCGTAGACCGCCCATCGAGTTTGTCCGGTCATGAAGCTACCCGGCAATACGTTGATGCCTTGCAGAAACCATATGCCGCCTAAGATCATCAGAAGCACGCCGACGACGTTCAAGGCAATGTTCATTTATTTTCTCTCCGGCGCGTTCTAGTCATCTTTAAGTGCGCGACTTAGTCGAGCCCATGCGCTCGAGCCGAAAATGTGATAAACCATCACCAATGCTCCGATGCGGCGCATATCGAATTCGGCACGCTTTCGTGTGCCTGGTTATGCCGCTGCTCGTCCACGCCGAACAACTTCCCATACGGATCTATCGTACCGCTGACGGCCTGGCGCGGAACACCGTCAATGCCATTGCCGCTGACAAGAACGGTTATTTATGGTTTGGCACATTTGAGGGTGTCTCACGGTTCGACGGCTACGAATTCACCAATTACGGTCTGAACGAGGGGCTTCCTCATGCCGAGGTGAATGCGCTGCTGATCACTCGGGACGGCGGCCTCTGGGTCGGCACAAGCAGGGGTATTTTCCGCTTCAATCCAGGGAAGCAACCCGGTACGAGGAACCTGTTCACCGTCTATCGGCCGAGCGACGTCAGCGACGCCCAGGACATTTCTGCATTAGCAGAGGACCGCAACGGCTCCATCTGGTGCGGCACTCACGCGGGCCTCTTCTGTCTGCGGCAACCCGTGCCATCGCGCGCACAAT
>Ga0302326_10003944_pt1 | contig 34671 bp, 34 predicted proteins | sample Palsa_T0_3_FD_202264 | JGI IMG/M metagenome (GOLD analysis project Ga0302326, IMG submission 202264) | Peat permafrost microbial communities from Stordalen Mire near Abisko, Sweden - Palsa_T0_3 | ecosystem: Environmental > Terrestrial > Soil > Palsa > Peat permafrost | place: Sweden: Abisko...
TTTCGACGCCGACCGCCGCTCACGCCGGTGGAGGCGATCCCGCGCAGTCGGCGGGTGTGGCCCTCGGCCTGCCCCACGGCGGCAGCCTCTCGAACGAAGGCTTTCTCCTCACTTTCTCCTCCACTGCTCCTCACTGTTCGTCGCCAACCGCAGCTCGCCCGACGGCGGCCGCGCGCCTTGACAAGCGCGCCGACATATTGCAATATGCGTGCTTTTTGCTACCGGAGACCCAAGTCCACGCCATGATCATGCTCATTCCGCAAAACCCCAGTCACGAAAGGCGCTTCGACAGGCAGGCGCGCGAGCGCGGTCGCTTCGGGGGAAACCTGGATCTGAGCGCTGCGACCACCGTATCAGCGGTGATTTGCGGCCGAACTCCCGCGCCAGGGCCGCCATCGCGCGGGATGCTACGGCATCCAACGACCGTGATCTCGCCCTCTGGACTTGCCGCGAGGCGACGTGCCACGACACCTTCGGATTTAGAGGGAGAGCGAAGCGCCATGGGCCAGGGACCGTTGCAGAGCGTCAAGGTGCTGGAGTTCGCCGGCATCGGGCCTGGGCCGTTCTGCGGCATGCTGCTTTCCGACCTCGGCGCCGATGTCGTGCGCATCGACCGCAAGGGAGGGGGAAGGGGCGCCAGGACCGACATCACCGCCCGCGGCCGCCGGTCGGTCGCCATGGATCTGAAGTCGCCGGCCGCGGTCGAGGCCTGCCTATCGTTGATGGAGACCTGCGATGCGGTGTTCGAGGGCTTTCGTCCCGGGGTGATGGAGCGGCTCGGCCTTGGTCCTAAGGTCGCCCTGGCGCACAACCCCAGGCTCGTCTACGGGCGGATGACCGGCTGGGGCCAGGACGGGCCGCTCGCCAGCGCCGCCGGTCACGACATGAACTACATCGCCATCACCGGCGCGCTGCACGCGATCGGCACCGACGACAAGCCCATCCCGCCGCTCAACCTTGTCGGCGACTTCGGCGGCGGCGCCCTCTATCTGGCGTTCGGCCTCCTGGCCGGCGTCATCCACGCCCGCGCCACCGGCCAGGGTCAGGTCGTCGACTGCGCGATGACGGACGGCGCGGCCTCCCTGATGGCGATGTTCTACGGCTTCAAGGCCGCCGGCGCCTGGCGCGAGACCCGGCGCTCCAACCTGCTGGACGGCGGGGCGCACTTCTACGACACCTACCGCTGCGCCGACGGGCTCTGGATCTCGATCGCCTCGATCGAACCGCAGTTCTACGCCCTGCTGCTGGAGAAGACCGGGATCACCGATCCGGAGTTCCACGCCCAGATGGATCGCGATTCCTGGCCCAAGCTTGGCGAGCGGCTGGCCGGCGTGATCGCGACCAGGACGCGGGAGGAGTGGCGGCGGCTGATGGAGGGCAGCGACGTCTGCTTTGCTCCGGTCCTGACCCTGGAGGAGGCGCCGGCCCATCCGCACAACGTCGCGCGCAAGACCTTCGTCGAGATCGACGGTGTCGTTCAGCCGGCGCCCGCGCCGCGCTTCTCCGCCAGCCCGGGCGCCGTCGCCGGGCCCCCGCCGGCCGCCGGGGCCCACAACCGCGACGCCCTTGCCGATTGGGGCTTCACGCCGGCGCGGATCGCCGAACTTGAAGCGGCCGGCGCGCTTTGAGCGAGGAGGGTGAGGACACCGGGCCCCGCGGTCAGAGCTGTGAAAGGCTGAAAACGAGCAGGCTCACCAGCAGGGCGGTGAAGACAACGAGCATCGTCGCCCAGAGCAAAAAGGTCTTCAGGAGCGCGCCTGGCAGGCTCGAGCCGTAGGCGCCACGCAGGGTCTGGAAGAGGTTGATCGGGGTCCAGATCGCTACCAGGCCCAGCCAGTAGCCCATCAGCGACAGCGGCAGGACGAGGCCGACGGCGTTGGCGAGGAAGACGAACGAAAGGAAATTCATCGCCACCAGCATGTGGTCGTAGATGAAAATCCGCCGCTTGTTCCGATAGACCAGCGCCAGACTGAAGCCGAGGATCGGCAGCAGCAGGATCGCCATCCGGTGGGCCCAGGTGAAGAGGACCGCCAGGTAGTAGTCGGGGCTCGCCATCGCCTTGCGAAGGGCGGCCTTCCACCAACCCGGCTTCTTCGATGCGCCGGTCGCCTTGGGGACATCCGCGTTGGCCGGCGGCGGCAGGTCCTTGGCCACGCGGTCCGCCTTGGCGAGCGCCTCGGCGTAGCGGGTCTGGATCCCCGCGGATTGCCTCGTGTACCGGGCGTCAATTCGGGCGCGATTTTCGTCGGGATCCTTCAGGTCGTCGAGACGGTCGTGGGCGGCCTCCTTTAGGTCCGAATCGCGGTCTTCGCTCGCCTCGGCGCGGAGGCGCGCCGCCTCCGCGGCCCGCCCCCGCGGCGTCGCCAGGGCCTGGGCGCGCTCCTGAGCCTGGCCGGCGTTCGCGTCAATCAACGCGTGGGTCGCGTGCTCGGCGGCGAAGATCAGCAGCAGCAGGGACACCAGGAAGGTCCGGAACGGGGGCACGTGGCGAGCGATCCGGCCTTCCATGTAATCCCTGGCGAGCCGACCTGGCCTGAAGAAGAGGTCGGGCAGGGTGCGCAGCAGGCGTCCGTCGAGATCGAACAGGCCCTCTGCGGCTTCCCGGACGAGGCGAGGCAAGGAGCGCTTGTGGGCGTCGGAATCCTGGCCGCAATCGTGGCAAAACGGTCCCTGAAGCGCCGCGCCGCAGTTGGCGCAGATCGCGCCCGGCGCCGGCGGGGGTCGGCGTCGGCCGCCGATCAGATCGCGAAGCGAATCTGCCGCCGCCGCCTCGAGTTCTTCCAACGCCAACGTCCCCCCGGTCCCATCGCCTCACCGGATTAGAGCAGACGGAGGTCGCAGGCGCATCCATCGACGCTCGCGACGAAAGCGACGCTGGCCGCAAACCGTTCAGGCGCGGTTCAGGCTTGGGCGGGCACTCTCGCGGGGTCGGCCGGCCTTACGGCTTCCTGTCCCTCGCGCTCGCGGGTCGGACGATCAGGACGAGATCAGACTCCTGGCGGCGCGCCGCTCCCCCGGCGCGCCGCATCCTGTTCTGGACCAGGCTTGCGCAGCAGGAAGACGAAGCCGCCGTCGGCCGCCTCGACCTGGAGGAGTTCGGCCCCGACTTCGGCGGCGAAATGGGGCACGTCCAGCCTCGCCAGCGGATCGTCGGCGAGGAGCCGCAGAGTCGCCCCGTCCGGGGCCGAGCGGAACGCCCGCGCCAGCCTCAAGGTCGGGACCGGGCACCGATGGCCACGGGCGTCGACCAGGATTTGCCCCCCCAATCCGAGATCCCTCCGTTACGGCTGCGGCGAAGGGGTGGAGGACGTGGTTGCGTCCGGCGCGGGGCTGGCGGGCGCGGCGACCGGCGGCGCGGTGGCTGGGACCTGCGGCGGAACAACGGGTGCGGCCGGGGTGGAGGTGTAAGGAACGACCGGCACCGGAAGCGCCGGCGTCCTGGGGCCATAGGACGACGAGGCCGGCCCAGCGGTGGCGTCGGGCGTGGCGACGGGGGCGGCCGGCGCCGAATACGCCGGCTGATCGGCGCTGGCGTCCGAGGCGGCGTCCGAGGCGCTCGATGCGGCGCGGGTCCGGGCGGCGTGGCGGCGGCTCACCGAAGCATAGTCAGGCTGGCCAGTGGACGCCGCCGTAGGATTCATCGCTACCGTTGCCGAGGGGACGGCCGCCGACGCGGCGCCGGTCGTCTCGGTAGCTTCTAGCGGCGTCGGCGCGGCCTGAGCAGGCGCAGGAGGCGCCGCTGCCGGGCCTGCCTGCGCAAGCTGCTGCGCCGCCGGATGACCGCCGTGGTAGGCGACCGCGGCGACGAGCCCTGCGACCGCCAGGCCGAGGGCGGCGATCGTCGCGACCGCGCGAGCCGGGTGTGGCTTGGACTGCTCCATCCTCGTCAGAACTGGATTTTCGACCACCATGGTCTCATCGGCCGTGGCGATATCATCAATCGAATCAGGATGACCTAAAGGGTTGGGGTTCATTTCGCTTCTCCTCGAACGCCCCTCGCCTTGGTTAACGAAACGCCTACCCGATAGCTCAGGTTCCGGCCATGCCCGCCCCCAAGCGCCGTGCGCCGCTATCCGTCTGCTGCTATCGGTCGCTGAGTCAAGTTAGGAGGTCGTCGCGATTCTAGGTCAGGCCAAAACGCCGCCGGACACGACGCCGGCGCCCTCAGCGGGCGCTTTGCGGGCGGCGGACAGCCTCGAACTGACGGTGGTGGTTCCGACCTTCGACGAGCGGGAGAACATCGTCCCGCTGCTGGCCAAACTCGAACAGGCGCTTCGCGACGTCGTCTGGGAGGTCATCTTCGTCGACGACGATTCGCCGGATGGAACGGCTCATTTCGTCAAGGACCTGGCGGCGAAGGACGCCCACATCCGATGCCTGCATAGGGTCGGGCGCAGGGGGTTGGCCGGAGCGGTGGTGGAGGGGGCGATGGCCAGCGCATCGCCGATCATCGCGGTCATGGACGCCGATCTGCAGCACGACGAGTCGCTCTTGCCGGCGATGCTCGACCTGATCGAGCGAGACCAGGCGGAACTGGTGATCGCCAGCCGCTATCTTGCGCCGAACGGGGCGAAGGATGGCTTCTCGGCCATGCGGGGGGCGGGGAGCCGTTTCGCCGCCTGGCTGGCGCGATGGGTGCTGGGAGTCGAGGTCAGCGACCCGGTGAGCGGCTTCTTCATGATCCGACGCGGGGCGATCGAGGCGGTCGCGCCCAGGGTGTCCGACCAGGGTTTCAAGATCCTGTTCGACATCATCGCCTGTCAGAAGCGGCCACTGCGGATCGTCGAACTGCCGTATGTCTTCCGCGAGCGGCGCTTTGGACGCAGCAAGCTCGATGGCCGCATCGTCGTCGACTATCTGGGCCTGATCCTGGCCCGTCTCAGCGGCGGCCTCCTGCCGCCTCGGGCGCTGCTCTTCTTCCTGGTCGGCTTCACTGGCCTCGCCGTCCACCTGGCCGTGCTGAGGCTGCTGCTGAACTTCGGGCTCACCTTCGGCCTTTCCCAGTTCGACGCCGCGGTCACGGCGATGACGAGCAATTTCCTCCTGAACAACGCCATCACCTATCGCGACCGTCGGCTCGTGGGCGTCGCCCTTGTCACAGGCTATCTGCGGTTCTGCGCGCTCTGCGGGGTGGGGCTGGTCGCCAATATCGCGGTGGCCGATCTGGTCCATGGCCTGACGCCGGCCTGGTGGCTGGCCGGGACCGCCGGCGCGCTCTTCGGCGCAGTCTGGAACTATGTCAGCACCTCGCTCGCGGTCTGGTGAGCTCGGCCGGCGGGCCGCACCCTGGCCTCTGATCGCCGTCGTGGTCATACCGCTGGCCGTGCGGCTGGCCGCGGCGGGCGCGATCCACCTGACCGAGGACGAGGCCTATTACCGCCTTTGGTCCTTCGCTCCGGCTCTGGGCTACTACGACCACCCGCCGATGATCGCCTGGTGGATTGCGCTGGGCCGGAGCCTGGCCGGCGACAACTCCCTGGGCGTGCGACTCTTGCCGATCCTCGGCTCGGCAGTGACAACGGTGCTGACCTTCGACCTGGCGAGGCTGGCCGGGGCTGGCGAGAGGGGAGCGAACCGCGCCGCGATCTTCTTCTCCGCCATGCTACTGGTGACGGTGGGCGGGGCGCTCGCCGTGCCCGATGCGCCGGCGAGCCTCTTCTGGACCGCGACCATTTGGGGCGCTCTGAAGGCGCGGCGCGGCGACGCCGTTCGCTGGTGGTTGGCCGCGGGTCTGGCCGCGGGCCTGGCGTGCCTCTCGAAATACTCGGCGCTCTTTCTCGCGCCGGGGGTCGGGCTGTGGCTTATCTCGAGCCCGAGCGGGCGCGTTGCGTTGCGGCGGCCAGGTCCGTGGATGGCGGCGGCCATCTCGCTTTGCGTCTTCGGCCTCAATGTCGGCTGGAACGCTGAGCACCACTGGCTGACCTTCGCCAAGCAGTTCGGCCGGGTGGGATCGGGCGCTTTCACGCCGATCCACCTGCCGGAGTTCGTGCTCGGCCAGTTCCTGCTGATCAACCCGCTGATTTTCGTCTTTGCCGTCCGCGCCCTGACCTCGCGGGCTGTCCGCGAGGCTTCACCGCTGGCGATCGGCCCTTTCGTCGCCACCAGCGCCCCGTTCGCGCTCTATCTGCTCTTCCACGCCCTTCACGCCCAGGTCGAGGCGCACTGGCCGGCCCCGATCTATCCCGCCATCGCCCTTTGCGCCGCGGCGGGCGCCGAGGACGTGAAAGGCGCATGGGCGAGGCTGCGCATCGCAGCGCCTGTCCTCGGCTATGCGCTCGGCGCTATTGCGCTCGTCTGGCTTGCGATTCCCGCCAGCATCCTTTCACTCCCGGCCGATCCGGCCCTCCCGGTCCGTGGCTGGCGCGCCTTCGCGGTCAAAGTGGAAGCGGATCGCCGGGCGCAGGACGCGGCCTGGGTCGGCACGGCGAGCTATGGTTCGGCCGCGCAGCTCGCCGGGGAGGCCGCCCTTCGCGCACCGGTCATCCAGCTCTACGAACGCGTCCGCTACCTGGGACTGGCGAACGGGCCGCCGGCCAATGTCGGGCGTCCCGGCCTGGTGGTCGATCTTCCGCGGCGCCTCGATCTCGCCAGGCTGGGGAGGTGTTTCGCTATCGTGCGCCCGGTGGGCCCTGCGCGCCGCGGGGACGCTGGCGGCCCGTTCACGACCTACGATGAGGTCGTCGTGAGCGCGCCGCGAGTGGACTTGCTCGCCAGTGGGTGTCCGGGCTGACGTCGGCCTCGTCGAGGTTTCCCGCCGGCGAAGCCGGGCGAATTGATGCCGCTTAGGCTTTCTTTTTCTTCTTCTTTTCTTCGGCGCGGAGCTGCTTCTGGATCGGCGTCAAGGGGAGGCCGGCGAGCGTCAGGAATCCGGCGTTGGTGCGGTCGAGGGTCGTGAAGTGGCTGTCTGCGAGCTTCAGGAAGTTCGCCTTGCGGATGAAACCGTTGAAATCGAAATCGGCCGCCGTCAACGGTTCGGGTTCGTCGAAGAAGCTATAGGGCGAAGCGCCTGCCCCGGATTCGTTGAGACCCTTGGGTTTGTTGTCAGGCGAGTTCGGTACGTCGCCCCCTGGATCGATATGGCCGCCCCCACCCCCATAGCCCTGGGCGAGCCACAGCCTCGCGCCGTCGCGCCCCAGGCGCGCACCTCCCCGGCTCAACCTGACACGCTTGCCAAGCACCTCGGGGGCGATGCGCTGTTCGTAGAGCGCCACGATGGTGGGGGTGAGGACGCCTTCGCCGCGGAAATCCAATTTCTTGAAGAAGGCCGCGGCGTCGGCGACGAACTCGGCCCGATCCAGCTTGCCGTCGCCATTGGCGTCGGCCTGCTTGAACCAGAGGTCGACGGGGTATGGGGCGCCGACGTGAGCCCGGAAGGGCTGTCCGCACGGGCTGATGAAAACGTTGGGCAGCGCGGTGTCGTCATCGTCGTCATCCCGGGGCCGCGCGTCTCGCGCCTCGGGAACGCCAGGCCAGAGGGGCGAGGCGGCCAAGAGACCAAGAAGGGCGAGCGTTCCGCGGCGCGTCGAGATCATTGCGGGCTTATCTACGACAGACCGGCTTGCTTTGACAGGCGTCGAGCGGTCGCCCCCGTCCAGGCGCGACTCGTCCAAAAATCAAGGAGCCCGGCCACGCTTTGCCAGCGTGACCGGGCCCAACGTCGCCGGTTTCTCGAGGGGGGTGGGATCGCGACGACGCTTCGACTGAAGGTGCTAGGGGCCTTTTGTTGCACCTATGTTGCAACCAGAACGAGAGTGCTTTTTTCCTGAAAGCCGATTTGCGCCTCGAGGAACGTGGCGGCTACGAGTTGGCCAAAAGTGTTCTCGAAACCCTGGCGCGGAGCGACGTCGAAATGCTGAACGCGGGCTAGAGGCAGGGCGCAATGGCCAGCTTCCTCGCCCGCGTCTACGCCTTCCAGTTCTTCGACAGCTTCATTCTCATCTTCCCCCTCTACGTGGTGATGTTCGCCGACGCCGGTCTCTCGCCGGAGCAGATCGCCATCGTGCTCATCGCCTGGTCGGTCACGGCGTTCGTGCTGAACGTGCCGGCGGGGGTCGTCGCCGACCGCTGGTCCCGGGGCCTGGTGCTGACCCTGGCCCAATTGGCGCGGGCGCTGTGCTTCGTCATCTGGTGGGCCTGGCCACACTTCTGGGGATTCCTGGTCGGCCTGATGTTCTGGGGCGTGAAGAGCGCCTTCACCGGCGGGACCTTCGAAGCCCTGCTCTACGACGAGCTCAAGGCGGCGGGCGCGGCCCTCGAGTATCCGAAGATCTATGGCCGGTCCCGCGCCCTGAAGGCGCTCGCCGTCATCCTCGCCTCCCTCGGGGCGGCGGTCGTGGCGCCCTTGGGCTACGGGACCATGCTCGCGGCAAGCCTGGCCGCAGTCGGCGCCAGCGTGGCTGCGGCGGCCTCGCTGCCGCGCGCCGCCAAGGCGGTCGAAAGCCGCGAGCGCGACTACTTCGGCCACCTGCGACAGGGGCTGGCCCTGGCGGTCGGCAATCGAACCGTGCTCGGCATACTGACCTTTTCCGCGGGGGTGCTGGCGCTGTGCGGGGCCCTCGAGGAATTCTGGCCGATCTTCGGGGCGAAGGTGGGCCTTTCGCGGTCGATGATCGCCATCTTCGTCGGTTCCCAGCAGGCGGTCGAGGCGGTCGGCAGCCTCGCCGCCCATCGCCTCGCCCGCGCAGGGCTGAAATGGTTTCACGGCCTTTTCACCTTGGCGGGCGGACTTCTCATCGCCGCCGCCGCACTCTTCAGCGCCCCGGCCATGGGGCTGCTGGCGCTCTACAGCGGCGCCATGCGCCTGCTGGACGTCGCCTTCGAGGGCCGTTTTCAGCACGCCATTCCATCGGAGAACCGCGCCACGATCGGCTCCGTCAAGGGCTTTTTCGGCGAAATTGGCGTCACCGGCCTCTACATGGGTCTAGGCCCGCTCGCCCAGGCGACCTCGTATCGAACGGCCTTCATGATCTGCGGCATGGCCGGCGTCGCAATCGGCGTCGGCTTTCTGGCCGGCGGCGCCCGCCGCCGCTAGATCACGCGGGACAGCGAGTGGGGACCCCTGAACGCCGCGCCGCTGCTATTGATCACATCCTCGCTTCCGTCCGCGGCAGGCATTGTGATGCCCGCGCCACAGCCCGACGCCAATTAGGCGGAATGTGAGCCCCACGCTTGCGTTCTTGGACCACGAAAGCAAAACGATGGCCCGGCGAGTGGACGCTCGTCGGGCCATCTTGCGCCACGGGACCGGGGGGCGGGACCCGCAGCGACCACTAATGTGTTGTCTGCGGGCTCCTTTTTCAATCGTCCCTCGCCTCGGTGATTCACCTTCGGCGGGTTTCGGCAGGGCCGATCTTGTCGTTCCGTCAAATCAGGCAGTTAGCATGGCGGACGGGGAGGGATTCGAACCCTCGGTAGGCTTTCACCTACGGCGGTTTTCAAGACCGCTGCCTTCAACCACTCGGCCACCCGTCCGGCGGCCGATGTCTAGCAGGGCAGGGCGGGCCTCTCCAGAAGAGGCGGCTTAACGCCACTGCAAAGCCTTGTCGGCTAACCCTGACGTCCAAGCAGTTGTCGGTTCGGGGGCGGATCTTGCGAAGTTGGTGGCCGAGAAGCGCCGCGGTGGTCCTGGCGGGAGCGAGCCTGGCGGCCTGCGCCACCGTGCAGGGGCCGATGACGGCCCGGAGCGGCATGGGCGCCAACGGGACGATGCGCCCCTATGAGGTGAACGGGACCTGGTATCGCCCAGCCTACCAGCCCCACTATCAGAAGGAAGGCATCGCCTCCTGGTACGGTGCGCAGTTTCATAACGCCCGAACCGCCGACGGCGAGATCTTCGACATGGACCAACCTTCAGCGGCCCACACCACCCTGCCGCTACCGTGTATCGTCGAAGTGACGAACCTCGAGAACGGCCGGCGTCTGAAAGTGCGCGTGAACGACCGCGGCCCCTTCGTTGGCGGCAGGCTCATCGATCTTTCTCGGGAGGCCGCCAGGGAGCTGGGCTTCTACGACCGGGGAACGGCCCGGGTGCGGGTGCGCTACCTGGGACCGGCGGCGGCAGGCGAGGGGAGGACGTCGGCGCGTAGCGCCAGGGCCCCGACGCCGAGACTCGACGCCCCCATCGGGACCCGAGCCATGGTCCAGGCCGGCGCTTTCGCCGATCTCCCCAACGCCCAGCGAGCCCTCGCGACGCTCTCCGTCGAGGGGAGCGCAACGATCGCGCCGCTGGATGTCGGCGGCGTGCGTTTCTACCGCGTGCTGGTGGCGAGCGCGCCCGGCGAGGACCCGCAGGCTTTGCGCGACAAGGTTGTCGCCGCGGGATTTCCCGGCGCCCGGGTGGTCGATGGCTCCTGAGGTTTACTACCTGGACAACGGCGACGATCTGAGCCGATGTGCCGGCCAATCATGAGTCACGGCCGGTTGATCACATTCGAGGGCGGGGAAGGGACGGGCAAGTCCACCCAGGCGGCGAGACTCGCCGATCGTCTGGCGCGCGCCGGACGCGAGGTGGTGCGCACCCGTGAGCCAGGTGGTTCGGCCGGCGCCGAGGCGATCCGCCGGCTGATCGTGCGTGGCGAAGTCGATCGCTGGTCACCGATCAGCGAGGTGCTGCTGCTCTATGCGGCGCGGTCCGATCACGTTGAGCGGATCATCGTCCCGGCCCTCGCGCGCGGCGCGATCGTGGTCTGCGACCGCTTCGCCGACTCGACGCGCGCCTATCAGGGGGCCGCATCGCTAGGTCCGTTGGAGTTGATCATGACGCTGGAAAAATTCGTCCTGCGTGATGTCAAGCCGGACCTCACCGTGGTTCTCGACGTGCCGGTGGAGACGGGCCTGGCGCGCGCCGCGGCGCGGAGGGGAACCGAGACCCGGTTCGAGGCCAAGGGCGCCGCATTCCACAAGCGCCTGCGTCGCGCATTCCTGGCCATAGCCGCAGCCGAACCGGAACGCTGCGTCGTCATCGACGCGGCCCCCTCCGCGGCGGAGGTCGAAGCTGCAGTTTGGCGGACCGCCGAACCACGGATCGCCGCATAGATGAACGAAGAGATTCCTCACCCCCGGAGGGTGTTCGACTATCTGGGCGGCGAGAAGGTGGAGGGGGCGTTCGCGACCGCCCTGGAGCGCGGGCGGCTGCACCACGCATGGCTGCTGGCCGGCCCGGACGGCGTCGGCAAGGCGACCTTCGCCTATCGCGCGGCCAGGCGCTTGCTGGGAGCGGCGCCTGACCCGACCACCGGCCTGCTGGGATCACACGCCGAGGATCCGGCCTGCCGCCAGGTTCTCGTCCGGGCCCACCCCGACCTCTTCGTCCTTCAGCGCGATCCGGAAGACGGCCGCACCCGCAAGTCGATCCCGGTGGAGGAAGCGCGGGGCCTGGCCGAGTTCTTTTCCAAATCGCCGGCGGCCGCGCCGTTTCGTGTCGCCATCGTCGATGCCGCCGACGATTTAAATCGGTTCGGCGCCAATGCGGTGCTGAAGATTCTCGAAGAGCCGCCCCAACGGGGCGTGCTACTCATCATTTCCAACACTCCCGGGGGCCTCCTGCGAACCCTGCGCTCGCGCTGCCGGCGCCTCAACTTCGCGCCGCCGCCGGCCGAGGTGACGGTAGAATGGCTCCTGAGCAAGGCGCCGATATCGAACGCGGATGCGGAAAGGCTCGTCGTGATGGCCGGTGGCGCCCCTGGCCGGGCCTGGCGACTGGCGGTCGGCGGGGCGTTGGAGGCTGATCTCGCCGCCCGCGATCTGCTGCGATCACTGCCACGCCCAGACTCGAGCGCGATGCTGGCCCTGGCCGACGGGTTCCGCGGCGCGGCCGGGGCCGCGCGCTTCAACCTGCTCTTCGAGCGGCTCGCCGACCAGATAAGGGTGATGGCCACAGACGAAGCCATCTCCACGCCGGCGGCGGCCGGGGAGTGGGACAGGCTGGATCGTTGGGCCCAGGCCTGGGAGGTGCTGTCTCGCCTCCCCAGGGAAGTGGAAGCGCTGAACCTCGATCGGACCGACGCCTTCTACACCGTGCTCTCCCAGCTTCGCGGCGTGGGCTAGAACGACGCCGCCGTGCTGATCGACAGCCACGTCAACCTTCACGCCCCGCAGTTCGCCGCCGACCGCGAGGCGGTGATCGGTCGGGCGCGGTCCGCGGGCGTCGAGTTGATGGTCAACATCTGCGACCGGATCTCCAACTTCGAGGCCGTCTACGCCCTGGCCCAGGACAACGACGACATCTGGGCGACGGCGGGGACGCATCCGCACGAAGCCAAGGACGATCCCGATCTGACCGCCGAGACCCTGGTGGAGCTGGCGCGGGCGCCCAAGGTGGCGGCGATTGGCGAGACCGGCCTGGATTTTCACTACGACCTGAGCCCGCGCGCGACCCAGGAGAGGGTTTTCAGGGTCCATATCGAAGCGGCGCGGCGAACCGGGTTGCCGCTCGTCGTCCACTCCAGAGAGGCGGACGAGCGGATGGGTGACATATTGGAGGAAGAATACGCCCGCGCTCCCTTCGCCATTCTAATGCATTGCTACACTTCGGGGCCCAGGCTTGCCTATCGGGCCGCGGCCCTGGGGGCCTCTTTCTCGGTCTCGGGAATCGCTACGTTCAAGACCGCGGCGAGTGTGCGCGAGGTGATTGCCGCCATGCCGGAGCGGCGGATCATCGTCGAGACCGACTGTCCCTATCTCGCCCCGGCTCCCATGCGGGGCAAACGAAACGAGCCGGCTTTCCTGCCATATGTCGTGGCGGAGCTGGCGCGGATTCGCGGCTGGGGACGGGACGAGACCGGGGAGCGAACAACGGACGCTTTCTTCAATATATTCAATTCAATATCGTCAGGATGACGACCATTCTGGAAGCCGTGATCATGGGCTGCGGCTCTTCCGGCGGCGTGCCCCGGGCCGACGGTGATTGGGGCGCTTGCGATCCCACCGATCCGCGCAACGCTCGCTCGCGATGCTCGCTGATGCTCCGCCGTCTGTCAGGCGAGGGTCCCGAGCGACAGACTACCGCCATCGTCGACGCCGCGCCGGAGTTCCGCCTGCAGACCATCGCCGCCGGGGCGAAGCGGCTGGACGCCATGCTACTCACCCATGACCACGCCGATCAGTGCCACGGGCTGGATGACATCCGAGCCTTCGCCCTGATCCAGGGCGGGAAGATCGACTGCTGGATGGACGGCGCGACGGCGGCCTCGCTCCAGCGCCGGTTCGGCTATCTCTTCGAGGGCAGGGGCCTCTATCCGGCGATCGCGAAGGCCAGGCCAATCCCACCGCACGGTATGATATGGGCGGTCGAAGGCCCATCGGGACCGATCCCCGTGACGAGCTTCGCGCAGGAGCACGGCGGGATCACGTCGATCGGCTATCGGTTCGGATCGATCGCCTATTCCAGCGACGTCGTCGATCTTGACGAAAGGGCGTTCGCCGCCCTGGAGGGGGTGGACGTCTGGATAGTCGACGCTCTTCGCGACCGGCCGCACCCGACCCACGCTCACGTGGAAAAGACGCTCTCCTGGATCGAGCGGGTGAGGCCCACGCGGGCCATCCTCACCAACATGCACATCGATCTGGACTATGCGGAGCTCAGCGCTAGATTGCCCGAACGTGTCACGCCGGCCTTCGACGGACTTCGCTTTAAAGTCAAGCTTAACGAGACTATGACTTGATAAAGCTAGGATTTCTCGTATCCAACAATGGCACGAGCATGCGCGCTATCGTCGGGGCGATCGAGGCGGGAACCCTGGACGCCGAAGCCCGTCTGGTGGTGAGCAACCGCAGAGAGGCGCCTGCGCTGGAGCTCGCCCGCGACCGGGGGATCGCGGCCCAGGTCATACCCACGCTTCCCGATCCCGAGCGCGCCGATGCGCGTCTGGCAAGCGCGCTCGTCGACGCGGGGGCAGAGTGGGTCATCCTCAGCGGCTATCTGCGCAAGCTCGGGCCGCGGACCCTCCGGGCTTTCGCGGGCCGGATCCTCAACATCCATCCGGCGTTGCTGCCACGGCATGGGGGAAGGGGTATGTACGGCGAGCGGGTTCACGAGGCCGTGATCGCCGCGGGGGACCTGGTCACCGGGGCGAGCGTGCATCTGGTCGATGCCGAATATGATCATGGCGAGGTGCTCGCGCGGGTCGAGATTCCTGTCGTCCCGGGAGACACTCCATCAAGTCTTCAGCACCGCGTGATGGCCGCCGAGCCAAGCCTATTGCTGTCGGTATTACAATCTATTGCGTCAGGCTGCTCAGTGTGAGAATCGGGTTTTAATCCGCAGGTTTCACGGCATAGCGCGCCCTGGTGGCGATGAAGGCCGGCCGCCGGCGGCACGCGGCTATCCAATCTCGAACCGCCGGAGTCGCTTCGAGGTCGAGGTGGGCGGTGCGCGAGGGCGAAAGCACGCAGGCGACATTGAGGTCGGCGACCGTAAAGCGCTCGCCGACCAGCCACGGGCGCGTCGAAAGGGCGCGATCGAGGATGCCAAGCGCCCTGGCCGCCATAGTCTTGGCGTGGTCGCCCAAGGCCGTTCTCATATCGGTCAGAAGCGCATCCCGTTGAATGAACGGTTCCAGATGACCCTGAGCCCAGAGGCTCCAGCGCCAAGTCTCGGCTTCGTTCCTTGGATTGCTCGGATAGAGCGCCAATCGTCCGCGCCCTCCGTATTTCTTGGCCAGGTAGAGGTTAACCGCCAGGGACTCGGCCAGCGCGAAGCCGTCGTCGACGATCGCCGGCACGGCGCCGGCTGGACTGATGGCGAGGAACTCCGCCGATTTCAGCGCCGGATCGTCATAGGCCAGAGGAACGTGCGTGAATTCGAGACCAAGCTCCGTCGCCATCCAGAGGACCCTCAGCGTGCGCGACTGCGCGGAGCCATAGATTGTCAGCGCCATGGGCAATTTTCGGATCTCGCATGTGCCCGTCAATCCCTGGATGGATGCGGTTGTATTTCCGATAATCTATCTTAGGCGCGATAAAGATCTCCCGCTTTGCCTGCCCCCCTGGACCTATTGGTTGCGGCTTAGGCTGGCGGAGCCTCGTCCTGGCACACGGCTTCGAGCTTGTAGCCGTCGGGATCGGAAACGAAGGCGGCGTAGTAGCTCGCACCATAGTGAGGTCGGAGTCCCGCCGCTCCAAGGTCCGCGCCGCCGAAAGCAAGTGCGGCGGCGTGGAATCGATCGACAGCGACGCGGCTTGGGGAGTCAAACGCGAGATGGAAGCCGGGGCCAGGCGCGGCCACGACGTCGGATTGGGCGAAAAGCGCAAGCTTGTCTTCCTCCCCCGCCGCCGGGCCGTAGCCGACGCCGGTGGGGGACGTCCAGACGCGGGTGAAGCCAAGCGTTGCCATCGTCGCGTCATAGAACGCGGTCGAGCGCGCCAGGTCGGTGACGCCGAAAGAGAGATGACCGAGCATTGCGGTCAGGCCAGGGCCAACACGGGCGCCGTGGGGGCGGCCGCCCTTCCCTCCCCAGCGCGTTCATGGTCGATCAGCCAGCGCTTGCGATCGAGACCGCCGCCGTAGCCCGTGAGCGAACCATCGGCCCCGATCACTCGATGACAAGGAACGACGATCACGATCGGATTGGCGCCGTTGGCGAGCCCGACGGCCCGGACCGCGGCGGGCCTGCCGATGTCGGCCGCCAGGGCCGCGTAGCTGATTTTGCGGCCGTGAGGGATCCGCCGCAGTGCCGCCCACACTTCCTGTTGGAACAAAGTTCCGGCCGTGCGTGTCTCCAATCTGTCGATCGCGGCGAGGTCGCCGGCGAAATAGGCTTCGAGCGCCGCCTTGGCGCGCGTTGTCCACGTCGCGCGTTTGATAAGGTAGCCCTGGGCGCCGTAGCGGCGCGCGAACTGACGATCGCTCGCCCCTTCCCAGTCCGCGAGGTGCAGGCGTCCTTCGATGTCGGTGAGAATCCGCATCTCACCCGTTGGGGTGGAGAAGCGCTCCTCGAAAAATTCGTGCGTCACGTTGAACATCCTCCTGGATTGACGCCGGCGATGGTCGGCGATGCGGCTGGCTTCGACTGGCGCTTTTCGGACGTAGTCATGCGGAAGTCGTAGCGCCGATGTCCAGGTCCGAAAACCGCTGGACGGCGCCTCCGCCGGCGCGCTTAAGGTGGGCCCATGGATATGGACCACGATGCCTGCCACCGCGCCATCAGCCAGCGCGACCCAAGATTCGACGGCCGGTTTTTCACCGGAGTGAAGACGACCGGCATCTATTGCCGTCCGATCTGCCCGGCGCGAACGCCCAGGATCGAGAACGTCATCTTCTTCCCCACGGCCGCCGCGGCCCAGGAGGCCGGTTTTCGACCCTGCCTGCGTTGCCGGCCGGAGACCGCGCCGGACCTGGGCGCCTGGCGCGGCACCTCGAACACCGTCTCGCGCGGCCTGGCCCTGATCGAGATGGGCGCGCTCGACGAGGCGGACGTCGATTCCCTCGCTGAGCGGCTCGGGGTCGGCGGGCGGCAGCTGCGGCGGCTGTTTCGTCAGCACCTGGGGGCCTCGCCGGTGGCCGTGGCCCAGACGCGGCGGGTGCTGCTCGCCAAACAACTGATCCACGAAACCGCCTTGCCGATGACCGAGGTGGCGTTCGCTTCGGGTTTCGGCAGCATCCGCCGCTTCAACGAGACGTTCCAGACCCTGTTCGGCCGACCGCCCGGCGCCTTGCGGCGGGCCGGCGGAACCGAGATCTCGGCGGCCGCGGCCGGAGAGATCAGCCTTCAGCTGCGCTACCGGCCGCCCTACGACTGGGCCGCGATGCTCGACTTTCTCCGCGCCCGGGCGATCGAGAGCGTCGAGCAGGTGGCGGGCGATACCTGGTCGCGCACGATCCAGATCGGCGACGATCAGGGGACCGTGAGCGTACGCCCGGGCGGGGCGAACGCCCTGCAAGCGGTAGTGCGGTTCCCTCGCCTCTCGGCCTTGCCCGCGATCATCGCCCGGCTGCGGCGGGTGTTCGATCTGGCGGCGGACCCAGCCCCGATCACCGCCCATCTCGCCCGCGATCCGGCCTTGGCGCCGCTGGTCGCGGCCAGACCCGGTCTGCGGGTGCCGGGGGCCTGGGACGGCTTCGAACTGGCGATCCGCGCCGTCCTTGGCCAGCAGGTGAGCGTCGGCGCCGCGAAGCGGCTGGCGGGCCGGCTGGTCGCCGACTACGGCGGCCGCCTGGAGACCCCGCGGGATGGTTTGACGCGGTTGTTCCCCCGCCCCGAGACGCTGGCGAGCGCCGACCTTTCGTCGTTGCCCATGCCGCGCGCCCGCCAAGCCGCGCTAGCGGCCGTCGCCGCCGCGGTCGTCGCCGATCCCGATCTCTTCAGCGCCGACCGAGGCCTTGCCGAGGCCGTAGCTCGCCTGCGGGCCATCAAGGGCATAGGCGCGTGGACAGCCGAATACATCGCGCTTCGCCAGCTACGCCTGCCGGACGCCTTTCCCGCGACCGACGTCGGCCTGATGCGGACGCTCGCCGACGGCGCCGGACAGCGGCCCTCGGCCGGCGAGCTTCTCGCCAGGGCCGAAACATGGCGACCCTGGCGGGCGTACGCCGCCCAGCATCTCTGGGCCAGCGCTTGAAACCTAGCCCCAGGGCCCAGGTCTCGCTGGCGCCGGGACGGGCAAGGGCCGCGACTCTTCAGGGCCCCAGGGGCCCTTGCCGGGACCAACGATGGTCGCGGGCGGATCGAGCACGACCGCCGGGTTCGGATGGTCAACGATTCTGCCGCCGGCGTAGCGCTGAAGCGCCGCAATCCGCTTTTCCACCGGCGGATGAGTGGCGAAGAGGCCGAACACGCCGTCGTCATCCTCCTCCAGGAACATCGCCCGCATCGATTGGGGGGCGTCCAGATGAGTATGCCCGGACACCTTCTGAAGCGCCGAAATCATGGCGTCCGGATTCTTGGTCAGCTCCACCGAGCCGGCGTCGGCGACGTATTCGCGGTTGCGGGAAATAGCCATGCGGATGACTACCGCCAGCAGCGAGCCGATCGCTGCGGCCACGATGGCCACGACCCAGAAGACCCAGAAACTCCTGCCGCGTCCGCGGCCGGTCCAGAACACGGTTCGATAGATGATCTGGCACAGCAGCGTGATGATGCCAGCAAAAATCGAGGCGATGACCATGGTCCGGACGTCGCGGTTGATGACGTGCGTCATCTCGTGGGCGAGCACGGCTTCGAGCTCGTCGCGGTCGAGATTCTGGAGCAGGCCGCGGGTCACGGTCACCGAAAACCGTCCCTCGTGGACGCCGCTGGCGAAGGCGTTCATGCCGTCGGTCTCGATCACCCGAGGCGTCGGCGTTCTCATCCCACGCGAGATGGCCAAGTTTTCCAGCAGCTTGTAGAATTCCGGCTCCTCCGAAGGTTCGACCTTCCTCGCGCCGGTGGCCATGTCGATGATCGACTGGTTGAAGAAATAGGCGATGGCGAACCAGATCAGCGACACCGCGATGGCGGCCGGCGCGGAGACGGCCATCAACCCCAGAGCTTCGGCGATATCGCCGCCTGCCGTGCCTGCGGACGGCGCGATGCCGGACCAGATCAATCCCATCGTCAGGGCGAAGACGATGCCCAGCAGCAGCACCGGGAAGCCGGCCAGCAGGAAGGCGGAGCGGAGATTGTTGTTCCAGATGTAGGTTCGCAGACCCACCGCCTGCATGGCCATTTTTCCCTGACGGCTAGAACTTCACCTGGGGGGCGACCGCGGCGGCGGCCCGGTTCTCGCCGAGATCGAAGAAGTCCCGCGCGGAAAAGCCGAGCGCCTGGGCGAAGAGCACGGCGGGGAATGTCTGGATCTGGGCGTTGAATTCGGCGACGGCGTTGTTGAAGTAACGGCGGGCGGCGGCCAGCTTGTTCTCGATGTCCGACAGCGCCGACTGGAGCTGAATGAAGTTCTGGTTGGCCTTGAGCTCCGGATACGACTCGGCGACCGCGAACAGCCGGCCAAGCGCGCCGGTAAGGGCGTTCTCCGCCTGCACCTTGCCCTCCACGCCTGTGGCGCCGGCCGCCGCCGCCCGCGCCGCCGTCACCTCCTCGAAGGTGCTCTTTTCGTGACTGGCGTAGCCCTTGACGGTTTCCACGAGATTGGGAACCAGATCCTGCCGTTGCTTGAGCTGGACATCGATATCGGCGAACGCCTCGTTGGCGTTCTGACGAAGCCCGACCAGACGATTGTAGGTCCCGATGGCCATGACGACGAGGGCCACGACCACGACGAGAATCAAAATGCCTACGATCATCCGCGCTCTTCCCCGACGATTTTGAAATCGAAAGGTAGTGGGCCTCCGGCCCCGGCGCCAGCAGACGCGATCTCGACGCCGATCAGACCGGCCGGAAGCGCCGGCTGGCGGGGAAGCCCTTGGGCGCCAACCGTCCCGCCGAGCCACGGCGGCCAAGCCAGGCTCGCCAGTCTGTCCAGACGCGGGTGCGGCCCGCCGGATCGACCCAGGTCGGTCCATCCTCGGCCGCGAAAGCCATGGCGTCGCGCAGGGCGCCCTGACGATAGCTCTGCAATTTCACCCCCTTGCCCCGAGCCATCTGCGGCAGATCGTCGAGGGGGAAGACGGTGATCTTGCCGTTGTCGCCGACGACCGCCAGATGGTCGCCGCTCGCCTCGATGCAGAGGGCGGCGCCGAGACCCTCGACCGTCAACACCTGCTTGCCGGCCTTGCGAAGGGCGAGCGCATCGTCCTCGACGACGACGAAGCCGTATCCCGCCTTGGAAGCGACGATCCGGCGTCTTTGGGGTCGATGGGCGAAGACAGCGAGGATTCCTACCTTGTCGTCGAGTTCAATCATCAGGCGCAGCGGCTCCCCGTGCCCCCGGCCGGAGGGAAGCTTGTCGCAAGCCAGGGTGAAGAAGCGGCCGTCGGAGGCGAAGATCATCAGCTTGTCGGTGGTCTCGGCAGGCGTGGCGAACGCAAGTTCGTCACCCTCCTTGAACGGAAGGGCCAAGGGATCCTCGACCCTGCCGCGAACCGCGCGGATCCAGCCTCGTTCCGAGAGAATGACGGTAATCGGCTCGCGGGCGACGAACGCGTCGACGGTGTCGGAAAGGGTGATCGCTGGCGCCTCGGCGAATGTCGAGCGGCGCCGTCCCTCCGCTGTCGCCGGTCCGAGAGTCCGGCGCACATCGCGCAGGCCGACGGCTACGAGTTTCCACTGTTCTTTCTCGGCGCCGAGCAGTCTTTCGATGCCTTCCTTTTCTTCGGTCAGCTGGGCGTGCTCGCGTCTCAGCTCCATCTCCTCGAGCTTGGCGAGTTGGCGCAGGCGGGTGTTGAGGATGGCTTCGGCCTGGATGTCCGTCAGTTCGAACACTCTGATCAGCGTGGCCTTGGGATCGTCTTCGAAGCGGACGATTCGAATGACCTCGTCGAGGTCCAGGAAGACGATCAGAAGGCCGTCCAGGACGTGGAGCCGCTGCTCGATCCTGGCCAGACGGAACCTCGCCCGGCGGACCAGAACCTCGCGGCGGTGTTCGAGGAAGGCGGCGAGCGCCGCCTTGAGTCCCATGACCACCGGCGCGCCCTTGGCGTCCAGAACATTGATGTTGATCGGGAAACGGGTTTCGAGGTCGGAGAGGCGGAATAGGCTCTCCATCAGCACCTCCGGTGAGGTCGTGCGTGATCGGGGTTCGATCACCAGGCGAATATCCTCGGCGCTTTCGTCGCGGATGTCGCCAAGCAGCGGCGCCCGCTTGGCCTCGATAAGTCCGGCAAGCTGCTCGACGAGATCCGCCTTCTTGACCTGGTAGGGGATCTCGGTGACGACGATCCGCCAGCCGCTGCGACCGCTGTCTTCACGCGTCCAGCGCGCCCGCGTTCGAACCCCGCCGCGACCGGTTTCGTACGCCTCCATCAGCGAGGCGCCGGTCTCGACGATCACCCCTCCGGTGGGGAAGTCCGGCCCCTGGACCAGTTGCATGAGTTCGGCGGTGGTCGCCTTGGGCCGTTCGAGGATGAGCAGGCAGGCATCGATGAGCTCCGCGGCGTTGTGCGGCGGAATGGAGGTCGCCATGCCGACCGCGATCCCCGACGAGCCGTTCGCCAGCAGATTGGGGAAGCCGGCCGGCAGGACAACCGGTTCCTCCTCCTCGCCGTCGTAGGTGGCGCGGAAGTCGACCGCGTCCTCGTCGATGCCCTCCAGCAAGAGCTGCGCCGGGGCGGTCAGCCGGCACTCGGTGTAGCGCATGGCGGCGGCGTTATCGCCGTCGATGTTGCCGAAGTTACCCTGGCCGTCGATCAGCCGGTAGCGCTGGGCGAAGTCCTGAGCCAGACGCACGAGGGCGTCGTAGACGGCGACATCGCCGTGCGGATGGTATTTGCCGATGACATCGCCCACGACCCGCGCCGACTTCTTCGCCGATCCCTGAGGGTCCAGCCGCAGGAGGCGCATGGCGTAGAGCAACCGGCGATGGACGGGCTTTAGTCCATCGCGGACATCCGGCAGGGCTCTTTGGGTGATCGTCGAGAGCGCATAGGCGAGATAGCGCCGGGAGAGCGCTTCGCCGAGAGGCTCGTCTAGGATGCGGCCGCCGTCCGGAGGCGGCGGAACGGGTTTGTTCACGCGCCCGCTTCAATCCTGACTCCGCCGGCATGTCCAGGCGACGGAATGGTCAGAGCCCGTCGCCGTCGGCAGGTTCGGCGGCCGCCTCCTTGACGACGACGTCGGCCCGGCCCCAGCGGACCCGGGCCCAGGCGCGCTCGTGAAAATAGAACAGCAGGATCTTGGTGACCGACTCGACCGAGGCGATGGAGAGCGCCACCTTGGCGCTCTTGCCCATCGGAAGCCCGAAGATCATCGGAACGATAAAGCTGAGGACGAAGGTGTCGAGGCTGCCCACGACCCTCCAGGTTATCGCCTTGACGAGGGAGCGCGAGCGCGCGACCGGGGCGTGGATGAACATTGCTCGGCCCGTCCCCTGCGAATCCGCAGGCCCTCTTCTCATTGAGGGACGAAAAACACCACTGCCGACTTCTAGAGCCGCCCGGCCGCCGCAAGGCGCTCGGCCAGCCAGATCCGGGCCGGCGGCAACGGACGGTTCAGCGGCGCGAAGACAAAGCGCTCCAGAAAGACGCCGGTAAGCGCCAGCCCGGCGGCGACATCGCCCGGCTGCAATCGCCCCTGGGCCGAGAGCAGGAACGCTGGCAACGCGAGCAGCCGGTCCCTGTAGGGCTCGGCCGCCTTGGCGCTGACCGCGCGGCCGGTTCTGGGGCTGACGAAAGTCAGATCGTCTGTCGTTCCGGTGACCGCGCATTGCGAGAAGTCGAGCCCGAAACCGAGATCCTCGAGCAGGCCCGCCTCGAAGCGGACATAGACCGCCGGCCAGATCTCCAAATCCGCAAGCACGGCCGACAGCTGTTCGAAGGCCGCGAAAGCGCCCGGGTGAGGTTCGCGCTCCGGCAGTGCGCCGCCGGCGACGGCTGAGGCCGCTCCGAGGCCCGCCAGGGCCAGGGGATCGTCGAAAAGGGCCGAGGGCCCCTCCCCCACCGGCTCCACCCGGACCGACCCCAGCTGCTCGGAAACCCTGGACCGATAGGTAACGAGCACCCGCGCGCCGGCCTGCATGAAGGGCCGCATTCGCCGCGAGGCGCCGCCCGCGACGTGGGCGACGTATTTGCCATGGTTGGCGGTCAAGACCTCGACGATGGCCCCGGCCTCGCCAAAAGGTCGGGCGGAAAGAACGAAGGCGTCGTCTTCGAAATCCATCCCGACAGCCGGTCAGGCGTCGAAATCCAGGCCCAGGGCCTGGTACAAGCCGCGCTCCTCCGACCAGTTCTGCTTGACCTTCACATAGAGGAAGAGATGCACGGATTGATCCAGAATTCTCGCGAGCTCGAGCCGGGAAGCCTGGCCTATCCACTTCAGGGTCTGGCCGTCTTTCCCGAGCAGAATCGCGCGTTGTCCCTCGCGCTCGACGAATATGGTCTGCTCGATCCGGGCCGATCCGTCGGACCGCTCCTCGAAGGCCGTCGTCTCGACCCCGGCCGCGTACGGCAGTTCCTGATGCACGCGCGCGTACAGCTTCTCGCGCGTGATTTCTGCGGCCAGGAGACGCGCCGGCAGGTCGCCGGTCTGCTCAGCCGGATAGAACCACGGCGAGGAAGGCATCAGTTCGGCGAGCCGGGTCCTCAGTCGTTCGACGCCATCTCCGTCGAGCGCCGATATCATGAAGACTTCGGCGTAGTCCCCTCGGCCGAACAGGCGCTCGGCCAGCGGCAGCAGATCGCGCCGTGAGGCCAGGTCGATCTTGTTCAGCGCCAGGATCATTGGGGCCGAGGCGCGCTCCAGGCCGCCGGTAGAACGCCCCTCCACCGGCGCCGCGGTTCGGTTGTTGCTTGCATCGACGAGGTGGACGACCACATCGGCTTCCCTGGCCTGCCGCAGCGCCGCGCCGACCATCGCCCGGTCGAGGCGCCTGCGGGGCTTGAAGATGCCTGGAGTATCCACGAGCACGATCTGGCTCTCGCCCACGACGGCCACGCCCCGGATCGGAAATCGCGTTGTTTGGACCTTTCGCGTCACAATCGACACTTTCGAGCCCACCAGGCGGTTCACGAGTGTCGACTTGCCGGCGTTGGGCGCGCCGATCACCGCAACGAAACCGGCCCGGGTCACGGCTCCGCACGCTCCCGCCGCAGCATCGTTTCGGCCGCCGCCGTCTGCGCCGATTTCAGAGACGCCCCGGCCCCGGTTGCCTCGGCATAGCCGGCGACGACCGCTTTGACGATGAACCGCGGCTCATGGGCCGGTCCCAAGCGGGAAACGAGCGCGTAGACCGGCAGCGGCAGCCCCTGGGCCAGCGCCCACTCCTGGAGCGCGGTCTTGCCGTCTTTGGGCTGTTCGCCAAGCACCTCGGCCATGGCCTCGCTCCACGCCGACGCGAAGACGACACGCGCGCAATCAAGGCCACCGTCCAGATACACGGCGGCCATCAACGCCTCCATCGCATCGCCCAGGATCCGGCCCTGGCCGCGGCCGCCCTGCTTCGAGGCGCCGCCCGCCAGGCGAAGCGCGGGACCCAGATTGAGCCTGCGCGCCACGCGGGCGCAGCTTTGGCCGCTCACGAGCGCCGCATGTCTGCGGCTCAAGTCACCCTCCCGCCATGCCGAATTGGCCCTCAGAAGCGCTTCTGCCGCCAGCAGGCCCAGCACCCGATCGCCAAGAAACTCCAGCGTCTCGTTATCGGTGGCCCGGGCGAGAGGCCTCCGGACGCTCGAGTGCGTGAGCGCGCGCTCGAGCAGCTCTCGATCGGAAAAGGCGTAGCCGATGCGGGCCTCGAGCGCGGCGACCGCCGCGACTCGGCTGTTCATCGGCTGGGCTTCCTCATTTCAAGAGTCGGAAGAACCGGCCGGGACGAATATCGGTAATCCAGGTCCAGGGCTTGAATATCGACGCATCCTCCTTCCACGAGAGGATGATGATCTGCGCCTTGCCGACAAGATTGGCTTCAGGGACGAAGCCGACCCCCTGATCATAGTTCAGCGCCGCGTCCAGACGGCTGTCCCAGCCGCAACCGCCAAGCTTCGGGTCTTCGGGCGCAAGACCCGGGTCGAAACGGCTGTCGGCGGAATTGTCGCGGTTGTCTCCCATCATGAAGTAGCAATGGGGGGGCACGATGTAGACGCCGGTGTTGTCCGCCGCCTCGTTTCGCCCGTGGATCTGGACGAGGTAGCTGCGGCCGTCCGGGTTGGTCTCGCGAACCCACGCCACCTGCTCTGGAAAGCCGCGGTCATGGGCGCTGGTGATCTTCACCTGCTGTTCGGGGAGTTGCTTGCCGTTGATGTAGAGATAGCCAGCGCGCATCTGGATGTGGTCGCCGGGCACGCCGATCAACCGCTTGATGTAGTCGGTATGACCGTCCCTTGGCAGCTTGAAGACGATGATGTCGCCGCGCGCCGGCGGGTGGAAGAGGATCCGTCCGTTGAAAATCGGCGGGCTGAACGGAATGGAGTGGCGACTATAGCCGTATGACCACTTGGAGACGATGATGTAGTCACCCTGGTAGAGGTTCGGCTCCATTGACGCGGAAGGGATCGTGTAGGGTTGAAAAAGTAGAACCCTGATGAAAAGCGCAATGAGCAACGCGTAGACCACCGTCTTGACGATCTCGACTGTTTCGGCGACCGCGCCTTGCTTCTTGTCGGTCTTCGGCGGGGCGAAAGACGCTTTGGTCATGGAGGAGAAAGCCTCGGGCGGTTCTGGAAGAGAGGGCGGTTGCTAGACGCTCGCCGCGCCAGGAGCAAGCAGGGCAGGCTCGTCGCGCACCGCCTCGATGACGACGAAGGCCTGCGCATAAGGATGGTCATCGGTCAGCGAGACGTGAATGGCGGCCCGCGCGCCGTCCGGGATCATCGAGGCGAGTCGCGCCGCCGCTCCGCCGGAAAGGCTCATCGTCGGCTGACCCGATCTTGCATTGACGACGCCCATGTCTTTCCAGAACACCCCCCGGCGCATGCCGGTGCCCAGCGCCTTGGCGCAGGCTTCCTTGGCCGCGAACCGCTTGGCGTAGCTGGCGGCGCGATCGGCTCGACGTTCGGAGCGCGCCTGCTCGGTCTCGGTGAAGATGCGATTGATGAACCTTTCGCCGAAACGCTCGAGGGTCCGTTCGATCCGCCTGATGTCGGTGAGGTCCGAGCCTATGCCGATGATCAAGCCGCGGCCTCGCCACTTGCCGGCGCCCGGGCGGCGTCCATCAGGGCGCGCATCCTGCGTATCGCTCCATCCAGTCCGGTGAAGATCGCCTCGCCGACGAGGAAGTGGCCGATGTTGAGCTCGGCAAGCTGTGGGATCGCCGCGATCGGGCCGACGGTTTCGTAGTCGATGCCGTGGCCGGCGTGCGCTTCGAGTCCGATGGCGTGCGCAAGGCGCGCCGCGTCCTCGAGCGCGCGCAAAAAGGCGCCAGCTTCGCTCCTGCGTTCGCGCACGGCCAGACAGTAGGCGCCGGCGTGCAATTCGACCACCTGGGCGCCGACGGCCCTGGCCGCCCCGATCTGCCGAGGCAGGGGGTCGATGAAGAGTGACACCCGGACCCCGGCTTCCTTCAGATTCGCCACCACCGGCGCAATGCGGTTGTGCTGTCCGGCGACATCGAGGCCACCCTCGGTCGTCACCTCCTCGCGGCGCTCGGGCACCAGGCAGGCGGCGTGGGGCCGGTGAGTCAGGGCGATGGCTTCCATCTCGGCGGTCACGGCCATCTCGAGGTTCAGAGGCCGGCCTCGCCGCCGAGTCAGGGCCGAGAGGGCGATGATGTCGTCATCGGAAATGTGCCGCCGGTCTTCGCGCAGATGGGCGGTGATTCCGTCCGCGCCGGCCTGGAGCGCGACCTCGGCGGCGCGGATCGGATCGGGGTAAGCCTCCCCGCGCGCGTTCCGGATCGTCGCCACATGGTCGATGTTGATCCCAAGGCGAAGGCGACTCATGTCGGAAGCGTCCGGCGCCCAGGATCCTCGGCGGTGATCGAAGCTAGTTCAGGCGGCAGGGCGTCTCGAGATTCGGCCAGGACTTCGTCGTCGGTCATGAGACGCCTGCTTACCCGCAACATCGGCGATTGTCTTGGCGCCTCGCGCCGGCGTTGCCCTCAGCCGCGGGCGCGCTCGATGGTTTCGACGCTCGGGCAGGCGCGCAAGGCCGCCGCGATATGGGTCAGATGTCGCGCATCCTTGACCTCGATGTCGAAATCGACGTCGAAGAAGTCGGAATGTCGGTGCCGCATGTTGACGCCGATGATGTTGCCGCCCGCCTCGCCGATGATGGTGCAGGTCTGGCCCATCACTCCGGGCGCGTCGCGGACAGTGGCGTGCAACCGGGCGTCGGAGAGCGTGTTGCGCTCGGCTTCGGGGGTCCATTGAAGGTCCCGCCACAGGTCTTCCTGGTCCTCGTAGGCGCCAAGCTTGGCGCAATCGATGGCGTGGATGGTCAGACCTCGTCCAGCCTCCGCGATGCCGACGATTCGGTCGCCCGGCATCGGGTTGCAGCAGGGCGCGAAGTGGAGGGACACGCCGGGCGTCAGGCCCCCTCCGCGCACGTAGAAACGGGCGCCCTTGCCGTCTTCTATGCGCCGGCGAGCGGAGGCGGCGGCCTTCTCTGTGTCCTTCAGTCCGGGAAAGACGACCTCGAGCACCTGGGCCGGCGAGATTTGCCCGCGACCGACTGCGATAAGAAAGTCCGCCTCCGAGGCGGCGGCGAAGCGGTCGAGGGCCGGGCGCAGGGAAACCTCGGCGATGTGCTTGCCGGCGCGCTCGAAGATCTCATCGAGCGAGGCGCGGCCGAGGCGCAGAAACTCCTCCCGTTCCGACTGGCGGATGTGGCGCCGGATCGCCGAGCGCGCCCGCCCGGTCACCGTGAGGCTCTTCCAATCGGCCGGCGCCGCCGTCTTGCCGCCGCGCACCACCTCGACCACGTCCCCGTTCTGGAGGATCGTCCGTAGCGGCCGAAGCTCGCCGTTTATCTTAACCCCGACACAGCTGTCGCCGATATCGCTGTGGACCGCGTAGGCGAAGTCCAGGGGCATCGCGCCGGTGGGCAGGCTGATGAGCTTGCCCTTGGGCGTGAAGACGAACACCTGATCGAGGAACATCTCCAGCTTGGCATGCTCGAGTAGATCCTCCGCGTCGCCCCCCTGATCCAGGACCTGCACGAGTTGGCGCAGGCTGGCGAGTGGATCGCCGCCGCCCGTCGCGGCCTCGGCGGCCGCCTCGGGATCGAACCGATAGGTCTCGTTCTTGTAACGCCAATGGGCGGCGACCCCCTGTTCGGCCACGCGATCCATGGCCTCGGTGCGGATCTGCATCTCTATCCGCATCGTCCGCGGACCCACCACGGTCGTGTGGATCGAGCGGTAATTGTTGCGCTTGGGAGTGGAGATGAAGTCCTTGAATCTCTCCGGCACGCTCGGCCATGCACGGTGGATGACGCCAAGGGCGCGGTAACAATCGTCTTCGGAATCGACGATCACCCGGAACGCGTAAATGTCGGAAAGTTGAGCAAAACCAATCGATTTTCGCTGAAGTTTGCGCCATATCGAGAACGGCCCCTTTTCGCGCCCGATGACGCGGGCGACGATTCCGGCCTCGTCGAGCTTGGCGACGATCTCCTCGCTTGCAAGGGCCACCGCCCTGCCCTGCCCCGAGCGCAGGGCGTCGAGGCGGCGGATGATGGCGTCGCGGGCCACCGGATGGAGGTGGGTGAAGGCAAGCTCTTCGAGTTCGGAGCAAATCCGATGGCAGCCGATGGATCTCGCCAGCGGCGCGTAGATATCGAGGGTCTCGCGGGCGATGCGCTCGCGTTTGGCGACATTGCGAATGAACTGAAGCGTGCGCATGTTGTGCAGGCGGTCAGCCAGCTTCACCAACAGAACCCGCACGTCCTTGGAGACGGCCAGAATGAACTTGCGCAGGTTCTCGGCCTGCCGCTTGTAATCGGCCGTGGTCTCCAGCCGCGAGAGCTTGGTCACGCCCTCGACGAGCTCGCCCACTTCCTGGCCGAAGAGCCTGTCGACCTCCTCCCGCGTCACCTCGGTGTCCTCGATCACGTCGTGCAGCAGGCCGGTGACGATGGTCGCCGTGTCGAGGTGATAGTCGGTAAGGATGCCCGCGACTTCGATCGGATGGGCGAAGTAGGGATCGCCCGAGGCGCGCTTCTGCGAGCCGTGCATGCGCATGGCGTAGACATAGGCCCGGTTGATCAGGGCTTCGTCGGCGCTTGGATCATAGGCGCGCACGCGCTCGATGAGTTCATATTGTCGGAGGAGCTTGCGGGGCTCCGGCGTCGCCTTGGCGCCCGACGCAGAGGGGCTCTTGGCGGCGCGGGACGCCGTCGTGGGCGAGAGCGGGGCGGTTGCGGCGCCGTCTAGACTCAGTAACGCTCCTCCTGCCCGCCGTCGCGATCGCTCTGCAGCGCCCGCACCAGTTCTTGCTCGCTCATCTGCATGTGGGACGGATCGGAGAGGAGCGCCAGGGTTTCGGCCTCTTCCTCGGCTTCCGAGTGCTCGTCGACGCGCTGGAGGCTTCCGATGAGGGTTTCGCGCAGTTCGTTGGCGTCGACCGTGTCTTCGGCAATCTCGCGCAGGGCGACGACTGGGTTCTTGTCGTTGTCGCGGACCACGGTCAGCGCTCCGCCGGCGGCGATGGCGCGGGCCCTGTTGGCCGCGAGCAGCACGAGGTTGAAGCGGTTGGGGACCTTTTGAACGCAGTCCTCGACGGTGACGCGGGCCATGGAATCGTCTTCTCGATTTGTGGGGATAAGCCATGAAGGTAGCGTGGGCGCGGCGATTGTTCAATGTCGCATGCCGCTCGAGCCGGCTTCTTCTGCAACCGCGCCGCGACAGTTCGGGTTCGAACGGGGCGTTCACCGAGCGGCGTTGACAGGCAAGACCTTTCGGCTCAGCTTTGTTTCCGTTGCGACATGTCGGCGCCCGCCGCCTAGAGCGGGCCGGTCTGTTGGGGAGGCTGGGCTATGGGAAGCAGGTTCTTCTGCGGCGCGTCCGCGGCGGTGTTGACGGCCCTCGTGGGGCTTGGCGCGACACCATCACGAGCCGCCGACGCCGCGGCGACAACGGAGGCCGGCCCGGCGACGGTCGGCGAACTCGTGGTCACCGCCGAGAAGCGCTCGCAGAACATCGAGACCGTCCCGGTGGCCATTTCCGCCTATACCGGCGAACAGCGCGCCCTGGTCGGCATCTCGACTATCCAGGATCTCACCGACTTCACTCCGGGCCTCTCCTACACCTCGATCGACGACCGGCCGTACATCCGCGGCGTGGGGCGCAACACCGACAACCTGTCGACAGCCTCGGCGGTGGCGACCTACTACAACGGCGTCTACTACGGCGCGAACGCCGGCATCATCCTGCAGAAGGACGATCTCTTCATCGGCAACATCGAGGTTGACCGCGGGCCGCAGAACGCCCTTCACGGCAGCAACTCGGACGGCGGCACCATTCTCTATAGTTCGAAGAAGCCGACCGACACCTTCTATGCGGAAGCGCGCGCCGGCTATTCCAACTACGGCGAATACATCGGCGAGGCGGTGGTCTCCGGACCTCTCAGCGACAACGTCCGCCTGCGGTTGGGCGGGATGTTCACCGACGACACCGGCGGATATTTCCACAACCTCGACGGTCCCCCGCAGGGCGGAAATGTCGCGCTCGGCAGCAGCGGCTACGCCCACTACCTGGAAGCGCAAATCGCGGCCAACTTCGGCCATCTCGACATCTGGGCGATGGCCTCGACCGGAGAATTTCGCGCCAACTACTACGAATCGGAAAATGTCGGGAACATTCCCGACAGCCTGTTCCTCGACGGCTCGTTCGAGCCGAGCGGCTTTTATGGCCTCTGCGGCCTGCCCGGCGTCGCCGCGAGCGCCAACGGCGCGGGCTGCGCCGGCGGACCGCCGATCGTCTCGGTGACGACCGATCCGGTGACCGCCAATCAGTTTCCCGGCAACAATCCCGGTAACGTCACCCCGCGAGACTTCATCGAGGAATACACCTCGACCAACGAACAGACCGGCAACCTCGCGTTCGCCACCAACTGGACCTATCACTTCCCCGCCGCCGATCTGACCTACATCGGCGGCTTCCAGACGTTCAACTACATCCTTAACTTCACCGCCGACGGCAACGGCCTGACCACCGACAGCGGCGTCACCTCCTACGAGCTGGCGGGGCCGCCGCCGGCGGGAGCGGGAACCTGCGAGTTCCTCCTGCCCTCGGCCGCCGCCGGGTGCACCCAGCCCCTGACCATCCGCCCGTCGCCGAGCACGACCTTCTTCGAGGAGAAGGACGCCTTCTTCAGCAACGAACTCAGCCTCACCTCGACCTGGTCTTCGCCACTGCAGTACATCGTCGGTATCTATGAGTACCACGAACACTACAGCCAGCCGGTGAGCGCCGGCGTCGAGCCCGACCAGCCGCAGATGGCGCATCCCTATTACATCAGCGGCCTGGTGCCCGGCGCCACCGTGTGCGCCGGCGGCGCGGTCCTCTGCCCGGCCCCGGTCAACCAGGCCAGCGCCTTTTCGACCTCCGACACGGTGATGGACTACAACGACTACGCCGCCTTCGGGGAACTGAGTTACAAGATCAACGACGCGATCAAGATCAACGGCGCGATCCGCTACACCTACGACCACAAGGAGGGCTACCAGCTCTGGCGGTTCGAGGAGTTCGACGACGCAGCCCTGGTGACTCCGTTATTCACCTCCTCGGTGTTTGGCGCCAGCACGCCGGCGATCGACATTACGGCAGCCGCCGTCGCCCCGGGCGCGTACCCGGGCACGGGGGTGGCGACGTTCGATCCGGCTAACGGCAACTGGTACCGTTCGCTGGACGCGACCTGGCGGGCGCTCACCGGCGAGGCCGACATCGACTGGACGCCCGATCCGACGACGCTCGCCTATTTCCGCTACAGCCGCGGCTACAAGTCCGGCGGCTTTTCGACCTACACCATCGGCGCCGATCCCGAGACGCAGCCGGAATTTCTGGACTCCTTCGAGCTTGGCGGCAAGAAGACCATAGGCTCGGCCTTCTCCGTGAACGGCGCACTCTTCTACTATCACTACGACAACGATCAGGTTCCCTTGACCGTGCAGAACGCCCAGGGCCTGCTGGTGCCGGTCCTCTACAACCTGCCGCTCGTCCACACCTACGGTGTCGAGCTGGAAGGCGTCTGGCGGCCGATCGACCACCTGATCTTCTCGCTCAACTATTCGTTCCTTAGCGCCAAGATCGCCAACGCCGGCGGCTGCATCGAGGACACTGTCGATCCCCTTGCCATCGAGCCGGGAGCGAACAAGACCGGCTGCACCCAGACCACCCCCGGGGCGCTGCTGCAGAACATCGTCGGCCAGACCCTGCCCGAGGCGCCGCGTAACAAGATCGCCTTCAACGGCCTCTACACCTTCGCCATGCAGCCGGGCGACCTGACCTTCTCGGGGACGTTGATCTGGAAGGACGTGACCTACGACAGCGTCTTCAACCGGCCCTACAGCCTTCAGCCGGCCTACACCCTGGTCAATCTGCGCGCGACCTGGGCCGGGGCCGGCGGCCGCTACCGCTTCATCGCCTTCTGCAACAACGTTTTCAACAAGATAGGCTATGACGGTGCCGCGGGCCTGCTGCTGGCCTCGACTGCGACCTCGGAGGACATCGTCAGCGGCTATGGCCTCACCGCGCCAAGGACCTTCGGCGTCGAGTTCGAATACGTCTTCAAGTAGGGCGGCGCCGCAGGTCACGCGGCTGCTCGATCAGGGCGGCGCTCTCTACGCCGCCGACGATCTCGAGGGCGCGAGGAGGGCCTACGCTTCCGCTCTGGCGGCCGATCCGGGCGAGGCGCGCGCCCTCTGGTCGCTCGCCGTCATCGATCTGCGAGAGGGCCGCTGGCAGGCCGCCGCTGGCGGCTTTCGGGCGTTCGCAAAGCGCGCTCCGAGGCATCCGGCCGCCCGCCACAACCTCGGCGTCGCCGCCGAGGCGCTCGGTCGCTGGCGCCAGGCCGCGCGCGCCTATGAAGAGGCCCTGGCGATCGACCCGACCGCCTTCGAGACCCGCTTCGCGCTGGCCAGGGCCCTGAGCGTGCTCGGGGCGATCGACGCGGCCGCCGGTCACTACCGGCGACTGGCCGAGACGCCGGCGCATCGGACCCAGGCCTTGACCCTGCTAGGTGTTCTCGCGCCACGACAGGTAGGCGACGCGGATCTGCCGCAGCTGCGCGTTGCCGCCGGCGATGGCGCTGCCGATCCGGCGGCGCGCACCGCCGCCCTCTTCGCCCTGGCGCCGGTCCTCGAGGCGAGGGGCGATGACGCCGGCGCGTTCGAGGCCTTCGATGAGGCGAACAGACGCCATCGCGCGGCCCTGGGCGAGCGGGCGGCTGCGACGGCCCAACTCCACGCCCGCTCGGTCGAGATGCAGAAGGCGCGTTTCACCGCCGGTCTCATTACGGCGCGCGATCCGGGGGCCAGCGGCTCGACCGCGCCGATCTTTATCGTCGGCTTCCCGCGCTCAGGATCGAGCCTGATCGAGCGGATGCTCGCCGCCCATCCCCAGGCCCGGGCGATGGGCGAGACCGGCGCCCTTGCGCCGGTGCTGGCGCGCGGAGGCGATGCGAAGGACTACCTCGCCGCGATCCGCGCTCTCGGCTGGAACGGCGCCGGCCGCTTCGTCGACAAGACGCTGGAGAACTTCCTGCATCTGGGGGCGATCGCGCGGATGTTCCCAAGGGCGATAGTGATAGAGAGCGCGCGTGAGCCGATGGACGTGGGCTTCGCCTGCTGGCGCCAGCTGTTCGCGCACGGCCACGAGACGCTCTACGATTTCAACGAGATCGCCGCCGAGCTCGGCCGCTATGAGGAGATGATGGCCCACTGGCGGGCGGTGCTGCCAAGACCGCCGGCCCAGGTGCGGCTGGAGGATCTCGTCGCCGATCCGGAAAGCGAGATCCGGCGCCTGGTCGTCGAGGTATGCGCCCTTGCATGGGACCGGGCCTGCCTGCGCTTCCACGAAAAGCCGGGCGCGGTGCGCACCGCGAGCGTCGCCCAGGTCCGCCAGCCGATCTCCGCCGCCACGCTGGGCCGCTGGCGTCGGTACGAAGACCGGCTCGGCCCGCTGGCGCGGGCTCTCGCTGCGCGAGACCGGCGCGCCGCGACGCGTGGGCCGGGTCGAAAAACTCAAGGCCCGCGGTGAGCCGAACGCGACACAGGCGCGTTGATGTTTGGACGCCGCCAGGGCGCCGCAGGCAAACGAGAGAGAAGCGATGCGCAGCTACCGGCTCATTTTCACCACGGCGGTCGTCACGCTGCTCGCGACCGCGGCGGCGGCTCAGGGCGCGGCGAGTCCCGCCAACCCCACGACGACCTCCCCGCAGAGCGGATGCGCGCCGGGAACAACGGCCCCAAGCGGAACCGGCGTCGGGGGGACGGCCTGCAGCGCCACGGCAAGCCCGATGACGCCAAACCCGGCGAGCCCTGGGCCGGCCCCGATCGGGTCGGCCGGCAACCCGGGGGCCGGAGCCAATCCCGGGACCGGGACGAGCCCCGGCGCCGGAACCAATCCAGGCGTGGGGACCAATCCGGGTGCGGGAACCAACCCTGGCGCGGGGGTCAGCCCCGGGGCGCCTGGCCCACACTGACGACTCGGTCCTTGGCGACCGGGGTCGCCGGCGCCGCGTCGCGTCCCACCTCCGCCTCCGCCGCCAGGAGATCGGCCCTCTCGCCGGTTACCGGGTGACGCCACCCAGGGGCGATCTCGGCAAGCGGACCCATGACGAACCGGCGTCGGCGTGCCTGCGGATGGGGCAGCGTCAAGCCCGGAACCGCCATGGCGATCCGACCGTAGGCGATGAGGTCGAGGTCGAGGGTGCGCGGCGCGTTCACTTCGCCACGAATCCGGCCGAAAGCGCCCTCGAGCCCGATGAGGAAGGCCAGCAGCGAGCGCGGCGGCAAGCTCGTCTCGACGACTAGGACCGCGTTGACGAACTCAGGCGCGGTCGGATCGGGCCAAGCGGCCGAAATCCACCATGACGAACGGGCGCTGATCGCGACGCCGGCCGAAGCGAATCGCGCCAGCGCCTCCTCGAGCAAGCTCTGGCGAGAATCATATCGACCCTGGAGATTGGATCCCAGGGCGACGATCACCGCTGCGTCGAAGTCGTGAGCCATGAGCCTTCCCTATAGACCGGAACCGGCGCGCGACTGTCCAATC